>WNFK01003027.1_pt1 | contig 11569 bp, 10 predicted proteins | sample 5400281 | NCBI WGS metagenome assembly WNFK01 (sample SAMN13153350, study PRJNA577476) | soil metagenome | isolation source: 20 cm soil on Douglas fir-dominated hillslope | place: USA:California | collected 2013-09-17
GCACCGGCGTGACCGCTTCGGAGGCTCCTACGACGCCGAGCGGCTGGCGTACTCCCGACTCCTGCGGGACGAAGTGGCGACCTTTCTGGGCCGGGACGCTCGCTGGTTCGAGGGCAAGACCATCGTCAGCATCGGGTGCGGCTGTACCGGAGACCTCGCCGCCTTCCCGGCCACCGTCAAGGTCGCGATCGACCCGCTGCTCTACGCATATCAGCACCTGGACATGCTGGTTCCCGACGAGGCTGGCGGCCGCACGCTCTACCTGTCGCTGGGAGCCGAGGAGCTCCCCTTGCTGGATCGCGCCGCCGATCTCGTGATCTGTCGCAACGCCCTCGACCACATGCCCGATCCCCGCGTGGCGCTGAACGAGATGTGGCGGATCCTGTCCGACGACGGCGCCCTGTTCGTGAGCGTGGATCTCGGGGGCGACCCGACGCCCGACGAGCCGACCGTCTTCTCGGTGGAGAGCCTGGGCGCCCTCCTGAAGGAGCGCTTCGAGGTCGTCGCCCTCTCCGACCGGCACCGTCCGCACAGCGGCAGCCGGACCGGGAACGTCCGGGCCCTCGCGCGGAAGATCCCCGATACCGGCCGCTCCCTCGACAAAGAACAGGTCCTGCGGGCGTACGAAGCGCGCCTCCCGTAGACCGATGCCCGCCGGGCCGACGCTGGTCATCCTGGGCATGATGGGTCGCATGCCGGTCGCCGGCGTGACCTGGCAGGTCCTTCACTACTTCGAGGGCTTCCGCCGGCTCGGCTTCGACGCGTTCTACGTGGAAGACACCGGCGAGTGGTCCTACGACCCCGACCAGAACACGATCAGCGAGGACCCGACCTACGCGGTCAACTCCATCCGCGCGGTGATGGCGCTCCATCGCTTCGCGGATCGGTGGGCCTATCGCGCCGCGGACGGGCGGGTGTTCGGGCTCTCCGCCCCCGAGCTCGGCCGGCTCCTCGAGCGGGCCGACGTGCTCGTCAACCTCACCGGGGCGACCGTGCTGCGCGACGAGCACCGGCGCGTGCCGGTGCGCATCTATCTCGAGACGGATCCGGTGCTGCCGCAGATCGAGGTCGCGGCCGGGAACGCCTTCCACGTCGACCTGCTGAGCGCCCACACCCACCACTTCACGTACGGGGAGAACATCGGACAGCCCGATTGCGGGGTCCCGGTCTCCCAGTTCCCCTATCGGCCGACCCGTCCGCCGGTGGTGCTCGACTGGTGGTCGCCCACCGCCGTCTCCCCCGGCCCGTGCTTCACCACCGTGGCGAGCTGGCGCCAGGCCGGCAAGGACGTCGAGTGGCAAGGTCAGACGTACACGTGGAGCAAGCACCACGAGTTCCTCAAGATCATCGACCTGCCCCGCCGGACGCCGCAGCCCCTGGAGCTGGCCCTCGCGGTGCGGGGCCGCGCGGGAGACGGGGCGACCGCGTGGGTGCCGCGAGACCGCGAGGACGCCGAGGCCATCCAGAGCCTGACGCAGCACGGATGGCGCGTCGTCAACGCGATGGCGCTGTCCCGCGACAACGCGCGCTATCGCGACTACATCCTCGCCTCGCGCGGGGAGTTCACGGTGGCCAAGGATCAGAACGTCCGCCTGCGGAGCGGCTGGTTCAGCGATCGGAGCGCCTGCTATCTCGCCGCGGGCCGGCCCGTCGTCACCCAGGACACCGCCTTCGGGAAGTTCGTCCCCACCGGCGAGGGGTTGTTCGCGTTCACATCGCTCGACGACATCCTCGTCGCCCTCGAGGCCATCAACTCGGACTACGGGCGACACGCCCGAGCGGCCCGCGAAATCGCCGAGGCCTACTTCAAGGCCGAGACGGTGCTGGCGAAGCTGGTCGAGGATGCCGGAGTGAGCCCCTCGCCACGAAATCCAGTATGATGCGCCAACCATGACCCGCGTCCTGACCGGCGCCACCCTGATCGACGGGACGGGCGCCGCTCCCGTCCCGGACGCGGCGGTGGTCATCGACGGCGACCGGATCACCGCGGCCGGCCCGCGCGCCGCCCTCTCCTGGCCCGCCGACGCGGAGGTCATCGACGCCCGTGGCCGGACCCTCATTCCCGGCCTGATCGACGCCCACGACCACCTCGCGTCCCACGGCTACGGCCTCGCCACGCGCCTCGGCCTGGACGAGCCGGCCAGCACCGCGCACCTGCGCACCGCGCGCGTGCTCGCGGAGACGCTCGCGATGGGCTACACCACCGTGCGCGACGCGGGCGGCCTGGACGCGGGGTTCAAGCTGGCCGTCGAGCAGGGATTGATCCCGGGGCCGCGCCTGGTGCTGGCGCTGCAGATCATCTCGCCGACCGGCGGGATCGGCGATCGGGTCAGCCCGTCGGGCCACGACTGCTGCGGCGCCCACGACCCGCTGCTGCCGCCCTGCGTGGCCAACGGGCCGGACCCGGTGCGCGACGTGGTGCGCACCATGGTGCGCGCCGGCGCCGACGTGATCAAGACCGCGACCACCGGGGGCGCCAGCTCGCGCCCGGGGCACGGGCCGCTCGACGCGGCTTTCTCGCTCGCAGAGATGGAGGCGCTGGTGACCGAGTCACACGCACTCGGGCGGCGGGTGATGTGCCACGCCCTCGGCGGCCCCGGGCTCCGCACCGCGCTGGCGGCGGGCGTCGACTCGATCGAGCACGGGTGCTACCTCGACGAGGACGCGACCCTGCTCGGGCAGATGGCGGTCCAGGGCACCTTCTTCGTGCCCACCCTCACGGTGTACGTCTACCATCGCGAGAGCCCGGCCCCGCACGTGCGGGAGCGCGCGGTCGCGCTCCACGCGCACCACGTGGCGAGCGTGCGGCGCGCGCTCGAGCTGGGCGTGCCGATCGCGGCCGGCACCGACGCGGGCGGGCACGGGCACCCGAAGAACGCCCTCGAGCTCAAGTACCTGGTCGAGGCCGGGCTCACCCCGATGCAGGCGCTCCGCGCGGCCACCCAGTGGGCCGCCGCGTGCCTCGGGCTCGAGGGCGAGGTCGGCACCATCGAGCAGGGCCGCCTGGCCGATCTGGTGCTGGTCGGGGGCGATCCCCTCGACGACGTCACCCTGCTGCTGGATCCGGCGCGCATCGAGCTCGTGCTGAAGGGCGGCGCGATCTGCGCGGATCGGCGCGGCCCGCGCCCCCGCTAGTCCGCGTCGGAGCCCGCGTCCAGGCCTCGTCCGCGCGTGTGCTATCATCCCGCCACCGTGCGTCCCCCCACGATGCCCCACGCGGAGGCGTGATCATGCGCAAGCCCACGGCGGTCCGGTCGCTCCTGCTCGGCCTCGCCGCGCTCCTCGCGGCTCCCCTCGCCGCCTGCGCGCAGGACGAGATCCGGCTGGGCGCGTTCCTGCCCATCTCCGGGATCAGCGCCGACGTCGGCGCGCAGATGAAGGCGGGCGCGGAGGTCGCGCTCGAGCGGATGGCCACCGTCCAGGTGGGCGGCAAGCCCGCGAAGGTCCGCGTCATCTGGTACGACGACGAGGGCAAGGGCGACGTCGGGCTCAACGTGGTCACGCGCGCGCTCACGGTGGACAAGATCCACGTGGGGATGGGGTTCCTCTCCAGCGACGTGTTCATTCGGGTGATGGACGAGTTCCAGAAGGCGTCGACCCCGGTGGTCACCTGCTGCTCGGCGTCGCTCAAGATCGGGGACAAGATCGCCCAGGCCAAGATGGAGTACGCGTTCCAGCTGAGCCCCACCGCCAACGATATCGCGCGCTCGGTGGCGGCGGCGGTGGCAATGCACGTGAAGCCGAAGAAGATCGCGCTGCTGAACGAGAACACCGACGCGGGGCGCGACTTCTCGCGCATCGTCCGCGACTGGTTCGCGGCCAACGCCAAGGACGTCGAGGTCGCGGCCGACGAGTTCGTGGACCGTGGGGTGACCGACCTGACCCCGCAGTGGGCCAAGATCAAGCGCACCGGGGCCCAGGCCACCATCGGCGAGATCTACGGCTCGAGCGGGCCGATTCTGTTCAATCAGTGGTTCGAGCTCAAGGTGCCGTCGGTCGTCGCCCACATGGGCGCCACGGTGAGCGCGCAGACCTTCATCGACCAGCACGTCAAGCAGACGGATCTCGCCATCGTCAACAATCGCTGGTGGCCGGCCAAGTACTCCGCGGTGTCGGAGCCGATGATGGCCGCCTACCAGAAGAAGACCGGCACCGATCCCACCAACTTCGCGGTGGAAGATCCAGGCCGCGCTCGAGACCAGCACGTTCGTGACCGCGTGGGGCACCCGTAAGTTCACCCCGCTCGCCGAGGGGCACCGGATGCCCATCCAGACCGTGGTGGTGCAGATCCAGTCCGGCAAGAAGGTACCGATCTACCCGGAGTCGGTCGCGGCGGCCGCGGGCGGCAAGTACATGCCGGTGCCCCCGTACGCGTGGGACAAGAAGTAGCGCCCCCGCCGAAGCTCGCCCTCGCCGGCCTCAGCAAGCGGTTCGGCGGCCTCCGCGCCGTCTCCGCCTGCTCGTTCGACATCGCGCCCGGCACCGTGGTGGGCCTCATCGGCCCCAACGGCTCCGGCAAGAGCACGGTCTTCAACCTGGTGACCGGCCTCCTGCGTCCCGACGAGGGGACGATCCTGTACGACGGCCGGCGCATCGACGGCCTCGCCACCCACGAGATCGCCCGCCGCGGCATCGGCCGCACCTTCCAGGCGGTGAAGATCTTCCGCGACCTGCCGGTGCGCGAGAACCTCGCCATCGCGGCCATGGGACGGAGGCTCCACGGCTGGGAGCCGCGCGCCCGGGAGTGGCTCGGCCGCATGGGCCTGGGCCACCTGGCCGACACGCACGCGGGCAGCCTCTCCATCGGACAGCAGCGCCTGCTCGAGCTGACGATGAACCTGGTGATCGATCCCGAGTTCCTCCTGCTCGACGAGCCGCTCGCCGGCGTGCACCCGGTGGTCCGCCGCCAGATCGCGGAGACCCTGAGCGACCTGCGGGCCCGGGGCCGCACGCTCCTCATCATCGAGCATCACATGCCGTTCGTGATGGGCCTCTGCGACAAGATCGTGGTGATGGACCACGGCGAGAAGATCGCGGAGGGGCCGCCCGCCGCGATCCGCGCCGACGCGCGCGTGATCGCGGCCCTGCTCGGGCGCGCCGAGGGCGAGGGCGACGATGCTCGAGCTTGAGGGCGTGCGATCCGGCTACGGCAAGCTCGAGATCGTCCAGGCCGCGTCGCTCCAGGTTGGAGACGGCGCGATCGTCGGCATCATCGGGCCCAACGGCGCCGGCAAGTCCACCTTGCTCAAGACCGCCTTCGGCTACCTGCCGCCCTTCGCGGGCCGCATAGCGCTCGACGGGCGCGAGATCGCGGGGCGCCGGCCCGACGAGATCATGCGCCTAGGCGTCGGCTACCTGGCCCAGGCGGGCGGGCTCTTCGCGGAGATGACCGTGCACGACAACCTCGTGCTCGGCGGCTACACCGTCTCGCGCGCCGACAAGCGCCGCGCCCTCGATGCGGTGTACGCGCGCTTCCCGCTCTTCCGGGATCGGGGACGCCAGCTGGCCGGCGCGCTGTCCGGGGGTGAGCAGCGCCTGCTCGCCATCGCCCGCGCCCTCATCGTCCGCCCCCGCCTCCTGCTCCTCGACGAGCCGTCCGCCGCGCTGGCCCCGCGGTTCATCGACCTGATCTACGCGACCCTCGTGGCCCTCAATCGCGACGGCCTCGCCATGCTGATCGTGGAGCAGAACGTCGAAGCAATCCTGGCGGTGGCCCACCGGGTGTTCGTGCTCGACCTCGGGCGCAACGCCTTCGACGGGACGCCGGCCGAGCTGCGCGCCTCCGACCGGATCCGCCGGCTGTATTTGGGCGAAGACGGGGGCGAGGACAAGCCGGCCGAGGGGCCCGGGCGCTGATGCTCGAGTCCCTCCTCGAGTTCCTTATCCAGGGCGTGGTCCTCGGCGGCCTCTACGCGCTCTTCGCGGTCGGGCTCAGCCTGATCTTCGGCGTGCTCGACGTCATCAACGTGGCGCACGGCGAGTTCTTCGCGGTCGGCGGCTACCTGGCCTTCGCCGCGGTGGTGCTGCTGCACCTGCCCGGCGCGGCCGGCGTGCTCGGGGCCGCGGTCGGGACCTTCCTCCTCGGCCTCTGCGTCTATCCCCTCCTGATCGCGCCCCTCAAGCGGCGGCTCGGAGGCCGGCCGCAGGGGCCGCTCTACCTCGTGCTCACCCTCGGGCTCTCCACGTTCCTCCAGTCGAGCCTCCTCGCGATCGCGGGGGGCGACTACCTGCGAGTGCCGCCCCAGGTGAGCGGCATCCTCGACCTGGGCGTCACCGCGGTGAGCCACCAGCGCCTGCTCGTGCTGGCCGTCGCGGCGGCGCTGCTGACCGCTCTCTTCGCGTTCCTGCGCTTCCACCCGGAGGGCCTCGCGGTGCGCGCGGTGGCGCTCAACCCGGACGCGGCTCAGGCGATGGGCATCAACCTGCCGCGGATCTTCTCGCTCACCCTGGCCCTGGGCGTGGCGCTCGCCGGAGTGGGCGGCGCGCTCATGGCCCCGCTCTTCAACGTCTACCCGGCGGTGGGCTTCCCCCTCACCATCAAGGCCTTCGCGATCACCATCCTCGGCGGGATGGGCAACCCGGTGGGCGCACTGGTGGCGAGCTTTCTCATCAGCATCGCGGAGTCGCTCTCGGTGATGGTGATCCCCTCGCAGTGGCAGAACCTCATCGCCTTCGCGGTGATGATCGTGATGCTGCTGGTTCGCCCCCGCGGCCTCCTCGGCCGGGCCGTCTCGCGATGAACACCCGCGCGAGACTCACGCTCGCCGCGGTGGGGGTCGCCGCGCTGCTGCCCGTGCTGCTGCCGCACCCGTTCGTGCTCACCATCGCGACGCAGGCCGCGATCTGGGCGCTGCTGGCCGCGAGCTGGGACCTGCTGAGCGGCTACACCGGCCAGATCTCGTTCGGCCACGCCGGGTTCTTCGCGCTCGGGGCCTACGGGGCCGCGGTCGCCACCAAGCACGCCGACGTCTCCCCGTGGCTCGGCCTGCTCGTCGGCGCCGGGGTCGCCGCCGCGGTCGGCCTCCTGACCGGCTTCCCCGCCCTCCGGCTGCGCGGCCACTACCTGGCTCTCGTCACGCTCGGGCTCGCCGAGATCATCCGGCTCGTCGCCCAGAACTGGCTCGAGGTGACCGGCGGCCCGTTCGGCATCCACGACTTCCGGAGCCTGCCGGGCCTGCCCGCCGGCGCGCTCGTCCACCGCCAGGCCATGTACCTGGTCGTGGTGGCGATCGTGGTGGTCTCGGTCGCGGCCATGTACCAGGTCTGCGAGCGCACGAGCGCGGGCCAGGCATTCCGGGCCATCCGCGAGGACGAGGTGCTCGCGCAGACCCTCGGCATCGACACCACCCGCTACAAGCTGCTCGCGTTCGCCCTCAGCTCGGCCTTCGCGGGGCTGGCCGGCGGGCTCTACGCGTACTACGTGCAGCTCGTCAGCCCGGTGATCGCGGGAGCGGCCACCACGTCGCTGGTCATCGGCATGGTGGTCTTCGGCGGGCTCGGCACCCTGTGGGGCCCGGTGCTCGGCGCGCTGCTGCTCTACGGCCTCTACGAGGGCTTGCGCTTCGTCGGCGTCGTGTACAACCTGGTCGCGGTGGGCTTCGTGTGAGCTATCGGCTCGGAGTGGACGTGGGCGGCACCTTCACCGACCTGGTCCTGGTGTCGCCCGACGGCGTCGCGCGCACCTGCAAGGTGCTGTCGACCACCGCCAACTACGCCGAGGCCATCATCGCGGGCGTGCGGAAGCTGACCGCGCAGGCCGCCATCGCGCCTCCCGAGGTCGGCGAGATCATCCACGGCACCACGGTGGCCACCAACGCGATCCTGGAGCGGCGCGGGGCGCGCGCCGGGCTCCTGACCACCGAGGGCTTTCGCGACCTGCTCGAGATCGGCCGCCTGCGCCTCTCGCGCCTCTACGACCTCGACTTCGAGCGCCCGGCCCCGCTGGTGCCCCGCCGGTGGCGCCGCGAGGTCCGCGAGCGCATGAATCACCGCGGTGAGGTGATCACCCCGCTCGACCGGGACGGGGCGGCCGTCGCGATCGACCGCCTGCTCGCCGAGGGCGTGGAGTCGATCGCGGTCTGCTTCCTGCACGCCTACGCCAACCCGGCCCACGAGGCCCAGGTGGGCGCGATGATCCGGGAGCGCGCACCCCACGTGGCGCTGACGCTCTCCTCCGAGATCCTGCCCGAGATGCGCGAGTTCGAGCGCACCAGCACCGCGGTCACCAACGCCTACGTGATGCCGGTGATGGGCCGCTACCTCGCCTCCCTCGAGGGCGAGCTGCGCCGGCTCGAGGCCCACGCCCCGCTCCTAATCATGCAGTCGAACGGCGGGGTGATGACCGCGGAGGGCGGGCGCCGGCGTCCGGTGCACGTCATCGAGTCGGGGCCGGCCGCGGGGGTCATCGCCACCGCCGCGCTGGCCCGCGCCATCGGCGCCCCCAACGCGCTCAGCATCGACATGGGGGGTACGACCGCGAAGGCCTCGATCATCGAGGGCTACGAGATCAAGCGCACCGGCGAGTTCGAGATCGGCGGCTCGATGTCGCAGGGCAGCCGGCTCAACAAGGGCGGCGGCTTCCTGCTGCGGGTGCCCGCCATCGACATCGCGGAGGTCGGGGCGGGCGGCGGCAGCATCGTCCACGTGGACGGCGCGAGGGCGCTCCACGTCGGCCCACGCAGTGCCGGCGCAGTGCCGGGGCCCGTCTGCTACGACCAGGGCGGCACCGAGGTCACGCTCACCGACGCCAACGTGACGCTCGGCTACCTGCACCCCGAGCGCCTGCCGAGCGGCCTCCGCCTGGACGCGGGCAAGGCCCGCCGCGCGCTCGCCGAGCAGATCGCGGCGCCCCTCGAGATCGACGTGGCCGACGCCGCCCACGGCGTCTACCTCCTCGGCTGCGCGGGCATGGCGCGGGCGGTGCGCGCGGTCACCATCGAGCGCGGCCGCGACCCGCGCGACTTCACCCTGGTGGCCTTCGGCGGCAACGGCCCGCTCTTCGCCGCCGAGATGGCGCGCTCGCTCGAGATCGGCACCATCCTGATCCCGCCCGCGCCCGGGGTCTTCAGCGCGCTGGGCCTGCTCGAGGCCGAGGTGGAGCACCACCTGGTCCGCACGTTCCTGCGGCCGCTGTTCGGCACGAAGCCGTCGGAGATCGCCGCCGCGGTGGGGGAGCTGGAGCGCGAGGCCGAGGCCCTGCTGCGCGCCGAGGGGAGCCCGGCCCAGGTGGAGATCGCGCGGTCCATCGATCTCAAGTACCAGGGGCAGTCCTTCGAGCTCACGGTGCCGCTGCCGCCCGCGTGGACCGACGACGCGCTCCGGACCCTGGCCGCCGAGTTCGGGCGCGAGCACGAGCGCACCTACGGCCACCAGGCGGAGGGCGATCCCATCCACATCGTGAACCTGCGGCTCACCGCGCGCGTGCTGCGGCCGGCGGATCGCGCGGCGATCCGCCTCCAGGAGGACCGCGCCGGGCGCGGCGGCGAGCGGCGCGCCTACTTCGGCCCGACGCACGGGGCGATCGCCACGCCGGTAATCGCGCGCGCCGCGCTCGACGCCACGCCCCGGCCGGGCCCCCTGCTCGTCGACGAGTACGACGCCACCACCCTGGTGCCGCCGGGCTGCGCGGCCCGGCTCGACGCCCACGGCAATATCGTCATCACCACCGGAGACCCTCGATGAATGCCCCCGTGCCCGGCGGTGCCCGCGCCCTGAGCGACCCGATCCTCCTCGAGCTGGTCAAGAACGGCCTCGACGCCATCGTGGACGAGATGGCGATCGCGCTCGTGCGGACCGCCTACTCGAACAACCTCAAGAACGCGATGGACATGTCGTGCGCGCTCTGCGACGTCGACGGCCGCCTGATCGCCCAGGGCCTGACCCTGCCGCTGCACCTGGGCTCGATCCCGGACGCGATGGCGCAGGTCCGGCGCAAGTTCGGCGCGAGCCTCGAGCCCGGCGACGTGTTCATCCTCAACGACCCGTTCGAGGGCGGGACGCACCTGCCCGACTTCTACATCTTCAAGCCGATCTTCGTGGACGGGCGGCTCGTCGGCTGGTCCACCAGCATCGGCCAAGGGCCTGCGCATCCCCCCGCTCCGGCTCTACGCGGCGGGCAAGCCGGTGGAGGCGCTGTTCGAGCTGATCGACCGCAACGTGCGGGTACCGCGCCAGGTGCTGGGCGACGTGCGCTCGCAGGTGGCCGCCTGTCTCACCGGCGAGCGCGGCTATCTCAAGCTGGCCCGCCAGTATGGCCCCGAGCGCTTCGCGGCGTGCACCACCGCGCTGCTCGATCAGGCCGAGCGCCTGGCCCGCAACGCCATCACCGCCATGCCGGACGGGCGCTACACCTTCACCGACTGGATCGACGACGACGGGATCGATCCCGACCCGATCCCGATCACGGTGGCCATCACGGTCGCGGGCGATCGCCTGATCGCCGACTTCACCGGCTCCGCCCCGCAGGTGAAGGGGGCCATCAACTCCCCCCTGCCCTTCACCAAGTCCGCGGTGTACGCCTGCGTCCGGCACCTGGTCGGCGGCACCCCGCCGAACAACGAGGGCTACTTCCGCCCGATCGAGGTGATCGCGCCGCCCGGCACCGTGGTCAACCCGGTCATGCCCGCCGCGGTGGCGGCCCGCGGGCTCACCGGCTTCCGCATGGCCAACGCGGTCTTCGGCGCGCTGGCCCAGATCGCTCCCGACCGGGTCTTCGCGTGCGAGATGGGCGGCGACACCGGGGTGAGCTTCGGCGGCTACGACGCCGAGCGCCGGCCCTTCGTCTTCCTCGAGTTCCTCTTCGGCTCGTGGGGCGGCCGGCCAACCAAAGACGGGGTCGACGCGTGCAGCAGCTCGGTGGTGAACTTCTCCAACAACCCGGTCGAGATCATCGAGTCCGAGTACCCGCTCATGATCGAGCGCTACGGCTATCTCCCCGACACCGGCGGCCCCGGCAAGTTCCGGGGCGGCCTCGCGCTGGAGCGCCAGTACCGCTTCCTCGAGGCGGAGGGCACGCTCCAGCTCCGCACCGATCGGCAGAAGCACATGCCCTACGGCCTGGCCGGCGGCCGGCCGGGCACGCCCTCGCGCAACGTGCTGAACCCGGGGAGCGAGGAGCGCGAGCTGCCCGCCAAGTGCACGCTGACCGTGCGGCACGGCGACGTCTACCGCCACGAGCTGGCCGGCGCGGGCGGCTGGGGCGATCCGTTCGCGCGCGAGCCCGAGCGGGTGCGGCACGACGTGGTGGAGGAGAAGATCACCGCCGCGTACGCGCGACGCGAGTACGGCGTGGCGATCGACGAGCGGACCGGCGCGGTGGCGCCGGAAGAGACCGTGCGCCTGCGCGCGGCGAGGAGAGCCTGAGATGTGGGACGCCCTCTGGCGCAACGGGAAGGTGGCGACGATGACCGCGGGCGCGCCGTTCGGCCTCATCGAGGCCGGCGCGGCGGCGGCCGAGGGTGGCCGCATCGCCTGGGTCGGCGCGGAGTCGGCGCTGCCCGCCGGGTCCGCCACGGCCGCGCGCACCGTGCACGACCTGGGCGGCCGCCTGCTGACCCCGGGGCTGGTCGAT
>WNFK01242652.1_pt1 | contig 11568 bp, 11 predicted proteins | sample 5400281 | NCBI WGS metagenome assembly WNFK01 (sample SAMN13153350, study PRJNA577476) | soil metagenome | isolation source: 20 cm soil on Douglas fir-dominated hillslope | place: USA:California | collected 2013-09-17
GGCGCCGACACGCTGCTCGGACATCCAGTTTCCTGAGCCTGGAGCGACTGTGAACGGCTCCTTGCATGCGCCGGCGAGCACGACGACTGCGGCGGCGGCGGCAATCAGGTCCAGACGATGCTTCATGACGGACTCCTCGGTGAAGGCGGTACGTTGAGTTCGGACGTACCAGCATTCCCGGAAGCCGTCAAGCAAGCATCAAGTCATTCTCGAGCGGTCGTCCCGGTCCGCGGATCGATGCGGCGGACACCGCGCAACACGGTGAGGCGGAAGTGGATGCGTTGAATCTTGGTCCAATACGCCTCGAGGTCGCGCGACTGCAGCGCCAGCGCACCGCGGCGCGTGACGCCGGGCGGCGGCGGCACCAGCGCGGCGAGCCGGTCATACACCAGGCCGCGCAACGCCGGATTCACGCGCTGCAGCAGATGCCAGAGCGACAGTGCGTCTTGCGGGCGCGACAGCGCCAGGATGTTGCGAACGGCGCGTGCCCGGCCGCGCTCGAAGTCGAACGCGATCAGGGCACGCACGAGCGGCGCTGCGGCATCGTCGACATACGGCGTACCGGGACCGCTCGCCGGGCGGATCTGCACCAGCGCGCCCAGTGGCACGCGCGCCATGCGCTGTCCCGTCTGAAATTCGACCTCCCCGCCCGTGACGTGGAGCAGTCCCTTGCCAAGGGAGTCGGTTTCGAGCGTGTAGGCGCAGCCGAGATCGATTGCCGTGCCGGCAGGCGTTTCGACGAAGAACAGACGAGGGACGGCGTCCACCTTGGCGTCGATCACACCGCGCGCCAGCGCCAGGCGATGCTCGGTCGCGCTCGCCACGACGAGCTGCACGCGCGTTTCGGGCCGCACTTCGACCTGGCCGATTCGGCCGACGGCGATGAGGGCGCGTGACGAGTCGTCGGTCTGCAGCCAGTCGCCCACGCGCAGGCGGCCGGAGGCGGTGAGCCGCGTCGTGCCGATGAGCGGACGGCCGGCGAGCGCCGTGACATCCCAGGCGTTGCGCTCGCCGCGCGCGAGCAGGTAGAGGACCAGCGCGGCCGCGGCCGCGAGCGGCACCCAATACAGGCGCCGCCGCCACGACCGGCGATCGATGCGCGCTGCGATCCCGGGCCAGAGATCGTGGGGCGGCTCGATGCCCTTCGGCAGGCGGCCGACGGCGTCCTGCAGCTCGCGTTCGTTCATCGCTCCAGCTTCTCCCGTAGCAAGCGCCGGGCGCGAAACAGCTGCGCTTTCGAGGTGCCTTCTGCTATACCCACGAGCGCGGCGATCTCGCCGTGCCCGTAGCCTTCGATGTCGAAGAGCACGAACACCTCCCGCGCTCCGTCCGGCAGCTCGGCGATCGCTCGCTCGAGATCGATGTTCAGATGGAGGGGCGCAGCATGCTGCGCCCCTCCTACACCGTCCGGATCCTCCGCCGACATCACCCGCCGCTCCCGCCGGCTGGTCGTCCGGCGTTCGTTCAGGACGACGTTGACCGCCAGCCGATGCAGCCACGAGCTGAACGCGCTGTCGCCCCGGAAGGAGCGCAGCTTGTCCCAGAGCCGCACGAAGACATCCTGGGTGCGCTCCTCGGCGTCGCGCGCGTCGCCCGTCAGGCGGAGACAGAGCGCGTAGACACGGCCGACGTGCTCGCGATACAGCTCCCGAAAAGCGGTCTGGTCGCCGGCCTGGGCCCGGGCGACCAGATCGTCCGGTGGGGGCACAGTACTAAGACGCCGTGGGGTGCTGCAGCGTTTGGACCAGGGTCATCACGGCAGCCGCACGCCGCCGAGCAGCTGCCGGAGCCGCTGTTCGAGGCCCTTCTGGAGCTCGTCGATCCGCGCGCGCTGCTTCGCGACCTGGGCCTGCGCCTGTGTCTGCACCTCGGTCACCCGCGCTCGCACCGGACCGACCTTGGCGTTTACCAGCGCGTCGACGCGAGCGCGCATCTGTTTTTCGGCGGCGTCGACCTGCGCACCGAGCTCCGCGCGCAGCCGCGCCGCGATCGCCTGATCGAGGTTCGAGCGCACGGCGAGGGCTGGATGCTCGAGCGCACCCGAGAGCCGCGTTTCGACGTCGAGATTCGAGATGCCCGACACCGCGCGCCACACCAGATTGCCGATCGCGCTGTTCGCGAATCCCGAGTCGCGCGTCCATCGCACGTTGCTCGAGCGAATCGCAAATCGCGCGTGAATCGTGTCGCCATTCAGGCTGAAGCCGAGCTGCGTCGTGGCGGCGCCCGGGTCGAGCCGCAACGGGACGCCCGGGACGTCGAACGCCGGAAACTGCACGCCTCCGACCGTTGCTCCCGCCGTGTCGAGCGGGATGCTGCGCGTGTGGTTCAACATCGCGCCCGCGGCGAGCTGCGGCCCGGTCGCGGCGAAGGCCGTCGGCCGGCCGTACAGCGCCGGATCGCTGGTCAGCCCGGTCAACCGCCCGGCGTAGCGCTGCGGCAGAAACGACAGCTCGGCGCTGCGCAGGAGAAACGCCGGGAGGGCGCGCTCTTTGGGAAAGCGCACGTTCTCACCGGCCCGCCGCACGCGGCTCGGCCCCGTCGCAGCGCGCGGTAACAAGCCCGGCGGCATATAGCGGCGCGCCAGCTGGGTGTAGTAAAGCGCCTGCTGGAACGGCTTGATCGCGCCCGGCCCGAACACCGCGGCGCCGATCGCCGGCGCATCGAGACTCGGCAGCTTCAGCAGGCTGCGTGCAAAGGCGTAGTCCCGCTGGCGAGCGCTATCCAGGCCGGCGAGGCCGGCCTGGAGCTGCGACGTGCCGGTCTTCACGTTGCGCTCGAGCGTGGTCACGCGGTCGCGCGCCCGCTTCAGCCGGTCAATCGTCTGGCGCGCCGTGTTGATCGTCGCGAGATCGGTGGCGCGCGCGCGGCGCAGCTGCTCGAGCGTGGCGCTCGCCGAATCGAGTGTCGGGCCCAGGCGCAGTGTGTCGAACGCCGTCTGCCAGGCGCGGCGGCTCGAGTCGGCGCGCGCGCCGAGTGCGTCGGCCGCCGGGATGGTGGAGAGGCGGCGGGGGTCGAGCGAGTCGACGCCGATCTTGCCCGTGGCGAGCTGCAGCGCCGGAATCTGGAAGCGGCTGGCCCACTCCCGCGTCTCGGCCAGCACGCTCCCGGCGATTCCCTGCCCTGACTCCGCGGGCACGCGACCGTCGGTTTCGCGTGGCGTGCCGAAGCGCAGCCCGCTCGCGACGATGCGGTCGATGACGAGCTTCTTCTCCGTCAGTGGCAGCATGTCGAGATCAGCGACCAGCTCGTCGGCCTGCAGCAGGTTCTTGAACGCCTCGTGCGGGCTCGCGATGGTGAGGCCCCGGATCGTGACGTCGCCGTGGGCCAGGTCGAGGTGCAGGTACTGAATCTCGACCTTCGCGCCCAGCAGCTGGGTGCCGACGTTCTGCGACTCGTGACGCGCGATCGTGTCGGCGAACAGCCACCACAGAACGCAGGCAACCACGAACAGCACCAGGAGCGGGCCAACCGCGCGCCAGCGGAAGACTTTGATGCCGTCGCTCATGGCTTGAACAACTTGTAGACGTTGTAAGCCTTCGACGCCATGATGGTGCGGTACCACTTCGACTGCCGCACCCGCTCGCCGATGGTCACGCGATAGCGTGCCACCGCCCAACGCAGGGCGAAGAACAGCGGCAGCGCAAAGACCAGCGCGAACACCAGGCTGCCGAGCACGACGGTGTTGTTGAAGTTGGTGAGCGGGACGACCGGGGTGTTGTAGAGCGTCGTCCAGACGCCGCGCAGCTGCTCGGCAAACAGGAGCTGATGCCCGATCCAGTCGAATAGCGGATCGAACAGGAAGCCGATCGGCACGAACAGCGCCCAGCCCAGCATCCCGCCCGCGAACGACACGTTGAGAAGCACGAGCGCCGCGAAGATGATCGCGTTGTGAAGATTGATGAGCGGCGTGAGGCCGAGGAACGATCCCAGCACGATGCCGGCGGCGAGCTGCCCCGGCGTGCCCTCGGAATGCAGCGCGCCGAACAGCGACTGGATCAGCTTGATGAGGGTGAACATGCGCTAGCCCTCCCGCTTCACACGATCCTCGGCGATCGCCAGAATCTCACGCAACGCGGTGCGCCGCTCCTCGTCACGCGAGCCGCGGAGCCGAGCCTCGAGCACAGGCAAAATCGCTTCCTTGGACCGGTGGTTCACGAAGACCACGAACCGAAAGCCGAATTTCTGCTCGTATTCTTCGTTCAGCACCGCGAGACGCCGAAACACTTCCGGCGGGGTCGTGTCGCGATCGTAGCCCTGCTCGCGAAACGACAGCGCCGACACCTTGTCGGAGCGCTCGCCGATGCGGGGGTGCGCGTTGATCACCGCGATCTGCTCGGCTTCCGACAGCGTCTGCAGGATCTCACGAGCGCGCGCGAGCATCGCGGCGCCACTCGCAAACGGCTCCTCGGCGCGCAGCCGCTCCAGCAGCGGGCCCGCGTGCTCGAAAAGGTTCAGCTGCCTCTGTAGCTCGCGCATGAAAACGGCGACATCAGGAGAGGGATGTGATAGTTCCGTGCAGCGTCCCTGACTTCGAAATCCAAAGTCGACATCCGGTAGATGCCCGCCGCCAGCGGCCCGCCGGTCAGATCCCCGACTCGTCCGTCGGCGTCGGTCTCACGCGTTCCCTGCGACACCGGGCTCTTGCCGTCGAGCCGCCACAGCGTCACCGCCACGCCGGACGCCGGCTCGCCGCGCGAGGTATCGAGGACGTGCGTCGAAATCGTTGGACGGTTAGTGTTGGGCATGCTCAAGATCCGCGTGGGAAGCCTGACGTTCACGGCGCGCCTGGAGGAGCAGAACGCGCCCAAAACGGTGGCCGTGATTCGCAAAATGCTGCCGCTCAAGTCCAAGATAGTCCACTGCCGCTGGAGCGGCGAGTCGACGTGGATTCCCATGGGCGAGCGTAAACTGGGACTCGATTTCGAGAACCACACCAGCCATCCATCCCCCGGGATGCTGCTGCTCTACCCCGGCGGCATCAGCGAGACCGAGCTGCTCTTTCCTTATGGCTCGACGATGTTTGCCAGCAAGGTCGGGCAACTGGCTGGCAATCATTTTGCAACTGTCACAGAGGGACAAGAGAACCTGCCCGAGATCGGCCGACTGACGCTTTGGGAGGGCGCGCAGGAGATCACCATAGAAGAAGTGCGGTGAGCTCTCTCGTCATTCGCGCCGGGACCGTCGTTCTGCCGACGGGGCAGCGCCGGGTGGACATCGCGGTCAGGGATGGCGTGATCTCCGCCATCGGTAGCGAGGTTCGCGAGGAAGGCGAATCGATTGACGTAACCGGGCTCATTGTCCTGCCCGGTGTGGTCGACGCGCATGTGCATTTCAATGAGCCGGGTCGAGCAGACTGGGAAGGCTGGGAAGCAGGGACACGTGGAGCCGCGGCCGGCGGCGTCACGACCGTCCTGGAGATGCCACTGAACGCGCATCCGCCGACCACCACGCTCGCCGCCTTCGACGCAAAACTTGCCGTCGCCTCACAGAAAGCCCTGGTGGATTTCGGCCTGTGGGGAGGTCTTGTCCCGGACAACCTCGACAACCTCCCGATCCTCCACCAACGGGGCGTCGTCGGCTTCAAAGCCTTCATGAGTCATAGCGGCATCGACGACTTCCCGCGCGTCCCCGACGGCGTGCTCGCGATCGGCCTCAAGATGGCGGCCCGGCTCAACGCGATCGTGGGTGTCCACGCCGAAAGCCAGGAGATGCTCGAGACTGGGGGCGAGCCGAGTCCGCTCGCGTGGTGCCGCGCGCGGCCGGCCGCCGCCGAAGTGGACGCGATCGGCCGGCTCCTCGTCTGCATGCGGGGAGCGAAGGGGGCTCGTGCGCACGTCGTCCACGTCAGCTGCGCCGACGGATTGGCACAGGTGGACGCGGCGCGGAGGAAGGGCGTGTCGATCACCGCCGAGACCTGTCCGCACTATCTCGCGTTCACGGAAGACGACTTCGAGCGGATCGGCCCGCCGCTCAAATGCGCGCCGCCGATCCGTGATGCCGAGACGCGCGAGGCGCTGTGGCAGGAGGTCCTGGCCGGACGAGTCGATCTAATCGGTTCGGATCACTCGCCCTGCCCTGCCGCCGCCAAACGGAAGGGTGAAAACGACATCTGGCAGGCGTGGGGCGGCGTGGCCGGCATCCAGGTCACGCTTCCCGTGCTGCTGACCGATGGCCTGCACGCACGCGGCCTGTCGCTCGAGCGCATCGCGCATCTCACCGCCACCGCGCCCGCACAACTGTTCGGCCTGTTCCCGCGCAAAGGCGCGATCGCCGTCGGGGCCGATGCTGATTTCGCGATCATCGATCCCACCCAGGGCTGGACACTCGGCGCCAACCACCTCGAGACGCGCAGTGGTGTGAGCGCCTACCTCGGCCGTGGATTCACAGGGAGAGTGGTGCGAACGATCGTGCGGGGAAAAACTGTGTTCGTTGACGGCGAGGTGATCGGCCGGCCCGGGTGGGGGCAGTTCGTACGGCCTCACAGCCACATATCAACAATTATGGATATGTCGAATGGGGATTGACCGCACGTTGCTCGAGCAACGGCTAGACGAGCTCTACGCGATCGGCGCCGAGCCCGATGGCGGTGGAGCCTACCGGCCTCTGTATGGCGCCGCGTGGACGACCGCGGTCGAACGCGTTGAACGCTGGTTGACAGACGCCGGACTCAAGACTCGGCGTGATGCGGTCGGGAACCTGTGGGGTCGAGCGGAAGGCACTGATAAAGGAAAGAGCATCGTTACTGGCTCACACATCGATACCGTCAGGCACGGCGGCCGGCTCGACGGCGCGCTCGGCATTGTCGCGGGGCTGACTGCTGTGGAGGCGCTCCTCAAGGAGAAAGGCAAACCTCGCCGCACGCTCGAGGTGGTCGCGATCTGTGAGGAAGAGGGCTCACGCTTCGCCACGAGTTTCTGGGGATCGCGGGCGATCACGGGAGCGATCGACACCGTGGACGCCGAGATCGCCGCGGCCATGCGCGAACGCGGCCTCGATCCCACGAAGATCGCGAGCGCGGCACGCGACGATATCGACACATTCGTCGAGCTGCACATCGAGCAGGGGGCGGTCCTCGAGACTTCCAAGGTGCCGCTGGCGGTGGTCAGCGCGATCGTGGGAACGGCGCATCTCGAGCTCACCGTCACCGGCCGGCCCGACCACGCGGGGACGACACCGATGGACCTGCGGCTCGACGCGCTCGCCGGGGCGGCCGCGATGGTGCACGCCGTCGAATCCGAGCCCGATCAGATCAATGTCGTCCCGGGCACGGTGGTATTCACCGTAGACCTGCGGCATCCCGATCTGGCGGGCCGCCGTGCGCTCGAAGAACGCATTCGATCGCTATGCGGCACGATTTCCGAAGAGCGACGGCTCGGCCTGGCGATTCGCACGCTGCAGGAGAAGCCGCCCGTGGCGATGCACCCTGACGTGCGGGCGCTGCTCGCGCGCGCGGCCAAGGAGTGCGGCGTAGCGGCGACTGAGCTGGTGAGCGGCGCGGGGCATGATGCGCAGATTCTCGCCGCAAGGTACAAGGTCGGGATGCTGTTCGTGCCGAGCGTTGGCGGGCGATCACACTGCCCCGAGGAAGCAACCAAGCCGGAGCATCTGGAGCTCGGCACGACCGTCTTGGCGAAAGCGCTCGAGCTGCTGGCGTACTAAATGAATCGAGCTAGATCTGGCCCGGCGGTTGCAATCCGCGCCGCGACTTCCGGCATATCTCCTGCCAGTGCGAAATCGGCGAACTCGAATCCCGGTCCGACGGCGCACCCCACAAGCGTATATGCCCCCGTCGACCGGGCCGCCTGCCAGGTTCCGGCTGGCACGACGATCGTCGACCGCGTCGCACGCTCCACCGGACCCAGCGGCATGCGACGCAAGCCCTGATCGTCGAACAGCAGCAGCTCGATCGCGTCTCCCTCGTGGTAGTGCCAGATCTCGTCGGAATCGACGCGGTGCCACCGGCTGAACTCGCCCTCGCTAAGCAGGAAGTAGATCGTCGTCAGCGCGGCCCGCTCAACATTGCGCTCGAGCACCCGGACTCGATGCGCCGAGCGAAACACCTCCGCGTAGTGCCCGCCCTCCGGGTGTGGACGCATGTCGAGCAACTTGATCAACTCAGCCGCGCGCGAATGCATCGAGAAGCTCACGAAGGACATTCTGTGTGACGGCTCGGCGGTAAGCGGCCGTCGATCGCACGTCGTCGATCGGCCGGATGTCGTCCCCCACCGCCGCGATGGCGCCTTCAATGTCGTTGCGCTCCAGCGCCGCTTCCGCGCTGCGTGCCCGCAGCGGCACCTCGGCGACCGACCCGATCGCGATGCGCGCGGGCTGCCGGCTCACCGCGATCACGATCTTCGAAATCGCCTGCGCCGCGCGCGTGCCGACTTTGCGGAACGCGACCCGCCGGCCCAGAGGAAAGCGCACGGCGGTGATCAGCTCGTCAGACTCGAGCGCGGTCGTGCGGTAGCCGGTGAAGAACGTGTCGATCGGGATCGCGCGCCGATCGGTCACGACGACGGCGTCGTAGGCGAGCAGCACCGGCAATGTGTCGCCCGCCGGCGACGCGTTCGCGAGGTTGCCGCCGAGCGTACCGCGGTTCTGAATCTGCGCCGCCCCGATGGTGCGGGCGGCCGCGGCGAGCGCGGGGAGATGTTGCTGCACGTCGCGGGACGCAATGATCCCCGTGTATGACTCGGCGGCACCGATCTCCACCACGTCCTGCACGCGCCGCACCCCCTTCAGCTCCGCGAGCGACCACAAGTCGATCACCGCCTGCGGCGCTGGGCGCAGTGTCCGCGCGTGCAGCATCACCATCAGATCTGTGCCACCGGCGAGGAGACGGCACCCGGGGGTCGCGCGATAGATCTGCACGGCATCGGCGAGGCTCTTGGGGCGGATGTATTTCACTTCGCGCATGCCACCACCGCGTCAATGATCTTCGTATACCCTGTACAGCGGCACAGATTCCCTGCGAGCCCTTCGCGCACATCGTCCGCGCTGAGACGTTTGGACTGCTGCAGCAGCGCGTGCGCGGCGAGCAGCATGCCCGGCGTGCAGATCCCGCATTGCGCCGCGCCATGCTCGATGAACGCCTGCTGCAGGGCCGTCAGCCGTCCGCCATCAGCCAGTCCCTCGACCGTGGTGACCGTGCGGCCCTCGACCTGCCCGACGGCTATCAGACAACTGTCCACGACCTCGCCATCGATCAACACCGAGCAGGCACCGCACTCCCCTTCGCCGCACCCTTCTTTGGTGCCGGTGAGCTGCAAGTCCTCTCGCAATACGTCAAGCAAACGCCGTGTCCCGCCGACGTCGGGCGACACCGCTTTGCCGTTTAGCGTGAAGCGCATGCCGCGAGCACCCTCTCAGGAGTGGCGGGGATTTCGTCGAGCCACACGCCTGTGGCGTCGTGGATTGCGGCGATGATGGCGGGCGCCGGTCCATCCATCGGCAGCTCGCCGATCCCCTTCGCGCCGAACGGACCGCGCGAATACGGGTTCTCGACCAGGATGGTGCGGATGTGGGGAGCGTCGAGCGCCGTGGGAATCAGGTACGTCGCCAGGCGATCATTCTGATAGCCGCCGTCTTTCATCTTGATCTCTTCGATCGTCGCCCACCCCACCGCCTGCAAGCAGCCGCCCTCGATTTGCCCTTCCGCCATCACCGGATGGAGGGCCTTGCCGCAATCGACGGCGGTCACGAGGTCGGTGACGCGCACCTCGCCTGTCGTCATGTCCACCTCGACGTCGACAATCGTGCATGCCCAGGCGTACACGGGGTACGCGTCGCCGCGATACGTGGTCTCGTCCCAATGGATCGTATCGGGCTGGATGTAGGACTTCTCGATCCGGAGCGGCGCCTTCTCTCGCTTGAGCCGTTCCTCGATCTCAGCGGCGGCTTCCTGCACCAGTCGGCCCACGATCATGGCCGTGCGCGAGGCAACCGTCGGCCCAGAGTCGGGAACGAGCGACGTGTCCTGCGGGGCCAGGAACACTTTCTCCAGACCAACACCCAGGGCATCTGCGGCGAGCTGACAAAAGATGGTCTTCGTCCCCTGCCCGATCTCCGTCGACGCGGTGAGAATGCGAAACGTCCCGTCTGCCAGCGCCTCAAAGCCAATCGTACCCTGAAGTTTTTTCTCTCCGCTGCCGGTAAAACCGGATCCGTGGAACACGAGCGAGAGGCCGCGCCCTCGGCGGATGGTCGGATGGGCGGATGGGCGGATGGGCGGTGCAGCCTTGAGTGCAGCATCCAAAACGAGTTCAGAACCTACGCTTTCCGTGAGTACCTGCCCCGTCGCCGTCGAGTCGCCCAAACGCAGCATCCATTTGCGGCGGAGATCCACGCTCGGGATGCCGAGCCGCTCCGCAACATGCTCGACCATCAACTCGGCGGCGAACAGCGATTGCGGCGCCCCGAAGCCACGGAACGCACCGTTGGGCGGCGTGTTCGTCGCGACCGCGCGCGCGCGAATCCGCACGTTGGGACAGGAATAGGCGCCCGCGGCGTGGATCGCCGCGCGCGACAGGACCACGGGCGTCAGCGTGCAGTAGGCGCCGCCATCCAGCACGATCTCGATGTCCTGCGAGAGTAGCGTGCCATCTTTTTTGACCGCCGTGCGGTGTTTGATGACTCCCGGATGCCGCTTGGTCGTCGCCGCGAGGTCCTCGTGGCGGTCGTACACCAGGCGAACCGGTCGCCCCGCTTTGCGGGCGAGGAGCGCGGCATGCACCGCGACAATGGATGGATACTCCTCTTTCCCTCCGAACCCCCCGCCCGTCTCCGCCTGAACGACCACAGCCTGCTGATCGGAGAGCTTCAAGGCTCGTTTGAGCGCGCGATGGACGTAATAGGGACACTGCAGGGATCCGATGATCCTGATCGCTCCATTCGCTTCGGGGATCGCGATGGCGCCTTGAGGCTCGATGTAGAGCTGTTCCTGTAAACCAACCCGGAACGTCCGCTCAACCACCTCCACATCCTCCCCACCCTTCCGATCCTCCAAGACCTCGCCTTTCCTGATTTCGACCGTGCTGAAGACCTCGGTCGCCTGCTCGAGCGCATAAATGGGCTCGGCGGCCTCATACTGGATCCGAATGTGGCCGGCCGCGTCCTCGAGCGTCGCCCGAGCGGCGGCCGCGAGCAGCAGAATCGGCTCTTCCCTGTGTCTGATTTCGCCGCCGAGCGGTACCAGGACGGGCTGGTCGTCCCGGATGAGCTGGACGACGTTGTCACCGGGGATGTCGTCGGCTGTCACGACGACGACGCGCGTCCAGTCGAATGCGGAATCCAGGGCAATCGAGCGGATCCTGCCACGGGCAATCGTCGACCGGATGGTGCGACCGTACCACGCCCCCGCTACGACGAGGTCGTCCGTGTAGCGGGCGCGCCCCGTCACCTTGTCGCCACCCTCGCGACGGGGAACGGAACGGCCGACGGCCGCGGGCTGAGCGGGAGGCGGGCACATGTGCGGTAATAATGCCACAGAATAGCGGTCGTGCAGTGGCTCTCCCCGGCCCGTCACATGGCACGAGGGTTGCAATGACATGTGGGCGGACGCAGTACGAG
>WNFK01229286.1_pt1 | contig 11567 bp, 16 predicted proteins | sample 5400281 | NCBI WGS metagenome assembly WNFK01 (sample SAMN13153350, study PRJNA577476) | soil metagenome | isolation source: 20 cm soil on Douglas fir-dominated hillslope | place: USA:California | collected 2013-09-17
AAGGGATGTCGTCACGCGCGCGGTGCAGGAAGCGATAACGGTCGCGCGTGCCTGCGGCGTATCGTTGCCCGCAGACCTCATTGATCACATATTGAAAATCCCCACGGCCATGCCGAACCAGATGTCGTCCACCGCGCAGGATCTTCCGCGCGGCAAGCCCAGCGAGATCGACTTTCTCAACCGCTACGTGGTTCGCAAGGGCGCGGAGCTCGCCATTCCCACGCCGACCAATCATGCCCTGCAGGTGATGGTGAAGCTCGCGCAACGGGGCAAGGAGATATCGGGGGGACGGACGTAGCTATAGCGTTTTCGAGCGAAGTGGATACCGGTTCGCGTGAAGAAAACTCGTCAAAACAAAAATCTAGAGCTTCGGTTCTGATTTCTATCAGAACCGAAGCTCTAGGCTCAGGAAATCTCGTAGACCGACACCTTATCGGCGATGCCGCTCAGCGCCACCCGTCTCGGCGTTGGTTTTAGCCCGCTGGTCTCGAGCAGGGCGCGGGCATGCGCGTTCTCCACCACCGATTCCGTCACCACGATCGAGCGTGAGGCCGCAAGGCCCTGGACGCGCGAGGCGATATTCACCGTCTGGCCAAAATAGTCCTGCTGGCCGTTGAGCGTGACCGCGAGGCACGATCCTTCATGAATGCCCATCTTCAGCCGCAGGCTCTGGTGCTGACGTTCGGCGCCAAGATCGCTCATCGCCTCGCGCATGCGGATCGCAGCCGCAATGGCGCGGTCGGGCGTCTCGAAGGTCGCCATCACGGCATCGCCAATGGTCTTCACCACCGCTCCCCTTTCGGACGCGATAATCTCCTGCAGCAGCCTGAAATGCTCGTTGACGAGGTCGAAGGCTGTGAGGTCACCGACGCGCTCATAGAGTTCGGTGGAATCCTTGAGATCGCTGAACAGGAAAGTCAGGCTCAGGATCTTGAGGCGCTGGCCGATGGCGAGCGTGTCGGTCCGGTAGACATCGCGAAAAGTCTGATTGGTGAGGAGACGCGTTGCCGTGAGAACCGACTTTCGTTGCTTCAGAAGGTCGTCCAGCGCCTGATTGGCCACCCATACCGCCGGCAACACACGACCGTCGGTGCGGTTGTCCAGGGCGAGGCGCAGCGGCCCGGGGCGCAAGGTAACGGTGTCGACGGGAACCTGTATCTTGTTGAAGATCACCGACAAGTTCTGGCGCTCGCTGGTCTCTTCACCGCGAACCTCCAGGAACTGGGCCGCATGCGTCACGGGATCGAACACGATCAGCGTGCCCTTCGGCACCTGCAGCGAAAGGATGGCCCTTTCGCCTGCCGGCAAGTCAACGATTTCGAGCGTGACGTCGTCCAGCAACTTCTCCAGATCGTCCGGAAGATCGATCGCCGAACTCCAGAAGATCTGGCGATAATATTCGGCCGCGGACAGTTCGTCGGGATTATGGGCCGCGATTTTTCGCACGCGCGGGCTTACCGTAAAAGTCACCTCGACCAGATTGTCGAGCGTCGTCTCATAGCCCGCGGCGCAGAACGCGCAATTATACTGCGTCCGATCCAGCGTCTTCAGGCTTTTGTTGGCGGAAAGAACCCCGGCACAGCTCGGGCACATCACGCTCCATGTCATCTCGAACATGCCGAGCCCCACCGCATTCAGGAGTGCGGCGATGACCCGTTCTTCGTCGATGCCCTCGGTGCCGGCGAGATCAAGCGCATTCATCTTGTTCAAGGCATGATCCGGGGCATCCCGCACCATACGCTCGAGCACATCCACAACGGCTTCGTCGGACGACTGACGCAGAGCCGCAAACAACGTCCCGGTTTCGCTCATCCGACAATGCTACCTGAAAGAAGGCAGCGCGAACACCCGGTAACCCATCCCGCGCGTAGCCCCGATGAGCCGTCAAGAAAAAAGCCCGCGACGAAATCGCGGGCTTTTTGCAATACGCGGCTCAAACCGCGATGGAGCTGCCGGTCAGCGAACGGCGCGACCGCGGTCAGCGAACGGCGCGACCGTGGTCAGCGAATGGCGCGGCCGGTGGTCGGGGTCGGAGCGACCGTCGCGGCCGTCCGTGTCGTCCGCGGCGTCAGGACGCTCAGCTGATGCGGCGAGGCGGTGGCGGTCGACACCGGGGACTGTTCCCTGACATTCGCAGCCCCCAGCACGCGAACCTGGACCGCCGATATCGGCAAGCCTGTCGTCTCATAGGCCGGCAACTCCGCCGCAAAGCCGGCAGTGGCGCCCGCAATCGAGATCAGGGCGGCGGCTGCGATGGATAGGTAAGTCTTCTGCACTTCAATTCTCCGGGGTAGGATTCGAGACCGCAGCCTACACCCCTTTTGTTGCGCTGCGATATGGCGATATTGCATTGCAACAATGCAATTCCCCGCACTCAATTAATGGTGAGAGCCCAACCAGTTAGCAGCAGGGCCTGCCGAACAGGAGAAAGAGCATGCAAATCGCGGTCGTCGGCGCCGGAGCTGTCGGATGCTATTATGGGGGGCTGCTGCTGCGGGCCGGACACGACGTGACCTTCATCGGCCGGCAGCCGCATGTCGATGCCATCAACGCCCATGGCCTGCTGCTGGACACCAAGACTTTCAACGGCCACCTGCCCGCCAAAGCCGCGACCGACGCAACCGCGCTTGCCGCGCCTGACCTCGTGCTGGTTTGCGTGAAGTCGGCCGATACCGAACAGGCCGGCCGGTCGCTCGCCGGACGCTTGCTGCCGGAAACATCCGTCCTCAGCCTGCAGAACGGCGTCGCGTCTTAGCGCCGTCACCGGCCACGCCGTCATTCCTGTCGTCGTCTATGTCGGCAGCGAGATGGCCGGGCCCGGCCACGTCAGGCATCACGGCGGCGGCGACCTCGCCATCGGCCCCTCCGCCGCGAGCGAAGCGCTGGCGCAAACGCTGCAAGCCGCCGGCATCGGCATCACGATCGCCGACGACATCGACAAGACGCTGTGGAGCAAGCTGATCATCAACTGCGCCTTCAACGCGCTTTCTGCGGTCGCCGGCATTTCCTACGGACCGATGCTGGAAGTCGAAGGCACAAGGAATGTCGTCACAAGCGCGGTGCAGGAAGCCGTATCCGTGGCACGCGCCAGCGGCGTATCGATATCAGACGATCTCCTCGCGCATATCCTGAACATCCCGGCCATCATGCCGAACCAGATGTCGTCCACCGCGCAGGATCTTGCGCGCGGCAAGCCCAGCGAGATCGACTTTCTCAACGGCTATGTGGTGCGCAAGGGCGCCGAGTTGGGCATTGCCACGCCGACCAATCATGCCCTGCAGGTGATGGTGAAGCTGGCCGAACGCGGCAAGGCGATGTCCGCACGACGGACGTAGCGCGAAGGGTTGCTAATCCACCACGTCGAGTTTGACCTTGGCAACGCCCTTCCCCACCATGCCCAGCGCATCCGCCGCGGAATAGGAGACGTCGACAACGCGCCCCTGAACGTAGGGACCGCGGTCGTTGACCCGTACCGTCACGGACTTGCCGCTGGCGACGTTTGTCACACGCAACTTGGTGCCGAACGGCAACGTCGGATGGGCCGCGGTCATATCGAGCGTGTTGAACTTTTCGCCGCTCGCCGTCTTCGTTCCCTCGGTGTAGAAACTGGCAACCCCATGCGCGGCCGTCCCGGTGGCGCCTGCATCTTTGCGCGCGGCGAACGGGGTATGCCTTCTCACGGCCGCCACGCGCCGTGTCATTGACGATGTCGTTCGATCGCTCACTGACGCCTGCCGACTGGCGCGCAATTCGGATTTTTGGGTGACGACCGACGACTGTGCGCAGGCCGCAAGCGATGCCGCTCCGAGAGCGACAGCCAGCAGCCGCATGACTTTCCCCGCACGCGCGGCCAAAACCGGCGGCGCTTCAAGTCGAGTACGGCCAGCTCTTGCGTCGACGTACGAAGTACGGGTGCAGGCGATGGAACACATGTTGCAATCCCCAGCTCGCGCCCCAGCCCAAGCCGAAATCCAACATGTGACGATGCCGCAGCCCAATCCGGGCGGAAGCGTGGCTGAAAGCGATTATGCACCGCTCTCGCAGCGCAATTCAGTTCGAGTGTGGTGATTGTGTCACAGCTCGCAGCGCGCAGCCCGGATGAGCGAGTTGTCCGCCGTAGCTCGAAGAGCGAAGGCGGAAGCGACATCCGGGACCACGCCAGCACCGCCCCGGATTTCGCTGACGCTCATCCGGGCTACGAGCTCTGGGCTCGATCGCTTACGCGATCACTCGCTTCTCGAGGATCTTCCGAAAATCCGTTGCCAGGCTGCCGTAATAGCCGGCCAGCACCTCGTAAAAGGTCTGCTCGGCCTTATCGGTTGCTGCCCGCGCCTGCTGTTCGCAGCGCGAGGCTTTCGTCTCGTACTTCTCCACCTTGGTCTTGAGCTCTGCCACCACCATCGTCGTTACTCCCCGCCACGCGCACGCCTTGGATGCTAGGCCGGCAAAGGTCGAAAAGATGGCCGGGCTGAGGAGATTTCGTAGCGCAGCCGTGAGCAAGTCGTGGCTGATCGCACGAGGCCTATCGCGCCGGCACCGGTGCCGGCGGGCGCAATGATGTCCGCGCCGTGCTCGCAGCCTGTGGCTTCTTCGCCGCGACGCGCTTTCCGCTGTCGATGGATTCCAGATAGGACGTCAGCGCCCAGGCCGAGCTCGAGCCGCTGGAATAGTGTTTTTGCAGAAACAGATAGAGCGTGAGGTGAAAGCGGTCCTTGGCGAGCCCGCGCGGGCTGCGATGGCAGGACGCGCAACTTTCGGCGAACAGTTTTGGCGCCGGCTTGCCCTGATCGAGATTCTGCGCGACGGCCACCGATCCGCCCAGCGCCAGTTTTTCCGGTACACGGAGCGGATGAGCTGCCTCAGGCAGCTCGGGGAAGAAGGCAGGCGAAGCGCAATCTGCTGTCCAGCCGTGGCGAAAAGTGGGTGCGCCTTCGCCATCATTGCGTTCCAATCGGGGCGTCATCTCAATATGGCGGCTTCTTCTTTTCCCGCTGCGCCTTTGCCGCCTCCATCCACCACACGAGATCATCGGCAAAACGCGGAAACGCGTGCGACAGTGCCTTGCCGCCCTCGCCGGTCGGCTTGCCGTCTTCGGTCAGCGTCTGCCCGATTGGGCCTACAGCGATCGAGCTCGAAATCACCACCATGCCCATTTCCGAAAGCGTGCCGTGCCATGCCAGCGCCGCGCGCGCGCCGGAGAAGCGGCCGGCCGAATAGCTGGCGATCGCGGCGGGGCGCCAGAACCATTCCTCGAGAAAATGATCGGTGAGGTTTTTCAGCCCCGGCTGCATGCCCCAATTATATTCGCCGGTCACGAAGACGAAGCCATCCGCGGTGCGGATCTGCCCGGCAAGTTTCTCGAGCGCATCCGGCGCGCCGCCTTTCGGATATTCCTTGTACATCCGGTCCAGCATCGGCAGGCCGATCGCCTTGGCGTCGATCAGTTCGACATCATCGCCGCGCGCGGCAAACCCCTCGACGACGAATTGCGCGAGCCGGATGCCCATGCGGTCGGAACGGTAGGAGCCGTAAAAGACGAGAATGCGGTTGCCCATGACACCTGCACCTTTAAGACATTGGATGATGGACTCGAACCATGCGGGCTATTCCCATGCAAGGCCCTTGCCTCCAGCCAATGAACCTGAAGGCCACCGCGCGACACCTGGCGCTAACGTCTACGACGCCGCCGCGCGCTGAGCCAAGCCAACAAAAAAGCGGCCTAGCGGCCGCTTCGTTGCAGTTGCGCGTCCGGCTCTACCAATAGCCGGGCCCGTCATAATAGCCGTAGGAATCCGCAAGCCCAACGGGCCCGGGACCATAATGGACGCGAGGTCCGTAGTACACGCGAGGTCCGTAGTAGCTGTAGTCATAGCGGCTCGGCAGGCGCACGCCATATCCGCCGCGCAGATAGTTGGAGTTCGGGTAGTTGAACCCGATCATGCCGGGTTCCTGGGTCGCTTCCTGCGACATCGCAGGCGTCGCAAGCGCCGTCGCAAGGATCGCGGCCGCGCCAAGCAGTGTGAGTTTCGTCATCGCTCGTTCTCCATCTCGATATGAGAGCGAACGGGCGAGATCAGATGCTGGTTCCCGAGATCGGCTTCACGGCGCCGTGAGTTTCAGAGACGATTGCCTGTCTGTCGCCGGCAAGAGAAAGGCCGGCGGGCGTTACGCCACCGGCCTTCTCTTGCAACTGCCGGCTCGGAAGGTCCGGTTCCGCTGCGATTCCATGCCTAAAGTTTGACCACTACAGCATTAATAAAATCTTAATGATCCACTGTGAGTTGCATCACGGATGGGCAGAACCTTCTGGGACTAGCTTCGTACCAATAAGAGTAGCTTCGGTTTAAGCGCAGGAGGCCAACATGGCGCAGGTTTATTTCCACTGCTCGAATTCCCGGGAAGTCCGGATCGATCGATCCGGCGAAGCGGTGAGCGACCTCGCCGAGGCACGCGACCGCGCAGCCGGCATCGTCCGCTCGCTGATCATGGGACGCGACGCGGAAGACTGGCGCGACTGGGTCGTGCATGTCAGCGACGATTTCGACGACGAGATCTTCGTTCTACCGTTCGCCTTCGTCCTCGGCAAACCACACTGAGAGGTTGCCATGCTGCCGGCACGACCGCCCTTCATGCCGCTGCTCCGCCGCCTCGATGCGATCGTGGCGCGCTGCCACCGCCTGATCGAGCGGGCCCGCGACCCCTATCGTCCCGAGCGGCACTACATGCGCGGCCCCGGCCCGAAATGGCACGCCAGGCATCGCGCTGACGTCGCAGGCATTGCCCTCTAAGACGCAGCCAACCGCGCACCCGGCGCGTTCTGCGCCAGATCCAGAAAACCGCAATTTTCCTTCGCGCTTTCTTGGCGCTTCGGTTCCAGCACCTGGAACCCACGGCCGCAACCTCTCCACAAGATCGCCTTGCTTTGGTCAAACCTCGCTGGCCGTGTGGCGGCTTGGGCAAAAAGGCTTTCCGGGCAGAGGGTTTTCGACGCCGCAAAGCATGCTCGCCGCCCGATGCGGGTGACATTGGACTGAGCAAGGGACCGCCAATGCAATCCACGCCAACGCTGAAAGACACCGATCCGCACGACGTCTTTGCGATCGAAACGCTGCTGCACGCGCATGCCGAAAAGGCGCCACCGCTGGCGCACGATCCGGCCGCCCCTTCAGCGGCGCCGCCAATTCAAGTCGCGGCGAAGCCGCAGGCCCACGTTGCCCCCCCGATTTCGGTCAGCGCACCAATTCCGCAGGTTGAACCGACGTTTCGCGACCCCGATGTGCGCGATATCCAGCTCGAGAACGTCAGGCCGAGCGAGATCAAGGTGGATGGTCTCAAGCCTCTCGGCGAACGGCCGATGGCCAAATGGGCGAAGCGCCTGATCATGGCGCTGCTCGGCCTGTGCGGCGCCATGGCTGCCGCCGCATGGCAGCACTATGGTGATCAGGCCACGGCGATGGCCACCGAGTGGGCGCCGCCCTTCGTGCTGGCTGCATTGCCCTCGGCTACCAGACCCGCCGGCACTGAACAGCCGAACGCGCCGGCCGCCGAGGCCGCCACATTAGATCAGACCATTGCGCAACAGCCGGCATTGCAATCGATGGCGCAGGATCTCGCCACGATGGGCCAGCAGGTCGAGGAGCTGAAAGCCACCATCGCGCAGCTCAAGGCGAGCCAGGCCCAGATGACGCGTGAGCTTGCCAAAGCTTCGGAGGCCAAAGCGGCCGAAACCAAGCCTGCCGAGCAGAACCTGCGGCCCAAAGTGTCGGCGCTGACGCCGCCTCCGCCGCGGCCGGCCGCCCCGCCGCCGGTGCGCAAGCCGAAGCCGGCCTATTCCTATTCGCCTTCCTATTCGCCCGCGCCGATGGCCGCCGCTCCCGCAGCGCCGCTCCCGCCGGCGCAGGCCGCCGCACCGTTGCCGCCTGCAGCGCCCCAGCAAACGATAGCCGACGACGGCGCGCCGGTGGTGCGCCCGCCGATGCCGTTGCGGTAGATAGCTGCGTTCCCCGGATGCTGCGCAGCGCCAACAGCGCGTTCACGCGCGTGTTCGACCCGCTATGTTTGCGGCGTGATGCGCTGCTGATCCGGAGTTCATGTTAGAGATAGGTCCCGGCTCAGCGGAGTAGCGCTACCGGACGATGCTCCGCATCGCCTAGGCCGCACCGCGTCCGGGACAAGTGACCGCGCCAATCCGCTAGCTCTGATGCGGTCCCCGCATCATCTTCATGGCGTCCTCGATATGACGCCACTCCCTGGCTTCCTCGGCATCGCCCTTGCTCTCGCAAGCCAGTGCATTGTGTGCGGCTTGCGCGATCGCGGTGAGGCCGTGCTTCTCCATCATCTGGCGCGCAATCGTGTGGATCTGCATTTCCGACATCATGTCGCTCTCCCAGGGTTCCACCAGTCCACGCCGCAGCGTTTCGCTTCGTCGCGGCGTGTTCGTGAAACGGCCGAACCGAAAGTCTCGTTCCTCCCGCTGCGACAGTTAATTTTCGAACAAGTTTACGGATTGCGCGGTTCCACCTGCGGCCCCCGTAATATCCCGTCCGCAATCTCCCCGAATATCAAGCCGGTCTTCCGACTGGTACTTTTCGACCGTGAATCGCAATCGCGGGAGTCGGACATGGCCAGAGTCTATTTCCACTACTCCAATTCCGAAGGCGTATGCATCGACCAGCGCGGCACCGCCGTCGGAAACCTGGCCGAGGTGCGCGACCACGCCGCCCGCGTCGTGCACTCGCTGATAACGGCAGAGGGTCCGGAAGACTGGCGCGACTGGACGCTGCATGTCAGCGACGATCTCAACGACGAAATCTTCGCGCTGCCGTTTTCGTCGATGCTCGGCAAGCTGCATTGAGAGGTCGCCATGCTGGTCATGCAACCGCTGCTCCGACGCCTGACAGAGATCGTGATCCATTGCCACAGGCTGGTCGACCTTGCCCGCAACCCCTACCGCCCGGAACTGCACTACATGCGCGGCCCCGGCCCGAAATGGCACGCGAAGCATCAGGCACATAGCGCGTAGGATATAGGGTGGGCAAAGGCGCTCTTGCGCCGTGCCCACCATCTCGTCGTGGCGGCGCACTAACGGTGGGCACGCTTCGCTTGCCCACCCTACAATTCATCCCTACAAATCCCCCAACTCCGGCGGCTCGAACCAGTTCGTCAGCGACAGACCGCCATCGATCACGATCGCAGCGCCCGTGACATAGGCCGATATCCGGTTCGACAGCACCGCCAGCGCCAGCGGCGCGAGGTCGGAGGCCTGGCCGAGCCGGCCGAGCGGAATGTGCCTTGCGAGCGCGGGATCGGCGACGAAGCCGCCGGCCGCGATCGCGCCGGGCACCAGCGCGTTGACGCGAATGCCGAAGCGGCCAAACGTCTTGGCCAGTTCCTTCACCAGCATCGAAAGCCCCGCCTTCGACGTCGAGTAATGCGGCAGGTTGCGCGGGGTGCCGGCATGCAGCGATGTCAGCAGCAGGAACGAGCCGGGCTGTTTGTCGGCGATCAGCTTTCGCGCCAGTTCGCGCGAGAGATCGAATCCGGCTTCAAGATTCACGGCATGCATCTGCGCCCAGATCTCCGTGGTGACGCCAAGCGCGTGATCGGTCTCGCGCCGCGGCGGAGAGGCGCTGTGCACGAAATGCGTCACGCGCCCGACGGCGGCGGCGGCTTCCGCCAGCAGCGCATCGCGCGCCGTGGCATCGGCGAGGTCGCCGACCCAGGGCACCGCCAGTTCCGGCCGGGCCGAGGCCTTGATCGCCGACGTCACGGTGTCCCGGTTCACATCGGCAAACACCGTGCGCACTCCCTCGCCGACCAGGGCTTGCGCGATCGCGCGGCCGATCCCGTTGCCCGCGCCGGTGACGAGCGCCGCCTCGCGCGCAGGGTCGAATGGATGGTCGAGCAGGCTCATTTTCGGTAACCCTTTCGAGCGATGTCGTCATGCCCGAACAAAAGCGCGAAGCCGCGTCCTCGCGCCAGATATCCCGGGCATCCACCTCTTACCTCATCTCAGCCGCGGACTCATTAGCACGCAGCCAAAGACGGATTGATGCGAGCCTCCTACCTCGCCAATCGCTCAAAGCGAAAGTTGCGGATCCTGCCGGTACTGAGCAACGCACCTGAAACATGCCCCTCGGCATTACGTGTAAACCGAATCCGATTCTGCCCGTTCACGAACAGGTCAGTCGTGACGGGAAGCAGCGGCAGGTCAGCCACCTTCGATCGCACGACCAGATGATCGTCTTTGATGATCACCTCATACGGCGGGTCGATTTCGTCGCTGCGAAAGACGCCGGTGAAATCCTCAAGCTGCGCGACCGTGGGCTGATAGGCGATCGCGCGGCTGAACTTAAACGACTTGCCTTCTTTGGTCCGCGCGGTGAATCCGGTGGGCGCCCCGGTCTCGTCCTGCCGGAAACTCAACTCGGTCTGGAAAACAACATAGCGGAAGCGCGTGTCGCCGACCGCTCTCAGCTCGTACCCTTTGCCGCTGAGGCCCCCACCCCAAAGTTTCCCATCTTCCACGTGCAGGCGCAGAACGCGAATGCCGTCATCAGGGTCGACATATACGCCCGCGAGAGCGGCCAGCCTGTCGGGGCCAGGCTGGGGTGACGTGGCAAAATCGCCATCTGCAGGTTCGGTAGATGCAAGCTCGGAGGCGAGATAGATATCGGCGATCTTCCGATTCAATGCGCCGGGATTGATGGAAGCAAGATTGCACAACGTCGCGACGGAGAAATGCTGGTCGGGGAAGCGCATCATGTGGGCTTTGTAGCCGGCATCTTCACCGGCATGCTCGACGATTTTCAGACCGCGATATTTGGTGACGACCAGCCCGGCTGCGTAGTCGATGGCCGTGCCGTCGTCCAGGCGTCCCGGCTCCTGCAATTCCTTGATGATCGCTTCACCACCAACGCGGGCTGTGTAGAAATTTTCATCCCAAAGCGCCAAATCCTCGACCGTGGTAAGGAGGCTCGTCGCGCCCACGGTATCGAACTTTGGAACGCTCAAGTCGAAACGATTTCCCATCTGCCTGTAGCCGTAAGCGATGTTCTTGACGATTTCCGCGTGATCATCGCGAAAGTGCGTGTGTTCCATGACAAGGGGCCGGAACACGCGCTCCGTTGTAAAATTGCGAAATGTCTTGCCGCTCACGCGTTTGACCACCTGCGCCAGAAGCGTGAAACCCGTATTTGAATAGAGGAATTCAGAACCGGGTAGAAAATTGAGCGTTCGCTGGCGCGACATGATCGTCAGCACATGTTCGTCAGTGATCAAATCCGAGGGCCCCCAGCCCGCAAGCCTCAATAGCTCCCATTGGTCACGCAGACCGCTGGTGTGATGCAGCAAATGACGAAGCGTGATCTTGACGCCAAAATCCGGCAGCTCGGGCACATAGGTCTTCACGGCATCGTCGAGCGAAAGCTTGCCCTCGTGTTTCAACATGAGCACCGCCGCGGCCGTGAACTGCTTGGATATGGAGCCGACATGAAACACGGTCGCAGGCGTGATCTTCTCGCCGCGATCGAGGTCCGCCATGCCATAGCCGCGCTTATGGACGATCC
>WNFK01048388.1_pt1 | contig 11566 bp, 10 predicted proteins | sample 5400281 | NCBI WGS metagenome assembly WNFK01 (sample SAMN13153350, study PRJNA577476) | soil metagenome | isolation source: 20 cm soil on Douglas fir-dominated hillslope | place: USA:California | collected 2013-09-17
TGAGGCCAGCGTGAACAGGATGCCGTGCCAATGGTCAGTGCCGACCGACAGGCGTTGCCAGACGATGAAGGTGACTCCGGCTATGCCGAGCAGCAGCCCGCTCACCTTGCGCCAGGTCAGCGATTCGCCGAGGAAGATGGCGGCCAGCACGGCCGTGAACACGGGGTTGGCGCTGACGACGAGGCCGCCGAGCCCGGCGGACACCGTCTGCAGGCCGGTGTAGCCAAGGCCGAGATACAGCGCGTTGTTGGCGACGCCCAGAATCGAAAATGCCGCGGCGTCGCGCCAGGTGAGATCAAACGCCCCGCCGCGTAGCGCCGAAACGCCGAGAATCAGAATTCCGGCCAGCGAAAACCGCGCCGTGAGCAGGATCAGCGGCGGACAATCGGTGACGCCGATCTTGCCGGCGACAAAGGCAAAGCTCCACAGCAGGCAGAACAGGCCGATATAGAGCGGCAGCGGATTAAAACTGGCGCGGGGAACCGCAATCGATGGCGCGAGCGACATGGGAAGTCTCCTTGTGACCACCGATGTAGGCCCGCGCCTTGATATTTGGAAATTAAATGATAAACTGGTTGCCAGTGGAAACATAAATGAGCCATCGCCATGCTCGATCTGGAGCTTTTGCGCAGTTTCGTCTCGGTGGTCGATTCCGGCGGCTTTACGCGCGCCGGGGAACGCGTTCACCGCACCCAATCCACCGTCAGCCAGCAGATCAAGCGGCTGGAGGACGATCTCGGCCAGCCGCTCCTGAACCGTACGGCTAAGGACGTGACGCCGACCGAAGCCGGCGAACGCCTGCTATCCTATGCGCGACGGTTATTGTCGCTCGCGGAGGAAGCCCGCGACGTACTGGCGGGACCGAGCAAGGAAGGTGCGGTGCGCCTCGGCATCCCCGAGGATTTTGCGGCCTATCGCCTGACAAAATTGCTGGCGAGTTTTTCCCGCTCGCGCCCCGGGCTGCGACTCGACGTCCGCGTCGATCAGAGCACCTATCTGCGGCGCGATCTGGAGCGCGGTGAACTTGACCTCGCATTGTTCAAGCGCAGCGCGGGCGAGAAAGGCGGCATCGCGGTGTGGCCGGAGCGCGTGCACTGGGTCACCAGCAAGACCCATCCGATCGGTGCCCAAATCCGCTCGGTACCGTTGATCGGTTTTCCCACCGGCTGCCTCTATCGGAGCCGCGCGATCCATGCCATCGAGAGCGCCGGGCGCGCGTGGCACATGGCCTATACCAGTTCAAGCCTCACCGGCATCCAGGCCGCGGTCGCCGCCGGATTGGGCTTGAGCATCCTCTCCGAGATAGCGATCCAGGCCGACCATCGCGTGCTGACCGCAAAGGATGGCTTCGCGCCGATCGACAAGACCGAAGTGGCGCTGGTGGCTTCCCCCGACGCCAGCCCCGCGACGCTGCGGTTAGCGGATCGCCTTGCGGAATTCTGCAACACCGTGCAGGCGAAGGCGGCGTAGCGTTAGTCTTGCAGCACGGAAGGTGCTCCCCTTGTGGGCTAAGGCGTGCACACAAGGGGAGAGGTGAAGAATGCTCGCTGTTAAATTAGACTATTAAATCAGTAACACCGCGAGGCGGCGATGGTGTGCAGCCTGACATCGCCGAGCACATGCGCCATGAAGCCCGGGGTCTGGAATATTTTCGCGAACGCCGCGTCGCGGATGCTGAGGCCGCCGGTATAGGCGCCGAACGCGGGCATCACGGCGCGCTCGCCGTCGCAGGCAAAACATCGCCGCTCCATCGAGCGTCCGCGTGTCGACACCCGCGCTTTGGGATGCAGATGTCCGGCGATTTCGCCTGCCGCTCCGGTCGGCTCGTGACGAAACGCGATCGGGCCAATCGCGACTTCGGTGGCGACCACGCCGCCGAGATCGGACGGCAGCGCGGGGTCGTGATTGCCCGAAATCCAGATCCAGTCGCGCCGCACCTGCAACGCCGAGAGCGCATCGCGGTCGGAGTCGGACAGCCGCTCATGGGCGGTGCGGTCATGAAAACTGTCGCCGAGCGCAATCACCATCCGCGGGTCGTGCCGCGCGATGACAGCGGCGAGGCGACCGAGCGTCGCCACCGTATCGTAAGGCGGCAGCAGCACGCCGCGCGCGGCAAAGCTGGAGCCCTTTTCCAGATGCAGATCCGAGACCACGAGCAGGCGCTGCTCTTCCCAGAACAGGGCGCCGGAGAGATCGGCAACCAGGCTCACGTCCGCGACGTCCAGCCAAGATCGAGTAACGATATCGATTGCAGTTCTCGTCATGGCCATTTTATCTACGACATCGCCTCTTTGACGAGTTCGTCGGCGGCTTCCGCCAGCAACTCGTCGGATGCTTCGCCATAAACTGATTCACGGCCGATTTCCAGCATCACCGGCACCGCCAGCGGCGAAACCTTGTCGAGTTCCTTGTGGACAATGCGTCCCTTGATTCGCAGCAGCATATCACCGAGCCGGCGAAGATCGAGCAACCCGGTCGCGGCGTCGGCGCGCGCGCCACGCAATAGCACATGATCCGGCTGATGCTTGCGCAGCACGTCGTAGATCAGGTCGGTCGAGAACAGCACCTGCCGCCGGGATTTTTCCTCACCGGTGAACCGCCGCGCGATCAATCCGGAGATCACCGCGCAGGTTCGGAACGTGCGCTTCATCAGCGCGGATTCCGCGAGCCACGCTTCGAGATCGTCGCCCAGCATGTCCGGATCGAACAGCGCGTTGAGATCGAGCCGGCCCTGCCGGATCATGAACGACATGTCGCCGAGCCCCCATACCGCCAGCGCATATTCATTGGCGACAAACCCGAGCGGGCGCACCCGTGCCCGCTCCATCCGCCGCGTCAGCAGCATGCCAAGCGTCTGATGTGCCAGCCGTCCTTCGAACGGATAGCAGACGAGGTAATGCTTGTCGGCGCGCGGAAAGGTCTCCACCAGCAGTTCGCGCACGCCGGGCACCTTTGAAATATCCCGTTGCAACGACAGCCAGTCGCGCACCTGATCCGGCAGCGCATTCCAGGCGCGCTTGTCGTCGAGCAATTTGCGGACGCGCTCGGCGAGGTAGGTCGAGAGCGGAAACTTGCCGCCCATGTAGGACGGCACTTTGGCATCGGCGTCATGGGCGCGAGAAACGTACACCTGATCTTCCGAAAGCTGCTCGTAGCGCACCACCTCGCCGCCGAACACAAACGTGTCGCCGACCACGAGACCCTCGATGAAATATTCCTCGATCTCGCCGAGCATCCGGCCGCCGCGGCCGAGCACGCCGGTAGATCCCGAACCGCCGCCGCGCGAACGCACCAACCGCACTTTCAGCATCGACTCCTCGACGATGGTGCCGACGTTGAGGCGATAGCTTTGCCGCACCCGCGGATTGGTGACGCGCCAGCGGCCCGTCTTGTCCTGCTTGATGCGCGCGAAGCGCTCGTAGCTTTTCAGCGCGTAGCCACCGGTGGCGACGAAATCGACCACGTCGTCGAAATCGACCCGCGTCAGACTGGAATAGGGCGCGGCCGTCAGCACTTCGTCATAGAGCTGATCGGAGAGGAACGGCTCGCCGCAGGCGCAGCCGAGCACATGCTGCGCCAGCACATCCAGCGCGCCGATGCGCAGCGGCGGGGTGTCCTGCGCATTTTCAGCGATCGCGTCGATCGCAACGGCGCATTCCAGCACCTCGAATCGATTGGCCGGCACCAGCACCGCACGCGAGGCTTCATCGATGCGGTGATTGGCGCGGCCGATTCGCTGCATCAGCCTTGAGGCGCCTTTCGGCGCGCCGATATTGATGACGAGATCGACGTCGCCCCAGTCGACGCCAAGATCGAGCGAGGAGGTGCAGACCACGCCGCGCAGTTTTCCCGCCGCCATCGCGTCCTCGACCTTGCGGCGCTGGGCGACATCGAGCGAGCCGTGATGCAGCGCGATGGCGAGGCCATCGTCGTTCATGCGCCACAGCTCCTGAAACAGCATCTCGGCCTGGCTGCGAGTGTTGACGAAGACCAGCGTGGTGTTGTTGCGCTTGATCAGGTCGTAGACCTCGTTGAGCGCATGGCGCGCGGAATGGCCGGCCCACGGCAGGCGCTCCTTGGTGTCGAGCATCTCGACAACAGGCGCCGCAGCACCCCCGGCGACCACGATGTCGGCTCCCTCGCTTGCACCGTCGCGCTGCGGCACCAGAAACCGCGCCAGCGATTCCGGCTCCGCGACGGTGGCCGACAGCCCGATCGCGCGCAGCTGCGGCGCCAGCCGCCACAGCCGCGCCAGGCCGAGCGACAACAGATCGCCGCGCTTGGAAGTGACCAGCGCGTGCAGCTCATCGAGCACGATGCGCGGTGAGCAGAATGTCCGGTGGATAGCGCCGCTGGCGCTGCCGTCGCGACACCGGGGTGTCGCCGGTGCGGGTCTCCACCTTGACCGGCAGATTCATTTCTGCGATCGGCGCTTCAAGGTTGCGCGCGATATCGACCGCGAGCGCCTTTAGCGGCGAGATGTAAAGGGTGTGGAGGCCGCGGCTGCGCTGCAGCCCTTTACCGGTCGAGATAGAGCCGGCCGAGGACGGAGACGACAGTTCCACCAGCGTCGGCAGGAATCCGGCCAGCGTCTTGCCGGCACCGGTGGGGGCGATCAGCAGCGCCGAACGATCGTCGCGGGCTTTTGCGAGCAGCGCCAATTGGTGTTCGCGCGGCGACCATCCGCGCGCCGCGAACCATTGGCGAAAACGGTCCGGCAGCAGCGCGGCCGGCTCAGTCGGAAATGCGGGCAAGATGCTAGGCGGCACGCTTCAAGACGTAAGCCGTAACAGCCGCCGCGTCGAGGGGCGGCTAATGACATCAAGCTCAATCGGCGCGCTGGAATTCGGGTCACCTCACCCCGCAAGCGCCGCCGGAGGGGAGAGGGAGAAGACCGCCTATTCCGGCCTTCGCTGCGACCACCACCAGACCGGGCACCGGCGCATTGTCCTCATGGCGGGCCGACAGACCCTCACACCGCGACAGCGTAAGGCCGCAGGCTTCGATCGACGCGCGCACGTAACCGGCGCTGTGGGCGTAGCGCAGGCCCTCGCCGAGGATGACGCCTTCTCCGCTGTGCGTTTCGACCGTGAACGCCAGCAGACCGCCAGCGACCAGCACGCGCTTCGCCTCACCCAGCAGCGGCGCAAGATCGGACAGATAGATCATCGCATCGGCGGCGAGAATGAGATCGGCGCTGGCGTCAGGCTTGCCGCGCATGCTTTCCACCATCTCGGCCACCTCGACCTGCGCATAAAGCCCGGTAGCGCGTGCCCGCTCGATCATGCGTGGCGATAGGTCAATGCCGATGAAATGATCGACCTGCGCCGAGAAGGCGCGGGCAGCAAGCCCGGTGCCGCAACCGAGATCGATCGCCCGGTTAAAGAGCGCGGCTTTGCGGACCGCGGCGCGCACCGACAGCACGGACTTGAACAACAGCGCGGGACCGCGATAGCCGAGATCTTCCACCAATGCGGCTTCGAACTTCGGTGCATATTGGTCGAACAGCGCGCGGACATAGGCCGGCGGCATCGCCGATAGTTGCTCGGCGCCGAGCAACGTCAACCGCAGACGCGCGCCGTGATGATCGTCCGGATCCGCGTCGCGCGCTTTTCGAAACGCCGCGATCGCTTGTTCGCGCTCGCCGAGCCGTTGGCGAATTTCCCCGAGCGTGAACCAGGCAGAAGCGAAGCCGGGCGCGAGTTCAGCCGCCTGCAGCATTAGATCGGCGGCGGCGACGAGATCGCCCTTGAGCTGCAGATCGCGCGCAAAATCGAATCGGCGGTCGGCCATCAGATCGCCGGAGGACAGGAACAAACGTACGGGCATCGTCGGAATCGACCACGGATCAAAAGGCAGGTTGGCGGCAAGAGCAGGCGGGAGGAGACTCGAATGAATCTCACGCAGCCCTATATACCCAAGATGCGTCCGCAAGACATCCTGATGCCCGTTCCCGCCGGGCTTTGCTGCAAGCCCGGGGGCTTCCATATCGATCCGGTGCGCCCCGTCGAGCGCGCCGTGATCACCCACGGCCACTCCGACCACGCGCGACCGGGCCATGGCGCGGTGCTGGCGACCCAGGAAACGCTCGACATGATGCGGCTGCGCTACGGGGATAATTTCGCCCGCAGCACCCAGGCCATCGCCTATGGCGAGGAGATTCGCCTCGGCGACGTCACCGTCAGATTTCACCCCGCCGGCCATGTGCTGGGCTCGGCGCAGATCGCGGTATCCTGCAAGGATACCTGCATCGTCGCGTCAGGCGATTACAAGGACGCGCCCGATCCCACCTGCGTGCCGTTCGAAGTCGTTCGTTGCGATGTGTTCATCACCGAGGCCACCTTCGGCTTGCCGGTGTTTCGTCACGGCAATGCGGCGGACGAAATCAAAAAGCTGCTGGCCTCGGTCGCGCTGTTCCCGGAGCGCGCGCATCTGGTCGGCGCCTACTCGCTCGGCAAGGCGCAACGCGTGATCGCACTGCTTCGCTTGGCCGGCTACGACGCGCCGATCTATCTGCACGGCGCGATGGAAAAGATCACGCGCTATTATGAGAGCCGCGGCGTGGCGCTGGGCGACCTGCGCATGGTCAAGGGCACGAAGAAGGCCGATCTGGCCGGCACCATCACGCTGGCGCCGCCCTCGGCCACATCGGATGTCTGGACGCGACGATTTCCGGATCCGGTCACGGCGTTTGCATCGGGCTGGATGCGGGTGCGCGCCCGCGCGCGGCAGCGTGGTGTCGAACTGCCGCTGGTGATTTCGGACCACGCCGACTGGGACGGACTGACCGCGACCATCAACGCCACTGGTGCGGGCGAAGTCTGGGTCACCCATGGCCAGGAAGACGCGCTGGTGCATTGGTGCACCGAAAGGGGCCTGACCGCGCGGCCGCTCGATCTCGTCGGTTACGGCGATGAGGACGACAGCGATGCGGCGCCCGCAGACGAGGACGCCGAGGCATGAACCGCTTCGCCGAACTGCTCGATCGCCTCGCCTACGAGCCCGGCCGCAACAACAAGCTGCGGCTGTTGACCTCATATTTTCGCGAGGTCGAAGATCCCGATCGCGGCTACGCGCTGGCGGCGCTGACTGGCGCATTGTCGTTCAAGCACGCCAAACCCGGGCTGATCCGCGACCTGATCGCATCGCGCACCGATCCGGTGCTGTTCGCGTTGTCGTATGATTACGTCGGCGATCTCTCCGAGACCGTTGCGCTGATGTGGCCGAAGTCTTCCCCCTCTCCCGCTTGCGGGGGAGGGCCGGGGTGGGGGCAAGCAGCGTCGGCGGTGCCCGAGAGAGAGCCCCCACCCGGATCGCCCGACAGCGCTAAAGCGCTGCCGAGCGTTCCGACCTCCCCCGCAAGCGGGAGAGGTAAGAAAGATACGCGCCACCGAAGTCGTGACCACGCTGCACACGCTCGGCAAGACCGAACTCCCGAAGCAGCTCACCTGCTGGCTCGACGAACTGGACGAGACCGGCCGCTGGGCGCTGTTGAAACTGGTCACCGGCGCGATGCGGATCGGCATCTCGGCGCGGCTGGCGAAGACCGCCGCCGCCGCACTCGGCGACAAGGACCCGCACGATGTCGAGCTGATGTGGCCCGGGCTGACGCCGCCCTATCTCGATCTGTTCGCCTGGCTGGACGGCCGCGCCGATAAACCGGTCAATCGCGACCCGGTTCCGTTCCGCCCCGTGATGCTGGCGCATGCGATCGAGAGTACGGATTTTTCAAATCTCGACGCCGCCGATTTCATCGCCGAATGGAAATGGGACGGCATCCGGGTGCAGGCGATCAGTGGCCGTGACGAACGCGGCCATATCGTCGCGCGACTTTACTCACGCAGCGGCGAGGACATCACCAAAAGCTTTCCCGACCTGCTGCCGTCGCTGCATTTGCCCGGCGCCATTGACGGCGAGCTATTGGTGCTGCGTGACGGCCGCGTGCAGACCTTTAACGTGCTGCAGCAACGCCTCAACCGCAAGGTGGTCTCGCCGAAGCTGATCAAGGAATATCCGATCCACCTGCGCGCCTATGATCTGCTCGGCGAAGGCGATACCGATCTGCGCACGCTGCCGTTTGCCGAGCGCCGGAAGCGGCTCGAGGCTTTTGTCAGAAGGCTCGACGATGCCAGGGTCGATCTGTCGCCGACGATCGCCTTCGACAGCTGGGACGCGCTGACATCAGCACGCGCCGATCCCGCCAGCGCCGGCGCGGGCGCAGATTCCGAGGCCGTTGAGGGCGTGATGCTCAAGCGCCGCGAGGCCGCCTATTTGCCGGGTCGCCCGAAGGGACAATGGTGGAAGTGGAAGCGCGACCCGCACATCATCGATGCCGTGCTGATGTATGCGCAGCGCGGCCACGGCAAGCGTTCGTCCTATTATTCGGATTATACGTTCGGGGTCTGGACCTCCGGCGAGAATGGCGAGCAACTGGTGCCGGTCGGCAAGGCCTATTTCGGCTTCACCGACGAGGAGCTGTTGCAGATCGATCGCTTCGTGCGCCGCAACACAGTCGAAAAATTCGGACCGGTCCGGCATGTGGTGCATGAGCCGGATCAGGGGCTGGTGCTGGAGGTCGCCTTCGAAGGCCTGGCACGCTCGCCGCGGCATAAATCCGGCGTCGCGATGCGGTTCCCGCGCATCAACCGGCTGCGCTGGGACAAGCCGCCACGCGAGGCCGACAGGCTGGAAACCCTGGAACGGATGCTGAAAGCGGATGCGATTGTGCCGGCGTAGCGTTTTCCCGCGCGGCATGCCCTCGGACTTGATCCGGGGTGGACACCGGTTCGCGTGAAGAAAACGTGTCAAAATAACAAGCCGCCGCCCCCGGCCATTGACGCCGAGATGCGGGTTCCCCATCTCCCCAACACTGACTATAGTGCGCGAGCGAATTGGTGCGGGAGATCATCGAATGCCAAACGATACACGGGAATTGCCGGCGGCCAACGATGGCCTGTACCGCTTTCTCGGAGGCTCGCCGCTGACGGTGGCATTTCGGCTGATCCTGCTGTCGATCCTGGTCGGGGTGGTGCTTGCCGCTATTGGCTTCGACCCCTGGAATATCGTCAACAGCATCCGGCTTTTGTTTCAGCGGATCTGGGATCTCGGCTTTGACGCCATCAACGGGTTGTGGCGCTACTTCCTGCTCGGCGCCGTGATCGTGATACCGATCTGGCTGCTGTCGCGAATGTTCAGCGCCCCGCGCGGACGATAGTTCCGCGCGCAGGCCAGTTTCGTTGAATTCCGTATCCAAGGTTTCGACCGCGCAGGTGTTCGCCATCGCAGGTCCTGCGATGGTTGCCAACCTGACCACGCCGCTGATCGGCATCGTCTCGACGATCGCGATCGGCAGGCTGGGTGATGCGACGCTGCTCGGCGGCGTGGCGGTGGCGTCGGTGATTTTCGACTGTCTGTTCTGGCTGTTCGGCTTCCTGCGCATGAGCACGCTTGCCTTCACGGCTCAGTCGCTCGGCGCCGGCGAGACCGAGGAACTACGCCCGATCCTGGTGCGCGGACTTATCGTGGCGGCCCTGATCGGCGCGGGGCTGATCATCCTGCAAATCCCGCTCGCCGCTATTCTATTCAGAGTGATGGGCGGCAGCGAAGGCGTCACCCGCGCCGGACAGGCGCGCGCAAGACTTGCGCTCGGCGTGCAGTTTGCGATCAACTTCATCAATATGGCGGCGACGGTACTGCTGGTGCTGGTGCTCGACGCCGGTATCGCCGGCGCGGCGATTGCCGCCGTCGCCGCGGAAGCGGCCGGGCTCGTGCTCGGCGTCCTGATCGCCCGCCGTCTCAGCCACGGACAGCCTGCGGTCCCACGCGCTGCGCTGCTCGACCGCGCCAAGCTGATGCGCATGCTTGCCGTCAATCGCGATATCATGATCCGCACGGCGTCCCTGATCGCCGCGTTCCTGTTCTTTACCTCCCAGGGCGCCCGCGCCGGCGACGTGACGCTCGCTGCCAACGCGGTGCTCAACAATTTCCTTTTGATGAGCGCCTTCTTTCTCGACGGGCTCGCCAATGCGGCCGAGCAACTCTGCGGCCGCGCCTATGGCGCGCGCGACCGCATCGCCTTCTCAAGCGCGGTCCGGCTGGTGATCCTCTGGGGATTAGGCTTTGCGCTGGCGGTGAGCGCCGTTTTCGCGCTGTTTGGCCCTGGGCTCATCGACATCATGACCGCAAGCGCGGACGTTCGCCACAGTGCCCGCGACTATCTGTGGTTCGTGGTGCTGTCGCCGGTGCTCGCCGTCTTCGCCTTCGGCTATGACGGCGTCTATATCGGCGCGACCTGGGCGCGTGACATGCGCAACCTGATGATGCTTTCGCTGCTGATCTTTCTCGGTGCGTGGCTGGCGCTGCGGTCGTTCGGCAATACCGGGCTGTGGGGAGCGCTGCTGGTCCACTATGCCGCGCGCGGCGGCTTGCAGGCGCTGCGTTATCCGGCGCTGGTGCGCGGCTCATTCCCGCAGAAGCCGCTGTCCGGCTGAAACTCAAGGGAGAGGCCAATGCAAGTGCAATTTATCGGTTGCGGCGACGCGCTCGGTTCGGGCGGCCGGTTCAACACCTGCTTTCATTTTACCGGCGAGCGCGTCAATTTCCTGATCGATTGCGGCGCGTCGTCGCTGCCGGCGCTGAAGCGGCTGGGCATCGCACGCGATGATATCGACCTCATCCTGATCACGCATTTCCACGGCGATCATTTCGGCGGATTGCCGTTCCTGCTGCTCGACGCGCAGTTCACGCGGCGGACGCGTCCACTGGTTATCGCCGGACCGCAAGGAATCGAAACGCGCCTGACGCAGGTGATGGAAGCGCTGTTCGAGAATTCATCCAAAACCAAGCAGCGGTTCGATCTGTCGGTGATCGCTCTCAAGCCGTGGGAAACGCGCGCATTCGGCGCGGTAAATGTCACGCCGCTTCCGGTGGTGCACGGCGAATCCGGCGGTCCGTTTCTCGCCTACCGGGTCGAGGCCGAAGGCCGCGTCATCGCCTACAGCGCCGACACCGAATGGACGGAGACGCTGATCCCGCTCGCACGCGACGCCAACCTGTTCATCGCCGAAGCTTATTATTACGACAAGGTCGTGAAGAATCACCTCAGCCTGAAAACGCTCGAGGCGCATCTGCCGGACATCAAACCGAAGCGGCTCATTCTGACCCACATGAGCGACGACATGCTCGGGCGGCTCGATACGCTCGACCATGCGACTGCGAACGACGGCATGATCGTCGAGCTGTAAGTTAAACCGGCCAATCCTCGGCCGTGATCGCCGCAGCGTCGGCGCCAACGATTTCGGACAGCGAGTCGCGCCCGGTGCGCAGCAAGGTCGACGCAAGATCGTTCTTGATGTCGTCTACGAGGCCAAGCCCCTTGTAGATCAACGAGGAATAAAGCTGGATCAGGCTGGCGCCGGCGCGGATTTTGGTCAGCGCGGCGCCGCCGGTATCGATGCCGCCGACGCCTACCAGCGGAAACGCCCGCTCCGCACGTACATAGGTCTCCGCCACCATCCGCGTCGACAGCCGAAACAGCGGCCTGCCCGACAGGCCCCCCTGCTCCCTG
>WNFK01231030.1_pt1 | contig 11565 bp, 9 predicted proteins | sample 5400281 | NCBI WGS metagenome assembly WNFK01 (sample SAMN13153350, study PRJNA577476) | soil metagenome | isolation source: 20 cm soil on Douglas fir-dominated hillslope | place: USA:California | collected 2013-09-17
AGGCGATGCCGATGTACGGCGGCGTCTTCTCGTTCAAGGATCCGTTCGATACGAAGGACATGCGCACCACCGCCGGGGGCGACGCGCGCTACGACATCGACTTCCCGGCGCGCGATCACGGGCTGGTCGAGCAGCTCCGCAACAAGGGCGCGATCATCTTCGCCAAGGCGGTCAACACCGAGTACAACGGGCGCGCCGGCAATCCGGGCGGCCGCCACACGCCCGCCAAGGTGCTGCCCTCGACCCTGGGCTACCAGCGCAGCACGTGGGGCGGCAATCCGGCCAATCCGTATGACACGACGCGCGCGGCCTCGCTCGGCTCGAGCTCCGGGTCGGGCGTGTCGGTCAGTACCAATCTCGTGATGGCCAGTCTCGGCGAGGAGACCCGCGCATCGTGTCGCGGCCCGGCCAATCACAACGCGGTGGCGCTGGTTCTCCCCCACAAGTCGATGCTCGGGTTCAACGGCGGCGCGATCGGCGCCGACATCTACTGCGATCGCAGCGGAATCCTCTGCCGGACGCTCGCCGATTGCGCGAAGGTGCTGGACGCGCTGAAGGATCCGGTCCACGGCTACTACGACCCGCGGGATCCCTACACGACGGTCCCGCGCTCGTCGGTGTTGAGCACGTCGTACGCGAGTCATGCGCGGACGGCCGGCACGCCGGGCGCGCTCGCGGGCATGCGCATCGGCATCGTTCGGGAATCGATGGTGTACGCGCCCGGGTCGAAGACCGAAGCGCCGATCGTCGCCGCCGCCGCCCGGGAGATCAAGGCGATGCTCGGCGGCCGCCTGGGGGCGACCCTGGTCGAGTCGTCCGATCCTCTATGGACGCGCGATCCCGACGTCGAGGCCATGGCGCCGGATTTCAGGCGCGCGCTCGCTCAGCTGGTGCCCATCATCATGCCCGATCTGCTGTTCAGGCTCGGGCGAGACGGGCGGCCGCTGTTCAAGGAATTCGCGGCGGCGATCGTGCCGACCGAGTTCGCGCCGGGGAAGACTTTCGGCGCGGGCACGATGGAGCCGATCGACTATTGCGTCGCCCTCGCGGAAGGACGCATCGAGCCGCCGAGGAATTTCGACATCGCGACGATCCAGGAGCAAGAGCTCGCGATGGCGTTCAGATTCCACGTCCCGCAGTACCTGAGCCGGCGGGCCGCCGACTGGCAGGCGCGAGGATTCACCGAGACGCTCGTCGACTTTGCCGCGCTCAACGCGCGATCCAAGTTCTGGGGCGACGACGGGCGCGCCGCGTTCAAGAACTGGGAAGAAGTGACGGACCCGCGCAATCCCCTCGGCCGTCGTCAAGGCGTCGACGAGCGAATCATGCTCCGCGAGCTGCTGCGCCGGGTGGACATGATGGTCCTGATCGAGAACCGCCTCGACGCGCTGCTCCGTTTGCACACGCCGTTCCCGCCGGGAAGAATCGGTGGCGCCTATCAACCGGGGCTGCCGGGCAATCTTCGGCTGGAGACGTTCTACGGACCGAACGCGGGATTGACGGAGGTGCTGGTGCCGGCGGGCTATGTCACGACCGTCTACGATCCGGTCTTCACGCTCAGCCCGGACGGCATGCGGTACGTGCCCGTGCCCTCGGACACGCCGACGGCGATTCCCGAGCCGGGCTTGCCCTTCTCACTGGTGTTCCGGGCCGAGCCCGGTCGCGAAGACGTCCTCCTGAGAATCGCGTCGGCGTACGAAGCGGCCTCGAAACGCCGCGTGCCGCCGCCCGCCTTCGGGCCTCTCTAGAGCCCGCGATCAGCGCGTAGCGTTTCGACGAGCGTTCCCAGCCGCGGAAGCTGGTCGAGTCGATCGACGAGCTCCTCCACCTGCGCAACGCCGGCGGGGCTCAGCACTACGCCGGCCAGCTCGCGGAACTTCGCCCGGATCTCGTCGCCACGATATGGATCCTGATAGTCGCCGCGCGCGCTCTCGCGGAGCCGCGTGACCTGGCGGCCGTCGGTGAAGGTCACGGTCACTCGCGCCGGCTTGAGTCGCGGCACGGTGGCGCTGAGCTCGGGGTCCTCGCGCACGGCGACCCGCCGGCGGAAGGCCGCGATCGCCGGGTCGCGAACGACGTCCTCCGTGAACGCGTGGTAGCCCGCGTTGCCGCGCAGGACCAGCGCGGCGGCCGCGTGAGGCAGGGAATACTTCGCTGCGAAATAGTTGATCGGGTTCGGCTCGCGCATGTTCGCGGCGAAGCGATAGGTCGCCACGTCGATGCGCTCGATGCTGGCAGGCTCGGGCCGCAGCTCGTCGAGGATGTCCTCGAGCGCGTCGAGCGCCGCGTAGATCGGGTTGCAGCAGGCGCGCAATCTGAAATAGTTGCGGGCGATCTCCCAGCGACTGCCCAGCTCTTCGGTCACGGCGGCAGCCTGGAATCCGTCTCCGACCAGATGCCCGAAGGATTCTTCGATCGCGTTCGGCTGCGCGGCGACACCGGCCATCGCCAGCTCCGGCGCCAGCGCTCCGGCGAAGCCGCTCATTCCGCCGGCCACGTTGAGGGCGGTCGCGCCCGCGACGGCGTTCGTGTAGCCGGGCGTGAGGGCGAGTATCGCGCCGATCCGAAGCGCGAGGCTCATCTGCTCGCCGCGGAATCCGCGCAACCGCGCTCCTGCGGCGACCGCGCCGAGCAGCGGCGCCTGGCCGTTCTGGTGCGCGAGGGGCCGTGCCGTCAGTCCGGCCCCGAGCCGCGCGGCGACCTCGTAGCCGAAGATCAACGCGGCGATCACCTCGCGTCCGGATCGCTCGAGCCACTCGGCGCTGGAGAGCGCCGTCGGCAAGACCTGCACGGCGCCCTGACAGGAGACGTAGCGATGCCCCTCGCAGAGCTCGATCGAGCGCCCCGCCAGTCCGTTGAGCAGAGCCGCCGTACGCGGATCCGTCGTTGGCCATCCCGGTGCGTAGACCGTGGCACCGCGACCGCCGGTCGCGGTCAGCCGCGCCCGCACGCCGGCGACCTCGGGCTGCACGGAGCCGGCCAGAATCACGCCGAGGGTGTCCACCAGCACGAGCTTGGCGTGCTCTCGAACAGTCCCGGGAATTGCCTCCCACGGTGTCGCCGCGGCGAAGCTCGCCAGCTCTTCGATCTGTTTGCCCATCACATTCTCCGTCGCCGTCACGAGGTTCTGGTGCCGGAATGATAGCGGTCTTCAGCGCCGGAAGCGCTGAGTCCTGGGAGCGACGGCCTGAGAAGGCTAGCCTGCGCGGCGGCGCGAATACTCGGGCAAAGACACTGCCGGCGGGCGCATCGGCTCATCGACGCCACGTCGAGGCGGTAGGCCGAGGAGCTTCGCGAGCTCGCCGAGGGCCGATTCCACGTGCGCCGCGATCCGCTCGGTCTCGGCGACCGAGCGCTGATACGGATCGTCGATGAACGCGTTTTGCGAGCTCAGGAGCGCGCCGAGCATCACGATCTTGTCGAGGTACTGCGGGAACGCGGCTCGCAGCGCGACGAACTGTCGTGGCTCGAAGAGCACGACCAGATCACTTTCTCGAAGCATCGCCTCGTCGAGAGTGCGCGAGCGATGGTCGACGAGGCTGATCCCCCTCGCGGCGGCGACGGCCAGCACGTTGTCCGGCGACCGCCGACCCTCCCGCGAGACGAACCCGGCGGACGCGACCTTCATCGTCGGATACTGCGCCTCCCACAAGGTGGCCGCCAGCGGGCTTCGACAGATATTGCCGGTGCAAACGAACAGCAGTTTGCTCGAAGCCCCGTGCGCGCCGAGCCGCGGCACGTTGGCGACGTGCTGTCGCAGGGCGGCCTGCGAGTCGTCCCAGGCGCGGCGGCGATGGTCCAGCGCGGCGCGCTTTTCGCGGAGGAACGCGAGGCCGCTCGTCACCAGGGGCCGGGGATCGGTCCAGGCGAAGTGATCCCAGCTCTCTCGTCCGATCAGCAGTCTCAGGAACGATAGGAGCTCGGCCGACCGCGAGATCCCCGATCGTCTGATCTGTCGGCCGATCCACTCGAGATCCGGCGGAACGAGCCTCGTGTAGTACGGCTGCTTGTACGTCGGCTGGGGGCCAGGGTCGGCATCGGTGGCGAGGCAGTACATGCCGTAGGGGAAATCCACACCCGCGTCGATCGCGAGCGCGACCGACCCCCACAGACGGGGATTGATTTCCATCAGCCAGAATCGTCCGGTAGAGGGGTCGTACTTGAATTCGACCATCGCGACGCCGTGCCAGCGCAAGTCGTCGAGCAAAGTCTTGGCCGCCTGGAGCAGCAGCGGCGGCGCCACGATCGACTTGCGATAGAAGCTCCCGCTGCCCAGCCCGCCGCCGGTGCCCTCGTGGAGACGCTCGTGCGCGAAGTGCCAGATCAGGGTTCCGTCCGCGTACAAGCACTCCACGCCGATCCCGATGCCCGGCACGAGCTCCTGCTCGAGTACCGGACCTCGGTGTACCAGGCGCTCGAGCGCTTCCCTTCGGTGCGCCGCGTCGTGGACCAGCTCGGGAAAGACCTCGCCCAGATCGTCGTCGTTCTCGATCACGCTGCGGGTCGGCTTGAGCACGCATGGCGACCGGTGCCTGCCGTCCTCCCCCGGACTCGTCACGAGCGAGGACGAGGGAACACTGATGCCCAGCCGGACCGCCGTGTCGATCGTTCGCGCCTTGTCGAGGGCAATGTGCAATGCGTCCAACGGGGGCAAGACGGCGCGCTCACGCAGCGGATCCGAGTCCGGCAGGCCGGCGAGATGATGAAGGCTATAACCCGTGGCCGGAATGATGAGCGCGTAGTCGTCCGGCAAGGCGCGCAGCCAATCGGTAAACCGCTGCGTGTCCGACGTGGACGGCTGGACGAGCGTTCTCGCCGCCCAGCGCGAGCGAAACGCGGGGCAGTCCGACCGCGCGGCCACGTGGACCTCGAGGCCCCGCTTGCCGAGCGATTGCACCGCCTCGACCGCGGCGCGGCTCGAGCCATCGAGCACGAGCACGCGATCGACCGACGACGGCAGCTCAGTCACGCGCGACCCTCGCCAAGGTCCAGGTCAGCTCCGACGGATCCCACTGGATGTGAACGCGTGGCAACAGGTGGGGCGCCGACGCGCGCCCGACGGCCCGATGCTCCATCGTCACGCCGGAGTCGAAGTGCCGGGCCACGGCCCGTGACGCCCGCTGGTCGTGGCTTCCGTTCGGATACGCGAAATGTCGCGCGTCGTACCCGAGCTTCTCCCGGAGCATGGCTTTACTGGCGGCTAGCTCGTCTTCCAGGCGCTCGTCATCGACTTGAGGCAGATCCGCGTGCGTGTAAGTGTGGGAGCCGATGGTGATGAGCGATTGGTCGAGCCGCGCCAGCTCCGCCCAGTCCATCAGGCCGAACTGCCGTTCTTCGTCCGGAGTGAACGCGAATTCGGGCGTGGCTTCCACGATCTCGTCCCAGAGCGCTTCACGCCGGCTGAGCGGCATCGTCTTCAGCCCGTGCAGGAACGCGTCGAACGAGTCGGCCGACCCGCGGGCTAAGATCTCGCGCCGGCGGCGGCTCGACAGGCGCGCGAGCCGGGGCTCGAGCTCCCACGTCCACGTCGAGAAGGGCGTGCCGACCAGCGCGGGGCACACGTAGAAGGTCGCGGGCACCCGCAGGCTCGAGAGCACCTCATGAGCGACCGTGAGCTGGTTGCGCAGGCCGTCGTCGAAGGTCAGGGTGACCAGGTTCCGGCACTTCCCGGCATGCAAGGCGTCGAGGTACTCGTCGATCGAGACGAGCGAAAAGCTCTGCTGCAGCAGGCGGATGATCGCCGCGAGCTGCTCGGCTTCCTCCTCCAGCACGATGTGCGAGGCGAGGATGAAGCTCGCGCCATCACGGCGCGCCAGAGTGCTCGAGACGCCGGTGGAATACAGTCCGCGCTTGAGGGTGGCCCGAAGCGGCATCGCTAACCAGGTCCACTAAGCCAAGTGACGCGCGACGACGCAATCCGGTAGGAACCGGGTAGGCGGCGCGGGGGAAACCCCGACATCCGCGAGGAGCGCTGAGATCGGCGCCGCTCACAGCTTCCGGAATGGGCAGGATGCCCGGGCTTTCCGCGAAGGTGTCGGGCGCCCGCTGTGGTTGGCGCGATATTGCGCCCGCGCGGAGACGCCGTCAGGGCGGGGGGGCTGGTTCCAAACTGAGCTATTCCCGGTCAAAGGCGAGCCAGTGCGAGACCAGTCGGAGCCGCGGTCGTGTCAGGGAAACTCTTGATCCGCTTGTAATGTTGTTTCGGTATCAAATTTGCCACAGAGGTCTTCTATGGGTGATGGCGGCTCTCAGCCCAGCAACGCACGGCGCCCTTCCATCGTGGCCCAGTACGCGGCCCAGGTGGCGCAGTGGCTGCGGGAGGAGCCTACGATCTCGGCGGTCGAGATCATGCGCCGCGCCCAGACCCTCGGCTACAACGGGGGTAAGAGCGCGCTCTATGAGCTGGTCCGGCGGGTACGGACCCTCGACGAGCGGCCGGGAGGATCCCGACAGCTCATCGTCGTCTCACCGGATCGGGAGCACCTCTACAACTTCTTCAGACGGGCTTTCGAGGGCAACGCGACGGTCCAGATTGTCCTGGATCGGCGCGGCGATAGCCCCCTAGACCCGGTGCGCAGGCCCGGCGCACGCCGCCCGAGGAATCGACGCTCGGTCGAGAGGACCGAGGGGCTCCTCCGCGCGATCGGCTGGACCATCGTGCGCCTGCGGGGCCCGAAGATTCGCCGCAACCACCCTCCTGACCCGCGCGCCTAACCGTCCACCGCAACCCGGTCCGCAGTCGCCAGGGTCTCGGCGAGCCAGCGGGCGGCCAGTCCTCCGACCACGGCCATCGCGATCGTGATCACCAGCGCGACCACGGTGGGCGCCGGTCCGGGCATCATCGGCTGAAAGGCCGGTGTCCGGCCGATCGTGAAGGCCCAGAGGGCGAACAGCCCCAGGGCGTAGACCAAGGTCGCTGACATCGGCCGTCGCCGGGGGTCGACGGCGACCAGCAGCAGCACGGGCACCAGCGAGAGAAACCGCGCGAAGCTTCCGCCGGGGACACCGCCGGGCGTGCTGCCGTTCTTTCGCGCGATCGCGTGGGACACCGCGATCGGCGAGGTCGGGTCCTTGGCGATCTCAGCCTCGATCACCGAGACCGGCCGCATGATCTCGAAGCCGATCCGCGCGATGTTGACGCCGATGGTGCCGACAGCGAGTCCGACGATCACCAGCGCGATCGGCGTCCAGCGCCGCCCGCTGAGGCGTGCGGCCGTGATCATCGCCAGCGGCAGGAAGAGCGCGCCGAGGATCGGAAAGGCGTAAAACCAGAGCCCGCCATATAGATACGCGAGCCGGCTGGCGGGCCGCAGCCCGATCGAGAGGCTTCCGTAGAAGCTGGTGAGCGCGATGAGCACACCGGCGAATCGCACCCAGCCCTTCGCCGGGTACGCTTCGCGGGCGATGAGCGCGCATCCCAGGGTGTTGATCGTGACGCCGATCAGACCGAGAAGGTGCGGCGGGCTCCACAACGTGACGTCGATGCCGAACAAGCGGTGCCAGAGATCGTCGATCGGCGCCGCCAGAACCGTCAGCGCGATACCGCACGCCGCCAGGAGGAACCCGGGCGTGCCGGTGAGACCGAGCACGCGTTCCGTGCCCTCGGGGGCGCGGCCCGCGAGCAGATGGCGGAGCGTGTCACGCGCCAGCACGCCGAAGCTGGCCAGCACGAGGATCGTCACGCCCGAATAGGTCATGACGTGCGGCGGAATCCAGAACGTGTCGCGGCCGATGCGCACGTGCCACTGGATGTCCCATTGCACGCCCCAGCCGGCGAGGAGATTGGCGCCCAGCAGCACCCACAGCGCGACACGATAGAGACCCACGGAATCGACGCGCGTGTACGTATCGGTCGAGCGTCCGAAGAGTGTGGTCGGTACGGAGCTCATCGGTGCTTCTCCTTGTCCGCGGGCGCCGCGCGCCCCACAGACGGCCGCAGATAGGTGCCCAGGCGGCGAAGGAAGCGCGCCTGGCGTTGCTGGAACTCGGCGTCAGACAGTCGTGAGCCGGTGACCATGCGCACGAGCTGGGGGAAAGCCTGGGGAAAGATCGTCAGCGCCATGAGCGCCAGAACGAGGTACTCGGCGTCGAGGTCCGGGTGCAGCCGGCCGGCGCGCTGCGCGTCGCGGATGCGCTCGGTGCCCTCGACCCACGCCTTGCGTCGCTCGTCCTCGGCAATGGGCTTGCGGGCGCCGGCGCCCAGCGCTTCCCACTGAAGGAGGCGGATCCCCTCCACGCGCTTCGCGGCCCGCGCGAACAGGAACGGCAAGAGCTCGTCGGGATCGATCGGCGCGGAGGCGACCAGATCGAGGTTCGTCGCCATGCCCTCGTAGAGCGTGGCGCGATAGAGGCCTTCCTTGTTGTCGAAGTAGTGGTACAGCATCCGCTTGTTCACGGCCGCGGCGCGCGCGATCACGTCGACGCGCGCGCCGGCTAACCCTTTGGCCACGAATTCGCGCCGGGCGGCGCGAAGGATGCGCTCGCGAGTACGGACCGGGTCGCGGCTCGAAGTAACCATCTGGATACTAGACCGTGGCGGTGAGTATCCAGCTGGTTACTTACGGTGTCAAGCGGGGGCGGGTGTGCCGGCCGGCGTGTTTCGAGTCGAGCGATCGGGGAGGCGGGCGGCGTGATGCGATCGTCAGACCGCGTGGTTGGGCCGGGCGGCGTGGGGGGCCGCCCGGCTCGGCATCAGCTCAGCTCTTGCTGGCCAGACCCTTGCGCTTCACGTAGGTCCAGAGCTTCTTGGTCATCTCGGCGGGCCCGATCGGCGTGGCGCCGAACAGCGACTCCAGGCTGTCCGTGCGACCCCGAAAGCTGATGGCGTAGCCTCCGAATGCGGGTTTCTTGCCGGCCGTGCGCTTCGTCATCCAATCCCCCTTTGCGGCAAATTGAGCCGTGTCCAACCCCATGACTACCACGTGTGGTGGGCAGGGCCAAAGAAAACGGCGAGGCCTGGGGGCCGGCTGGACGAGGGCCGGGTCCTGCCGTATGGTCGGGCCGTGAGCGACTTCGAAGGAACGTGCGTGCTGGTCACCGGATGCGGGCGAGTCCGCGGAATCGGCCGCGCCCTCTCGGTCGCGTTCGCTCGGGCCGGCGCCGATGTCGTCGCGACCGATATCGCGACCGGCGGCACGCGCAACGAGAACGAGGAAGGGGTCGAGGAGATCCGCCTGGGCTGGACGGGACTGGCAAGCCTGGCCGCGGAGATCGAAGGCCTCGGGCGCCGGATCCTCACGCTCGAGGGTGACGTGAGCCGCGCCGCCGACGCCGAGCGTTTCGTGAAGGAGGCGCTTGCCCGGTTCGGCCGCATCGACGTGCTCGTCAACAACGCGGCCGCGCCCCACGGAGCCGACCGTCGTCTGCTCTGGGAGGTCCCGGAAGAGGCGTGGGATCTCGTCATCGACGTCAACCTCAAGGGCACGTTCTTGATGAGCCGCGCGGTGATCCCGCACATGCTGTCGCGCCGCAGCGGCCGCATCGTCAACATGGCGTCGGTCTCGGGCAAGCGTGGCACGCCCCGCCGCGGGGCCTACACCGCGTCGAAGTTCGGGGTGATCGGGCTCACGCAGGCGATGGCTCAGGAGCTCGCCCCGCACGGGATCACCGTGAACGCGATCTGCCCGGGCAGCGTCGACACGAGCCGCCGTGAATCGACGTCGCGCCGCGAGCGCGCGCTCGCCGAGCGGGAGCCCGGCGCCGCGGTCCTCGGCCTGCCGCCGACCGGGCGGGTCGCGCGGCCCGACGACGTCGCGCGACTCGCGCTCTTCTTCGCGTCGGCGCAGAGCGACCACATCACGGGCCAGGCGTGGAACGTCGACGGCGGAGCCGTCATGTAGAATCTCCTCCGCCGTGGATTCCAGCGGAGTCGAACGCCAATCCGATGCGTCGTGGCGACAAACGATCGCCGAGATGCATGCGTCGGGCCGCCAGGCGGTGCTCGCCGTCACCGGGGGCGGGAGCGGCGCGATCGCGGAGCTACTGCGGGTGCCGGGCGGGTCGCGGCTGCTGCTCGAGGCGCTGGTGCCCTACGATTGGCGGGCGCTGACCGCGTTCCTGGGCTTCGAGCCGGAGCAGGCGTGCAGCGTCGAGACGGCGGTGGCCATGGCGCAGCGTGCGCGCGAGCGCGCGGCGAAATTCGCTCCGACCGGCGCTCAGCTGGTCGGCCTCGGCGCCACGGCGGGCCTCGTCACCGATCGGCCCCGGCAGGGCGAGCACCGCTTCCACATCGCCGTCACCACCGGCGCCGGGACCGACCACTGCTCGATCGTGCTGGCGAAGGGGCGGCGCGATCGTCCCGGCGAAGAGGACCTCGTGGCGCGTGCCATCGTGTTGTGGCTGGCCCGCGCGTGTGGAGTCCCGGTCCCATCGCCGCGTACCTTGCTGGAGGCCGACGAGCGCTACGCGGAGGCCGTCGTGCAGACCGGCGATCTGATCGACCAGCTCCTTGCCGGCGGAGTCTCTCGCGTGACGGTATGGCCCGATGGACAGCTCGTGCCGGCGGCCGCACCGCCGGGTGTCGTGCTGCCCGGCTCGTTCAATCCGTTGCACGCCGGACATCTCCTGCTCGCGCGCGTCGCCGAGGACATCCGGCAGCAGCCGGTCGCGTTCGAGATCGCGGTGCTCAACGTCGACAAGCCGCCGCTCGCGGCCGGCGAGGTACGAAACCGGCTCGCGCAGTTCGCGTGGCGGGCGCGCGTCGAGCTCACCCGGGCGCCGACGTTCCTCGAGAAGGCCCGGCTGTTCCCGGGCGCGGCGTTCGTCATCGGCGCCGACACGGCCGAGCGTCTCGTGGCGGCGCGGTACTACGGCGACAGCGCCGAGCGGATGGTCGCAGCGCTCCAGGAGATCGCCGACCGCGGGTGCTCGTTTCTCGTGGCGGTGCGCGTGGATCGCGCCGGCCGGGTGCGCGCGCTGAGCGACGTCGCCGTTCCCGAGCGGTTTGCCCGCCTGTTCGCCGCGATCCCGGAGAGCCGGTTCCGCCTCGACTCCTCGTCCTCCGACATCCGAGCGCGGCGGCAGGCCGCTACCTGACCTCGACCAGCTCGATCGCCTCGCGGCTCGGGCCCTCGATCATCGCCGCCCGCGTCGCGCCGAGACGATAAGGCTCTTCGAGGAACCGCACGCCTTCGCCTCGCAGCTTCGCGACCCAGGCATCGAGGTCGGCCACCGTGAGCGCGATGTGATCGTAGAGGTGACCGCGCGAGCTCGCGAGCGGCTTCTCGTCCTGCCGCATGTACCACGGCAGCGCCACGTCTCCGAACACCACGGCCGCTGACGGCGACCGGAACATTCCCTGGCGCTCGAGCGCCGGCCACGAGCGCTCAGGGCCGCGCGGGACCTGGCAGGTGCTTGCGGTCATTCCCGCCGGACTGGTGCGGCCCGCGAATACCGGCGCGTTGAGATGCTGCTGGTACCAGATCTGCGCGCAGAACGGATCGTCCTGAAACATATGCACGTGGTTGAAGCGCTCGGCCGGATGGTTTCCCGCGTATTCGACCAGGGCGTCGTCGGGACTCTGCATGTAGCCGAAGCCTCCGCTGCGAGCCGGCTGGATGCCCTGCG
>WNFK01082390.1_pt1 | contig 11563 bp, 9 predicted proteins | sample 5400281 | NCBI WGS metagenome assembly WNFK01 (sample SAMN13153350, study PRJNA577476) | soil metagenome | isolation source: 20 cm soil on Douglas fir-dominated hillslope | place: USA:California | collected 2013-09-17
GCGCCAGCAGATCCGCTACTGGACCGCAGCCGTGCTGCGCCAGACGCCCGAAGAGCCGCTCCAGCCAGTGCCCATCGGCCAGGTCTATGTGGCGGACGACGCGGATGTCGCGCTGGCGCTGCGGATGGATGGTTTTCTCCACTCCGCGACGCCGACGGCCATTCCCGTCGGTCTGTACACAGCTGCCGGTCGCGATTCGCCGGTCTATCTCGACGCCGACTTCCTGCTCGGCCCCGAGGCGGCGCATCTCAACATCTCCGGCGTCTCAGGGCTGGCGACCAAGACCAGCGCCGTCGAGTTCCTGCTCGCGTCGATCTTCGCGCACTTCCCGGCGCACAAAGGCCGCGTGGCCGCGCTGTGTTTCAACGTCAAAGGCCCCGACCTCTGCTTTCTCGATCAACCCGGCGATCTGAGCGACGAAGACCGGCGTCGCTACGAGCGGCTTGGCGTGCCGGCCGAGCCGTTCCAGCGCGTGCAGCTCTACGCACCGCTCAAGGCGGACGGCGTCAATCTCAATACGCTCCGGACGCATCCCGACCTCGTCGATGACGTCGAGCCGCTCACCTGGGGGTTGCAAGAGGTCGTCGATTACGCCGAGGTGCTGCTCAATCGGGACGACATCGACGCGAAGGCCGACGCGTTTATCGATTTTCTGAGGGACAGGGTCTTAGGAAGAACGTTCGACGACGGATTCGGCACCACGCACCGCGTGCAGACCTTCGCCGACCTGGACCGGTTCTTCCGCGCGATTTTCGACGGTCTGGAAATCACGGCGGGCGGCCGCAGCGACACGTGGCGGACGCATCACATCGCCACAATGCGTAAAGTGCGCAACCGGCTCCTGAACATCTCGACCCGGTGCAAAGGTCTCGTGACGGACGACGGGCCGTCCAGCGACCTCCCCTGGAGCGGGTTCGAGGATCGCACCGTCTACGTGATCGACATCGCGAATGTCGATCCGCTCGGCCAGGATCTCGTATTCGCGCGCGTCGTCTCGAAGCTGCGCGAGCAGCTCGAGCGGCGGGAGCTGGGTGTGGACGCGGTCGTGGTCTTCGTCGACGAGCTGAACAAGTATGCGCCGGGCGACGGACCGGAGACGTACGTCAAGAAGATGTTGCTCGACATCTCGGAGCGCGGCCGCTACCTCGGCCTGGTCCTGTTCGGCGCGGAGCAATTTCGGTCCCAGGTGCACCGCCGCGTGGTGGGCAATGCGGGGACGCAGCTGTTCGGCCGCATGGACATGGATGAGCTCGCAACGCCGGGCTACCAGGTGCTCACGCCGGCGACAAAGAGCAAGCTGGCGACGCTGCCCATCGGCGAGCTGATGGTGCGTCATCCGCATTTCACGCAGCCGATCTTCGTGCGCTTCCCCAAGCCCCCGGTGCTGCGCGGCCGGGATGGCGTCGAGCGCTTTCCGCCCGCGGCCGATGTCCCGTTCGACGAGGCAGTCGTGCGCCAGCTCGTGCGGCTCGACCGGCGCATCCGGCCGAACCAGGTGAAGGATCTGATCGCGGACCGCGAGCCGGACGACGTGCGGCGCGCGCTGGCCGCGGCGCGGCGCACCCGGCCCGACGATGTCTTCGCTTACTTCCGCAAAGTGCTCGGTGCCCGGGTCAGCGCTGACGCCGATCTCCCGGCGGAACATCACACGGTGCCGCCGCTGAATCCGATTTCTGACGAGCCGTACTAATGAAGCTGGGTCGCGTGTACGGGGTGATCCTGCTCGCGGAAATCGCGGCCTGTAGCGGCAAGGCCGCGCTGCGCTATCGCCCGCGCCGCGACGCGGTCCACCACTATGTGGTGACGATCCGCTCGACCAGAGAGGATGCGCCGATCGTCGCTGCAGTCGCTCGGACCGCTCAAGTGTGGACCATCTACTACACGCAGTTCGGGCGCTTCACCGACCCACGCGGCGCGGGGAGCGAAGTTTCGCTCCAAATCGATTCGGCTCAGCTGCAACCGTCCGGAGCCGATCCCGATCTGTCCGCAATGAATGGCGCGACGATTCTGGCGTTCCTCGACGGCGGCGGGCAGCTGCAGCGCACTGAGCCCGACACCTTTCCTCGTCTTACGCAAGACATGGTTCTGCGGCTTCGGGCTATTGCTGCGGCCGTGGCCCCGTGGTTCCCCCAGGAGCCGGTCGAGCCCGGCGACGCCTGGACGGTGACGATACCCGCCCCTGTGGAGGTGTTGGAAATGAGCGGGCAGGATTCCTCGACGCTGCAACTCCACGCCACGCTCAACGCGCTTCAGAAATCGGTGAACGATCGGTTCGCGGACGTCGGGATCGATGGTCAGCTCCCTGCCGTCGAGACGCGCGTGACGACGAGCCTGGGCGCATTGGCGGCGCGATCGTCTGGGACGATGACCGGCCGGTACAGATTTTCGCTGCCACGGGGTGTGATGATTTCCGAAGAGCTGTCCGTGAGACTGAGCCTCGTGACCGCCCACCCTATGGTGGGAAGAGACACGCTGTTGTCTCGGCTCGTGACTCAGACGACGATCCGGTTGCAATGAAGCTCGCCCACCTCGCCGACCTGCATCTGGGGTTCCGCCAGTTCGACCGGCAGACGGCGAAGGGCGCGAACCAGCGTGAAGTCGATGTCGCCGAAGTCTTCAAACGCGCGGTCGACGATCTTCTGGAGCAGAAACCCGAGCTGATCGTCATCGCCGGGGATCTGTTCCACTCGGTCCGGCCGACGAATGCCGCGATCCTGTACTGTTTCCGGCACCTCCAGCGAGTGCGGACCGGTTTGCCCAACACGCCGATCGTCGTGATCGCGGGCGAGCACGATACACCGCGCTCCACCGAGACGGGGAGCATCCTGCGTCTCTATGAAGCCCTGGGCGTCGAAATCGCGGTCGAAGCAGCGCGCCGGATTGTTTTTCCCAAGCTTGACTGCGCGGTCCTCGCGGTGCCGCAGCAGGCGCTCGCCAGAGCCGACCGCCCCGCGCTGCGCCCGGAACCTGGTGGACCTACGCTGAACGTGCTCGTCACACACGGCGTGTACGGCGGGCTCGGCGAGGAACGTGGCACCGTCGAATACGGCGGCGCCGAGTTGTCGCGCGAGCTGCTGGCGCCCGAGAAGTGGGATTACATCGCGTTGGGCCACTACCACACGGCGCAATCCGTGGCGACCAACGCGTGGTATTCCGGGAGTCTCGAGTACCTGCCACCGAACCCGTGGGGCCAGCTCCAGGACGAGGCTGCGCTGAAGAAGTCCAAGCGCAGCGGGAAGGGCTATCTCCTCGTCGAGCTTCCCGGCGCGCGCGTCACGTTCAGTCCTATCGCTCCGGTGCGGCGCCATATCGATCTGCCGCCGATCAGGGGTGCGGGACTCAACGCAAAAGAACTCGATGCGCAGATCGCCGAACGCGTGGGGAGCGCCAAGATCGACGATCAGATCGTGCGACTGCTCGTCTGGGACGTCGAGCGCGCCACCGCGCGCGATCTCGATCACGCGGCGATCCGCGGCTACAAAGCCCGGGCGCTGAACTTTCAGCTCGATCTGCGCCGTCCTGAGTCCCAGCGGGCTGCCACGCAACCTGGTTCCGGCACACGCCGCCAGACGCTCACCGAGACGGTCAAGGACTTTCTCGGCCGCCGCCCGCTCGATGCCGAGCTCAATCGCGAGACGTTCGTGACGCTGGGCGTCGAGTATCTCGAGTCTGCCGCCAGCGCGGACAGCGCGACATGAAGCTGCATCGCCTGCGGCTCGTCAATTTCCGCCAGCACGCCGACACCGAAATCGCGTTCGGCGACGGCATCACCGGCATCATCGGTCCCAACGGCTCAGGCAAGACGTCGCTGCTCGAGGCCATCGCCTGGGCGATCTACGGCAACGCGGCGGCGCGGGGCGACAAGGATTCCATCCGCAACCTGCGCGCCAAGGCCCGTGCGTCCGTGCGCGTGGAGCTGGAGTTCGGGCTGGGCAGCCACTCCTTCCGCGTGGAACGGGGACTGAACAACGCCGAGCTGTATCAGGACGGCGTCGTCGTCGCCAACTCGCTGAAAGAGGTCACGGGCCGGCTGCAGCGCGTGCTGGGCATGACGCACGCCGAGTTCTTCAACACCTACTTCACGGGGCAGAAAGAGTTGGCGGTGCTGGCGGACGCCACGCGCCCCGAGCGCGCCGCGTTTCTCTCCCGAGTGCTGCGGCACGAGCAGCTCACGATCGCCCAAGAACGGGTGCGCGAGCGCCGCAACGCGCTGGGGCACGAGGTGGACGGACTCGAGACGGGCCTTCCCCCGCAGGCCGAGCTCGAGAAGGAGCGCAAGACCGCCGAGGCACGGCTGACGGAGGCGCGTAAGGCCGCGACGGCAGCGGCGACCGAGCGGACCAAAGCGCAGCTGCTGCTGGCAGAGGAGGAGCCGCGCTGGCAGCAGTGGGTGGAGCGGCGCGAACGCACCCTCTCGCTGCACGGCGACCTGCGGGTGGCGGAGCAGGGTGTCATCGTCGCGCGGCAGGAGTTCCAGCGCCTCGACAAGGAGCTGGCCGAGGCCCTGTCCGCGCGCGAGGAGCTGCGCAAGCTCGACGCGGACGTCGCGCCTATCTCCAAGCTCAAAGCGGAGCTGGCCGAGCTCGAGCGGCTGCACCGCGAAGACGCAGCGCGGCGCGAGGAGCAGGCAAAGCTCACCGAGTTGATCCGAAATCTGAACGTCCTGGATCGCCGCATCGCCGAGCTGGCGGAGGCGGAACCTGCGCTGGCGCGGGCGGCGCAGGACGCGGGCGCGCTGGCGGTGAAACTGGACAGCGCTGAGAAGCTGGTCGAGGAGCAGCAAGCCGCATGGGTCCGTGAGAAGGAAGCGGCGGGCACGCGGCGCAAGGCCCTCCTGGAACAGTTCGAGGAAGTGAAGAAACACCGCGATGATATCGAGCGGCTCGGCCCCGAAGGCCAATGCCCCACGTGTCGACGGCCCCTTGGAGCGGAGCATGCCGCGGTCCTCAGCGAGCTCGAGGAGCAGCTGGAAGTGATCGTCCAGGACGGGAAATGGCTGAAGCAGCGCATCGATCAGCTGACCGAGTCTCCTGCCACCGTGACTCAGGCGGAAGCCGCGCGCGATGTGCTGCGCGAAGAGGCGCGGCAGGCGAGCGAGCGCGAGGGTAATTTGCGGGCGCAAACGAGTGAGCGGTCGCGGGCGCAGAAGGAGCGGGCCGGCCTCGCCAAGCGGACCCAGGAGATCGAGCGGCGCCTGGCCGCGCGCGACGCGGGCTACAATGCCGACCGGCACAACGAGGTCCGCACGGAGCTGGCGCGCCTAGAGCCCGTGGCCCTGGCGGCGGCTGCGCTGGCGGCGCGCGCCGACCGCGCCGAAGCGTTGGTGGGTGAGGCGGAGCTGGCGGAGAAGGCGCTCTCAGCGCGGGAGGAGCACGTCAGGCAGCTCGCGGATGCGGTGAAGGCGGAGGGGTTCTCGGAGCCGAAGTTTCAGGCGGCGCGCGAGCGGCACGACCGCGCGGCCCACGCGCTGCGCGCGGCCGAGCTGGCGGTGGCGGAGACGCGCGGCGCGCTCGTCGCGGCCGAGGGCGCGGTGCGCGAAACCGAGCGCCGCACCACGGAACGGGCCGCCCGCGAGCGCACCATTGCCGAGCGCAAGATCGCGCTGCGGCTCCATAACGAGCTGGACCGCGCGTTCTCCGATTTGCGCGCCGAGCTGAATGCGGCGATGCGGCCGGAGATCAGTACGCTCGCCTCCGGCTTCCTGTCCGATCTCACCGACGCGCGGTACGATGAGGTCGATCTCGACGAGGACTACCGCGTCGTCGTCCTCGACGAAGGCGTGCCGAAGCCGGTGATCTCGGGCGGGGAAGAAGACGTGGCGAACCTCGTGCTGCGTCTGGCGATCTCCCAGATGATCGCCGAGCGGGCGGGGCAGCCGCTCTCCCTGCTCGTGCTCGACGAAATCTTCGGCTCGCTCGACGAATCGCGGCGCCAGCACGTGCTCGCGCTGCTGCGCCGGCTGGGCGACCGCTTCCCGCAGGTCATTCTCATCACGCACATCGAGCAGGTGCGCGACGGGCTCGACCGCGTCATTCGCGTGTCCTACGACGCCACCACCGGCGCGAGCGTCGTCCGCGACGACACCGCCACCCTGGGACCGCCCGATGCGAGCGTGGCTGCCTGACGCGCGCGTAACGGGCCCCGAGCCCGCCGTCGAGCGCGACATCGAGGGGCTGAATCGCGTCTTTGCGGAGGCTTTCACCGACCGCTATCGGCGCGACGGCCTGATCGGCGTGCGCGTCCCGCAGCTCAATCCCCTGGTCTGGCGCTACGCGCTGCTCGATGCCGGGGAGGGCGCGATGGTCTGGCGCGACGAGCAGGGCGACATCGCAGCCTTCAACGTCGCGCATCAGGCGGGCGCCGAGGGCTGGATGGGTCCGCTGGCCGTGCGTCCCGACCGGCAGAGCACCGGCGTCGGCAAGACGATCGTGGGCACCGCCGCCGACTGGCTCATCGATCGCGGCGTCACCACGCTCGGGCTCGAGACGATGCCGCGCACCCCTGAGAACATCGGCTTTTACGCGCGGCTCGGCTTCATTCCCGGATTCCTGACGGTGACGCTGACGAACGAGATCACGACGCGAGGACACCCGGGGACCCCGGCGTTGTTGTCCCGCCGTTCGGCCGATGAGAAGGAAGCGGCGATGGCGGCGGGCCGCCGGCTGGTCAACGATCTCGTCGCGGGCGTCGATTTCTCACGCGAGGTTCTGCTCACGGCCGAGCTCGGACTCGGCGATACGTCGCTGGTCGAGGGCGATACGGGACTCGATGCGATGGCGGTGTGGCACTCGGCGCCGCTCGCCGACAGCCGCACGCGGGACGAAGTCCGCGTGCTGAAGCTGGCCGCGCGCAACGACGCCGCGTTCGACGCGGCGATCGCCGCCGTCGAAGCCGCCGCGGCGAAGTCTGGGATTCGCCGCATCGCGGTGCGCTGCCAGAGCCAGTACGCGGAGGCGTTCCGCCGGCTGATCGCGCGCGGCTACCGCGTTCGGTGGACCGATCTGCGCATGACGTATGAAGGGTACCCCGAGCGGCATGCCGCCCAGGGTGTGCTGTTTTCGAATTGGGAGATCTGACGACCGTTCCGAGCCGATCGCATAATATTGCGTTTAGGCTGACCAGCCTATTTCATTTCGGTGTGCTTGGAACCCCTTGTTAGGCTGCGAGCGATGGAGTGCTAAATGGTTTATACAGGTCAGTCCAATTCTCGTTAGGCCGCCATATCGCCTCAATACGCATCCACGTGAAAGCTGCACCCCTCTTGCTTGTTGTCCTCGCCGGTTGTCGTGCCGGAACGCGAGATGAATCGTCGTCCGAAAGCACAACAACGAAGGCCCACGCGTTGCCCCATATCGTTGAGACCACGCCTATCACTTGGTCAGGTGCTTGGGGTAAGGGGTTGCGCATACGTTACGAGACTGCGCGGGACATTACGAATGTGCCTGCCCTCCGTCAGGAAGCGGAGTCGCTCTGGACCACTGTCCGTGAAGGGGCTGAAAAGGACGGAATCTGTACCGTCGAGTTGAAGGCGAGCGCTCCCTCGCGCACGTTGCACGTTCCGGGAACGGCGCTTGAGGCGTTCGCTCGCAGGAATTACAGCTTTCTGCTTCACCACGATTCGGCCGAAGGCGCCTGGCGCTGGCTTGCCAGCCTTGAAGCTCACGCAGATCCGTGTCCGGAGCATTGATCTGCGGCTGGCGGCCTAACAAGCGCTTGAAGCTGACGGCGCGCGTAGATTAAGGAATGAATCGTTTATCAGCGCGCCGCAGCTTAAGCGCGATTCGTTAGGCATCCCCAAGCCTTACACCGTATTGAAGGCACTGCCATGAAAGATCTGCTCGCGAATTCGTTGCTTCCATTCGTACCAAGCGGCAAAGACTACGAGGCGAGTCGGCGACTGTTCGCTGAGCTGGGGTTCGAGGAGAGGTGGGAGAGCGATGGCTACGCCGGTTTTCGGAATGGCGGTGCCGAGTTCATTCTTCAGCGCTTCGAAGACGAGCACTTTGCGCAAAACTTCATGGTGCGGCTTAACGTCGACGACTTGGACCGGTGGTGGGACCGTATTTCCCAGAAGAGCTTGGATCGAACTTATCCGGGCGTTCGGTTCAGTGGTCCGACCAACCATCCGTGGGGACGCGAAGTCAATTTCATCGATTTGGCAGGTGTCTGCTGGCACATTGGCCAGCGCGAGTAAAGTTTCGTGCAGCGGATGCCTAACAAGCGCTTGAAGCTGACGGCGCGCGTAGATTGTGGAATGAATCTTTCTTCAGCGCGCCGCAGCTTAAGCGCGATTCGTTAGGCAGCCGAATGAGGTCAATGAGCGAGAAAGTACCCGACTCGCACGCCTGGATTGCCGACCTTCTTCGCCGGAACTGGGATCCGATAGGTGCTGACAATCGCGCCGAGGACGCCGAGCGCACCTCGGTCCGCGAGCTCATTGGACCCATCCTGGGGCAGGGCGCTTTCCCGGTCCGCGCCATCCTGTTCGATAAGACGCCAGTCGCCAACTGGAAAGTGAGTTGGCATCAAGATCTCACCATTGCAGTCACGAAACGTATCGACGTACCGGGTTACGGGCCTTGGAGCGAGAAGGCTGGCGTGTGGCATGTTCAGCCACCAGCGGCAGTACTTGAGGGGATGCTTGCGGTACGAGTTCATTTAGATGGGAGCGGAATGACCAACGGGCCACTTCGAGTTCTGCCAGGATCGCATCGCGCTGGAAAACTGGGTGATGCCGACATCCCGGCTTGGCGCGCCAGAATCGCCGAGCAGATCTGCCTTGTGCCTCGGGGCGGTGTCGTACTGATGCGGCCACTTCTGCTGCATGCATCGTCGCCCGCACTCGAGCCGCAACACCGTCGCGTCATTCACATCGAGTTCACGAGCGGTCGGTTGGCTCCGGGGCTCGAGTGGCGCTGGGCCAAGGATCGCGCTCGTGCAGCCTAACAAGCGCTTGAAGCTGACGGCGCGCGCAGATTAGGGAATGAATCTTTTTTCAGCGCGCCGCAGCTTAAGCGCGATCCGTTAGGCCGCCAACGCGAAGGACTCACTATATGATACCTGGCAAAAACTGCGCCACTACAATCGTCGTTGGGGTGCTCTTGCTCTTCGGTGCGATGACATTGAACGCACAGGACCTTCGTGTCGGCATGACCGGCAGGGACGGCGGCGAAGTCTTCACACTGAGGCATGTCGCCATAGTCTCCAGCCTTCCGCGCAAGGTTTCGTATGTCCTAGGCGACAAGTCTCTGTTACCGAGGCGGGGAGCTAAGTTAGTGGTGGCTTATGTAGACTTCCTAAACGATCGAAAGGAGAGCGTTGATATCCACTGCGACTTTCACCTCGGCACCGCACTCTACGATTCTGACGGTCGTAAATTTGATCACGTACGTTCGCTATACGAGATCGTCGGCAACACCGGATGCAACGAGCGTATCCAACCGGGCTTCGGGTCTTCGGAAGCCATTGCCTTTGAGATCCCCGAAGGAGCTACACCGGTCGCCGTTGTATTCTGGGACCCACAAGAAGCCGATGATCCAAGGGGCAAGATCTCCCTGGTCCGCTTCACTTTAGCTGTCGCTGATTTCAATCGGACGTCTCCAAAATGATCGCCAGCGGACCCGGCACTACCAGACAGCCAGCGGCCTAACATGCGCTTGAAGCTGGCGGCGCCGTCTTGCTGTGGAGGCCATCGGTTTGTGAAATCGTCCATGTCGCGCCGCAGCTTAAGCGCTGTCCGTTAGGCGGCCGGGGAACGTCCGATGATTCTCGGTAACGTCTGGCGTCGCCTGCGAGGTCTGCTAGGGACCTCGGTTACGTGGGCGGGTGTGTGGGCACTCATTGGCCTTGGGATCGGCAGCGCCTTCTGGCTGAGCGGCGCCTCCCTACACGGCCTAGAGGGCTTGGGGTGGCTTTGGCTTTGGGGTGTGGTGGGACTCGTAACCGGCGCAGTTGCAGGGGTCGGGTTCTCCATCGCTCTTATGGTCTTCGGTCGGCGCGGCGAGCCACAAAATCTCAACCCGGTTGGTTTCGGGGTCGTCGGAGCGCTCGCTGCTGGAGCGATAACGACGTTCGTCTTCAAGGCTCTCGTTCCGGCTGGCTTGGCGGGTGCGACGATTGGTTTCTTGTGTGGCACTGGGTCGATCGCTCTAGCACGACGCGCTTGGCGGCTCAGTGGTCAATCCTCCACGCGTCTGCCGCCGGCCGCCTAACAAGCGCTTGAAGCTGACGGCGCGCGTAGATTAGGGAATGAATCTTTCGTCAGCGCGCCGCAGCTTAAGCGCGATTCGTTAGGCGGCCCCGGTAGAACCCGTGGACATCAGAGCTCTCTTAGGCGGCGTTGTGATTTCGGTCGCAGGTGTGGCGACCATGGGTCTCGAGTGGCGTCTGCTGCGAGAAGCCCTGCGCAGTGCCCGCTGGCCCAAGATTGTGGGTAGAGTGACCGCGTCGGAGTTTAAGAGTGGTCCCCTTGCAGGTCGTTACATCCGTACGACGACCGGTCGCGCGGCAATCTCCTACCAATACGAGCTGAATGGACGCGAGCTAACCGGGAGCCGCGTTTTTGTTGGCGACGAGGAATTTGGTTCTGCTTACGACGCTCAACGCCGGACCAGGCACTATTACGCTGGGGTCGTGGTAGACGTTTACTATGATCCTGCCGATCCATCGCGCACCGTTCTGGAGGCGGGAGTAAACTGGTCGCGCGCGTGGAAGTTTCTTACTGGCGTGGCGATGTTAGCGTTCGGCGTTGCTGTTTTCCTGGTGGTCTAGTTTCTTGGCCGGGCCGCCTAACAAGCGCTTGAAGCTGGCGGCGCGCGTAGATTAAGGAATGAATTCCTCTTCAGCGCGCCGCAGCTTAAGCGCGATTCGTTAGGCCGCTGCAACGATGCCCTCTATCCGCATTCCATGCAGGTAATCAGGAGGACAGTATGGAGCTGAGCTGATCCTCGAGGGTAAGCAGGGTAAGACGGTGCACGTAGCGGGTGATGCAATCCGCATTGTAAAGAAGGGCTTGTTCAGCGGTCGCAACGAAAGAACGCTGCTCATTCGCAATATCAGCTCCGTAGAGGTCAAGAAACCTAGAGGGTTCGCGGGGTTCATTCAGTTCTCGATCGCAGGCGGAAAGGCGCGCGATCGTTCCCTCACTTTAACAGGTGGGGCCTTTGACGCCGCTCAGGATGAGAACTCCGTTCTCTTTAACGGCGAAGAGTCTTATCAAATAGCATTGCAGATCAAGAGCTACGTAGAATCGTGGTCAGCTCCTAGCGAGCGCGCTGCCGCACCGGATCTTGCCACGCCGAGGTCCACGGCTGACGAGATTCAGAAACTGAAAACCCTCATGGATGATGGCGTACTCACAAAGGAAGAGTTCGAGAATCAGAAACGAAAGCTGCTCAGCATGTGAGGCAGGCTCCCGCGCATGCGTGCTTGACACCGCGGGGTCGGCGAATCAGCTGCGGGATGATTCGCGAGGTTGGGCAGCGGCCTAACAAGCGCTTGAAGCTGGCGGCGCGCGTAGATTGTGGAATGAATCTTTCTTCGGCGCGCCGCAGCTTAAGCGCGA
>WNFK01252013.1_pt1 | contig 11562 bp, 9 predicted proteins | sample 5400281 | NCBI WGS metagenome assembly WNFK01 (sample SAMN13153350, study PRJNA577476) | soil metagenome | isolation source: 20 cm soil on Douglas fir-dominated hillslope | place: USA:California | collected 2013-09-17
CAACCGGCGAACCCAATCTGGCCCTGGATTATTATCCGGTCCTGCTGTGCGTCGGCGCTTCCATCGCGCGGGAAACTGGACCGGCCGGGCAAAGAGTGGCCGTTTCAACAATTCTCCAGCATGGCAGCAGAACTTTGTTGCATCAGAGTCGCCGGACGATGGCACGAAGTGCGAGCCAAGCAGCATTTTTCAAGGACGTCCGTGACGATGCGGCCAACGCTAGGTCTTCGTATAACGCGGGACAAACTTCAGTCTGTGAGGTCATTTTCCCCGTACAGAACCACCGCATATATGCGCCAAGCAACCATAGAAGGTAGTCTGTACACGCTTTGCTGACGAGAACACAAGGCTAAACTCACCCGATATCGCTCCCTTTACAGTTTTCATGCATGACATTTCCGAGGAACCGGGCACTGTGATATGCGTTTGCGGCAGTGAAGGCTTTCCGCGCGGGTTTGGAGGCACCGCCCGGATCACCCTCATTGGCAAGTCCCTGCAAGCGGCGGGTCTCAAGTTTCACGTCTTACATTGCGGCCCAAGTCCGCTGTCGGAAAACACACAGAAGAGCGGGATTCATGAGGGAATTTCCTTTGAGTATATGACTAGCCTGATGAAGCCGAAGGACAAATCAATGCGGTACTTGGCTTACGCGAAAGCTGTCGTGAATCTGGCGTTCAAGCTCATTGGGCTCCGCGCGGCTGGCAAGCGATTCACGGTTTATCTATATGTTCAGTCCGGCCCTTTGAACCTCATCGCAAGTATGTTGTGCCAGGCGCTTGGCATATCGCTGGTTCAAGAGATGTGTGAGTGGTGGGCCACGGACATGCGATTTTCTTCGCTGACGCGGTGGCTATTTCGGTCGCGAATGTTCAAGGCTTCTACTGGGCTGCTGGTGATCTCGAAGGAAATCGAGCAGCGGGCCCAGGAGCGCGCCGCCATGCTCAACCCGCGCCTAACCATCCACCGGCTTCCTTCAGTAGTTGATTTCGACATGCCCAATTTTGTCTGGTGTGGAAGCATTGACGGCTGGATGGCAGACGTAAAGTTCATGCTGGCGGCCCTAGCCCATGCCCGGCTTACCCATGCTTGCCAGCTGACGTTGGTTGGAGGTTACTCGGAAGCAAATGCCGCAATCATTAAAAAGGAAGCTGCCGCGCTCGGATTGGTGGTCACTGAGCCCCGCGACAGCAGCGTGGCGTACGGCGACCCGTCGGCTGGAGATGTTCGCCTAGCGGGCTGGGTGGATTTGGAAACGTTGCAAGCCTGCTTCCGCAATGCCGCGGCACTGCTCTTGCCGCTCTTTGATGACGAGCGCTCGAGAACACGCATGCCGAACAAGCTTCCCGAGTATCTAGCCTCTTGCAAACCTGTAATCACCAGCAAAGTGGGCGATTTGCAGGATTTTCTTGTGGACGGAGTAAACGCCTCGATCGCCAAACCAGGCGACAGCGTTGACTTTGCCTGCAAAATGACGGCTCTCTTGACGGATCCTGAGCTGGCAACGCGAATCGGCATTGCCGGACGGCAAACGTGTGCACAGAATCTCGACTACAGGGCGCATGCAGCCTGCCTGGCCGAATTCTTTGGGAATTGCCTGCGGAAGCCGGCACATCTGCGCGCGGAGGGCATCTCACCGTGAGCCGAACCGCCTCGTTGGTCAGAGATCTGTTCTGCGGGACGTTGGCTGTGGGCCTGATTGCTTGCGGCCGAGTACGCCGAGCGAGAAGGGCGGCACTAGGCTATCCGGTTGCCACTGCTTTGTATTTTCACAAGCCGGATGCCAAGTTATTCGTTGCATGCATCCGGTGGCTGAAACGGCATGGCTACGCCTTCGTCTCGGCCCCCGAGTTGATCGAATTCGTATGTCAGGGGCGCTCTGTGCCGCGGGGAGCGGTATGGTTGTCGTTCGATGATGGTTGCGCCGAGTTGCTGGGGAACGTCCTGCCTCTTGTACGGCGCGAGAAGATTCCGGTTACGCTTTTCATTCCTTCCGGCATCGTCGAGGGAAACGGCCGGTTTCCATGGATCACGGAAACCTCGAACGCCCGGCACGCGATAACGGTGGAAGAGCTGCGGATGATCGCCGAGTATCCGGAAGTGACCATCGGATCACATACCGTCAGCCATGCGAACCTCACCTCCTGCAATAAGGACGAATTGGCCTATGAGCTCCGAGAGAGCAGGCGGATGCTCCAGGCATGGACGGGCCACACGGTGGATTGCGTTTCCTATCCATACGGGTTCTTGAATGAAAGTGTGGCTCGGGCAGTCAGGGACGCCGGCTACAAGCTCGCCGTTACCACCGAAAACGCATTTCCCACTCCGGGGGCCGATCCGTATCTTGTGCCCAGGTTCAGTATCGCCGACTCTGTTTCGTTCCCTGAATTGGTTTGCAACATCGTCGGCGTTTGGAGGCCCGCGCTTGAACCTCTGAAAAAGCTCGTGCACGGGACGCTTGGGTTGCCCGAAGTAAGCCGCGCTTGACGGACCCCGTGACAAGCACCTAGAAGCGTATGAGGGAAGCCGGCCAGGAATCGCTGCGGATCTTGATGACTGCGCCGCCGCTCGGCATGCCCGGCGGGGTGGCTCAGTATTTGCGCGTGATACAGCCGCATTTCCACAGCGAAATTCAATACTTCACGGTGGGGTCGCGATCAGATACGGAAAACGCGGGCCGCTCCCTTCTGCGCCTTGCCGCAGACTCGTGGCGCTTCGCAAGGACGTTGATCCGAGGGCGCTACCAAATGGTGCATCTAAACCCTTCGCTGGGCTCGAAAGCGCTTATTCGCGACGGGGTTCTGCTCTTGATCGCCAAGGCCCTGGGACGAACGGCGGTGGTTTTTACTCATGGCTGGGACAAGGGGTGCGAGCGCGCACTCGCGGGTCCCTTCCTATCCCTGTTTTTGTGGGTGTACGGCCGGGCGGACGCCTTCATCGTCCTCGGCAAGGAGTTCGAAAAGAGTTTGCGGGCCCTCGGCTACAAGAAGGAAATCTTCGTCGCGCGCGCACCCGTCGAGAATGAGTTTCTTGTTGACGATGCCCACCTGGCCAAAGCCAGCTGTGTTTCCGGACATCGCTTTCGCATTCTATTTCTGGCCCGGATGGAAAGATCGAAGGGCGTCTACGAGGCTCTAGATACCTATCGAATCCTAAAACTGACACACCCGTTCGTGGAACTGACCATGGCGGGCGCGGGGCCTGAACTCGGCGGCGCACGGGAGTACGTCAGATCAAGCGGGCTTGGAAATGTAGAATTTCCCGGGCACGTACACGGGATGGCCAAAAGGCAGGCATTCCAGAATGCCGATGCCTACTTGTTCCCCTCCTGGACGGAGGGCTTGCCGATTTCGGTGCTGGAAGCTATGGCCCAGGGTCTGCCCCTAGTAGCGTGCGCTGTCGGCGGCCTGCCCGATTTTTTTCAAGACGGAAGGATGGGATTTCTCACCGATAGGCGCGACCCGGAAGTGCTCGCGTCCATGATGAGCCGGCTGATTTTGAATCCGGGGTTGTGCTCGAGCATCGCCCGTTTCAACCGCACCTATGCGAGAGAACATTTTAGACCAACGCACATTGCCGCAAGGCTGGAAGACATCTATCGGTCCGTATCTGAGTGTATTCGTTGAGCGCTTCTGTGCCGCCGAAGACCTCGCTACTTACGACCCCTACGACATCTGGATGACGCCTCTGGGATTCGCGGTCAAGAATTTTTACAACCGGTGGCCGGTGGCCGGGCTCCCACCAGCGGGCCTTCTTTCGGTCTTTGACAATTTCTTCAATAACGACCGCCGATGGTTCTATGTTCGGCGAGAGTACCCGATCGTTCGAGCGATGGCAGCACAGTGCCTCGTCAATCTATTCCGGGAAAACGGCGACGCGCGGCTTCTGGATTTCGCGGCGCGGCACCTCGAATGGCTGGTGGCAAACAGTTGCACCGGCTACAGCGGGCCTTGTTGGGGTCTCGGGTTTCGCTACCCGGTGACCGCGGACATCTTCTATGGTCCGAATACCCCTCTCTCGACGATGACGCCGTACGCGCTCGAAGCCTTCCTGGCCTGGCGGGAAGCGCTATGCAAATCGCGGTTTGATTCGGTGATTCGAGGCATCCTAGAATTTTTGGACCGGGACCTGTATGTGATGGAAGAAGATGACGAGGGCATGGCCACATCGTACGGGCCGTGGCGGGACCGAGTCGTCATCAACGCGGTGACCTATACGCTGTACGCCTATTCCCTGCTGCTTCCCTTTGCCGCACGGCAGCGGAGCCTCGGCATCCGACGCAAGATCGGCAAGCTGTGCCGGTATGTTCTCCGGCAGCAGCGGCCTGACGGCTCATGGCTCTATTCGCCGCACGGGCGCTCCTTTATAGACTGCTTCCATACGTGCATCGTCTTGAAAAATTTGGTCAAGGCGGACCGAGCGGTCCATCTCCCGGATTCCGAGGCGGCCGTTCGCGCCGGATATTTGTACCTGAAGAAAGCCTTCCTCGACGAGCAGGAGTTCTTGTTCCGGCGGTTTTCGCTGCGGAGCAAGCCCGGCATCGTGCGTTTTGATCTTTACGATAATGCCGAGGCCGTGAATCTAGCGCTGCTGTTGGGAGATTTCGATCTGGCTAACCGACTTCTGCCCCGAGTGCTGGAGCGATTTGTGGATGGCCTCGACATCCATTCGCAAATTGATGTAGCCGGAATCAGGCGAAACAAAAACACCTTGCGTTGGGCGGTCATGCCCTTGTTGTGCGCGATGTCGCAGCGAATCGGAAGGCTCGCTGCGCCCGCCAACTGACTGAACTTTCCGGGGGGTTGCCGCTTTTCCTGGCTTTGGCGGGGCAGGTCCCGCGAAGCGCCACCGCGGGCAACGTCGTTCTAATGCTGCAGAGGGTAGCTCAAGTTGAGGAGAATTATGTGCGGAATTCTCGGGGCCATTGACCGTTCGTTTGATACGTCTCTGCTGAGGCAAATCCGGCATCGTGGCCCGGACGGCTTGGGTATTGCTCGCATGCGCGCAGGCGTGCATCAGGCTGTGCTCGGACATTGCAGGCTAGCCATCATGGATCTGTCTCCGTCGGGCCATCAGCCGATGTCCACGGATTGCGGCAGGTATGCAATTACGTATAACGGTGAGGTCTACAATCATCTCGAGTTACGGAAGAGCTTAGCGAATCAGGCCTTTCGCGGACCCTGCGACACGGAAACCATCCTTTACTGCCTCGCGCGAAACGGCATCGGCTCGGTGAAGCGATTCAACGGCATTTTCGCGTTCGGCCTGGTGGACAGCGAGCACGGCAAGCTATTTCTGGCTCGGGATCCTTTCGGCGTGAAGCCGCTGTACTATTGGGGGAACGCGCAGGGATTCGTCTTCAGCTCGGAGATCCGCGCTCTCCGGAATCTGGTTAATGCCACGGTGGATCCTGCGGCGCTAGCAGAGGTGCTTCGGTTGCGGTACCTCCCTGCGCCGGACACGCTGCTTAAGGGCATCCACAAAGTACGCCCGGGCCATATTGTGGAAGTGGATCTGCGTTCCCCTGAGTTATCCTTGCGGGAATACCCCTATTTTGATCCTGTGCCCGTCGCGGCGGCGCAACCAAGCCAGGCCGAGGCGGCCGAACACTACGGATTTCTTCTCGAGCAGGCGGTCCAGCGCCAGTTGCTGTCCGAGGTGGAGGTAGGTGTTCTCCTTAGTGGCGGCATAGATTCCGCTTTGGTCGCGCGCTTCGCGCAAAAGCACGCACCATACCGGCTGAAAGCATTCACTGTCGGATTCGAAGAATCCGATGAAGCTGACGAGATCGCAGCCGCGACGCAAACAGCGCGTACGATTGGGCTGGACCACAGTTTTGTCCGCGTGGGATTACCCGATTTTCTTGAGATTTTGCCGCGAATTGCGTCCATCGTCGAGGAGCCTTTGGCAACCGCCTCGGTGGTACCCATGTTCTATCTGTCGGGGCTGGCGGCCGCGCACGTTAAGGTGGTGTTGTCTGGCCAGGGCGCCGATGAAGTCATGGGCGGATACCGCCGCTATCAGGGCGAATTGCTGAGACGCTATCTCCCTGCGGGGGCCATTCCGCTGTTGTCATGGGCGGCGCGTGTTTTGAGAGTTCGCAACGACGCGGTGCAGCGCGGCCTCACTTCGGCGCGAGAGAAGGATGATTTGCGGCGCTTCCTGGAGGTCTACACCGTGTTTGACCCGAACCAGATCCGCAGATTGACTGGACTTGAGGAATCTCTGGCTTCTCAGCGCCTCCAGTATTTCTTCGGTCTGCTGCAATGCTCGAGGCTGCCGGACTCTGCTGTCCGCATGATGAGCCTGGACCTGCGGACGAATCTCTCTGACGACCTTCTGCTCTATACAGACAAGATCACTATGCATCACTCGCTCGAGTGTCGCGTACCGTTGCTCGACGCGGACCTTATTCGATACGCGGAAGGCCTGCCTTGCCGGTACCGCCGCAGCCTCTGGCGTGGCAAGGTGCTGCACAAACAGTTTGCGACCCGCGTATTGCCCGATTGGGTGGTCCATCGCAAGAAGAACGGGTTCTTTACGCCAACAAAGCGATGGTTTCGGCAGACCAGCGCAATCAAGGAAATCCTGCTCGATTCGAAATCGCGCTTCTCAACCTATTTCGATCGAAGCGCGGTAATGGCGGTCATTGACGCGCACAGCAAGGGCATGGACCGGGATCGTCAGATTTTTCTCCTGCTTAGCCTGTACTACTGGATGAAAGAATGGCTTTGCGCGCCTGAGGACGCGAAGCAGCTGCAACCCGTTGCCATGACTTTGCCTGCCGCCCCCCTATTGGCGCGTTCCGCAGGCCGCTTGTAGACCATTCAAATACGAAAGCAACCAGAGGTTCTTATGAAATCGGATGTTGCGGATTCGCTTTCCATTCTGGGCACGCAGGTCGGGGCCTTCGATTCCCCCGATGCTGTGCTTGAGTTAATCCGACGACGCATCATGGCGAACGAACGCACCTTTTGCGTCGCCATTAACCCGGAAAAGGTATATCGAGCCAGGCACGATAGCCGATTGAGGAACATACTCGAATCGGCCGACGTTCGGATCTGCGATGGCGTGGGAATCTCTCTCGCCGCAATGTTGCTTCATCGCAGGCCCTTGCCGCGTTGCACGGGAATTGATCTGTTCTTGAGGCTGGTCCAGCTGTCTGTCGGTCAAGGATGGAACGTCTTCCTGCTGGGCGCATCGCCGCAATCGAATGCCGCCGCGTGCCGGGCGCTCATGAACCAACACCGCGGTCTGAGGATTGTTGGAAACCGGTCTGGGTACTTCAAGACCTCAGCGGAAGTTGTGGCGGAAATCAATGAGAGCCAGGCGGAATTGCTCTTCGTGGCTCTTGGATCGCCCCGCCAGGAATTTTGGATCAGCGAAAATATGCCTGCTCTAAAGCCCGTTTTCCTTATGGGAATCGGCGGCAGCCTAGATGTGGTTGGCGGCATGAGCAAACGAGCTCCATTGCTTTTCCAAAAGACCGGCACTGAATGGGCGTTCCGGCTGCTTTCGAAACCCAGGCGGCTGGTACGCCAGAAGGCGCTGCCCTTGTTCATGATGGATGTCTTGAAGGAGATGATCGCCGTGCGGAAAACAAGAGCGTCGCTTCCCTAAAGTCATTCGATTCAAAGATCGCGCGCGCCATACAGTTCAAATTCGACTCGCCAATGCGACGTCGAAGACGAATCTCCCTCTGTCAGCGGTTCAGCGGTGACAGGCTATGACCGGCCGAGCAAAAATTATCGTTTCGGGAATATTCTTGGGACTGCTCACTTTAAGCTTTCGCGGCGCGGACCGGCCCACAGCTACACTGGCCAAATACCAACAACATGCTGCGCTTCGCGGGCAGTGGATTACCGGATACTATTCGGCGGGAAATGGCATCGAGCCGGTAGCGTCAATTCCCTGGAACAAGTACACGCACGTAAACCATTTTGCCGCGGCGCCGGGAGTCAGCGGCGGGGCCGGCGATGGCACAATTGAGTTGCACTACCTAACGCAAGCGGAAACTATCCAAATCGTCGCCGCCGCCCACAAAACCGGAAAAAAGATCCTCGTTACCATAAAGGACAACGACAGCTATGCGGGGGCATTTGGCCAAAGCACCGCTCCGGCTCTGGTCTCTAAGTTCGCCAGCAAAATCGTAAGTTTTGTAATTGCCAACGGTTACGATGGGGTGGATTTGGACTGGGAACATCAAATCAATGTGCCGCAATACGCTGATCTCCTAAAGCGCCTCAGGGCCGCCATGCCAAACAAGATCATGACCATAGCTGCCGGAAACTGGGGCGGCCTGGACTCCGTAGCCGGCGAAAGCCAATCTCTGCTCGATCAGATCAACTTGATGTGCTATGACATGGATGGCCCAGGGACGAGCTATTCTTGGTACAACAGCGCGCTGACGCAGGCTTCAAACGGCTCCGTGGCGGCATGTGACTGGCGGGCAAGGCCCTTCACGGCGGCTGGAGTTCCAGCCGCCAAGATTGGAATCGGTATTCCGTTTTACGGAAGGAGATGGGCGGGAGTCACTCAGCCGCTGGTTCGTGGGAATTTCTCAACCAGTGTGGTCAAGTACCGAGAGCTGGTGACCGATGGCGCGCGCTGGCAGCGGCAATACCGCTTCTACGATAGCGTGTATAAGTCAGACTATTTAAGTATTCCCTCTCTCGATGAGTTCATTTCCTATAGTGGAGAGCACTCCATCAAAGACTCCGTAGCCTGGCAGAAATCCAATAGGTTCGGCGGGATTATGACATTCGCATTGGAATACGAATATCTCCCCGCCGAGAAGGGCGACGCCCGATATCCGCTGTCCACGCCGCTCTGCAAAGAGTTTTTTGGACAATGCCCATAGGTGGATGTTAATCCCCAGTTGATTTCCGACGGACGCCTCTGGATTTATAACCAGCAAGATATTGCAAGCCGGAGATCTTTTGCACACAGCTGCAAGGCTCGCGCGGCGGGAAACATGCGTGTGCTGTCCGAAGCATTCAGACGGTAACTCTCGCAGCGGTTCGAGAGCTTTCAATTTCTGAAAGCTGGTCAAAGAAATGAACCGCTGGGAGCCCAGGCAGTCCTCCTCAAAGGGTTCCGTGGAAGATTGAACCAAGACATCGCTCGATGGTTCGCTCCGGCATCCACAGCGTCAAATCCTAATTCATTTATAGCTCTCGCGCCGCAGGTACCTCAGTTACAACAGGAGCGAGAGCGGAAAGAAATCATATGAAACGCGCACTCATCACTGGAATTACCGGACAGGATGGCTCTTACCTCGCGGAGCTCCTGCTTTCCAAAGGCTACGAGGTTCACGGCATCATTCGCCGTGCGAGTACCTTCAACACCGCTCGCATTAATCACATCTATGAGGACCCCAGCCAGCCGTCCGCGCAGTTATTCTTGCATTATGGCGATCTCTCCAGCACGGAATGGGTAATGAATCTCATCTACAGCTATATACCGGATGAGTTGTACCACCTGGCTGCGCAGAGCCATGTTCGCGTGAGCTTCGACATCCCGGAGTATACCGGCGACGTAACCGGGCTGGGCGCGACGCGGCTGCTCGAAGCAATTCGCCGAGCCGGCTGCAAGACAAGGTTTTATCAAGCCTCCAGCTCGGAGATGTTCGGCACGGCTCCGCCTCCGCAGAGCGAAACGACGCCCTTTGAACCTCGGAGTCCGTATGCGGCGGCCAAAGTGTATGCGTATTGGATGGCGCGGAACTACCGCGAGGGCTACAAGATGTTCGCGAGCAACGGAATCCTCTTTAATCACGAAAGCCCCCGGCGTGGCGAAACTTTTGTCACGAGAAAGATAACAAGAGCCATCGCCGCGATCCTGGCGGGCAAGCAGGATGCTCTCCTGCTGGGCAACCTCGAAGCGCGTCGCGACTGGGGCTACGCGCCGGAATACGTCGAGGCGATCTGGGAAATGTTGCAGTGCGATTCTGCCGGCGATATTGTAATCGGGACGGGTGAAGCGCATTCGGTGCGCGAATTTCTGGAAGAGGCGTTCGCTTACGCAAGCCTCGACTGGCAGAAGTATGTCAAGTCCTCGGCACGTTACATGCGGCCTCTTGAGGTAGATTGCCTGATTGCGGACACGCGCAAGGCTCGCGAAAAGCTTGGCTGGCAAGCGCGCATTGGCTTCAGCGATCTGGTCGCCATCATGGTGGATGCCGACATGGAGGCAGCTGGCCTGGTTGCGCCGGGAAAAGGCAAGGAGATTTTGGAAAACAAGTTCAGCGACTGGAATCACTGGCACAATTCAGTGGCCCGGGCGCTCACGGCGCTCGCGGGTCAGGCTCACATCTGAGGCGCGTCCATGGGGTTCTGGGACAATCGGCGAGTGGTGGTAAGTGGCGGCCATGGTTTTCTGGGGTCCTTCGTTGTTGAAAAGCTTAGGGCGGAAGGGTGCCGGGAAGTTGTTGCGCCACGCAGCCGGGACTACGATCTGCGCGAGAAATCCGATGTCCTTCGGCTTTATAAGGACGCGCGCCCTGACATTTTCATCCATCTCGCCGCAGTCGTCGGAGGTATCTATGCCAACCAGAAAAATCCCGGCAGATTTTTCTATGACAATGCCATTATGGGGCTGCATGTGATTGAATCAGCGAGAACCGTGGGCCTTGAGAAATTTGTCTGCGCCGGTACGATTTGCTCCTATCCTAAATTTACTCCCGTGCCGTTTCGCGAGGAGGACATCTGGAACGGCTATCCTGAAGAGACCAATGCGCCGTACGGACTGGCAAAAAAAATGCTCCTCGTGCAGTTGCAGGCCTATCGCCAGCAGTATGGATTCAACGGCATCTTTCTGACACCCGTCAATCTCTACGGCCCGCGCGACAACTTCGATCTGGAAAGTTCGCACGTGATTCCGGCGCTGATCCGCAAGTGTCTCGAGGCGAAAGAGGCCCACGAAAGAGAAATCGTGGCTTGGGGAACTGGTAATGCCACGCGCGAGTTTTTATATGTCGAGGACGCTGCGGAAGCCATCGTCCTGGCGGCGGAAAAGTATGCCAAGGCTGAGCCGGTCAATTTGGGGTCGGGCGAAGAAATCTGCATCCGCGAGCTTTTGGAGCTAATTCGCTCGCTGACAGGTTTTGAAGGAGCCGTGCGCTGGGACGCGACGAAACCCGACGGGCAGCCGCGGCGCTGCCTGGACACTTCGCGGGCGCTCGCGGAATTCGGGTGGTGGGCGAAAACCTCCTTGCGCGATGGTATTCGAAAAACGATTACATGGTTTTGCAACGAATCCAGCAGCAAGCAGCGTTCGCGCGCAGTCTGATCCGTCGCATCGATTAGTGAGAACTGGAGCTACGGACAGGATCCGAAGACGCTTTGGCAGAGGGCCGCGGACAACGGGTAACGGGCATCTCCTGCTTGGCCGGATAGAAATTCATAATCGAGTGTAAACGTCATGAAGCCGCCGAAACCCTGGCTTCTCTGCCAGGACACAGCGGCGTTGATGGATTGCGTCCCGGTAAATGAGTCAAATTCGTTGAGAGGAGGGATGCTCAAATAGTCTGATTCGTATTTGGCATCGTAGCCCTGGTACTGGGGT
>WNFK01155035.1_pt3 | contig 11561 bp, 10 predicted proteins | sample 5400281 | NCBI WGS metagenome assembly WNFK01 (sample SAMN13153350, study PRJNA577476) | soil metagenome | isolation source: 20 cm soil on Douglas fir-dominated hillslope | place: USA:California | collected 2013-09-17
CCCGCCACGGTGTCCACCGAGGCGCTCCGCTGCCTGTGGGCCTACCCGTGGCCGGGCAATGTCCGCGAGCTGCAGCACGTGCTCGAGGGCGGCATGGTGATGTCGGACGGCATCATCCTGCCCGAACACCTGCCGCCCAACATCCAGCGTGCCCCCTCCCAGCCCCCCGCCGAAGCGGCGCCCGTGCTGGCGGGCCCGCTCGACGAGGCGCTCGAGAACTGGGAGCGGCAGATGATCCTCGACGCGCTTCGGCAGGGCGGGGGGGTGCAGGCGCGCGCGGCCAAGCTCCTCGGCATTTCGGAGCGCAGCCTCTGGTACCGGGTGAAGAAGCTCGGTATCCAGGTCCGCACTCCGTCGGAGTAAGCGGACCCGCCGAGCGAGGTCTCCATCATGAACGTCCGTAAAGCCGTCTTTCCCGCCGCCGGGCTCGGTACCCGCTTCCTGCCCGCCACCAAGGCGCAGCCGAAGGAGATGCTGCCCCTGGTGGACAAGCCCACCATCCAGTACGTGGTGGAGGAGGCGGTGGCCTCGGGGCTCAACGAGCTGGTGCTGGTCACCGGCCGCAACAAGCGCGCCATCGAGGATCACTTCGACGCTGCCTTCGAGCTCGAGTACTACCTGCAGGACCGCGGCAAGACCGAGGAGCTCGCCCAGATCAAGACCATCTCGGAGCTGGCCACCGTCTCCTACGTCCGCCAGAAGGAGCCCCTCGGCCTCGGCCACGCCATCCTCTGCGCGCGCACGCTGGTGGGCGAGGAGCCGTTTGGAGTCTTCCTCGGCGACGACATCATCGTGTCCCGCACGCCGTGCATGCGCCAGCTCCTGGACGTCTACGCGCGCTACCAGGGCCCCATCGTCGCGGTCATGCGGATCCCGGGGCTGGACATCAGCCGCTACGGGGTGATCAAGCCCAAACCCCTCGGCGGCAATGTCTACGAGGTGCTCGACATGGTGGAGAAGCCGGCGCCCGAGGACGCGCCGTCGGATCTGGCCATCATCGGCCGCTATGTCCTCACGCCGGATCTCTTTCCCATCCTCGCCCAGACGACGGCGGACTCGCGGGGTGAGATCCAGCTCACCAACGGCCTCCGCACACTCCGGCAGCAGCGCCCCATCTACGCGGTGGAGTTCGAGGGGACTCGCTACGATACCGGCGACAAGCTCGGCTTCCTCAAGGCCACCGTGGCCTTTGCCCTCGCCCGGCCCGATCTGGCGGACGACTTCCGGGCCTACCTCAAGGGGCTGGGCCTGTAAGGCCGAGGAAGTGCTTAGGTGACGCGGAGTTCGGGTTCAATCCACCGGCCGGGTCGTTTGACTTCCCCCCGTCTTTCTGGGAAAATTCGCGCATCCGGAAGGGGTCCGGCCGGGCCTGGCCCCTGAATCCAATGGCAAACCATCCCAAGCGGGGCTTCCACATCGCCTCCGAGCCCGACATCAAGTCGGGGGAGGTGTCGGACGTCTACTTCGCCCGCACCGTCGAGATTCTCCGCGCCAAGGGCATCAACAAGCGGGTCAAGGCCGAGATCCGGCTCAAGAGCTTTCCCCAGGCCGACTGGTCCTTCGGCATCCTGGCCGGCATCGAGGAGGCGGCGACGCTCCTCGAGGGCATTCCCATCAACGTGTGGACCATGGACGAGGGCACCATCTTCGCGCCGTACGAGCCGGTGGTGGTGGTGGAAGGGAACTACCTCGACTGGGCGGAGTACGAGACCGCGCTCCTGGGTTTCCTCTGCCAGGCCTCCGGCATCGCCACCAAGGCGGCGCGCTGCAAGCGCGCGGCGGGTGAGCGGCAGGTGATCTCCTTCGGGGCTCGCCGCATGCACCCCGCGCTGGCGCCCATGATCGAGCGCAACGCCTTCATCGGCGGTTGCGACGGGGGGGACCATTCCCCACGCGCTCGTGCTCATGTTCGGCGACACCGTGGAGGCGCTGCGCGCCTTCCACGAGGTCGTGGATCCCAAGGTTCGGCGCGTGGCCCTCATCGACACGCTGCAGGACGAGAAGTTCGAGGCCATCCGGGTGGCGGAGGCGCTGGGCAAGGATCTCTACGCGGTCCGGCTGGACACGCCGTCCTCCCGGCGCGGCGACTTCTTCCGCATCCTCGACGAGGTGCGGTGGGAGCTGGACTTCCGCGGCTTCGAGCACGTCAAGATCCTCGCTTCGGGCGGCATCGACGAGTACGAGATCCTCAAGCTCAATCCCCTCGTGGACGGCTACGGCGTGGGAACCGCGATCGCGAACGCGCCCGTGCTGTCCTTCGCGCTGGACATCATGGAGATCGAGGGGCGGCCGATGGCCAAGCGCGGTAAGCGATCCGGCGCCAAGCAGGTGTGGCGCGTGCCCGGCACCGTGCAGAACTTCGTCCAGCCTGCGCACAAGCCGGCGCCCCGCGGCCCGGATGGCCGGCCCGCCGAGGCCCTCCTCAAGCCCCTCCTCACCGGCGGTCAGCTCGTCCGCGATCTCCCGCCCCCGCGCACGATCCGGGAGTACGTGCTGGAGCAAATGGCGCAGATCGACATCGGCGCCTCCCGGGAGCGCGGCCTGCGCGGGGACTACTGAGGGCGGGGCCCCACGCCATGGGCGTGCTCGACGAGATCGTCGCCCACAAGCGTGAGGAGGTTGCGGCCCGCCGGGTCGCCCGCCCGCGCGGCGCCCTCGAGGCGGCATGCCGGGACCTCGCCCCCGCGCGCGACTTTGCCGAAGCGCTGGCTCCGGGCGGCGGCCGACGCGTCCGCCTCATCGCCGAGGTGAAGAAGGCCTCGCCGTCCAAGGGCGTGCTCGCCGCAACCCTCGATCCCGCGGCCCAGGCGCGGACCTATGCCGAGGCCGGCGCCGATGCGGTGTCGGTGCTCACCGACGCCCGCTGGTTCAAGGGCAGTCTCGACGACTTGGTGGCGGCGCGCGCGGCGGTGCCGGTGCCGGTGCTCCGGAAGGACTTCACGGTGGACGAGTACCAGCTCTGGGAGGCCCGCGCGGCGGGCGCCGACGCGGCGCTGCTCATCGTGGCCGCGCTCGACCGCGAGGCGCTGCGCGACCTGCACGCGGCGGCCAAGGGCATCGGCCTGCACACGCTGGTGGAGGCGCACACCGCCGCCGAGCTGGAAGACGCGCTGGCGCTGGGCGCCCGCGTGGTGGGCGTGAACAATCGCGACCTGCAGTCGCTCCAGACCGACCTCGCCACCGCGCTCCGGCTCCTGCCGCTGGTGCCGCCCGGGCACGTGGCGGTGGCGGAGAGCGGGATCTTCACCCGCGACGACGTCGCGCGGATGGTGGGCGCGGGCGCGCACGCGGTCCTGGTGGGCGAGGCGCTGGTCCGCGCCGGCGACGTGGCCGCGAAGGTCCGCGAGCTCACGCTCGCGTGAGGAGCGCCGAGCCGGTGCGGGTCAAGATCTGCGGGATCACCAATGTCGAGGACGCCCGGCTCTGCGTGGAGGCGGGCGCGCATGCGCTCGGCTTCAACTTCGTCGAGAAGACGCCCCGCTTCGTCACCGCCGCCCAGGCTCGGGCCATCATCGCCACGCTCCCGCCCTTCGTGACGCCGGTGGGCATCTTCTGGGACCATGCCCCGGGCCACGTGAAGGCCGTCGCCGAGGAGTGCGGCCTGGCCGCGCTCCAGTTCCACGGGGACGAGGCGCCGGAGGACCTCGCGCAGTACCGGCTGCCGGTGATCAAGACGCTCAAGGTCGACGGCCCCATCGCCCCCGCGCGCTTCGCGCGCTACCACGTGGCCGCGTTCCTGCTCGACTCGGCCCAGCGCTGGAGCGAGGGCGAGGCCCGGTCGCCCATCTCGTGGGAGGTGGCGCGGGACGCCGCCGCCGCCGGCCACCGCATCGTGCTGTCGGCCGGTCTCACCCCGGACAATGTGGCGGCGGCGATCCGGGTAGCGCGGCCCTATGCGGTGGACGTGGCCTCCGGCGTGGAGGCGCGGCCGGGCCTGAAGGATCCCGACAAGGTGCGCCGCTTCGTCGCCGCGACGCGGGACGCCGGATGAAGGCGCCGGCCGTGAATCCCGCCGCCCTGCCCGACGCCGACGGCCACTTCGGCCGCTTCGGCGGCCGCTTCGTCCCCGAGACGCTGATGGCGCCGCTCATCGAGCTCGAGCGCGCCTTCCGCGCCGCGCGCAAGGACGCCCGCTTCCGGCGCCGGCTCGGCGACCTCCTCCACCACTACGCGGGCCGTCCCACCCCGCTCTACTTCGCCGAGCGCCTCACCCGCCATTGTGGCGGCGCGCGCGTCTATCTCAAGCGAGAGGACCTGTGTCACACCGGCGCGCACAAGATCAACAATGTCCTGGGCCAGGCGCTGCTCGCCCAGCGCATGGGCAAGAAGCGCATCATCGCGGAGACCGGCGCCGGCCAGCACGGCGTGGCCTCGGCCACCGCCGCCGCCCTGCTCGGACTGGACTGCGAGGTGTACATGGGCAGCGTGGACGTGGAGCGCCAGGCGCTCAACGTCTTTCGCATGCGCCTCCTCGGCGCGAAGGTCATTCCCGTCGAGAGCGGCTCCAAGACCCTCAAGGACGCCGTGAACGAGGCCCTCCGCGACTGGGTCACCAATGTGCGCACGACCTACTACCTGCTCGGCTCGGTGATGGGACCGCATCCCTACCCGATGATGGTGCGGGATTTCCACCGCGTGATCGGCGAGGAGACGCGCGTCCAGGTGCGCCGGCAGGCCGGACGCCTGCCCGATCTGCTGGTGGCCTGCGTGGGGGGCGGCTCCAATGCCATCGGGCTCTTCTGGCCCTTCATCAAGGACCGCCGGGTGCGCGTGGTGGGGGTGGAGCCCGGCGGCCACGGGCTCAAGAGCGGTAAGCACGGGGCGTCCATCACCGCGGGGGCGGTCGGCGTGCTCCACGGGAGCATGTCCTATCTGCTCCAGAACGACGACGGGCAGGTGACGGAGGCGCACTCGATCTCGGCCGGCCTCGACTATCCGGGCGTGGGCCCCGAGCACGCGTACTACAAGGACGCGGGGCGCTTCGAGTACGAGGCGGCCACCGACGCCGAGGCCCTGGAGGCGTTCCAGACCCTCACCCGGCTCGAGGGGCTCATGCCCGCGCTGGAGTCGGCGCACGCGGTGGCGTACGCGATGCGGGCGGCGCGCCGGATGAAGAAGCGCGAAATCGTGGTGGTGGGCCTGTCCGGTCGCGGCGACAAGGACGTCCACACCGTGGGCCAGATGCTGGACGGGCGGGGGAACGGGCACCCATGAGCCGGCTGGACGACACCTTCGCGGCCCTCCGCGCGCGGGGCGAGCGCGCCCTGGTCCCGTACTTCACCGCGGGCGACCCGTCGCTGGCGGTGACGGCGCGGCTCATCGTCGAGGCCGCGCGCCGGGGCGCCGACATCATCGAGGTGGGCGTGCCGTTCTCGGACCCGGTCGCGGACGGGCCGGTGGTCCAGCGGGCGACCCAGCGCGCGCTCGCCGCCGGCTCCACCCTCCCGCGCGTGCTGGAGATGGTCCGCGACGTCCGCGGCGAGCTCTCGGTCCCCATCGTCTTCCTCACCTACTACAACCCCATCCTCGCCTTCGGGCTCAAGGCGTTCTGCCGGACCGCGGCCGAAGCCGGCGTCGCCGGCGTGCTCGTGGCCGATCTGCCCCCCGAGGAGGCGGGTCCGCTCCACGCCGAGGCTGATCCGCTCGGCTTCGATCTCATGCACTTCGTGGCCCCCACCACGCCCCCGGCGCGGATGCGGAAGATCGCCCAGGCCACTCGCGGCTTCATCTATCTCGTCTCGCTCACCGGGGTCACCGGCGTACGCGCCGCCCTGCCGCCCGATCTGGTGGCGCTGCTCCGCACCCTGCGCGGCGTGACCACCAAGCCGGTCTGCGTGGGCTTCGGGATCGCCACGCCCGAGCAGGCGGAGATGGTGGGGCGCGTCGCGGACGGCGTGATCGTGGGCTCCGCCATCGTTCGCCTCGTCGAGCGCCATGCCGGGTCCGCCGAGCTCGTGCCCGAGGTGGGTCGCTTCATCGCCTCCCTCAAGGCGCCGCTGCGCGCCCGCGGCGGCGAGCGGTAGCCGCCATGGCCTGGTTCTGGAAGAAGAAGGAAGAGGGGGAGGACGCGCCGCGGAAGAAGGTCCAGATCGCCGAGGGGCTCTGGGTCAAGTGTGACTCCTGCAAGGAAATCGTCTACCGCGCCGAGGTGGACCGGGCGGGGCGGGTCTGCCCCCGCTGCAAGTATCCCTTCCGCATCTCCGCGCGCGAGCGCATCGCCGCCATCCTGGACGCCGACTCCTTCGAGGAGCGCGACGCCGGTCTCACCTCGCGCGACCCGCTGGAGTTCAAGGACACCAAGCGCTACACCGACCGCATCAAGTCCGCCCGCAAGGCCACCGGGCTCGAGGAGGCGGTGATCACCGGCATGGGCCGCGTGGGCGGGCTGCCGGTGGTGCTGGCCGTCTTCGAGTTCGGCTTCCTGGGGGGCAGCATGGGCTCGGTGGTGGGCGAGAAGCTCACGCGGGCCATCGAGCTGGCTACCCAGAAGCGGGCGCCGCTCCTCATCGTGTCCGCCTCCGGCGGCGCCCGCATGCAGGAAGGCATTCTCTCCCTCATGCAGATGGCCAAGACCTCGGCGGCGCTGAGCCGGCTGGCCGAGGAGCGCGTGCCCTATCTCTCCCTCCTCACGGACCCGACCACGGGCGGCGTCACCGCCAGCTTCGCCATGCTGGGGGACGTCATCCTCGCCGAGCCCCGCGCCCTCATCGGCTTCGCGGGACCGCGCGTGATCGCCGAGACCATACGGCAGCCGCTCCCCGACGGCTTCCAGCGCTCGGAGTTCCTCCTCGAACACGGCCAGCTCGACATGGTCGTCGAGCGTCGCGACCTCCGGGACACTCTCCGCCGCATCCTCGCCTTTTTCGGAACGGGCCCCGTCCAGCCGGCTCCATGACGTATCGCGAGGCTGTGGCCCGGCTCCTCGCGCTGCGGGGCGGGGAGATGGTGGGCATGCGGCCGGGGCTGGCCCCCATCCAGGCCCTGCTCGACGCCGTCGGCAATCCCGAGAGCCGGATGCGGCTCGCACTGGGCTCTACACCTCCCCGCACCTCCGCTCTCTGCGCGAGCGAATCCGGGTGGACGGCCGTTGCATCGCCGAGGACGACGTGGCGGATGGCGTGGACGCCCTCGGCACGCTCTTCGCGCGCCTGGACGCCTCCGTCTTCGAGGCCACCACCGCGCTGGCCCTGGATCACTTCGCGCGGGCCGGGGTCGAGGTGGCGGTGCTGGAGGTCGGCCTCGGCGGCCGACTCGATGCCACTACCGTCGGGCGCCCCCAGGTGACCGTGCTGACCCGAATTGACTATGACCACCAGGCGCTCCTCGGCGACACCCTGGCGCGGATCGCCTGGGACAAGGCGCATATCATCCGGAGCGGGGTGGCCGTGTCGGCGCGCCAGGACCCGGAGGCGGAGGCGCCCATCGTGGAGCGCGCCGCCGCGCTGAGCGTACCGCTGCTACTCGAAGGACGAGAGCTCGGCGTCGCCGTGCGCGAGGCCTCGCTCGACGGGCAGCGCCTCGACCTGGCCGGGCCGGACTGGCGCATCGAGGACGCGCGCTGTGCGCTCCTGGGCCCCCACCAGCCGAGCAATGCCGTGGTGGCCGTCGCCGCCGCGCGCGTCATGGGCGCGGGCGAGGGGGCGATACGGCGCGGGCTCGCGGAGGTGCGCTGGCCGGGACGCTTCCAGGTCCTCCCCGGCTCGCCCACCGTGATCCTGGACGGCGCCCACAATCCCGGCGGTGCCCGGGCGCTGGCCGCCTCCCTCCGCGCGTATTTTCCCGGGCGGCCGGTGACCTTCGTGCTGGGCATCTCCGCGGACAAGGATCAGGCCGGGATTCTCACCCCGCTCCTGCCCCTGGCCGAACGCGTCATCTTCACTGCGGCGAACTCGCCGCGCGCCGCCGACCCCGAGACGCTCCGTGAGCTCGCGCGGCGCCTGGGCCCGCTGCCCGTCGAGCGCCTCGCCGTCGCCGCTCGGCCGGCGGACGCTCTCGCCCTGGCGCGGAGGGCGAGCTCGCAGGGCCTCGTGTGCGCCGCCGGCTCCCTGTTCCTGCTCGGCGAGCTTCTGGCTGACCACCCCGAAACTCTCGATCTGCTTTGCGGAATTAACGCCGGCTGATATAGCATGTGCGCTGAGCTCAATGCCGTCCATACGCGCGCGTGCGGTCTGGGGCGCCCTGCTCCTCGTCCTGCCGCTGGTCCTGGGTCCGCCCGGTGCCGGCCTTGCCCAGTCGCGGCGATCTCCCGTCACGGTCCAGCAGGAGGGAGCCGGCGAGGTGAGCGTGACCGCGGATCAGATCCAGCAGGTGACCGGCCCCCCCGAGCTGCTCATCGCGGTCGGCAATGTCGAGATCGTGCGCGGGGCCTCCCGGCTTCTCGCCGAACGGGTGGAGCTCAACCGCGATACGGGGGAGGCGGTCGCGCAGGGCAAGGTCGTCTTCTACGACGGCGAGGACCGGCTGGTCGGCGACCGTATGGACTACAATCTCAAGATCGGCACCGGCGTCGTCTACAACGCCAATGCCTTCTCCGCGCCCTACTACTCGCTGAGCGGGCGGCGCCTGGACCGGATCGGCGACGGCGTCTACGAGGGGCAGGACACGGCCTTCACCACCTGCGAGGGCGACAACCCGGACTGGTCCATCCGGCTCCGCTCGTGCTTCGCGGACCTCAACGACATCGTGTCGGGCTGGCATGCCTCGTTCTGGGTGCGCGACATCCCCGTCATCCCGTGGTTCCCCTGGTTCGCCGCCGCCATCCGGCGTGAGCGGCAGTCGGGCTTCCTCTTTCCCGAGCTGGGCATATCCAGCAACAAGGGGTTCTTCGCCCGCGTGCCCTACTACTGGGCCATCGACGACAGCCAGGATCTCACGGTATCGCTGGATACCTTCACCTCCCGCGGGGTGGGAGCGAGCCTCGAGTACCGCTACATCCGGTCCCAGGACGCGGCCGGCTCGCTGTCCGGCTTCATCGTCCAGGAGGCCTTCAAGGACAACGAGACGCGCGGCGCGGGCACGTTCAGGCACGCCTGGCAGGTGACGCCGGGGCTCTCCTTCAAGGTGGACGCCAACGCCACCACCGACGACCGGGTGTTCCGCGAGTACGGTGACAAGCTGAACGACCGCTCGAAGCAGCGCGCGGAGACCAATGTCTTCGTCACGCGGCGCTGGGACAAGTGGAACCTCGTGGGCAATGTCCTCTGGTACCAGGACTTGACCACCACGCAATCGGTGGAGCTCCAGCGCGTGCCGGAGATCCGCCTCGAGGGGCTGCGCCAGCCCATTCCCGGGTTGCCCGGGTTCCTCTACGAGACCCAGGCCTCCTTCACGAATTTCATCCGGGACGTGGGCGCCAACGGCCTACGCGCCGATCTGCACCCGCGCGCGTTCTATCCGATCCCGGTGGGCGGGTACTTCACGGTGACGCCGTTCGCCGGCGGCCGCGCCACCTACTACGACAAGAGGGTGGTGGGAAAGCGGGCGATCGGCGCCTTCGAGGTGGAAGAGACGGTGGACGACAGCCATATCCGGAGACAGGCGGAGGCCGGCATCGAGCTCGAGACACGGCTCACGCGCGTCTGGGCGGTGGACGGGACCTGGGGCCTGTCCGCGCTGCAACACGTGATCGAGCCCCGTGCCACCTGGACGGAGATCCGGGGCCTGGACCAGAAGGGCAATCCCCAGTTCGACCCTGCCATCGACGACATCGGCAAGGTGAGCCAAGTGACGTACTCCATCACCCAGCGGCTCAACGCCAAGACGGTGGCGGGCCCCAACCAGGAACCGGTGCGCTGGGAGGCCGCGCGCTTGGTGGTGAGCCAGATCTACAATCTCCTCCCCGACGCCGACCATCCCTTCAAGGACCTCCGGGCCGAGCTCATCCTCAAGCCCAATGAGATGTTCGGCTTCCGCGGGGACGCGGCCTGGAACTTCTACGGGCTGGGGCTGCGGACTGCCACCGCCGACGTCACCGGCACCTACAAGGACGTCAACGGCTCCCTGGGCGTGCGCTTCAACGACATCATCCTGGTCCCCCTCGTGGGCACGCGCCTCGACAACGAGCTCGACACGAGGTTCCTCACCGTCAATGCCGAGCTCGCGGCCCGGATCACGGCGCACGTCAACGCGCGCGCCTCGAGCCACTGGGACGTGAAGAGAGGCACCAAGGTCGAGGACCGCTTCGGGGTGGACATACACTTCCAGTGCTGGGCTATCTCCCTCGAGTACATCGACCGGCACAAGAACGAGGACGAGTTCCGCTTCTCGATCAACTTGCTCGGGGTGGGACAGACGGGCACGAAATTCGGGACGGGCATCCGCTAGACCCATGGCCGAGATTCGAGTTCCGCAAGTCGATCTCAAGCGCCAGCACGCGGCGCTTCGCGCCGAGCTGGGGGAGGCGGCCGAGCGCGTGCTCACCTCGGCGAGCTTCATCATGGGGCCGGAAGGCCGGGCGCTGGAGGAGGAGCTGGCGGCGGCCTCCGGGGCGCGGTATGGGGTGGGCCTCAATTCCGGCACCGACGCCCTGCTCCTCGCGCTTCGAGCGCTGGAGGTCGGGCCCGGCGACGAGGTCATCACCTCGGCGTTCTCCTTCGTGGCCTCGGGCAGCACCATCGCGCTCGCCGGCGCCACCCCGGTGTTCGTGGACATCGATCCCGTCACTTACAACGTCGATCCCGCCGCGGTGGCCCGCGCCGTCAACCCGCGCACGCGCGCGGTGATGCCCGTGCATCTGTACGGCCAGCTCGCCGACATGGCGGCCATCGAGGCGATCGCGCGGCCGCGCGGGCTCGCGGTGATCACCGACGCCGCCCAGGCGGTGGGCGCCACGTGGGGAGACCGGGCGGTGGGGGCGTGGGGAGACGCGGTGTGCCTCTCGTTCTACCCCACCAAGAACCTGGGCGCCTGCGGGGACGGCGGCATGCTCCTGACTACTCGTGAGGACGTGGCGCAGCGGGTGAGGCGCCTCCGCGATCACGGCTCGCCGCGGAAATACGAGCACGTGGAGCTGGGGCAGTCGAGCCGGCTCGACGATCTCCAGGCGGCGCTCCTCCGCGTCAAGCTCCGTCGGCTCGGCGAGTGGACCACCGCGCGCCGCCGCCTGGCCGCGCGCTATCGCGAGCTCCTCGCCGGCTTGCCGCTCGAGCTGCCCGTCGAGCGGCCGCCCGCCTTCCACGTCTATCATCAGTTCACGGTGCGGGTGGCCCGCCGGGACGAGGTGGCCCGCCGGCTCGCGGAGCTCGGCATCGGCACTGCCGTGCACTACCCGATCACGATTCCCGCCCAGCCGCTCTTCTGTCCGCCCGGCGGGGCGGCGAAGGTGGCCGCCGACTTTCCAGAGTCCACGCGCGCCGCGCGCGAGGTGCTCTCCCTCCCCTGCTTCCCGGAGCTGACGGACGCCGAGCTCGCCGAGGTCGCCGCCGCCTTGCGCACCGCGCTGGGCTAGGCGCGCCATGGGGCTGGTCGCCGCCGTCCTCGTCTCGCTGCGCCCGCGGCAGTGGGCGAAGAACCTCTTCGTCTTCGCCGGCGTCATCTTCTCGCAGCAGCTGTTCACGCCCCAG
>WNFK01172498.1_pt1 | contig 11555 bp, 11 predicted proteins | sample 5400281 | NCBI WGS metagenome assembly WNFK01 (sample SAMN13153350, study PRJNA577476) | soil metagenome | isolation source: 20 cm soil on Douglas fir-dominated hillslope | place: USA:California | collected 2013-09-17
CGCCGCCTCCGCGCTGCCGAGCGTCGCGACGATGAGCCTGAGCCGCTGCGGACCAACCCCCGGCACCAGCGACAGCGCGACAGTGGCTAGGACTTCAGCGTCTTCCATAAGACTTCTAAGAGCTCTGGGAGGCCTTGCCGGGCGACGGCGGAAATCTCAACGACGCGTGCGCCGCCTTCTGTCGTTATCGGTTTTCGGTCATCGGTCTTCAGATCCGCTTTCGTAAGCACCACAACGTGCGCCTTGGAAGCCAGCTCTTTTGAATACGCTGCCGCTTCCTTGCGCAGCAGATCGTACGTCGCTTGTGGATCCGGGCTGTCCATCGGAATCAGCACCGCGAGAATGCGTGTGCGTTCGACATGCTGGAGAAAGCGGAGCCCGAGTCCCTTCCCCGCGTGCGCTCCCTCGATGATGCCGGGAATGTCGGCGACGACAAACGAGCGATTGTCGGACAATCCCACGACGCCGAGGTGCGGCTCGAGCGTGGTGAAGGGATAGTCGGCGACCTTGGGCCGGGCCGCGGAGATCACCGAGAGCAGCGTGCTCTTGCCCGCGTTCGGCTCGCCCAAGAGACCGACGTCCGCGATGAGCTTGAGAAGCAGCTCGACGTTGCGCTCGACGCCCTGCACGCCGGGCTCCCACTCACGCGGCGACTGGTGCGTCGGCGTGGCGAAGTGCTGGTTACCGCGTCCGCCGTGGCCGCCCTGGGCCACGAGCACGGTCTGGCCGGGCTCCAGCAGCTCGCCGAGCAGCTCGCCCGTGTCGGCGTCGCGCAGCTCGGTCCCTGGTGGCACCGGGAGGTAAACGTCGGCAGCCGACTTGCCCGTCATGTTCTTGCCCTTGCCGTGCTCTCCCCGGTCCGCCTTCCAGAGGGTGTGATAGCGATAGTCGAGGAGGGTGGCGAGGTTCGGGTCGGCGCGAACGTACACACTGCCCCCGTCGCCCCCATCCCCGCCATCCGGGCCGCCCTTGGGAACGAACTTTTCGCGGCGAAAGGAGGAGGCGCCGGAGCCCCCAGTACCAGCCACTACATGAACGACGGCCCGATCTATGAACATGGACGGTACCGTTCACCCCGGGGCATCGCCCCGGGGTCAGCCGCGCCCAAGTGGCACGTCGTGTCCCGGCTGACCCCGGGCCGGTGGCCCGGGGTCACGATAAGGTCCGCTCTCGCACATCCGCCCACATCTCCCACAGCTTCAACGCGCGCTCCTTCGTGAGATCGCCCTCGACAATTGCCAGCACCGCATCGACCTCTTCCCGGGTCGACCCTGTATTCAATGCGCCCCGTAGGTGGGCATGCAGCTGCTTCGGCGCATTCAGCATTGCAATGGCGGCCAGCGTGCACAGCTCCCGCCGCTTCGTATCGAGCCCCGGCCGCGACAAGATCTTCCCGTACGCGTCCACCACCACGAGCGGCTCGATCGCCGGATGCAGCGCCCGCAGATTCACCAGCAGCTTGTGATAGGTCCGTCCATAGACCTCGGCGCAGGCCTTCACGCCCCGCTCCGTCCAGCGGTCCCACTCCGGGTGCGCGATCGGCTCGCCCGCATCCTTCACGGGCCCCGCGACCTCGCGCCACACGGCGAACGCCACGAGCGTCAACGGATAGCCCACATTGAGGAAGCCCTGGAGCAGCAGCTCCTCGACCCAAGCGCCGGGCACATCGGCGGCGCGCGCGGCGATCATGCGCTCACGCAGCTTGGCCTCGTCGCCGGTTGCGGTCGCTGTGGCAATGCGCACCAGGGCAAGGGTCGGTGCGTCCCATCCCACCGTCGTTTTTTCCCCGGGGCGTCGCCCCGGGGTTAACCCACCCGAACCCATAATACTTCTCCCATCTCCCTTCTCCCCAATCCTTTCATCTCACCAGTCCCCCATTTACACGCATCTCCCCCACCGTCTCGCCGCGCGAATTCTGCGTCGGCCGAGCCGAGAGGGACTCGGGCTGCGGCCGCAGGCCCAGCTCGCCGAGTACCGCGGCCATCGCGAGCGTCGAGGCCACGCTGTGGCCGTCCTCGACCTTCAAGGCAACGCCGATGCGCTCGCGCACGAGCTGCGCGCTGTACACCCCCTCGGCCCCGACCTTGGTGATCACGCGCCCGGGATGCGCGCGCATCATCTCCGTGCACGGCCGGCCTTCGCCCGCGATGAGCTCGGGATGCTTCAGCATCGCATCCCGGATCGGGCCTTCGAGCCGCGCATACGCGAGTGCCATGCTGACGAGCGGCATCGCGAAGCACGCGACGCCGCAGCCGTCCACGCCCACGCTAATCTCCTCCGCGGGCATTCCCGTCCAGCTGCCCACCTCCGCGAGGCAGCGTTGCTGGACGGGATGCTCGAGCCGCGTGTAGAACTCGGTCGGCCAACCGTGATGCTTCGCCAGCGCCAACATCCCCGCGTGTTTGCCCGAGCAGTTCGAGTACACGGCCGTGAGTCGCACACCGCGGGTTTCGTAGTCCTTGGCGACCGCCTCCGAGAGGGGTCGGTGCGGGCCGCACAACAGATCTCGCTCCGAGCACCCGATCTTCTGGAGCAGCTCGCGCGCGAGCGCGACCTGCGGCGGCTCGCTCGAATGCGACGCGCAGATGAGCGCCAGGTCTTCACTCTTGAGATTGAAATGCTGGGCGACTCCGTCATCGACAAGAGGCATCGCCTGAAACGGCTTGGCCGCCGATCGCCAGAACGTGACGAGCTGGGGATCGCCGGCCTGGGCGACGAGCGTCCCCTCCCCGTCGACCACAGCCACGTGCACGCGGTGGCGCGACTCGACCACGGCGCCCCGGCGGAGTTCAACTTCCACGACGGCTATCCTTTCCCCCTCCGTCACGTGCGGAGTGCGGGGTGCGGAGTGCGGCATTGCTATGAAGGATCATTCGCGACATGACGCCTCCCTTGAAACTCCGCACCCCGCACGCCGAACTCCGCACCACCCAACGTGACTCCGATCCCCATGAGCACTACCGCGGCCCCCACCAGCGCCAGCACCCCGGGGACTTCGTGCAAGCCCAACCACGCGATCAGCGTCGCGCCCACCGGCTCGCCCAGCGCGGCGACGTTGACGGTCGTGGCCCGGTAGTGCTTGAGCGCGTAGTTCATGCCGGTGTGCCCGACGAGCATCGGCCCCGCGGCAAGGGCGCCGAAGACGGCCCAGTCGCGTCCCGCGAAGCCGGTGAGGGGGATCGTGCGCGCCAAAGCGGCCACGAGCAGTGTTGCGGCGGCGACGGCATAGACGACGGTCGCGTAGGTCCAGACGCCCACCGTCGCCCGCACGCGCCGGCCGATGACGTAGTAGCCCGCGGCGGTGAGCGCGCCGGCGAGAGCCAGCAAGTCGCCACCCAAGGCGCCGAGGGAGAGCCGCGCGTCGCCGATTCCGATCAGCGTGGCGCCGAGCACCGCGACGCCGATCCCCCACCCCTCGCGCCGGCTGGGATGCTCGTGCAGCCACACCGCGGCGAGCGCCCACACGAAGATCGGCTTGAGCGACACGAGGACCACGGAGCTTGCCACCGTGGTGAAGCGGAGTGAGGCGATCCAGGTCCAGAAATGCAGGGCCAGGAGCAGACCGGAAAGCACCATGAGCCAGAGGGCGTGGGACGTGGGACGTGGGGCGTCACGTCCGACGCCCAACGCCCCACGCCCTTCCAACACCGCCAATCCCCCCGTCACCGGAAGCACGAGGGTCAAGCGCCAGAACGCGATCGCCAAGGCCGGCGCCGCAGCCAGCCGGACGATGGGGCCGGCGTAGGTGGTCGCGAGGACAGCGAGGATGAGGACTAGGAGAGGAGACATGGGCGCGGGGAAGTTAACCGTGGGCTGAAGCCCCGGCTCGGCCACTACACGCGTCCTGAAGGACGTCCTTCAGGACGAGTGCTCTGGCCGAGCCGGCCCTTTAGGGCACGGATTACCCGAGACGGCTCATGTCCCCTAAATTGCTCGCTCAATGCGCACCGTGCTCTTCCTTCTTCTACTTGCGTCGCCTCTCGCCGCCCAGGGAGACGCCTCCCCATACCTCCCACTGAGCCACTGGGCGATGCCCTACGTCGAGCACCTCATCGCCCGCGGCCGCCTCACCGACCCGACGCCGCTGACGCGCCCCTTCCGCGAGGCCGACCTGCTGCGCGCCCTCGAGGCGGCCGACAGCGCGCGCCTCAGCGCCGCCGAGTGGGGCGTCGTGAAGCAGCTCACGGCCGAGTTGACGCGGCGCGAGCGCGGGCCCACGGCGCGGCTCGACCTGGATGCCGGCGTCGCGGCCAGCTCGCACGCGCGGCGCGATGCCCTGCGCGCCGCGGGTCCCGGGCACGGCACGGTGTCGGGGGGCGCGGGGCTCACGCTGTACTTCGGACCCGCCGTCGTCGCCACGCATCCGTACATCGACACTCGGCTCAAGTGGGATCCCGACTACTTCGGCAAGAAGGACCGCGTGATCGCCGGTCGCAACGCCGAGGCCTACGCGTCGGCGCAGTGGCGCTACGGGGAGGTGTTCTTCGGCGCGTTGGACCGCAACTGGGGGCCCCCGGCGCTCGAAGGGCTGCTCGTCTCACCGAGCCCCTACAGTTACGAGCATTTTGGCATCGCGCTCGGCACGCAGGGCGTGCGGCTCGAGGGCATCCTCACGCAGCTGGACGACGTGGTCGACACGAGCGGCGCGCCGGCGCACCGCTACTGGGTCGCGCACCGCCTGGTGCTCCGACCCCCGGGCAAGACCACGCTCGCGCTGTGGGAAGGCTCGCTCATCGCCGGTCCCGGCCGCCAGCTCGAGCCGTGGTTCGCCAACATCTTCACGCTCGGCCTGCTGGCGCAATACGATCAACAGGGCCAGGTGAACAGTCTGGTCGGCTTCGACGTGACGACGCGGATCAAGCAGACGCGCGTCTTCGGGTCCCTGCTGATCGACGACATCCAGGTGGACAAGGGCGCGACGACGGACCGCGAGCCGCCGCAATACGGCTTCACGCTGGGCGCGCAGGGAGGATTGGGCGCGTTCGCGTGGACGGGATTCTACACGCGCATCGCCAATCTCACGTATCGCACCAACAACCCCGCCGACGCGGTGATGCGCCGCGGCGTGGGGCTGGCGCGAAATTTCTCGGACTACGATCAGCTCACGTTGCGCGCCTCGCTGCTCACCGCGCGCCGCGTACTGCTCACGCCTGAAGTCACGTTGCTGCGCCAGGGCGAGGGCGACTTCCGCCTCCCCTACCCGCCCGTGAGCGCGTATGATTCGACGCCTGCATTCCTATCCGGTGTGGTGGAAAAAACAGTGAGGCTAGCCATCAGCGGTCAGCTGTCAGCGGGCTCGTGGAGCCTCTCGGGCGATGGCGGCGTGCACTTGATCTCGAACTTCGGGCACGTGACCGGGGCGGCCAAGACGCGGTGGGTGGGGACGGTGGGGGTGACGTGGCGCTATCGGTGGGAGAGTTTGCTACCATGATTGGTGCGGAGTGCGGGGTGCGGGGTGCGGGGTGTAACGGTGGGCGTCGCACTCCGCACGCCGCACCCCGCACGTTGTTGCCCTCATGACCCGCGACCAAATCGAGGCCCTGCTCCGCAAGATGGCCGGCGCCCGCATCGTCGTGCTGGGCGACGCGATGCTCGACATCTATCTCGCGGGTGAAGTGGAGCGCATCTCCCCGGAAGCACCGGTCCCCGTGGTGACGGTCCACGGCCGGCGCCACGCGCTCGGCGGCGCGGCGAACGTCGCGGCCAACGTCGCGGCGATCGGCGCGGAGTGCCGCCTCGTGGCGGTCATCGGCGACGACCCGCGCGGTGACTCGGTGCGCTCCGAGCTGGCCCAGGCGCGGCTCGCGGACAGCTACCTGACCGTCGCCGCCGCGCGACCCACCACGTCGAAGACGCGCGTCGTGGCGCGCGGCCAGCAGATGCTGCGCATCGATGAAGAAGTCGACGAGCCGATCCCCGCGCGCACCATGGAGATCGTGGCGGGTGAGCTGGAGCGCGCCATGCGCGACGCCGATGCGCTCCTTATAGAGGATTACAACAAGGGGACAGTGGTCCCGCAGGTGATCGAGCGGGGCCTGGCGCTGGCCAAGAAGCGCGGCGTCCCCGTCGTGGTGGATCCGAAGTTCAAGAATTTCTTCGCCTACCGCGGCGCCACGGTGTTCAAGCCGAACCGCAAGGAGCTGGAGCAGGCGATGGGGGCGGCCCTGGACCTCGCGCACCCCGATGCGCTGCCCAGCGCCCTGGGCAAGCTGGCGGTCGACAACCTGCTGCTCACGCTCGGCGCCGAGGGGATGATTCTGGTGACGAAGGACGGCGAGATTACGCGCATTCCTACGATGGCGCGCGAGGTGTACGACGTTTCCGGCGCCGGCGACACCGTCACGGCCTGGGTGGGGACGGCGCTGGCGGCCGGGGCGAGCGTGCGCGAGGCGGCGGATGTCGCCAACTTTGCGGCGGGGATCGAGGTCTCGAAGGCCGGCGTCGCGACGGTCGCGCCCGCCGAGGTGCTCGGGATGCACGAGGCGTACTACGATCAGATTGGGAAGCTGCGGCGCGGGGGGCTATTGTAGATCCGCTCGGGCCCTTAGCTCAGCGGTTAGAGCAGCGGACTCATAATCCGTAGGTCCCAGGTTCAAATCCTGGAGGGCCCACTATGAAGATCATCGTCCTATTGGTCGTGTGCACGCTCCCTTGCGCTTGCATGGCGTGGAGCGTGACTCCTCTGGAACCGCAGCGGTTCAGCGCTGAGAAGAGCCCAGCACGGGTCCAGGTGATTCTCCGCGACAGCACACGACTCAGCGCGAGCCATCCGGTGATCGTGGGGGATAGCCTCGTCTGGGTGGACTCGGCGCGGGTGGCGGTTCCCGTCAGCAGCATTCGGCGGGTGGAGGTGCACGAACGCGACTCTGCTGGGACGGCGCTTCTACTCATCTTGCTGGGCGGTACGATCGCCGGGGTGCTCGTCGTCGTGAACGGTCTCTTACACGTTGGTTGAACGGAACCCTAGGATTCAAATCCTGGAGGGCCCACTATGAAGATCATCGTCCTATTGGTCGTGTGCACGCTCCCTTGCGCTTGCATGGCGTGGAGCGTGATTCCTCTGGAACCGCAGCAGTTCAGCGCCGAGAAGAGCCCGGACGAGGTGCGGCTGATCCTCAACGACAGCACGCGCGTCACCGCCCAACGTCCCGTCCTGGTCGGCGACAGCCTCGTCTGGACGGACTCGGAGCGCAGAGCCATTGCCGTCAGCAACATTCAGCGGGTTGAGGTGCAAAAAACCGATGAGGGCGGGACGGCCTTTCTCCTGCTGCTCATCGCCGGTGTGGTGGCCGGGGTTCTCGCCTTCGCGAAAGCTGTTACAGTCGAGTGACGTCTTGGATAGACAGTCAAGCTGGTGTATTTTTTTTCCTAGACGTCTCGGCGTCTAGGCGTCTCGGCGTCTAGTAGTTTGGGTGGCTAGCTCAGCTGGTTAGAGCGCCGGTCTCACATACCGGAGGTCACAGGTTCGAGTCCTGTGCCGCCCATTACCCGACCTGATGCGTCGAGTCCTCGTCATCTCCCACACCTATGTCCAGCCCGCGCACCGCGGGAAACTGCGCGCGCTCGCCGCGCAGGGCCTCGACGTCACCGTGGGCGTGCCGCAGCGCTGGCGCGAGCCGGCATTGGGCGAACAGATCGAGAGTGCCTGGGAGCGCCAGAGCGGCCTCGAGGTCTTCCCAATCCCCGCCACGGGGAGTGACCCACAGAAGTCCCGCTTCGGGCGGCGCGCCCTGGGCGCCCTGCTGCGCGACAAGCGCCCCGACCTCGTCCAAATAGAGGAAGAGCCCGCCACGGCGGTCGCGCGCCAGGTCATCAAGGCGGCGCGTCACCTCGACATCCCTGCCGTACTCTTCACTCATCAGAATGTCGACCCGCGGCTCCCCATCCTCGAGCGCTGGAGCCGGCGCCGCACCTTGCGCCGCCTCAAGGGTCTCGTCGCGGGCAGCGAAGCGGGTGCCGAGCTGGTGCGCCGTGAGGTCGCGACCCTGCCGGTCGCCGTCATTCCGCAGCTCGGCGCCGGGGTGCCGCCCGACCCGTTGCACGCGCCCCACGAAGGGCTCGCGATCGCATACGTCGGACGCTTGGTCGCGCGGAAGGGACTCGATAACTTGCTGCAGGCGCTCGCGCTGAATCGCGGCGCCGCGTGGCATCTGACGATCGTGGGCGATGGGCCGGAGCGCGAGCGGTTGGAAGCGCTAGCATCGGAGCTGCGCCTGGCGGCCCGAATTCGCTGGATGGGCGGGCTCCCCGCCGAGCAGTTGGCGCGGCTCTGGGCCGACACCGACGTGCTGGTGCAACCGTCGCGCGCGTTGCCCGACTGGCAGGAGCCCAACGGCCACGTGCTCGTCGAGGCGATGGCGCACGAAGTAGCGGTGCTCGGCTCGGGGAGCGGCGTGATACCGGAGATCGTCGGCGATGCAGGCGTCGTGGTGCCGGCGGGCGACGCACCCACAATCGCCGCGGAGTTGGTTCGACTGGCCGATGACGCGGTGCGGAAGCCAATCGCGGCGGCGGGAAGAGCGAGGGCGATGAGGCTGTACTCGGATGATGCGGTGGCGGAGAGAACGATGGAGTTCTGGAAACGAGTAGTGCAGGCGCCGGCGTAGATTGGGTTCACCCCGGGCCGCCGGCCCGGGGTCAACCGAGCTCAATACCATTCCAGCCCCGGCTGACCCCGGGGCGGTGCCCCGGGGTAAACGAACCCAGTAATGGCCCGAGTTCTCCTCGTCCCCGATCTCCCCCTCGAGCGTTGGCCCTCGATGGATAAATACGCCCACCGGTTGCACGACTGGCTCGAGAGCAGCAATCCCGGATTCGACGTGCGACTCGCCGCCCACATCGGGGCGCTCACGGAGGAATTGCGCGACGGTCGCGGTGAGCGCAGCTCGGGAGCATTCGTGCGGTGGTGGACGCAGCCGGTCGATCCGTCGCGCATCGTGCTGCCCGGGCCGCTGCGCGGTCCGCACCGCTATGCCGCGCGCCACTTCTTCTATCCGTGGCGCGTGAAGCGCGAGGCGCGTCGCGCCGATCTGGTGCACATCCTCGATCACAGCTACGCGCACATGCTGCCCTCGGCGCGCAAGCGGCCCGTCGTGGTCACGGTGCACGATCTGATGCCCGTGATTGTGCTGCGCTCGCCGACCGACGGGTGGCGCGAGGGCGTACGCAATCGGTTTCTACGGCAGGCACTAAAGGCGCTGCGCCAGGCCGACGCCTACATCGTGGGTACCGAGTGGTTGAAGGGCGAGCTGGCCACCTGGCTTGGGGATGACCGCCGGGTGCGCGTGATTCCGTTCGGCGTCGATCGCGCGTTCTTCGGCGAGTCCACGAGCGCGCGCGAGCGCGGACGGCACGACTGGCGCATTCCCGAGGAGGCGTTTGTGGTGCTGCACGTCGGCAGCACCGTCGATCGCAAGAATGTGCCGCTGGTGATCAATACGGTCGCGCGGCTGCGCCAGCACACCGACGTGTATCTGCTCCAGGTAGGGGGCCGGTTCACCGCCGAGCAGGAGCAGCTGATCGACCGGCTGGACCTGCGGCGCGCGGTGCGCAGCGTGGCCGCGGCCGATGAGACGACGTTGCGGCGCGCCTATCGCGCAGCGGATGTGCTGCTGTTTCCATCGCTGTACGAAGGCTTTGGGTTTCCCGTCCTCGAGGCGTTTGCGTCCGGGTTGCCGGTGGTCACGTCTGGCGCGGGTGGGTTAAAGGAGGTCGGCGGCGACGCGGCGGTCGTCGTCGAGGGGCGGGATCCTGCGGCGTATGTCGAAGCGCTGGAGGCCTTGTCGGAGGACACGGACCGTCGCGAAGAGCTGATCGACAAGGGCTGGGCGCGGGCGAGGCACTTCACGTGGCAGCGGACTGCAACTCAGACTGGGGACGTGTACAGAGAGTTCCTGGGGCGCGGCTGACCCCGGGGCGGTGCCCCGGGGTAAACCGACCGCGACCGGCGTTTGACCCCGGGCCGTCGGCCCGGGGTCAGCCGAGACTCGAGACTCCCGGTCAGCCGAGACTCGAGACTCCCGGTCAGCCGAGACTCGAGACTGCCGGGGTGGGGTTTTCGTTCACCCCGGGCTGCCGCCCGGGGTCAGCCGAGCGTATGATGCGTGATTCAGCGTCGAGGGTGCGACAATGCGGTTACCGGTTCCAGGTGGAAGCACGGCAAGTTCTGGCATGGGTATTTTCCGTGTGCCAATCCAGGCGGGCAACCGGGATGGCGACCGATTCGTGCCTCTCGACGCGCTGGTGGACACCGGCGCCATGTTCACGTGGATTCCCCGTGACGTGCTCGACACCCTGGGTGTGATCGGTGAGGAGGAATGGCCGTTCGTGCTGGCGGACGGACGCGAAGTCCGATACGAAGTTGCTTGGATTGCCGTCCGGATTGGTGAGCGCGTGCAACCCACAATCACTGTCTTGGGCGAGCCGGGGACCGAAGCGCTCCTGGGGGCGTTCACGCTCGAGGGGTTCCTCCTGGCGGCCGATCCGGTGAATCAGCGGTTGATCTCCGTGCCCGGGCTCCTGAAGGCGGCGAGTTAGGGCCTATACCGGCAGCCCCTGGGGCTCGGCTGACCCCGGGGCGGTGCCCCGGGGTAAACCAAACTCGACGAGCACCGCCCCGGATTGTTTGACCCCGGGCCGCCGGCCCGGGGTCAGCCAAGACGCGAGACAATTCGAGCCAAAAGCTTGACCGAGCGCTACTTAGCTCCCATCTTTTCGGCCCGATGTTCACTCGCACATGCCTGTTCGGCCTGGTCGTAGTCGCGCTGCCCCTCAGCGCGCAGCAGCCTACGCAGGGTCAGGTTCAACAGGCGCTCCAGCAACCAGGGATCGCCGATCAACTGCGCTCGCGCATCCAGTCCTCCGGCCTCACCCCCGACCAGATTCGCGCTCGGCTCTCGGCGAGCGGCTACTCCCCCACCCTGCTCGACGCCTACTTGGGCGGCGCGGCGGCGGGGGGCGTGCAGGTGGCTCCCGGCGCGCTGGAGCTGCAGGCGATCTCGGCGCTCGGTTTACCGCTGTATGAGGCCCCGCTGCTTCCCGTTGACACAGGGTTGATGCGCTCGCGGTCCGGGTATGCGCCGAGCCGAGTGTTCGGGGTGGATGTGTTCCGCCGCACCACGACGCAGTTTCTGCCGCTGCTGTCGGGGCCGGTGCCGCCCGACTACAAGCTCGGCCCCGGCGACAACCTCGTGTTGATCCTGACGGGAGACGTCGAGCTGGCGCACACGCTCTCGGTCACCCGCGAGGGGTTCATTCTGATCCCCCAGGTGGGCCAGGTGTTCGTCTCGAACCTGACGCTCGAGCAGCTTAGAAATGTTTTATATGACCGGCTGGGGCGAGTCTATTCGGGGGTGCGACGCACCAACCCGACGACGCGCTTCGACATTTCGGTCGCCAACGTCCGCGCCAATCAGATCTATGTCGTCGGTGAGGTGTCGCAGCCCGGAGCCTATCAGATCAGCTCGCTCGGCACCGTGCTCACGGCGTTGTACGCGGCGGGCGGCGTGACCGAGCGGGCCAATCTGCGATCGGTCGAGGTGCGCCGTAGCGACAAG
>WNFK01165179.1_pt2 | contig 11552 bp, 12 predicted proteins | sample 5400281 | NCBI WGS metagenome assembly WNFK01 (sample SAMN13153350, study PRJNA577476) | soil metagenome | isolation source: 20 cm soil on Douglas fir-dominated hillslope | place: USA:California | collected 2013-09-17
TTGCGAGCGGCGAGCAGGCCCCGCAGCTGCTTGAGCGCCGCGCCCTCGATCTGCCGCACCCGCTCGCGGGTGAGGCCCAGGCGATTGCCGATCCGCTCGAGGGTCAGCGGCTCCTCGCCGCCCAGGCCGAAGCGCAGGGTGACCACGGTGCGCTCGCGGTCCGGCAGGTCCTGCAGCACGGTCGCCAGGTCGGCTCGGGCGCGGAGCACCGCGGCCATGCTGGCCCCGGGCGCGGCGCTCGGATCCTCGACGCTGTCGCCCAGGGTGCTCTTGCCGTCGTTGACGTTGGGCTTGTCGAGCGACACCGGCTGCTGACGCAGGCTCTCCAGGTGCTCGAGCTCGGCGACGGGGCGGTTCATGATCGCGGCCACCTCCTCGAGCGTGGGCGGGCGGCCGAGCTTCTGGGTGAGGGCGTTGGTCTGCTTCAGGTACTGCGAGAGCAGCAGCTCCACGTGCACCGGCAGCCGGATCGTCCGGGCCTGGTTGGCGAGCGCGCGCACCACCGCCTGCCGGATCCACCATGTGGCGTACGTCGAGAAGCGGGTGCCGCGGCCGGCCTGGAACTTGCGGACCGCGTGCAGCAGGCCGACGTTGCCCTCCTCGATCAGGTCGAGCAGCGAGAGCCCGCGGCGCAGGTAGCGCCGGGCGATCTTGACCACGAGCCGCAGATTGGCCTCGACCAGCCGCCGCTCCGCGTCCGTGTCGCCGGCTTGGACCCGTCGGGCCAGGTCCTGCTCCTCCTCGGCGGTCAGCAGCTTGACCCGCGAGATCTCCTGCAGGTAGAGCGCGATCAGCTCGCGGCTGCGGTCGCCGGCCTCGCGGGCCTCGGGCTTCTCGGCCAGGTCCGCGGGGTCTATCGCGAGGAGGGTCTCGAGCGGCTCGTCCCCGCCCTCCAGCTCATCGGTGCCCGCGTCGGGGGCCACGGAATCACTCGTGCGAGTCGAGGTCCGAGCTGGAGGCGGCCACGTCGTCGTCGAAGATCGGCGACTGATCGGAGGGCTCGAGCACGTGCAGCGGGTTGTAGGCCTTGCCGTGACGGCGCACCTCGAAGTGCAGGTGGGGGCCGGAGGCATGCCCGCTGCGGCCCACGGTGGCGATGGCCTGGCCGGCCTCGACCTCTTCCCCTTCTTCTACCAGATTCTTTAGATTGTGGGCATAAAGAGTGATGAAACCGTTGGAATGCTGGATCTTCACGATCTGGCCATATGCCCGGATCCAGCCGCTGTACAGGACGGTCCCGGGGGCGGCGGCCACGATCTGTGAGCCCATATCGGCCGTGATGTCGATGCCCGCGTGCCAGCCCCGCGCCCGCCGGCCGAAGGTGGAGATGACGGGCCCCTCGACCGGCCAGGCGAGCGCGATGCGCTCCTCCTGGAAGTCCGGCTGCACCAGCACCAGCTCGGTCAGCACCCGCAGCGGCCCCACCCGTTTCAGCACGCTGCCGTCGGACGAAAGGATCGTCGGTCCGTCGTCCTTCACGGTCGGCGCCGGCGGGCGGCAGCCCGGGATGGCGAGGCGCTGGCCGGTCCGGAGCGCGTGCGGATTGTCGAGGCGATTGGCGCCCACCACCGCCGCGCGGGTGACGCGGTAGCGGGCGGCGATGGATCCGACCGACTCTCCGCTCCGCACGCTGTGGGTGCACGGAGCGGGCGCCTCGGCGGCCTTGGCCCTGACTCCGGCCCGGGCCGGGGCCGAGATCTTGGTCGTCGTGCTCCGGGTGGACGTGGGTTCCCGCGTCGAGGCCTTCGCCGGTGTAGGCGCCGAGTCGATGGCCTTGGTCTGAGCGTGGGAGACGGCGCCGGGCGCGAGGACGGTGGGGGCGAGCAGGACGGGTAGCAGCAACGCGCGGCCGATCACCCGGCGGGCCCGCGCGGGGCCGTGTCTCACGGATCGAACTCGGCGTACCGGATGGAGAATCCCGTGTAGCGGCCGGTGAGCGGGCGCCACGTCACGGTCAGGTGATCTATCCGCGCCAGGGGCGGCCCCTTCTCCAGGTCGTGCATCAGCTCCTCGATGAGGTCGCGCCCGCCTTCGACCCGCACGCGAACCTTGCCGTTCTTCAGGTTCATGACATAGCCGGCCAGCCCCAGCGAGGCGGCCTTGCGCTGGACGTAGTCACGGTACCCGACTCCCTGCACGCGCCCCTCCACCACGATCTCGGCGGCGCTGCGCAGTCCCGTGATGCCCATGCCGGCTCCGGCGACGACTCGAGAAAACGGCCACTCGAAAAATGGTCGGGGCGACTGGATTTGAACCAGCGACCTCCTGCTCCCGAAGCAGGCGCGCTACCAAGCTGCGCTACGCCCCGTCCGTAACCGTCAGGCCCGGGCTCTCACGACTCCCAGGCGTACTTGCCCACCAGCTTCACGAACACGCACCCAGAATCCTGGGTGACGCGCATCGTCCCCTGCACCTTCTCGATCACCTGCAGCACCTGGCCCGTGACCTCGCCCACCGGGATCACCATGCGCCCGCCCTCTGCGAGCTGCTCGAACAGCGGGGGCGGCACGCCGGGCCCGCCCGCCGCCACCAGGATACGGTCGAACGGTGCCTCGTCCGGCCATCCCAGCGTGCCGTTGGCGGTCCGCACCCACACGTTCCGGTAGCCGAGGCGCTCCAGCGTCTCCCGCGCCCGGCTCGCCAGCCGCGGGATGCGCTCCATCGTGCACACCCGCTCGGCCAGCTCCGCCAGCACCGCGGCCTGGTACCCGCAGCCGGTGCCCACCTCCAGTACCTTCTCCCGCCCGGTGAGCTGGAGCAACTCCGTCATGCGGCCGACGATGAAGGGCTGCGAGATCGTCTGCCCCTCCCCGATCGGCAGCGGGTGGTCCCCATAGGCCCGATCGCGGAGCGCCTCGTCCACGAACACGTGGCGCGGCAGCCGTCGCATCACCTCGATCACCCGCGGATCTCTGACCCCGCGCGCGATCAGCTGCTCCTCCACCATCCGCTCGCGCTCGCGTGCGAACCGCGCCGAGCCCGCCTTCGCCTCCGCGCCGCCCGTCACCGGCTCCGCTTCTTCTTCAGTACCGCGTTCAGCGCGCCTTCCCACTCGGTCATCCGGCCGAGCGCGCCGTGGTGCGTCAGGTCCAGGTGCAGCGGCGTCACCGACGCATATCCCTCGTGCACCGCGGCTATATCGGCGCTGGCGTCCTCCGCCCACTCCGGCGGGCCCGCCCCGATCCAGTAGTATGGCCGGCCCCGCGGATCCACCTCCCGGATCACCTTCTCCCGGTAGACCCGATGCCCGAGCCGCGTGAGCCGGATGCCCCTGACCTCTCCCCGCGGCACGTTCACGTTCAGCAGGGTCTTGGCCGGCAGCCCCTCCACCAGGAGCCGCATGGCCACCGCCCGCGCCACCGCGCCCGCCACCTCGAAGCCGCCGTCCGCCTCGGGATCCGCCTGCGACACCGCCATGGACGGCACCCCGAGCAGTGTGCCCTCCATCGCCGCCGACACCGTCCCCGAGTACGTCACGTCGTCGCCCAGGTTCGTGCCGTGATTGATGCCCGACGCCACCAGCACCGGCGGCTCCGGCAGGAGCCCGAGGACCGCGAGGTTCACGCAGTCCGACGGGGTACCGTTCACCGCGTACCTCCGCTCCGCGACCCGATCGACCCGGAGCGGTCGGTGCAGCGTGAGCGCGTGCCCTACCGCGCTCTGCTCGCGATCCGGCGCCACCACGTACACTTCACCGATCTCGGCCAGCGCCTCGGCGAGCACCGCCAGACCGCGCGCGTGAATCCCGTCATCGTTGGTGACGAGGATCACGGGCGCCATGTCGGTTGAAATTGGTCGGGGCGACTGGATTTGAACCAGCGACCCCTTGACCCCCAGTCAAGTGCGCTACCGGGCTGCGCCACGCCCCGACCCATCGGGCATTGTACGGGCACGGTGGGGCAAACTCAAGACGAGCGGCCGGATCGTGGAGCGGCGAGGCGCTGGCGGATGGCCTGCAGGCGGCTGCGGGTGCGCTTGAGCGCGTCCTCCAGAGTGGCTCCGCGCAGCCCCAGGTCCATCTGGTCGAGGCCGCGGGATTCGCTGCGCAGGCGCTTCTTGGCGCCCTCGAGGGTCAGGCGCTCCTCGTAGAGCAGCGACTTGATGCGCAGGACCAGCTCGAGGTCGGCCTTGCGGTACAGCCGCTGCCCCGCCGGGTTCTTCTTCGGGCGGAGCAGCTTGAACTCGGACTCCCAGTAGCGGAGCACGTACGCGGGGATCTCCGTGATCGTCTCGACTTCGCCGATCCGGTAGTAGAGCTTGTCGGGAACCGTGCTCATTTCCCGGAGACCTCAGTCTAGACGTTGATCCGGAGCTTCAGGCCCTTGCTCGGCTTGAACGTCAGCACCTTGCGCGCGGTGATCTCGATGCTGTCGCCGGTCTGGGGATTGCGGCCGCGGCGCGACGCCTTCTGACGGATCCGAAAATGCCCGAAGCCGACGATCTTCACGTCCTCACCCTTCTCGAAGCAGCGGAAGATGATGTCGAACAGCGACTCCACCACCGAAGCCGACTGCCGCTTCGACAGCCCGTGGGCCGCCACCGCGTTGATCAGATCGTTCTTGGTCAGCGCCGTCACCTCCTCTCGTCGATTTACTTGGCCGGACCCTGCATGATGAAGCCCGAGTGTCCCTTGCCCTGTAGCTCTTCGCGGGCCGCCGTGGCCTTGCCGCGGTCGGCATAGCCCCCGACGCGGACCACGTGCAACGGCTCGCCCCGCGTCACGGTGGCCACCTGCACCGTGAAGCCCTCGGACCGGAGCGTGCGGGCGAGGCCCTCGGCGTTCTTGCTCTCCTTGAACGCGCCCACCTGCACCCAGTAGCTGCCGCCCGCGACGGCCGGCTTGCTCGCGCTCTTGCTGCTGCTCGCGGCCGCGGTGCGCTCGGGCGCCTTCGCCTTCTCGGCCGCCTTGCTGGGCGTCGAGGGGGCCGGCATCTCGGGCCGCGCGGGCGGAGTGCTCACCGCGGGCGGTGCCGGGGCCGGGGTGACGGGCGGTGGCGTGGGCGCCGGGGTCGGCAGCTGGGCCGCGGGCGGCGGAGTCACCGGGGCCGGGGTGGCAGGCGGTGGCGTGGGCGCCGGGGTCGGCGCCGGCGTGGGCTCGACCGGCCGGGTCGTCGTCACCTTGGGCGGTGGCGTCGGCTCGAACCAGCCGCCGATCAGCGGCACCGCGATCACCGCGATCACCGCGAGAACGAGCAAGACCAGGACCGCGCGGAACCAACCGGTCGCGAAGATGCTGCGCTGTCCATATTCCTCCTGCTCTTCGTCCTCCAGGAAATCGTCGTCATCGGGGCGCTCAGGGCTCACGCTGGCCTCGTTGGATGCTCGGTCTTTGAAAAGCTAGGCATTGTTATAGCACCAGTGCCGGAGCCGCTCAAACGAAATCGCTAGGGGTTCTGCCTAGTTAGCACGTACCGGCTCAGGCCCGGCGGCGCGCCCGGCCCGGCCGCTTGGCGCCACGGCCGACCGCCTTGCGGAAGAGCAGGCGGAGCGGCGAGCCGGCGAAGCTGTGGGAATGGCGCAGGGAGTTGATCAGATACCGCTCGTACGAGAAGTGGATCTGGTCCGGCAGATTCACGCGGATCGCGAACGTGGGCGGGCCGATCGCCACCTGCTGCGCCGACTGCACGCGCAGCGCCACGCCGCGCGAGGACATCGGGCGGCGCTCGACGGCCTGGCGCAGCGTCGACAGCACCTCGCCCGGCTGCAGGCGCTTCTGCGCTTCCGCCGCCACCAGATCGACCTGATCGAAGAGATCACGCAGGCCGAACCCGACGACCGCGGACGTGAAGCAGACCGGGGCGTGCTCGAGGAACGGCAGCCGCTCGTAGATCTGGGTGGTGACGTCCCCTTTGGTGACGAGGCCGGGCGGCACCAGGTCCCACTTGTTGACCGCGACCACGGTGGCGCGGCCCGCGTCGTTGGCGTAGCCCGCGATGTGCGCGTCCTGCGCGGCCACCCCCTCGGAGGCGTCCACCACCAGCACCGCGACCTGGCATCGCTCGAGGCTCTTGAGGGCCATCACCACCGCGAGCTTCTCCAGCGGCTCGGTCACCTTCCCCTTGCGCCGGATGCCGGCGGTGTCGATCAGCAGGTAGTCGCGGCCGCGGAAGCTCAGCGGGGTGTCCACCGCGTCCCGCGTGGTGCCCGGCTTATCGTGCACGAGCACGCGCTCGTGACCGAGCACCGCGTTCACCAGCGACGACTTGCCCACGTTGGGCCGGCCAATGATGGCCACCCGCGTGCCCTCGGTCTCCGCCTCCGGCAGCACCGCGGGCGCGAGTTCGCGGCAGGCCTCGAGCAGCTCGGCCACCCCGCGCCCGTGCTCGGCGGAGATGGTCAGCACCGGCGCGAAGCCCAGCCGGTAGGCGTCGCCGGTGGGCGTCTCCTGCTCGGCCCCGTCGACCTTGTTGACCGCGAGCAGCACCGGTCGGTTGCTCTTGCGGAGGATGCCCGCGATCTCCTCGTCGAGCCCACTCACTCCCGCGCGACCGTCGACGACGAAGACCAATAGATCGGCCTCGTCCACCGCCTGCAGTACCTGGCGCCGCACGCCCTGCACCAGGTCGGACTCGCTGCTCGGGTCGAAGCCGCCGGTGTCGACCACGGTGGCCTGCCAGCGCTCGTGGACCGCGGTGCCGTAGAGGCGGTCGCGCGTCACGCCGGGCACGTCGCGAACCAGCGAGCGCCGGCGGCCGATGAGCCGGTTGAAGAGCGTGGACTTGCCCACGTTGGGGCGCCCCACGATGGCGATGATCGGGCGCAGCACCGACTCGTCCCCTCCTGCCCTCGCCGCCTACCGCCCGAGGAGGGCGGCCAGGAAGGCCGGGGCGGTGGGCTCGACCGCGGTGACCGGCGCCCCGAGCGCGGCGCCGAGATCGGCGGGGGTCAGGTCGTCTAGGAAGACCAGCCGACCTCTCCGAGCTGGAGCTGGATATCGCGGCCGGTGAGCAGGCCCGCCACCCCGATCCCGCGGCCGAAGAACTCGTTGCGGATCGGCACCAGATCCACCGTCAGGCCGGGGAGCGCGAGCCGGTCGAGGAGCGCCCGCATGCGCGGGGCGAACAGCTCGCCGGTCACCACCGTCGCCCGCCGCGGCCGCGAGAGCGGCGCGGGCGGCCGGGTCAGCGCGCGTGTCCACGCGTCCTCGAAGCGCCGCACGAGGCCGATGCCGTCCTCCGCGACCGCGAAGCCCTCGTACGCGCGCGCGGGCGGCAGCGGCAGGCCCGCGCTCAGGTACAGCTCGTCGGCGGCCCACACGAAGCGGGTGCCGAGCGTGGCCTGGAACGCGCGCTGCCAGCCCTCGACGGCGCGCACGAGCGTGACCGCTTCCTCGGCGGTGACCGCCCGCAGATCGGGCAGCCGCTCGCGGTGGCGCGTGAGGCCGACCGGGACCACCGCGGTGGTGGGCACCGCGGGATGCAGGCGCGCCAGCTCGTGCACGGTGCGCTCGAGGTGCGCGCCGTCGTTCCACCCCGGGCACAGCACGATCTGGGCGTGCATCGCGATCCCGGCCTTGGCGAGGCGCTCCATCACCGGCAGCAGCTCGCGCCGGACCCGCGGCTGGCCGAGGAGCGCGTGGCGCAGATCGGGATCGGTCGCGTGCACCGAGACGTAGAGCGGGGAGAGCCGCTGGGTCTCGATCCGCTGGAGCTCCGCCTCGTCGAGATCGGTCAGCGTGATGTAGTTGCCGTGCAGGAACGACAGGCGGAAGTCGTCGTCCTTCACGTAGAGGCTCTTGCGCATGCCCTTCGGGAGCTGGTGGATGAAGCAGAAGACGCACTTGTTGGCGCAGGTGGCGATCTCGGCGGGCCGGGGCGGCGCGAGCTCGAGGCCGAGCGCCGCCCCCCGGCGGGTCATCCGTACCGTCCGCTCTCGCCCCTCCCGGTCGAGGGAGAGGTCGAGCGTCTCCTCTCCCGCGTGGAAGTGGAAGTCGATCACGTCGCGCAGCGGCGCGCCGTTGATCGCGAGGATGCGATCGCCCGGACGGAGGCCCGCCCGCGCGGCCGCCGTCCGCGGCGCCACCGCCACCACTACCACGCCCTCCGCGGTCGACGCGGGCCGGCGAGGCACGGTCAGAGCCGCCCGCCCACCGAGGTGGGCGTCTCGAGCTGCTTCAGGCCCATCACCATGTACTGCAGCCCGGAGGTGATCGTGAAGCCGGCGGTGACCCAGGCCAGGAGCTTGGTCACGAACGGTGGGACGAGCTGGAAGTACGCCGACGCCATCGCGGCGAGCACGAGCGCCATCTGGAACACGGTGGACATCTTGCCGACCCAGGTCGGCGAGGGGTGCACGGTGCCGCCCGCCACGTGGATGACCAGCACGCCGATGCTCAGCACCACGTCACGGCTCACCACCACTGCGGTGATCCAGAACGGGAGGACCTTGAGCCAGGTGAGCGTGACGAAGCCGGAGGTGAGCAGCAGCTTGTCCGCGACCGGGTCGAGGAAGGCGCCGAGCCGCGTCTGGCGGCCCTGGACGCGCGCCACGTAGCCGTCGAGCAGGTCGGTCAGGCTCGCCAGGCAGAACACCATGAGCGCCGCGCCCGCCCGCCGGTAGACGAGCAGGGTGACGAAGACCGGGATCAGCAGGATACGCAGCGTCGTGAGCCAGTTGGGGAGTCCCATGGAACGGTCCGCGAGGGCCGAGGCCCGATTGTAGCACCGACTTCAGCTTGGCAGCCGGTACCCCTCGAACGAGGCCATCAGCCGCCGCGGCATCTCGACCTCGACCCGGATGCCCTCGGGTTCGTCCTGGCGCGTGAGTACCCGCCCCCGCTCGTAGCAGGCGGCGAGCGCCGGCCCATCCGCGTAGGGGATGCGCAGGGTGAGCCGGGCCACGCGCGGGCTGAGCGCCAGGTCGATCCGGTCGCGGAGCGCCTCCATGCCCTCCCCGGTGCGTGCCGAGATCGCGACCCCGTCGAAGCGGGACAGCAGGGAGCGGGCCGCTCCCGGCTCGAGGCGGTCGATCTTGTTCAGCGCGACGATCATGGGCCGGCCCATCAGCTCGAGCTCGCCCAGCAGGGCCTCCACCGCCTGCACCTGGTCGTCCAGTCCCGGGTGGCTCGCGTCGACGACGTGGATCAGCACGTCCGCCTCGGTCAGCTCCTCGAGGGTGGCCTTGAAGGCGGCCACCAGCTGGTGCGGCAGCTTGCGGATGAAGCCCACGGTGTCGGTCAGGATGAACGAGGCGTGGGTCGGGCTCGTGACCAGGCGGGCCGTCGGGTCGAGGGTGACGAAGAGCGCGTCGGCCGCCAACCGGTCGGCGCCGGTCAGGTGGTTGAGCAGCGTGGTCTTGCCCGCGTTGGTGTAGCCGACGAGGGCGACCACCGGGACCCCGCTCGCCTTGCGGCGGTCGCGGAGCAGGCGCCGGTGCACCCGCACACGCTGCAGCTCGTCGCGGATCTTCTGGATGCGATGGCGGATCATGCGCCGGTCGGACTCGATCTGCATCTCGCCGGGGCCCCGCGTCCCGATGCCGCCGCCGGTGCGCTCGAGGTGCTTCCACTGCCTCACCAGGCGCGGGAGCAGGTACGAGAGCTGGGCCAGCTCCACCTGCAGCTTGCCCTCCATGGTGCGGGCGCGCTGGGCGAAGATGTCGAGGATGAGCGCGGTGCGGTCGATCACCCGCACCCCGAGCGAGCCGCCCAGGTTGCGCTCCTGGATCGGCGAGAGCGGATCGTCGGAGATCATGAGGTTGGCGCCCTCGCGCTTGGAGAGCGTTCTGATCTCCTCCACCTTGCCCTTCCCGAAGTAGAGGCCCGGGGTCGGCGCCCGCCGGTCCTGGGTCGCCCGCCCCACCACGCGGGCCCCGGCCGATTCGGCCAGGCGGCCCAGCTCGTCGAGGCTCTCCTCCACCACCACCCGCGGCTGCTGGGGCAGCCGCACGGCCGCCAGCACCGCCTTCTCGCGTGACTTCACTCGGTCAGCCCCTCCTGCGTGAGATGTTTCAACACCGCCTCGGCGGCGCCCTCGACGCCGCCCGCCGCATCCACGTCGATCCAGCGGATCTCCGGATCGCGCGCGAACCACGTCATCTGCCGCTTCGCGTACCGCGTGGTGTCGCGGATCATGAGCCGCAGCGCCTCCTCGACCGGCAGGCGGCCCCGCGCGGCCAGAGCCAGGGGCCGGTAGCCGATGCCGTCCATGGGTGGCCGCTCCGGATCGTGGCCTGCGGCGAGCAGGCGCTCCACCTCGCTCATCATGCCACGGGCGAGCATCGCGCGCGCCCGGAGCGCGATCGCCGCATTGAGCGCGGCGCGCTCCCGGCCGAGGCCGATCATCGCGAGACGCCAGGCCCGCGTGGCGCCGCTCCAGTCCCCCTCCGCGTCGTCGGCCGGCGGGGTCGCGCTCCCGGCGTGGATCTCGATCGCGCGGACGACGCGCACGCGGTCGTTGGGGTGCAGGCGGCGAGCGATCTCGGGCGCCAGCGCGGCCAGCCGCGCGTGGAGCGCCGCGCTGCCCTGCGCCTGGGCCATCGCCTCCAGCTCCGCGCGCAGAACGGGATCGGCGGGGGGGGCTGGGGTGAGGCCCTTGAGCAGGGCGCGGACGTAGAGGCCGGTACCGCCCACCACCACCGGCAGCCGCCCGCGTCCGTGGATGGCGGCGATGGCGGCCCGCGCGTCGGTCCGGAACCGCGCGGCGTGGTAGCGCTCGCCCGGATCGGCCACGTCGAGGAGATGGTGCGGCACCGCCGCGCGCTCCTCCGCGGAGGGTTTGCCGGTGCCGATGTCGAGCCCGCGGTAGACCTGGCGCGAGTCCGCGCTGACCACCTCGATCGGGAGCAGGGCGCCGAGGCGCACCGCGACCGCGGTCTTGCCGACCGCGGTCGGGCCGACCAGGACCAGCAGCGGAGGCCGCCTCACCACGTCCGCCCGAGCTCGCGCTTGATGTCGGGGAACCGCCGCCGCCACGCTGGGTTCACCACGTCCGGCCGAGCTCGCGTTTTATGTCGCGCAACCGCCGTCGCCACGCTGGGTTCACCACGTCCGACCGAGCTCGCGTTTTATGTCGCGCAAAGACAACCGGCTCACGATGGGCCGGCCGTGCGGGCAGAAGTAGGGCGTCCGGGTGACGGCCAGGTCCGCGATGAGCCGGGCCATCTCTTCACGCTGGAGGGCCGCGTGGGCCTTGATGGCCGCGTGGCAGGCCACGAAGGAGAGCGCTCGGTGGAGCAGCGGCACCGGCTCGCCCTTGCGCGGGCGGTTGACGTCCTCCACCAGGGACTCGATGAGCCGGCGCGGCTCTTGGCCGCGGAGCAAGGCCGGCACCGCGCGCAGCACCACGGTGGACCCGCTCCACCCTTCGAGGCCGAAGCCCAGGCCCTCGAGGGTCGGCGCCCACTCGGCCACGAGCCCGGCCTGCCCCGCGCCCAGCTCCACCGGCTGCGGGAACAGCAGCTCCTGCGACGCGAGCGGTCCCGCATCCAGGTCGCCCAGCAGGCGCTCGAACAGCACCCGCTCGTGGGCCACGTGCTGGTCGATGAAGAACACCTCGTCGTCGCTCGCGGAGACGATGAACGTGTCCTGGAGCTGACCGATGACCGCGCCGAAG
>WNFK01163512.1_pt1 | contig 11546 bp, 13 predicted proteins | sample 5400281 | NCBI WGS metagenome assembly WNFK01 (sample SAMN13153350, study PRJNA577476) | soil metagenome | isolation source: 20 cm soil on Douglas fir-dominated hillslope | place: USA:California | collected 2013-09-17
TGGTGGCCCCAACGGGATTCGAACCCGTGTTTTAGCCTTGAGAGGGCCATGTCCTAGGCCTCTAGACGATGGGGCCGCCTCCCTACCGTGCTACACGCGCCCGAGACTTATCTGGCCCCGGCGCGGAAAAGCTTAAATGGCTGGGGGTGGAGGGCTCGAACCCCCATTACCAGGGCCAGAACCTGGCGTCCTACCATTAGACGAACCCCCAGCAGCGACGGTCATTGTACGAGGCGGCGCCGCGGGGTGTCAAGGCAGGACGGACGCGGAGTTAGCACACGCCGCGCTATTGCAGGTGAGACTTCAGCGAGCGGCTCGGCTTGAAGCGCGGCACCCGACACGCGGGAATCTTGATGGCCTTGCCGGTCCGCGGGTTGCGGCCGTTGCGCTCGGCCCGCCGGCTCACCAGGAAGGTGCCGAAGCCGCCGATGGTCACCTTCCGCCCCCGGCGAAGCGAATCGAACACGTTGTCGAGCAGGGCATTGAGGGCCTTCTCGGCGGAGACCTTCGAGCCGCCGGACGCCTTGGCCATCGCCGCGACGAGCTCCGCCTTGACCATGGGACCCCTTACTACGCGAGCGATCGGGCCGAAGTCAAGCGCTGACGCCGGCGCTCACCGGCGCGGCGGCCGGCAGCTCGAGCGTGAACACGCTGCGCCCCGGGCCGCTCTTCACCGAGAGGCGGCCGCCGTGCTCCTCGACGATGCCGTACGAGACGCTCAGACCGAGCCCCGCGCCCTCCCCCACCTTCTTCGTCGTGAAGAACGGCTCGAAAATGCGCGGAAGCACCTCGGCCGGGATGCCGGGGCCGTTGTCGGCCACCTGCGCGACCACCCAGGCACGGTCCCCTTCGAGCCGCGCGCGCGTGCTGACGCGGATGCAGTCGCCGGAGCGCCGGCCTCCCACCCCGCTGCCCAGGATCGCCTGCTCGGCGTTGAGGATCAGGTTCAGGAACACCTGCTGGAGCTGGTGGGAATCACCCTGCACCGGGGGCACGTCGGCGCCGAACTCGGTCTCGAGGCGGATGCTCGAGATCACCAGCTGCGTTTGACGCAGGGTGAGGATCTGCTGGATGATGTCGGGCAGGCTCACCGCCCGGCGCTCCGGCTTGCGCTGGCGGGAGAAGAGCATGAGGCTCTGGACGATCTTCGCCATGCGCGCGGCCTGCGCGATCATCAGCTCGATCGGCCGGCGCGCCTCCTCGGGCACGCCCCGGGCGAGCAGGAGCTGGCCGTAGCCAACCACCACCGACAGCGGGTTGTTCAGCTCGTGGGCCACCCCGGAGACGAGCTGACCCACCGCGGAGAGCTTGGCCGCCTGCACCAGCTGGGCCTGCGTCTCCTGCAGCTCGCGCACCCGCTGCTGCGCCTCCTCGTAGAGCCGCGCGTTGTCGGCAAAGAGCCGCGCGTTGCGCATGGCGACCGCGGCCTGCGAGGCGAAGGAGAGGAGCAGCGCGCGATCGTTGCCCTCGGGCAGGCGGCCGCGCTTGAGGTTGAGGGTGAGCACGCCCAGCAGCTCGTCGCCCGCCGCCACCGGGGCCCCCGCGAACGCGACCAGGTCGCGGCCGAGCGCCCAGTCGGCGGCCATGATCCGTGCGTCCCGCGCGATGTCGTCGACGAAGAGCGCCTCGCGGTGGCGGGCGATCCAGCCGGTGCCGCCCTGCTGCAGGGTCAGCGAGGACGGCAGCTCCATGGCCCCGATCGACGGATCCGTGGTCCAGGCGCGTCGCACCAGCAGGTTCGAGGCGGTGTCCACTTCCCACAGCACGACGTTGTGGGCGGAGGTAAGGGTGGCGAGCGCGTCGGTGATCTGGCGGAGGAACCGGTTGCGGTCGAGGCCCTGCGAGAGCGACACGCTCACCTGGGCGAGAGCCTGGAGCCACTGGAGGCCGGAAGCGGCCGCCCGCTGCTGCGCGGCGGCCTCGCGCCCGGTATAGCCGATCGCGAACCAGCCGACGAGCGCGCGCCGAGGGCCCCCGCGACGAACGCGGGCCCGGTGCCGAGCCACATCTTGAAGGCGGCGCCCACCGCCAGAGGCAGTGCCAGGGCGAGCACGAGCCGTCGAATCATCCAGCGCATCGCTCGGAGCGAGGTCAGTATAGCCCACGTGACGTATAATGCCGCCATGCCGCGGGCCGGATTCTTCGACGTTTCCTTCGTGGTTCTCTCCTCGCTGGCCATCGTCTTCGCGCTCGTCGCCTACGCGAAGGATCCGAGCCTCCCGGCGGTGGGCGCCCGCAACGGCCTCGCCCTGCTCTGGTTCATCATCCCGCGCCTGGTGCCGGCCCTGATCCTCGCCGGGATGATCCAGGTGGTGATCCCGCAGGAGACGGTCGGGCGCTACTTCGGGCAGCAGTCGGGGTTGAGCGCCATCTTCATCGCGAGCGCAGCGGGCGTGATCACCCCCGGCGGGCCGATGGTGAGCGTGCCTCTGCTCGTGGTGCTGTCGAACTCGGGCATGGCGCTCGGCCCCCTGGTCGCGTACATGACCGCGTGGTCCCTCTTCGGCGTGCAGCGCATCATCGCGTGGGAGGCTCCGCTCATGGGCTGGCGCTTCGTAGCGGTGCGCACCGCCTCGAGCCTGGTCTTCCCCATCGTCGCCGGCTGGCTCGTCAAGATCTACTTCCACGAGTAGGGCTCAGCGCGCCGCCATGGCCTTCGGCGATCTCCGTGAGTTCATCGGCCACCTCGAGAAGCACGGCTGGCTCCGCCGTGTGAGCGCGCCGGTCTCGCGCGACCTCGAGATCGCCGAGATCACCGACCGGGTGTCCAAGAGTCCGGGCGGCCGCAACGTGGCCCTGCTCTTCGAGAACGTGCGCGGCTCGGAGATGCCGGTCCTCATCAACGCCTTCGGCTCGCCGGAACGGATGGCCGCCGCGCTCGGCGTCGAGCGCCTCGACGAGATCTCCACCCGGGTCGCCAAGCTCCTCGACCTCCGCATGCCGGGCTCGATGTTCGACAAGCTCCGCAAGCTGGGCGACCTCTTCGACCTCGCCAAGGCCGGCCCCAAGCGGGTGCGCTCGGCCGCCTGCCAGGAGGTGGTGGAGACCGACCGGCCCTCCCTGGCCGCGCTCCCCATCCTGCGCTGCTGGCCGGGCGACGGCGGCCGCTACATCACGCTGCCCATGGTGTTCACCCGGGACCCCGTCACCGGCGCGCGCAACGTGGGGATGTACCGGCTCCAGGTCTACGACGACCAGACGCTCGGCATGCACTGGCAGATCCACAAGGGCTCCGCCGAGCACCAGCGGCTGGCCGAGGAGCGGCGCGAGCCGATGGAGGTGGCCATCGCGCTGGGCGGCGACCCGTGCGCGATCTACTCGGGCTCCGCGCCCCTGCCGCCCGGCGTCGACGAGATGGTCTTCGCGGGCTGGCTGCGCGGGTCGGGCGTGCCGATGGTGCCGTGCAGGACCGTCCACGTCGACGTGCCCGCCGAGGCCGAGATCGTGCTGGAGGGCTGGGTTGATCCGGCCGAGCGGCGGCTGGAGGGCCCGTTCGGCGACCACACCGGCTACTACTCGCTCGCCCGCGACTACCCGGTCTTCCACCTCAAGGCGATCACGCGCCGGAAGAGCCCGATCTACCCGACCACCATCGTGGGGCGCCCACCGCAGGAGGACTACTGGCTCGGCAAGGCCACCGAGCGCATCTTCCTGCCGATCATCCGGATGATGCTGCCCGAGGTGGTGGACATGAACATGCCGGCCGAGGGCGTCTTCCACAACCTGGTGATCGTCTCGATCAAGAAGCGCTACCCGGGCCACGCCCGCAAGGTCATGTACGCGCTCTGGGGCCTCGGGCTCATGATGCTGGCCAAGAACATCGTGGTGGTCTCCGATCACGTCAACGTGCACGACCTCTCGGAGGTGACGTGGCGAGCCACCGGCAACATCGATCCCAAGCGCGACCTCGTCATCGTGGACGGGCCCATGGACGACCTGGACCACGCAGCCATGCGCCACCGCTTCGGCGGCAAGCTCGGGGTGGACGCCACCGAGAAGACGGAGGCCGACGGCATCGGGCAGCCGTGGCCGGAGGAGATCGTGATGAGCGAGGACGTCCGGGCGCTGGTCACCCAGCGCTGGGCCGAGTACGGCCTGTAGCGCGGGCCCGCCGTGACCGCCGTCCGCCACTTCCTCGACGCGATCAAGTTCGAGCACACCGTCTTCGCCCTGCCCTTTGCCTACGTGGCGATGGTGCTCGCCGCCGACGGCTGGCCTGGCTGGCGCACCCTGCTCTGGGTGACGCTGGCGATGGCCGGCGCCCGCACCCTGGCCATGGCGGTCAACCGCCTGGCCGATCGCTTCATCGACGCGGCCAACCCCCGCACGGCCCGGCGCCATTTGCCCGCGGGCCTCCTGACCCCCGCCCAGGTGGCGGGCGCGGCGGTGGCGGCGGGCGCGCTGCTGCTGCTCTCGGCTTACATGCTGAACCCGCTCTGCCTGGCCCTCGCCCCGCTCGCGGTCCTGTTCCTGGTCGGGTACTCCTACACCAAGCGCTTCACCTGGCTCTCGCACTGGATCCTGGGCTTCACCGACGGCATCGCGGCGGCGGGCGGCTGGATCGCGGTGCGCGGCGCCTTCGCGCCGCCGGTCTACGTGCTGTGGTTCGCCCTCACGGTGTGGATCGCCGGCTTCGATCTCATCTACGCCTGCCAGGACGTCGAGTTCGACCGTCGCACCGGCCTGCATTCGGTCCCCGCGCGCTTCGGCATCCCCGCCGCCCTCGCCACCGCGCGGGCCTGCCACGTGCTGACCATCGCGGCCTTCGCGCTGCTGGGCTGGATGATGGGGCTCGGCTGGCTCTACTGGCTCGGGGTCGCGGTGGTGGCCGGATTGCTGGTCTACGAGCACTCGCTCGTCTCGCCGGGCGATCTCTCGCGGCTCGACGTGGCGTTCTTCAACGTCAACGGCTACATCGCAGTGATCCTCTTCCTCTCGGTGATCGCGGGCCGCCTGGCGTGAGCGAGGCCCTGGGCGGTGTGGACAAGGGCCGGTTCGTCAGCGCCATGTTCTCGCGCATCGCGCGGCGCTACGACCTGATGAACAGCCTGATGACCTTCGGCATGCACCACGCCTGGCGCGCCGTGGCCGCCCGGCAGACCATCGCCTCCCCGGACGGCCCGGTGCTGGACCTGGCCACCGGCACCGGCGATCTCGCCCTGGAGCTGGCCGAGCTGCACCCGCACCGCGCGGTGATCGGGGCCGACTTCTCGCTCGGCATGCTCGCGGTCGCGCGCGACAAGATGCGCGGGCTCGACGAGGCGCGCCGGATCCGCCTGATGGCCGCGGACGCGCTGGCCCTGCCCTTCGAGACGCGGACCTTCGCGTGCGTGACGAGCGCGTTCCTGCTGCGCAACCTGGCCGACCTCGAGCAGGGACTGCGGGAGATGCGGCGGGTGAGCCGGCCGGGCGGCCGGGTGGTGGCGCTCGAGATCACCCAGATGACCGCGCCCGGGTTCTCGACGCTCTTCCGTCTCTACTTCCACCACGTGGTGCCGCGCGTGGGCCAGCTGGTGGGCGGGGACCGGGAGGCCTACACGTACCTCCCGCAATCGGTGGATCGCTTCGTGACGCCGGGCGAGCTGTGCGCGCTGATGGCGAAGGTCGGATTACGGGGCGTGGGCTACCGGCGGCTCGGGCTCGGCACCGTCACCGTGCACACCGGCATCGCCTGAGCCGCTCACCACTCGGGGCTGGAGTACTCGTCCCAGACGCGCCGCACCACGCGGATCTGCTGCGCGCGACCGTCCTTGTGGTCGAGCGTGACGATGTCGCCGGGGTGCAGGCGCTCGAGATCGCGGGTGGTGCCCTCGTCGGTGACCACCAGGGCCTCGCCGCACATGAAGTCGGTACAGGCCTCGGACTCGCCCCGCACGCGGAGCGTGCTCGCCGCCGTGTCGACGGACACCACCTGGAACCGGTTGTACTTGAGGGAATCGGTCAGGCTGTAGGCCATGGCAAGGGTCCTCCTTTCCGATCTTGCCTGTTATATCAAAGGGCTCCAGGGCACGGCAAGGCCCATCTGCTAGACTTCGAGGTGTGCGCCAGGACCGAGCCACGGAACGGGAACACCCAGTTCCGGCTCGCCGTGCTCCTCTGGAGCAGAAGGCCCCGAGCCACTAGCCGTGCTAGCATTTCCGACCGTGCCGGCCATCAGCGGGCGCGTCGCCGAAACGTTCTACTCGATCCAGGGTGAGGGTGCCACCGTCGGGCAGCCCGCCATCTTCGTGCGTCTGCAGGGCTGCTCGGTCGGCTGCGGCTGGTGCGATACGAAGTACTCCTGGGATCCCGTCGCCGGCCGCGAGGTGACGCTGCCCGCGCTGCTCGACGAGGTCGCCGCCTTCCCGTGCCGCCGGGTGGTTGTCACCGGTGGCGAGCCGCTCGAGTCCGCGCTCTTCGCTCCGCTGATCGGCGCGCTGGCCGGCCGCGGCTACACCGTCGAGGTCGAGACCTCCGGCACCCTGCCCCCGCTGGCCGACGCGCCCCCGTCGATCCAGTGGAACGTGTCGGTGAAGCTCGCCGGCTCCGGCGTGGCGGACGAGCGGCGGATCAACGCCGGCGCGATCCGCGCATTCCTCGCGCGCGACACCTGGTGGAAGCTCGTGGTAAGCGAGCCCGGCGAGATCGGTGAGGTGCTGCAGCTGACCGAGCGGTTCGCGCTGCCGCGCGAGCGGGTGCTGCTGCAGCCGGAAGGGCTGCGCCCGGAGGAGCTGGCCGCGCGCTCGCCCTGGCTCGTGGAGGCCTGCAAGGCCCACGGGTTCCGGTTCTCGCCCCGGCTCCACGTGCTGATCTGGGGCGCCCGTCGGGGGGTGTGATGACCGGTCGCCGCGCGGTGGTCCTGCTCTCGGGCGGCCTCGACTCGGCCACCGCCCTCGCGATCGCGCGGGCCGAGGGCTTCGACGCCTACGCGCTCTCGTTCGACTACGGCCAGCGGCACGACCGGGAGCTCGACTCCGCGCGGCGGGTGGCCACGGCGCTCGGCGCCAAGGAGCACCTCGTGCTGCGGCTCGACCTGCGCGCCGTCGGCGGCTCCGCACTCACCGCTGACATTCCCGTGCCCAAGGGCCGGAGCGCGGAGGCCATGGGCTCGGGTATCCCGGTCACCTACGTACCGGCCCGGAACACCATCTTCCTGAGTCACGCGCTGGCCTGGGTGGAGGTGCTCGAGTCGCAGGACATCTTCATCGGGGTAAATGCGCTCGACTACAGCGGATATCCGGACTGCCGGCCGGAGTACGTCGAGGCCTTCGAGCGCATGGCGAATCTCGCCACGCGGGCCGGAGTCGAGGGCACCAGCCGGCTCCGGATCCACACGCCGCTGATCCGCCTGAGCAAGGCCGAGATCGTCGCGCGGGGCACCGGCCTGGGCGTCGACTTCGGTCTCACCTGGTCCTGCTACGAGCCGCGGCCGGACGGCCTGGCGTGCGGGCTCTGCGACTCGTGCCTGCTCCGTGCCAAGGGCTTCCGCGAGGCCGGCCTGCGCGATCCCGTCCCCGTCGCGCCCTAGGCTCACCCGGCCCGTGCCCGAGTCCTACGACGTCCTGAGCCCATTCCCGCGCGACCGGACGTGGCTGCTGCCGGCGCTGCACGCCCTGCAGCACCGCGACCGGTGGCTCTCGCCCGAGTCGCTCTCCGCGGCCGCCGATCACCTCCGGGTGCCGCGCAGCGAGGTCTACGGCGTGGCCACCCACTATCCCGAGTTCCGGCTGCGCCGCCCGGGCCGGCGCGTGGTGCGCGTCTGCGTGGGGCTCTCCTGCCGAGCGCGCGGCGCCCTCGACGTGCTGGCGGCCTGCGAGCGGCGCCTACTGCGCGGTGGCGCCCGTGGTGGAAGTGGAGGGCGAGCATCGCGGGCGGGTGCACGCCGGGATGGTGGACGACATGCTGGGCGCGATCGATCAAGCGAGCGCGCCCCCTCACCCTGCCCTCTCCCCCTCCGGGGGCGAGGGTTCGGCCCCTCTCCCTCTCCTCTCTGGGGAGAGGGTCGGGGTGAGGGGCCCCGAGCCAACGAGCACCCTCCCCCAAGCCACGCTGATGGTCGGCGCCGGCACCTGCGGCCTCGCGGTGGGCGCCGCGGATACGCTGCACGCCCTCCGCGAGGAGGTGGCGCGCCGCGGGCTGGCCCTGCGGGTCATGGCCGTCGGATGCAACGGCATGTGCTGGGCCGCACCCCTCGTCACCGTGCTGCGTCCCGACGCCGAGCCGCGCGTGGTCCCGCACGTGAGCGGATCCGGCGTCGCCGCCCTGCTCGACGCGATCGCCACCGGCGCCGTCCCCGAGCACCCCGCGGTCGCCGACTGGCTCCGCGGCCAGCGCCGCGATCTGATGAGCCGCTGCGGCGTCATCGACCCCGGCGACATCGGCGACGCCATCCGTCGCGGCTCCTACGAGCAGTGGAAGCGCGTGGTAGCCGAGGGACGGCCCGAGCAGGTGATCGAGACCGTTCGGCAGGCCGGTCTCCGCGGCCGGGGCGGCGCGTACTTCCAGGCCGCGCTCAAGTGGGAGGGCGCGCGCCGCGCCGCGGGCTCGCCCAAGCACCTGATCGTCAACGGGGAGGAGGGCGAGCCCGGCATTTTCAAGGACCGTCACCTGATGGAGGGCGACCCGCACCGGCTGCTGGAGGGCGCGCTCCTGGCGGCCTACGCCGCGGGCGTCTCGCACGTGATCCTCTACATCCACGGGGAGGCGCACGGGGCCGCGCGCGTCATGGAGCGGGCGCTCGCCCAGGCGCGCGAGGCGGGCTTCGTGGGCGACCGCGTGCTCGGCAGCGCGTTCTCGGTGGCGATGGAGATCCGGCGCGGTGCGGGCGGCTTCGTCCTGGGCGAGGAGACCGCGCTGATGGAATCGCTCGAGGGCCGCCGCGCGATGCCGCGGCCCAAGCCGCCCTTCCCGACCGAGGCCGGCGTGTGGGGCCGGCCCACCGTCATCAACAACGTCGAGACCCTGTTCACCGTCCCGCTCATCGTGGGCCGGGGCGCCGGCTGGTGGACCGGCCTCGGGGGGGGCCACGGCACCAAGGTCTTCGGCCTCTCGGGCCACCTGGCGCGGCCGGGCGTGATCGAGGCCCAGCTGGGCCTGACTCTCCGCGACCTGCTCGAGCGCATCGGTGGCGGAAGTCCCGACGCGCGCCCGCTGACCGCGGTGGCGGTGGGCGGCCCGTCGGGCATCCTCGTCCATCCACGGCGGCTCGACGAGCCGCTGGTGCCCGGAGGCGGCCTGAACCCCGGCACCGGCGGCATCGCGGTGCTCCACGGCGGGGTACGCGTGGCCGACGCGGTACGGGTGCTGCTCGACTTCAACACGCGCGAGTCGTGCGGCAAGTGCACGCCGTGCCGCGAGGGCACCGCGCGGTTGCGCGACATGCTCGACGGCCGCGGGCCGGTCGATCAGCCCGCGATCGCCGCCCTGGCCGAGGTGGTGCGCCTGGCTTCCCTCTGCGGGCTCGGCCAGGCCGCGCCGCTCTCACTACTCTCGGCGCTGGCCGAGTTCCCCGGCGAGGTGTGATCCGCGGCTAGGCCAGCGCCCGCGCCGCCGGGCCCACGTAGTCGGCGCGCGGGCGGATCAGCCGGTTGTCCGCGTACTGCTCCATGGCGTGCGCGCACCACCCGGCCACACGGCCCACCGCGAAGATCGACGTGCAGAAGTCGGGCGGGATCCCGAGGGCGTCGTAGACCACCGCCGAGAAGAAGTCGACGTTCACCGGCAGGCTCGTCCGCGCCTTCATCGCGTCGTAGAGCCGCTCCGCGACCTCGAAGAGCTTGCCTCGCCCGGTGGCCTCCGCCATCGACTTGGCCATGCCGCGCAGCACGCGGGCCCGCGCGTCGTCCACCTTGTAGACGCGATGTCCGAAGCCGGGCATGCGCGCCTTGGGGTCGGACCGCTCGCGCTTCGACAGGCCGGCCCGCGCGCCCAGCCGGGCCTCCACGAAGGTCTCCGCGCGCTCCGGCTCGCCGATGTCGCGCAGCATCGCCAGCACGTCCTCGTTGGCGCCGCCGTGGCGGGGCCCCTTGAGCGTGGAGATGGCGGCGACGATCGCGGAGTGCAGGTCGGCCACCGTGGCCACCGCCACGCGCGCCGCGAAGGTGGATGCGTTGAACTCGTGGTCCGCGTGCAGGGTGAGGATGACGTCGAGCACCCGCGCCACTTCGGCCGACGGCGCCTGCCCGTCGAGCAGGGTGAGGAAGTGCGCCGCGTGCGAGCCGCCGGGCCCCGCAGCCACCGGCTCGCGGCCGGTGCGGAGGCGCTGCCAGGCGGCCACCGTGGCCGGCACCAGGCTCATGAGCCGCCAGGCCTTGCGCAGGTTCGCGTCGGGCTCGTTGGAGCGCACGTCAGGGTCCGTGGCCGCCCCGAGCGACACCGCGGTGCGCAGGGCGTCGAGTGGGTGGCAGTCGCGCGGCAAGCGGCGCAGCAGATCGAGGACCGGCGCGGGCAGCGGCCGGGCCTCGGCCAGGCGCGCCGTGAAGGCGGCGCGCTCGGAGGCGGAGGGCAACTCCCCGAACCAGAGCAGGTACGTTGTGTCCTCGAAGCTCGCGGCCCGGACGAGGTCCGCGACCTCGTAGCCGCGGTAGTAGAGCCGCCCCGCCTCTCCGTCCACCCGGCAGATCGCCGAGCGCGCCGCGATCACGTCCTCGAGCCCGTCCTTGTATGCGGCCGCCTGAGCCGTCGTCATGGCATTGTCCTCCTTGGTTGATTATACTTGATTTATATTGATTAGACCAGATACAGCTCGATATGGCGCGACCGGGCGGGGTGCCGGCTGTTAGCATGAGGACCATGGTCTTGGTCGACGGTGAGGAGTACCTGGCGGGCGAGGAAGCGGCGGGTCTACTCGGGGTGAAGCGCGAGACCCTCTACGCGTACGTGAGCCGGGGCCTGCTCAAGAGCTACCGGCAGGGCATCAAGCGCCAGCGCCTCTACCGGCGCTCGGAGATCGACGCCCTGCTCCGCCTGGCCCCGTCCTCGGCCGATGACCCGGCGGGCCCGGCCGAGGCCCGAGCGAGCGTTTACAGGTAGTTGGCCAAACGCTTCCGTCTCACTCCCCGAAATCACTCCCTGATTCAGAGTCCTAAGAGACTAATAAGCGTTCGCAGCGACCCCTGGGCAGGATGGCCGCCGTCACGCCCGCCCGGCTCATGTGCTGCTTCTGTGTTTTCGGCTAGGAGAAGCGGCGACCACGCCTCGGCGATCTTCCCTAGCATGAGCGCACATTCCAGGCGATAGAAGAACCGGCGCCTGGTTGTGCAGGCGGTGACCCACCGCATCGCATCGACAAGCAGTGGCCGCAGCAGATACCGTGGAATCCCGAACCAGCGCACCGCGGTTGGAGGAACCGGACACATTCTGACTTCCATGCGCCCGTACTGAAAATAGAAGTCCTGGAAATAGCGCTTCCGTAGTCGCGCGCGGTCGACCGGGTGATGGACGATCGCATCCGGCACGTAGAGTAAGCGCTCACCGGCCGTCAATACGCGACGACCGAACAGAGTGTCCTCTCCGCGCATGAGGGTACTCCCCATTGGTCCGAACCGCGGATCGAAGCCGCCATATCG
>WNFK01024740.1_pt1 | contig 11538 bp, 12 predicted proteins | sample 5400281 | NCBI WGS metagenome assembly WNFK01 (sample SAMN13153350, study PRJNA577476) | soil metagenome | isolation source: 20 cm soil on Douglas fir-dominated hillslope | place: USA:California | collected 2013-09-17
TCGTCGGAACCGGCGACGAGCACGGCGCCTGTCTCGGCGCTGGCGCGATCGTGCCTGGACTGGTCGCGGACGTGACCGGAACCGCCGAGCCGGTCGCGGTCACGGCGCCGGGCCCCGTGTTCGACCCCGAGCGCGTCGTGGAGACGCACGCGCACGCCATCACCGGCCTGCTGCTCGTGGAGAATCCGGGCTTCGTCTCGGGCGGCTGCACGCTCTGGTGCGGCGAGAACATCCTCGGCACCGACCAGGCCGGGCTGTTCGCGCAGGCCGCGCTGGCGCCGCCTGGCGCGGACGGCGTGCTGTTCCTGCCTGCCCTCTCGGGCGCGACCGTGCCGAGGTGGAACGACAGGATGCGCGGCGTCTTCGCCGGCCTGTCCATGAACCACGGCCGCGCCGAGCTTGCCAGGTCGGTCATCGAGGGCTGCACGTTCGCGCTGCGCGACGTGCTCGGCCGGATGGACGCGCTCGGCCTGTCCGGAGAGGAGATCAGGGTGGTCGGCGGCGGCGCCCGCAGCGAACTATGGCTGCAGATCAAGGCCGACGTCACCGGCCGCCGGGTGCAGCCGGTGCTCTCGGCCGAGCCGACGGCCGCCGGCGCGGCCATCCTGGCCGGCCTGGCGGCTGGCACGTTCGCTGACGCGGCCGAGGCCGTCGCACGGACGGTCAGGCTGGCGCCGCGGTGCTACCTGCCCGATCCGCGGACCCGCGACATCTACGCCGAGCGGTATGCGCAGTACCGCGCGCTGTACGACGGCGCCGAAGGCGCACTCGCATGAGCGGCACTCCGGCGCCCGGCACTCCGGCGACCGGCAGTCCGGCACTCGGCAGCCCGGTACCGAAGACGCTCGTTCCGTTCGACCTACGCGCACTCCGCGGCACGCTAGCCGAGGCGGGACGTCGACCCGACGGGACCTCGTCGCTGCAGCCGCTCGACATGAGCGAGGTGATCATCGGGCCTGGCGCGGTCGGCCGGCTCGGCGACGTGGTCGGAGGGCTGGCCGATGGAGCGGGCGAAGTGGTGATCCTGGCCGCCGCGACGCCCATTACAGTCCGGGGAACGAGATTGCGGGACGTGGTCGAGTCACAGGTCGCGTCCAGTTATGCGCTCAGGTGGGTTGTGCTCGGGCCAGCCGGGGGATCGGTGCACGCCGACGAGCCGACCGTCACCGCCGCGAGGCAGGCCGCCGCGGGCGCGGGCTGCGTGATCACCGTCGGGTCAGGCACGATCTGCGACATCGGCAAGGCGGCGGCGGCGCCCGGCGTACCGCTGCTCGTCGTGCAGACGGCGACGAGCGTCAACGGATACGCCGATCCGTTCTCCGTGCTGCTGAAGTCGGGCGTGAAGCGCACCACGCCGACCCGCTGGCCGGACGCCCTGATCGCCGACACCGACGTGCTGCTGGACGCCCCCGACCGGCTTAACCTGGCCGGCCTCGGCGACATGGCCGCCATGTTTACGGCGACGGCCGACTGGTACCTGGCCGCGCTGTTGCGCGCCGACGGTCCGGCGTACCAGCCAGGGGTGACCGATCTGGTGCGGCCGCACGGCGAGGCGATGCTCGGCCTCGGCGGCGGCCTGGCCACCGATCCCGGCCGGCTGGCCGACCTGACCAGGCTGCTAACGCTCAGCGGGATCGGGATGGGAGTCGCCGGATCGACCGCGACCGCATCCGGGATGGAGCACGCCGTCAGTCACCTGCTGGAGATGGCCGCGACCGCGACCGGGGGGACGTCGAAGCCGGGTCGAGGTCCCAGCCTGCACGGCGAGCAGGTGGGCGTCGCCAGCATCGTCGCGGCCGTGACCTGGGCGCACGTGCGCGAGCGGGTCGCGGAGGGAGGACTTGAACGCGCCGCGCGGCTTCCCGATCCCGATGTGGCAGCCGAGCGGATCGGCGCGGCATTCGCCACCCTCGATCCGAGCGGGGCGATGGCGGCCGAGTGCCTTGCTGACTACGCCGCCAAGATCCGGCTGCTGGCCTCGGGCGGCGACCCGCTGGCGACGCTCCGGGCATGCTGGACGGACTGCGATGCCGCGCTCGGGCGGCTGCTGACCAGCCCGGCAGAACTTGCCACCGGGCTGGCCTCGGCCGGCTTGCCGGTGCGGTTCGGCGACCTGCCCGAGCCCGTCGACGACGACCTCGCCAAGTGGGCCGTCGCCAACTGCGCGCTGCAACGACGGCGCTTCGGCGTGGCCGACCTCGCCATGCTGATGGGCGCCTGGGAAGACGACGACGTGGCAGGCGTGCTGGCAGCCGCTGAGACGGCAGCCGACGGGGCCACGTCGTGAGGCTCAGGCCGGCCAGCAGGCAACGGTCCCCGGCGCCTCCGGGGGCGGGGCCGCCGGCTCGCCGCCGTCCGCCGCGGGTCTTCGCTGGGTACGTCGTCGACCTGGACGGCACGGTCTACCTGGGCGACGAGCCGCTGCCCGGCGCCGTCGAAACCCTCGCCAGGATCCGCGGCGCCGGCTCCCGGCTGGTCTTCCTCACCAACAACCCGCTCCGCTCGGCGGCCAGCTACGCGGAGCGGCTGCGGGAATTCAGCGTGCAGGCCGAAGAGCGAGAGGTAGTGACCCCGCTCGCCGTGCTGACCGGCTACCTGAAGGAGCATCATCGCGGCGCCGCCGTGCTCACAGTCGCCGAGCCGCTCGTCGACCAGAGCTTGGCGGCGGCCGGGATCGAGGTGACGAGCGAGCCGTCCGCCGCCGACGTCGTCGTCGTCTCGTTCGACCGGACCTTCGACTACACCAAGCTGCTCCGGGCGTTCCGCGCCGTGCACAAGCACGGAGCGGTGATCGTGGCCACCAACCCCGACCCGTTCTGCCCCACGCCCGACGGCGGCTTGCCCGACTGCGCCGCGGTCCTCGCCGCCGTCGAGGCGTGCACGGGTGCGCGGGCCGAGGCGGTACTCGGCAAGCCGGGGCCGCAGATGGCCGCCGAGGTGCGGGCCAGGCTGGGAGTTCCCGGGGCGGAGGCCACGATGGTCGGCGACCGCATCCTCACCGACGTCGTGATGAGCCGGGCGCTCGGGATGACCAGTGTCCTGGTGCTGTCCGGCGCCACCACGGAGCGCGACCTCGCCGGGTCCGCCGTCCAGCCCGACTACGTCATCGACGGCATCGCCGACCTGCTGCCCGGGCCGCCGCCCCAGCCTCAGCCGATGCGACAACCCCAGCCCGCCAGACCACGGGAGCCGCAGTGATCGAGTTCGTGTTCATGCTGACCCACCACGACCGCACGGTCGACCGGCCGCTGGATGTGTATGAACAGATCCGCGATTGCGGTCTGCGCTATGTCGGCTTCAAGGACATCGGCGCGAGCGTTGCCGAATTGCGCGAGGTCTGCGGCCAGGCGCACGCGGACGGCCTAGAGGTCATGCTCGAGGTCGTCTCGGTGAGCAAGGAAGACGAGCTGAAGTCGATCGCAGCGGCGGCGCAGATCGGCGTCGACTGGCCCGTTCCCGGGTCAGGTGGTCGGTCACCCGAGCGTACTGCTCGGTGAGATCGCCGAGATCGCAGAAAGCGCCCGGCAGATCACGGCGCTGGACGGCGTGTACGGGCTCGACCTGCTCGCCTACCGGCATCCGACCGCCGATGCGGCGGCCCTGACCAGCGCGGTCGTGCGGGCCTCGGCTGGGCCAGTCATCGCCGCAGGATCGGTTGCCTCGCTGGAGCAGATCGCTGCGCTCGACGCCGCCGGCGCGTGGGGGTTCACGATCGGCGGCGCCATCTTCGAGGGCAGGCTGCCCGGCGGACCATCGGTCGGCGGACAGATCAGGCACGTCCTGGCAGCCGCCGCCCCGCAGGCCGGCTGAGCCGCCGGATCTCGCGCTCATGCCACGCGTGATCCTGGCGGTCGACCAGGGCAGCTCGTCCAGCCGGTGCGTGGTGTTCGACGCCGGGCTAGAGCCGGTCGCCGTCGCCAGCCGGCCGGTGGCCAGCGCGTTCCCTGCCCCTGGGCGGGTCGAGCACGACGCCGAGGAGATTGTCGACGGCGTGCTCGCCTGCCTGCGAGAGGCGCTCACCACGGCCGGGGCGGACTGGCCGGACGTGACCGGCATCGGCCTGGCCGCCCAAACCGAGACGTTCGTCGTCTGGCACGCCGCCACGGGTCAGCCGGTCTACCCGGCTATCAGCTGGCGCGACACCAGGACGGCGGTCGCGTGCGAGAAGCTGCGCGCGGCCGGCCACGAGCCTGCCGTGCGGGCCACGACCGGCCTGCCGCTCGAGGCGGCATTCAGCGCGTCAAAGCTCAGCTGGCTGCTTGATGAGCTGCCGGGCGCTAGGGCCGCGGCGGATCGCGGCCGGCTGCTTTTCGGCGACATCGGGTGCTGGCTGGCCTGGCGGCTCAGCGGCGGCACCGCCCACGTCACCGACCCGTCGATGGCATCGCGGACCATGCTGTTCGACCTCGCCAGGGGATGCTGGGACGAATCGATGCTTGACCTGTTCGGCGTCCCAGCACAGATGCTGCCGGAGGTGGTGCCGAGCGCCGGGCCGATCGCGGTCACGGACGCGTCGGTGTGCGGCGGCCGGGCACCGATCGCCGCGATCGTCGGTGACCAGCAAGCGGCCCTGTTCGGCCACCGCTGCGAGCGCGAGGGCATGGCGAAGCTGACCTTGGGAACGGGCGCGTTCCTGTGGTGCAACGCCGGGGCCAGACCGCCGGAGGCCGCGCCTCTCGGGGTGGTGTCCACTTGCGCCTGGCAGATCGGCGAGACGATCACGTACGCGCTAGAGGGCTTTGTGCCGAACGCCGGCTCGGTCACGATCTGGCTGCGCCGGCTCGGGGCACTCGGCGCTCGGGCGTGGCCGGTGATCAGGCCCGGTGCGCTCGCCCGCCCGGCTGGCACGGCGCCGTGGTGCGTGCCAGCCCTGTTCGGGCTTGGCACGCCGAGTTGGGCGCCGCTAGCTGCGGCCGAGATCGGCGGCCTCACGGCGGACAGCACGGGCGCCGAGATCGCCGAGGCCGCCATGATCGGCGTAGCGCACCAGATCGTCGACGCAGCGGACGCGGTCGCGGCCGGGCTGGCCGGCCCGGTGGGGACGCTCAGGGTCGATGGCGGCCTCGGCCGCAACGACTCGGTGCTGCAGGCGATCGCCGACCTGTCCGGGCTCTGCCTGGAGCGGACGGCCAGTACCGAGGTCACCTGTGCGGCCGTCCTTGCCGGCCGGTCACCGGGAGGCGGCCAGGAATGCCTGGCGTGAACTGCTCGCTGATGTCGCCGGCCGGGCAGCCGGCGACATCGGCCAGGCAGCCGGGACAGCGTCGTGACCGCGGCGCTCAGCCCTGAGCACCGTGCAGCCTCGGTCGCCCGGATGGCCGCCGAGCCATTCGACATCGTCGTGGTCGGCGGCGGCGTCACCGGCACCGGCGCGGCACTCGACGCCGCGACAAGGGGGCTCAGCGTCGCCCTGATCGAGGCCACCGATTACGCCGCCGGGGCGTCGAGCAAATCAAGCAAGCTCATCCACGGCGGGTTGCGTTATCTGGAAATGCTTGATTTCGGGCTGGTCCGCGAGGCGCTGACGGAGCGTGGCCTGCTGCTCACCAGGCTCGCGCCGCACCTCGTCCGGCCAGTGCCCTTCCTCTGGCCGCTGACGCACCGGCTCTGGGAGCGGCCTTACGTGGGAGCCGGGTTGCTGCTGTACGACACCATGGGCGGCAGGCGGGCGGTTCCGCGGTCCAGGCATCTGAGCAGAACGCGAGCGCTCGAGGTGGCCCCGGCACTGAGGCCGGACGCGCTGGTGGGTGGCGTCCAGTTCTATGACGCACAAGAAGACGACGCCAGGATGGTCGCCTGCCTGGCCAGGACCGCGGCGGGCCACGGCGCCGCCATGGCGACCAGGGTCGCGATGGTCGGCTTGCTCACTCTCACACCGTCCGGGCGGGTGACCGGGATCAGGGCCAGCGACCTGCTGAACGGCACGGACCTGCAGATTGGCGCCAGGCACGTCGTGCTCGCGACTGGGGCGTGGACCGGCGCTGGCGTGGAGTCGGCTGAGGGCGAGCTGCAGGTCAGGCCGTCCAAGGGCGGCCTGCTGACGAGGACCGAGAAGAGCGTCCTGTTCGTGATCCCGTGGGGAGAGCACTGGCTGATCGGTGACACCGATACCGAGTGGCCGTACGACCCTGGCCATCCGGCGGCCAGCCGCGCGGACATCGACTACCTGCTCGCCAAGGTGAACCACATGCTGCGCGAGCCGCTCACCGCCGACGACATCGAGGGCGTCTTCTCGGGCCTGCGCCCGTTGGTCGCGGCTGGTGCGGGTCGCGGCGGTGCGGGCGCCGATACGACGAAACTCAGCCGGGAGCACTCGGTCGACTCGTCGGTGCCCGGGCTCAGCGTGATCGCGGGCGGCAAGTACACGACCTACCGGGTGATGGCGCGAGACCTGATCGACGCGGCCGTGCGGGACCTGGCGCCCGGGTCGGGTGGAACGGGAGCGACTACCGCCGCGGTAGGCGCGATTCCTGCCTCGCGGACCGTAGGGCCGGGCTGCCAGTCACCCAGATCGACCGGCTGCTCGGCCGCTATGGCTCCGATGTCACCGGCCTGTTTGACCTGATGGCACGCAGGCCGAGCCTGAAGGAGCCCATTCCGGGAGCAGGCCCGTACCTGGGCGCGGAAATCGTATATGCGTGCACGCACGAGGGCGCGGTCGGCCTCGATGATGTGCTGTCCAGGCGGACCAGGATCAGGATCGAGGTCCATGACAGGGGTGCCCAGGCAGCCAGCCACGCGGCGGAGCTGATGGCGCCCGAGCTCGGCTGGGACGCGTCCCGGATGGCCGCCGAGATCACGCGCTACCAGGAGATGATCGCGGCCGATCTCGCGGCCGAGTCCATGCCGGACGACCGGAGCGCCTTCGAGGCGGCGACCAGGCACGTGCGCGGCGCCGCCGACTCGGCCAGGTCGGCGGCCAGCCCGGCCGAGTCCACCTCATGATCGTGGGCGTCAGTCGGAATCTGGACGCCTGTCAACGTTCGCGCAGACGTGCGACCAGGTTCTGAGAATCGTCCACGATCATGGCGCTCGCTGCAGGCTTAGCATAAGAGCGCCGGCGCAGGACGGGAGGGTCGTGCCGTGATCGTTGACGCACGAGGACTGGACATGACCGGCTCGGCCGAGGCCGTGCGCAAGTATGACCAGGCGATTGATCACCTGATCCGGTTCCAGTCCGAGGTCGTGGACGCCGCGGCGGCGGCAGTGGCCGCGGATCCCGGCTGCGTGCTGGCGAAGGTGTTCTGCGCCTTCCTCGCGCTCATGTCGACCGAGGAGAGCGCCACCGCCGGGGCCCGCGACGCGCTCGAGGGCCTGCACGCCGACGACATGCAGACGGCCATGCTGCCGCGCGAACGGGCGCACGTGGCGGCCGCCCAGTGCTGGATCAACGGCGATATGGCCGGAGCAGGGGAGTTGCTCGGCAGCATCTCGGTCGAGTTTCCACGGGACCTGCTGGCCCTGTCTGTCGGCCATCAGATCGACTTCTTCACCGGCAACGCGGTTAATCTCCGTGACCGGATCGGCCGCGCCATCGGCGGCTGGCGCGACGACGAAAACCAGCTCGGGTTCGTGCACGGGATGTACGCGTTCGGCCTGGAGGAATGCAACCTGTACCAGCAGTCAGAGGAGTTCGGCCAGACGGCCGTTGAGCGGAACCGCGACGACGTCTGGGGCATCCACGCGGTGGTGCACACCTACGAAATGGCCGGGCGGGTGCCCGACGGCGTCCGGTTCATGCGCAAACGGGCGGCCGACTGGCAGAACGGCAACTTCCTCAACGTGCACAACTCCTGGCACTACGCCCTCTACCTGCTCCAGGCTCGACGCTTCCGCGCTGCTCTGGCGGATGCACCTGGACGGGACGCCGGTCGGGGACCGGTGGCAGCCGCTCGCCTCGGCGTGGGGGCGCATCCTCGCGCCCGGGTTCTACCCGTTCAACGACATGCACGCGGTGATGTCGTTCGTCGGCAACGGCGAGCTTGACCGCGCCGAGAACCTCGTGCGTGCGCTGGACGCGGTCGTCGCGAGGCCTGTTCCTGGCAGCACCGGCTGGGCGATGACCGCGGCGATCGGGCTGCCTGTCTGCCGGAGCCTGGTTCAATTTGGCCGGGGTGAATACCGCAGCGTGATCGCCGATCTGCTGCCGATCAGGACCCGGGTGCACCGGTTCGGCGGCAGTCACGCCCAGCGGGATGCGGTCGAGCGCACGCTTCTGGAGGCAGCGATGCGGGCCGGGCGGCTCGAGCTGGCGTCGGCTCTAGTGAGCGAACGGCTCTCGGTCCGCGAGTGCAACAGCTATGCGTGGTCGAAGCGTGCGTGGCTCCGGAACGCAGCTGGGGATCAGGCCGGAGCCGCGTCCGCCATGGCGAGGGCGCGTGAGCTTGCAGGCCAGATAAGGGCAGCCGCGGGCTGAGCCGGGCGGGTGCGCCGGACGGATTCTAGATCAGCACGAGCCGACGCTCCAGAGCACGGGCCAATCGCTGCAGCGTCGCTTCGGTCGGATTGGCTCCGCCGCGCTCAATGCGGCTGATATCGGCCTGAGGTACACCCGACAGGTCCGCGAGTTGCCGCTGCGTCAGGCTGCGAGCCACGCGCGCGTCGTGGTACTGGAGCCCGAGCCTGATGTCGGCTTCGAAGACCTTCCGCAGGGCCGCGTCGTCAGGAGACTCGCCATCCCCAGAGGCATCCAGGTAGTCCTTGAAGGTGGTGCCCATGTGATAAGTCCTCGCTGGTGGTTGGTACTCCTGCAGATGCGTACAGCGGATTCATATCGCACTCAAGAGTATGTGGCATACCACATCAAACAGTCAAGGCATCAACTGCCCTGCTTGCCGGCACGCTTCTGTGCTTCCTGATGCGCTGACAACAGCTTCCTGGCTCTAGAGATCTCGCGATCCTGTCGACGGCCGCTCGAATCGCGGCCCTTGTCGTAGCCGCTGAGAAGCAGGATGATCTTGCGGCCTGCAGTGCAAAAAAAGACCCGGAGCATGATCTTCTCGGCCTTAGCGGCAGCCGCATCCGAGACGCGACCGGCCTTGGCGCGTACCTCAGCAGCAGTCCACCGGAGTCGGAACTCGTATAGGCCTCCACCCAATGGCTTCCCATACTCCGTCTCGACAACGTCCAGGCCGCGCTCGGCTAGCACGACCTCGATCGCCGTTTCAAGAGCAATCCGCTGCTCGCGGCGGAGCTTCTCCATCCACTGACGGCACGGTTCACGGCCGTTCTCATCCCGGTAAAGCTCGACGGTCCAGTCGCGGGGCATGGCCAGCTAGCCGAGGCGACCGTAGTTGTAGCCGCGAACGCGGACCCCATGCCGCCAGGCGGCCCGGCAAGCCGGGTAGGTGCTGCAGCCGAGGAACCGGCCGAACCGGCCGCCTGCAGGACAGATGGTGCCGACGCCGCACGCGGGGCAGCGGTCGCCGGTGGTGATGTTCCGGGCGCCGCGGGCCGGAAAACTCTGCGAGCCGCGGTGGAGACGCCACACGACGCCCAGGACAACGAGGATGGCCGCCAGGCCGCCGGAGAGCAGAAGTAACAGCACCACGGCATTGACGGTACGACCTGGCGCCGACAGCATCGAGCCTGCCGGCAAGGCCCATCCACTTCGGCTCCTATTCCATGATCTTCTGCCGACCCTCCGTGAACAATCTTGAGGTCTGGCGACACTGTCGATGTGAGGGGAATGCGTTCGTGTAGGAGGTAGAAGGCCGGATCGCGCCGGCCGACTACATCGAGGAGGACCTGTGATGAAGCAGTATCTGCTCAGCGTCTACCAGCCTGACGGAGACCCGCCGCCGCCCGAAGTGCTCGGCCCGATCATGGCTGGGGTCGCAGCTTGGGAGAGCGACCTCCAGGCCGCCGGGTCGTGGGTGTTCACTGCGGGACTGCACCCGTCGAGCACGGCCACCGTGGTGCGGGTCACCGACGGTGACACCCTGATCACCGACGGCCCCTTTACCGAGGGCAAGGAGCACGTGGGCGGGTTCACGATCGTGCGGCTGCCCGATCTGGACGCCGCGCTCGAGTCCGCACGCAAACTCTCGACCGTGACGGGCCTGCCGATCGAGGTTCGGCCGCTGCAGGGGGACGTTCAGGCCTGATGCCCGGTCATCCCGCCGTCAGCGGGCCGGAAATCGAGGCGGTCTTCCGGCAGGAGTACGGCCGTGCTGTGGCGGTGCTGGTCCGCCTCTTCGGCGATATCGACGCCGCCGAAGAGGCGGTCCAGGATGCGTTCACCGCAGCTGTTCAGCGGTGGCCGGAGAACGGGATGCCGCCAAGCCCGCCGGGCTGGATCATCACGACGGCCCGTAACCGGGCAATTGACCGTTTCCGCCGGGAGGCTTCCCGCGAGGACCGGCAGGCCCAGGCCGCGTTTTTGCACGCCGGCGACGAGGCGAGTCGCGCCGAGGAGGACACAGTGCCAGACGACAGGCTCCGGCTGATCTTCACCTGCTGCCATCCAGCGCTCGCGCTGCAATCACAAGTAGCGCTGACGTTGCGACTGCTCGGCGGGCTCAGTACCACCGAGATCGCCCGGGCATTCCTGGTGCCGGAACCGACCATGGCTCAACGGCTCGTCAGGGCGAAGGGCAAGATCCGCGACGCGCGGATCCCCTACCGGATTCCCGGTGAAGCAGACCTGCCCGACCGGCTGAGGGCCGTCCTGGCGGTGGTGTATCTCATCTTCAACGAGGGCCACACGGCAACCTCTGGCGACGTGCTGACTCGCGAGGATCTCGCCGCCGAGGCGATCAGGCTCGGCCGGCTGCTCGCCAGGCTGATGCCCGATGAGCCGGAAGTCCTGGGACTTCTCGCGCTCATGATACTGATCGAATCGCGCCGGGCCGCGCGGGTCGGTTCCGACGGCGGGCTGGTGCTGCTCGGCGACCAGGATCGTGCGGTCTGGGATCGCGACCTGATAGCCGAAGGCCAGGCCATCGTCCGCCGCTGTCTGCGGCGCGGACAGCCAGGGCCATATCAGATTCAGGCAGCGATCAACGCGGTTCATGCCGACGCCCGGTCGGTCAGAAGTACCGACTGGGCGCAGATACTGCAGCTCTACGACCAGCTGCTCTCCGTAAGTCCCGGCCCCGTCGTCGCGCTCAACCGCGCCGTCGCGTTGTCCGAAGTCAACGGGCCTGCGGCCGCGCTCGTGGTGGTGGACGACCTGGCCGCGAACCTGGACGGCTACTACCTCTTCCACGCGATCCGCGCCGATCTGCTCCGCAGGCTCGGCCGGGATGCTGAGTCCGCGGCCGCCTATAAGGCCGCGATCGCCAGGACTGCCAACAAGGCGGAACGCGAGTTCCTGGGGCGCGGCCTGAGCTCGGTCCGCCGGCTTGACGAGCACTAGCTCTGACGCTGGAGCGCGATCAGGCAGGGTGCATGATGCTGCGCCAGAGGCCCGGATTGCCAAAAGAATTTCGCGCAGCTGGGGTACCAGCGCGAGGATCTTCTGCGTGGACGGTAACCGGGAGCGGCTCAGGGTGACCTTTGACTTCGCCTCGCACATCTACGATCTGGCGCGTCCAG
>WNFK01021541.1_pt1 | contig 11537 bp, 15 predicted proteins | sample 5400281 | NCBI WGS metagenome assembly WNFK01 (sample SAMN13153350, study PRJNA577476) | soil metagenome | isolation source: 20 cm soil on Douglas fir-dominated hillslope | place: USA:California | collected 2013-09-17
CCCGCCTGCAGCGCGCGGAAGAGCTCGCCCCCCGAGACGATGTCGAAGCCGTAGCCCTCGCGGGCGAACAGCGAGAGGAGGGCCAGGTTCGGGGCGGACTTCACCGCGAAGCAGGCGAGGACGTCGAGCCCCCGCAGCGCGGAGCGGAACACGCGCGCGTGCCGGATCAGCGTCGCCGTCGAGTACACGTAGGCCGGAGTTCCCACCTCCGCGGCGAGCTCGGAGAGCGGCACCTGCTCGCAGTACAGCTCGCCCTTCTGCCGCTGGAAGTGGTTCACCGCGGCCCCCCATCCGGGGAGCCGCCGTCGGACGCGCCGGCGTCCGGGGTCTCCGTTTGAGCCGGCCGGGGCGGCCCCTTCACTCCGCAGACCACCAGCGTGGAGGTGGCGAGGGCGATCAGCGCCCGGACGAAAGCCTTCGATCGCGTGGGCCGGGCCACATCAGAACGGGATCGCGAGGAGCATCCGAACTGCGTGGGCGATCCCAGCGTCCTGGGGGGGAGTGAGGTTGCGCAGGCCGCTGAACGGCACGAGCAGGCCGTACGCGACCCCCGCGTGGAACCGGTCGGCCGTGTCGTAGGTGATCCCCACGTCGAACTCGAGGCCGAGCGGCTTGGCCAGGCCCGGCGTGTTCTCCGGATACCAGGCCTGCGCGTACATGATGGAGAGGAGCAGCTCGAACCCGGTGTCGTCGCCTCCTCCGGTCTTCCGGCCCGTCGGGCGGTACCGCATCGACGGCTTCACGTACCAGGAGCTGGTCACGGCGCCGATGATGTTCCGGTAGAGGATCATGTCCACGTTGAACGCGCGGTTGAAGACGAAATTGTTGATGCGCGTGTGGCCGCCCGTGAGCGTGGAGTAGTCGAGCGTGCTCCCGTCGATGTCGCCGGGGCCGGTGGCGCGCGTCTGCTGCTGACCGGGCGCGGTGGGCTGCAGGTTGCCGGAGCCGTTGCGCCAGGGGCGGGCGCCGAAACCGTACGCGCCCTTGTCGCCCGAGGCTCCGCCCCACTCGAGCCCGAAGAGCAGGGCGTCGGCGTTGAGCAACGCGACGTCGGTCTGCAGGGCGCCGCCGACCTGGAAGAAATCCACCCCGCGGCGGAGCTGCGTGTTGACGTCGGGGGTGACGCTGTTCTGATCGTAGTCCGTCTGCTGGTGCGTACCCACGCTGCCCAGCGTGAACGCGATCTCCGCGTCGAGCCGCCACTTCTTCCGCTTGAGCGAGAGGAACGCGTCGGGCTGGTAGAGCTTGGCGTGCCGTTGGACGACCTGCGCGCGCAGGTTCCCGCTCGAGTCCACCCCTCCCGCAGGGGTGTCCCAGGCCTGGGTGCGGTAGTCGCCGATCAGGCCGTAGTTGACCACCCACTGGTTGGTGTCGAGCTTGCGCTTGATCTCCTCGGGCGTGTCCACCCGGGTGATCGCCAGCGCCAGCCGATACCCGTCGTCCAGCGTGTCCAGATCGACGCTGCGCCCCAGCTCGCCCTTCTGGCCGGTCGTGAACGCGCCCTTGTCGAGGACATCGAACATCAGCGACAGGTGGTGGCCCTTGAACTCGCGTGGTGCGAAGGCGATCCGGTCGTAGGTGTCGCCGAAGTCGCAATCGAGGCAGTTGCCGTCGTTGTGCAGGATGCCCAGGCCCCAATGGTCGCCCATGCGTCCGAAGAGCAGCTCGCCCAGCTGGGTGTTGACCCTGCCCCAGACCCGCTTCACGTTCACGATCGAGCCGGACCGCTGGGACGAGAGCGTTTGCAGCGGAGTGAACGGATCGAGGTAGACGTCGGTGACCGGGCTCGAACCGATCAGGACGTTGTCGAGGATGTCCGCCACGAAATAGATGGACAGGTCCTCGCTGACGGCCAGCGTGGGCGCGAAGCGGAAGCGCATGTTGGCGTCGGACTGGCTCTTGTTGTCGCCCGTCCCGATGAACGGGCCGGGGAACAGGTAGTTGCCGGCCGGATCCGTCCCGCGCCCCAGCGTCATGTTGTAGAAGAACTCGGGGCGCAGCCGGAAGTATCCGTGCGGCTGGAACAGGTTCACGCGCTGCTTGAGCGACTCCACCGCCTCGCTGTCCTGCACCCGCGCCTGCGAGTCCTGCTCGACCCAGGCGGTCTCCTGCTTCACCTCGTCCTTGGCCTTCTGCAGCTCGCGGCGGACCTCCTCCATCACCTGCCGGCGGAACTCCTCCTGATCGAGGGTTCGCGGGGCCTGTGCGGTGCCCGCTCCCGCCGCCGGCGCCGGCGTGGTGGGCGCGGCCTGCGCGGAGCCCGCGGCCGCCCCGCCGCCGGAAGGAGCGGTGGCGCCCTGCTCGCCGCTCGAGGCCGCGGTGGAGGTCTGCGCGTCGCTTGCCGGAGGGGGCGCCGGCTTCGGCTTCGCCGGCTTCCGGGTGGGGGTGGTCTGGGCCACGGCAGCGCCCGTGGCGAGAGTGAGCGCGGCGGCGAAGCACAGCGGGCGAAGCATCCGTTTCACTCCGGGAAAGCGCGAGCGACGCGCGCGAGTAGCACGCGTTCCGTCGCGGGGTCAAGGAACCGAAACCTTTGCAAATGGCTCGCGCGCGCGTTGAATGCGAGCATGAACCTCGTCTTCGTGCTGCTGCTGGTCGCGGCGGCGATCGCGGGCGCCGTCCGCGGCGACATCAAGGCGGTGGGCCAGGGCGCGTTCGACGGCGCGTCGCAGGCGGTGACGCTCGCCATCGGCCTGATCGGGGTGATGGCGCTCTGGCTCGGGTTGATGCGCATCGCCGAGAAGGCCCTCCTGGTGGAGAAGCTCGCGCGCGCGGCCCGGCCGCTCTTCAGGCCGCTCTTTCCAGACGTGCCCGACGGGCATCCGGCCATCTCCGCCATGCTGCTCAACATCGCCGCGAACATGATGGGGCTGGGAAACGCCGCCACGCCGTTCGGGATCAAGGCGATGGAGGAGCTGGAGAAGCTCAATCCCACGCCGGGCAGAGCGACCAACGCGCAGGTCCTCTTCCTCGCCATCAACACCGCCTCGCTGCAGCTGGTGCCGACCACCGTGATCGCGCTGCGCGCTTCGGCGCACTCGTCCGATCCCGCGGGCATCCTGGTTCCGACGCTGGCCGCCACCTTCTGCGCGCTCACCGTCGGCATCATCGCCGCAAAAGGGCTCCAGCGGGTGTGGAAATGAGGCACGCGGTCGAGATCGCTTCCGGCTGGATCCTGATCGCGCTCCTGGTGGGGATTCCGCTCTACGGTTGGGTCAAGGGCGTGAAGGTGTACGAGGCGTTCGTGGAGGGCGCGAAGGAAGGCTTCAACGTCGCCGTCCGGATCATCCCCTTCCTGGTCGCGATCCTCGCCGCGGTGGGCGCGTTCCGCGGCGCGGGCGCGATGGACGCGCTGGCCAAAGTGCTCGCGCCGATCACGGGGCCGCTCGGCCTGCCCGCCGAGGTCCTGCCGATGGCGCTGGTGCGGCCGCTCTCGGGATCCGGCGCGCTCGGCCTCTTGGGCAACATCTTCGCCCCCCCGGGTCTCGGGCCGGACTCGTACGCGGGGCGGCTCGGCTCCGTGTTGCAAGGCTCGACGGAGACGACCTTCTACGTGCTGTCGGTCTACTGCGGCTCGGTGGGCATCGTGCGCTACCGCCACGCCCTGGCGGCCGGGCTGTTGGCCGATTTCACCGGGCTCACGGCGTCCGTGGCCATCGCGCGGCTCCTCTGGACATGAACCGCGGGCCGCGTTCTAGCCGCTCCGCGCCGAAGGCGCGGAAATGCGGCTACGTTTTTTCTGCGCGTTCCGTTAAGGTTCGCCGCCCGATGCGGTCCGCCCTGTTCGCCGCCGTCCTCGTGCTCTCGCCGGCCTGCAAGCGCAGCGAGGACGAGGCCGCGCGCGCGCGCATGTTCTCCCCCGAGCAGCCGGTGGGCGAGCTGCCGCAGGCGAAGGAGCCGCTGGACGCGTCCCGGCTGGCCGACGATCCGAAGCTCGTCCGCCGCGTCCTGCACATGCAGCGGGCGGAGATCGAGCAGCGCCTCGGCCCGCACCGGGCGCAGCAGCGCGTGCAGTTCGCCTGGTTCCGCGGCCCCGGCCTCGCGGACGGCGGCTCGGAGGTTTCGCTGGCCGAGGAAGCGACCCTGCAGGACGGCCCCGGCGGCGATTTTTCCGTCAAGCTGGTGAACGATCACAACCAGGGCTTCGAGCTCGTCTGGGTCAAGGGCGAGGTGTTCGTGAAGAGCCTGTACGGCTCGTTCCACAAGCGCCGCACCGATCGCACCGACCCGGCGCGCATCCGGGAGCAAGCCCTCTCCGGGCTCGCCACTTTCGATCGCCTGGCCCGCGGGCTGAAGCTCCGCAACGTGGGTGAGAGCACCTCGGAGGGCCGCCGCGTGATCCGGTACGCGGTGGCCGGCTTCGGTGCGCGCGCCGGCGAGAAGGAGGAGAGCGATCTTCCGCCGTTGCACTATCCCGAGAACAAGATCGACCCCGACACGGCGCGGCGCCTCGAGCTCTGGGAGAAGGAGCAGTCGGTGAGCGTCTCCGGCACGCTGGTGATCGACGCGCAGTCGGCGGTGCCGCTGGGCTGCGACCTGCGCGGCCGGTTCAAGGTCGCGGGGGACGACGGCGGACCGACCGCGGAGATGAGCCTGCACTCCGTGCTCGTGACCTCGGCGATCGGCAAGGACCCGAAGCTCAAGGCGCCGCAGGCCGAGCCCGAGACGAGCGTCCCCCACGCGGTCAAGGACCCGCTGCGCTTCCTCCGGAAGGCGCCAGGCGCCGCTCCGCCCGCCGCCGAGGAGCCGGAGGAGAGCGATGAAGAGGAAGCGGCTCCGCAGCGCTGAGCTTCGCTGCTCCCGACCACGTTCAGGTTCATCTTCACGCCGGGAAATTTCCTCGTTTCGAGGCCTCGGGAATGCTGAGAAAAAGCAGGATCTTTCGTCATACGTGCGCACATTTGCGCCAAAAGGTTGATCTGGTCCGAATCCCATGTTTCTCTGCGCGCGTAGAAGCGATTCAACGCCTAAAAATTGGATCTCCCGGGACCGGGGGCTAGGGTGCAAATGGATACGGCGACGACCCGCAAAGGTGACCGCGAAATGACCAAGTCCTCCTCGACCACGATGACGAGCAGCGAAGTGCGGGAGCTGCTCCGCACGGCCGCAAAGCGGCTCAGCGCTCGCGAGGAGAAGGCGGTCCGGATGCGGTCAGGAGTGTCGCTGGGGCGCAACGAGATCCTGCCGCGCCGGGGGCAGAACCACCCCGAGGCGCGCGCCGAGCTCCTGGCGCTGGAGCTCGAGCTGAAGCACAAGCTCGCCGCGCGCGCAGGCGTCCCGAAGGGCGCCGTGCCGGCCGTGCGCACGAAGGAAAAGGACAAGATTATCCGCGCTTTGCGCCGCCTGAAGTAGCATGCTGCTCGCGCTGCTGCTCGCGGCGCAGACCTACGGCCCGCAGCGCCTGCCGCCCGTCGCGGACGCCGAGGATCCGTTGCTGGACGCAGCGGAAGTGGTGCACGGGCTGATCGTCGATCTCGCGTATGCGCGCCCGGACAACGTGGCCGGGCGCGCGCTCTATCCCCAATCAACGAAGTGCCTGTTGCGGCGGAGCGTAGCCCAACGTCTCGCCATCGCCTCTGACGCGCTGCGCAAGCGCGGCTTCCGCCTCGTCGCCCGCGACTGCACGCGCCCGCCGGAGGCGCAGGACGCCCTCTGGAAAGCGCATCCGCATCCCGGCGCGGTGGCCGATCCCGCGCGCGGAAGCTTGCACGCGCGCGGCGTGGCCATCGATCTCGAGCTGGCGGATCTCTCCGGCGCGCGCCTCGAGATGCCGACGCCATTCGACGCCTTCGGCGAAGCGGCGGCGGCGGATGCGCCGCTGCCCGACGGACCCGCGAAATTGCACCGCGAGGCCTTGAAAGCGGCGATGTATTCGGCCGGATTCCGCGTGAACCCGAAGGAATGGTGGCACTACAGCCGGCTCTACGGCTGGCGCTGGCCGGTCGCGACCACGCGCTGAGCGCAGGCGCAGTCCTCAGCGTGCTCGATCTCTTCGACCTCCCCCCAGCGTCCCGCGGCTGCTCCGAGCAGCGCCGGGTAGTCGCGCGAGCGCTCCAGGATGGCGATTCCGGTCTCGTGCGAGCCGGACCAGACGAGGCGCCCGCGGAGGTCGGCGGGCGCGAGGCTACCGTCGGGCGTGAAGAGCGTCACGAAAAGCTCGTCTCCCCGGAATCCGGTGTCGAGCGCGGTCGCGATCCGCAATCCGCCCTCGCTCAAGTCGAGCGCGCGGCAGATCCAGGGAGCCTCGTCCCTCGGCTGCACTTCGACGAACAGCTCGCACGCCACCCTGGGGTGCTGGCGGCGGGGGGCATCCGGATCCGGCTCCCACCGCGCCGCCGGGCGCGCGGAGGGAAGGTCGAGCCAGATGCCCTCGCGCGCGTGCTCGCGGACGCGCCCGTGCAAGAGCGGCCGGTCCCAGGTCTCCGGCACCGCGACCTCCACGATCACGCGAGCGCCCGGACCGCAGGGCAGCGCGCCGTCCGGCAAGAAGAACCCGGTGCCGAGTCGCAAGTGGCGCTGTAGCGCCCCGAGCGACTCGAACCGGTAACGCACCGGCCAGCTCTCATCGAGAACCGGGCGGCTGTTTTCCCAACGGATCACGACGCTCCCTGAACAACACCGCGCAATCGCCGGACGTCCCGAAATTTCAGGAGATTGCGAAAACTACGTACAGTGTCACACGAAGGGACGTCCGGACCGCAAGAAAGTCTTTAACGTCCTGCGTCCAAGAGTTCGATCAACAACGGTTCGGCCGAGGGAACCCCGCCGATTTCGGTCCATAATTCCGCATTGGTGTTGCGTCCGCCGCGACCCCACAGGCCCTCGAGCGAGCTGGTGCTGCGGGGGTTGCGCCACCAGTCCTCGTCGTAGAGATCGCGCAGGAAGAAGCGCATGCGCGCGGCGAGGGCGCGCCCCTGCAGCTCGTGGAGCGGATCGAGCCAGGGGTCGAGATCGCAGAGCGCGAGCCCCAACGGAAGCTCCGCGCCGGTCGCACGGGTGTACGCCTCGCGGTGGACCGCGGCGGCGCGCGCGCCCAGGCCGGACTCGTGCGCTTGCAGGGCGGCCAAGGTGCTTGCCGCCGCGGCCCGGACGTCGAACACGGCCGCGATCGTGATCGCGCGCTCGTCATCGCGCGACAGCTCCACCTTCGCGCAGCGGCGCAGCCATTCCCGCTCTCGCACGAGTCCCTCGAGCAGCGCGGCGCTGGCGTGGCGGACCACCGGATCGCCCAGCCACAGATCCTCGGGGGGAGCGTCGGAGGGAGGGCCGGTGCGCAGGAGGGCCTCTCCGAGAGCGCCGAGGAGATTCGCGAGCGCGCGCGGCCCCTCTGCGGGGAGGAAGGTGAGCCCGGTCTCGTAGGGCGGATCGAGGGGCTGGGTGCTGGCGCCGGGCCACTTGAGCGGCCGATCCTCGTCGTCGAGCTTCACGCCGGACGGATCGAGCCGGAGCATCTCCACCCAGCGCCGCACCGTGCGCTGCATCTCGCCCGCCGGAAATGCGCTCGCGCAGCGTGGGGCGTGGAGGAGGTGCAGGACGTCGTGCCGCGCGGCGGAGCCAGTTTTCGCGCCGGTCTCGCGCTCGAGCAGCCAGCTGCCCAGGTCTCCGGTGATCGCGTCGGTGCCGTCGAGCGCCTTCTCGGCCCATGTCGCCGCGTCCGCGGGAAGCGAGAACCCCGCCTCCGCCTGCGCCGTCTGCGCGGCTTCCCAGGCCGCGCTCCGGGTCGCGTCGGCCGGCTGCAGGGCTGCCGCGAGCGCCGCTTCCAATTCGCCGCGCTTCTCGCGGTTCCTCTGGAAGGGGAGGTCGCGCAGGACGCGCACCGCGGGCACGGCGCCGTGCAGTCCCGCATCTCCCGGCGGCCGCACCAGCGGGCGCTGCGGCAGGTCGAACAGCTCCTGCGCGGCCCCTGGCTCGAGCGCGAGCGCCCTGGCCTGCGCGAGAAAGCGGTGCAAGGAGGAAAGCCGCGCGACGCGTCCGGCCCTTGGCGGATCTTCCGCCCGCGCCTCCTCGAGCACCTCGCGCGACTGCGCGAGGCCTTCGGCGCTCACCGCCAGCTTGTGCGCCCGGACCAGGTCCGGCAGGGATTCCTCCGGCGGCAAGCCCGCCGCGCGCCGATAGCGCGCGCGCGCCAGCCCGGCCGCGAGCCGCGCCGCGTCCTCCCGCAGGTCCGACAGCTCGCGGAGCACCGCAAGCTGTTTACTTGATCAGGCGTGCCTCGCAAGCCCGCCAGTCGAGGTTCTTGAAGTACGCATCCACGTACTTCGTCCGCTCGGTCGGCTTGTAGTCGGGGACGAAGGCATGCTCCCACGCGTCCATCACCACGATCGGCTTGAAGCCCGGGGGATGGCCGTCCTCGTGCAGAGTGACCCAGTGGTTCGAGATCAGACGGTTCTCCGGGTTCTGGTAGGCGATCGCCCAGCCCACACCCCGCATCGCGGCGATGGCCTTGAAGTCGTCGAGCCAGGCCTCGAAGGTGCCGAAGCCCTGCGAGAGGGCTTGCGCGAGAGGTCCCGATCGGAGGATCGGGTCCGGCTCCGGGGCGAGGTTCCCGAAATAGTACTCGTGCAAGACCATGCCGCCGTACTCGAACCCGAGCCAGCGCGTCAGCTCTGCGAAGGCGGGATTGGTCCCCTTCGCCTTGCCCTCCTTGAGCAAACCCTCCAGCTGCGCGTTGAGCTCGTTGACGTTCTTGACGTAGCCCTCGTACAGCTTGAGGTGGTTCTGCAAGAGCGCGTCCGAGATGCCGGATAGGCCTTTCATCCTGGGAAATTGCTTCGGTTCGTACCGTTTCATGCGAGCGAAGATGCGCATCGTCCCGCGCGCGTGCGGCGAGCGCTTCCTTGCCGCTTCGGATCGCACTCGACGGAGCGATCCCGGGACGGTAGTGTGCGCGCCAGAATTCGCCCGGGAGGGGTGGATGGACCCGAACGTCTCCGAGTGGCTCAACCTCATCTTCCGCTGGATCCACGTTCTGGCTGGCGTGATGTGGATCGGCCATCTGTGGTTCTTCAACTTCGTCAACGGCCAGGTGGCGAAGACATACGATCCCGAGTCGCGCAAGAAGGTGGTCCCCGAGCTGATGCCCCGGGCGCTCTACTGGTTCCGCTGGGGCGCGGCCTACACCTGGGTCACGGGCATCCTGCTCCTCTGGATCGTGTATTGGGCCGGCAACGCGATGGGCAGCGAAAAGATGAGCAGCTACGCCTCGGGCGGAGTCGGCCTCCTCCTGGTCCTGATCGGCTTCGCCATCTACGACGTGTTCTGGAAGAGCATGAAGAACGAGACGACCGGGATGATCGTCTCGCTGATCCTCTTCGCGATCTACGCCTTCGTCTTCCACCTCTTCATGGGCGGCCGCGCGGTCTTCGTCTACTCGGGCGGGCTGTTCGGCACCATCATGGCCGCCAACGTCTGGATGCGGATCTGGCCCAACCAACGGAAGATCATCGCCGGCGTGAAGGGAACCGGGCCGGCGCCCGATCCCTCGATCCCCGCCCTGGCGGCCCTGCGGAGCAAGCACAACACGTACATGTCGATCCCGCTGATCCTCTTCATGGTGTCGAACCACTTTCCGACCGTGTACGGCAACGACTTCGCCTGGGTGATCGCCGTCGCCTTCGTGATCGTGGGCTGGGGGATCGCGAAGTTCCTCTACAACAAGGCGGCGACTCCCGCCCCTGCGCAGTTCTAGGCACGGCGGCTAGGAGAGCGATGCAAAGCGTGAACTTGATCGCGGACGCGCGGTACTCGGACGACCAGCCGGGCGTGCTGCATGCGGTGAAGACCGACCAACTCCTGGTGGACGGCGTCTACCTCAAGGCCGGCCAGAAGACGGGATGGAGGAAGCAGCCCGACGCCGACCGCGTCTTGGTCTGTGTGCAGGGCTCCGGCGAGCTGGTGCTGGAGACCATCGCCGCGGGGAACGAGCTGCGGATCCCCCTCGGGCCGGGCGCGGTGGCGCTCGCGCCCCGGGGAGTCTTCCACGACCTGCTGGCGGGTCCCCAGGGCATGGTCTGCTCGGCGCTGAGCCGATTTCCGGTCCGGGTGGTGGAGAAGGGGTAGGCGCCTTGAGGCGGCCCCCTTCGCGCCTGCGGCTGGTCGCGGAGGGTGACGAGCTGCTGCTTCGCTTCCTGGTCCGCCGCGGCGGCATCTCCGAGGATCTGGCGAGCTCCGCGATCGCGCGAGGCGGCGCGTTCGTGCGCGGCAGGCGGGAGCGCGACGGGAACGCGAAGGTCCGCGCGGGAGACCGGGTGGAGGTCGCCCTGCACGCTCCCGAGGCGCCGCCGCTCACGCGCGATCGGATCCTCCACCTCGACGAGCTGGTGCTCGCCGTGGACAAGCCGGCGGGGATCGCTGCCCAGGAGGACCTCGCCGGTGGGCCAGCCCTCCCCGAGCTCTGCAGCGCCCTTTTGCGCGAGGCGGGCGAGCGCCAGACGCAGGCCCTGCTCATCCACCGCCTCGATCGGGGGACCACCGGCGTCACCCTGCTGGCGCGAACCCGGCGCGCCCAGGCCGCGCTGCTGGCCGAGTTCCGGAATCGGAGCGCGCGCAAGGAATACAGAGCGCTGGTCGCTCCGGCTCCGGAGGCGGACGAAGGGACCATCGACGAGCCGGTGGAGTCGCGGCCCGCGCGGACCCGCTGGCGCGCGCTGGAGAGATTCGCCGCGGGCGCCGCGGTCGCGGCGTTCCCCGAGACGGGCCGCACGCACCAGATCCGCCTGCACCTCTCGGCGCTCGGCTGCCCTCTGCTCGGCGACAAGGCCCACGGCGGCGCGACGTTCCTCACCCGGCCAGGCGGCGAGCGACACGAGATCGCGCGCCCGATGCTCCACGCGCTCTCCCTGGCGCTGCGCCATCCGCTCGGGACGGAGCTGCGCGTGCTGGCTCCGCTCCCTGCCGACTTCGAGGCGGCGAGCGCCTTCCTCGCTCGTTGATCGCCGCTGCCGGAGGCGACCGTCCGTTGAAAGGCGGCGGGCCGTCTGCTAGAGCAGCGCGCCATGGGCGAGAACACCGAGGCGAAAAAGGACACGGGCCTCCTGATCGTGCAGAGCAAGGTCCGCGATTTGATCCGCGAGAAGGAAATGCGCACCTCGGACGAGTTCATCTCTGCGCTGTCGGAGCACGTCCGCACGGCCGTGGAGAAGGCCGTGTCGCGGGCGAAGGAGAACGGGCGCAGCACGCTGCGCCCCGCGGATCTGTAGGGCAGTGCGGAAGATCGCGCTCGCGCTGATGCGCGGCCTCGCCGAGCGGGGCGCGCGCACCGGCTGGGCGCCTTCACCCGGCGGACCGCTCCGGTACGCGGTCCAGGGCTCGGCCGACGAGCCATCCGCCCTGCTGCTCCACGGACTCGGCGATTCGCTCGCGAGCTGGGCGCGGGTGGTCGGACCGCTCTCGCGCGAATATCGGCTCCACCTGATCGACCTCCCTGGCCATGGCCTCTCCGGCACCCCGCCGGACTGGCGTCTCGGAACGCTGGCCGCGGCGGTCGCGGAGTACGCCCGGCGGCTGCACGAACCCGTTCTGATCGGTCATTCGCTTGGCGC
>WNFK01170855.1_pt1 | contig 11535 bp, 12 predicted proteins | sample 5400281 | NCBI WGS metagenome assembly WNFK01 (sample SAMN13153350, study PRJNA577476) | soil metagenome | isolation source: 20 cm soil on Douglas fir-dominated hillslope | place: USA:California | collected 2013-09-17
TCGCGCAGCGCCGGCAGGACCGCCGACGGCGGGACGCCGAGAAGGGGATTCACGGCCCGACCCGCGACCTCCCAGATGACCAGGAGCAGCGCGAGCAGCGCCAGCCGCAGGCCGACGACCGTCATCTTACAGTCGCGCCTCGGCGCGGCGCGCGCGCCTTCATCGCATCGCTCTCAGCGACTCCTCACGGATCTCGCTCCAGAGCTTGGCGCGAAGCGCGACCATCTCGGGCGACTCCATCGACCGCGGGTATTCCATCGTCAGGTCGAGCGCCGCCTTGATCCGCCCGGGCCGCGCGGTCATCACGGCCACCCGGGTCGAGAGGAACAGCGCCTCGTGGAGGCTGTGCGTGACGAAGATCACGGTCTTGCCGGTGCGCCGCCAGATGTCGAGCAGCCACTCGCCCATGAGGACGCGCGTCTGCTCGTCGAGCGCGCCGAACGGCTCGTCCATCAACAGGATCTTCGCGTCGAGCGCGAGCGCGCGACCGATCGCCACGCGCTGCTTCATCCCGCCGGACAGCTCACGCGGATATTTCTCGGCGAAACCGGAGAGCCCGAGCGGGCCCAGCAGGTCGGTCGCCGTTCGGCGGCGCCGCTCGGCTGGCACGCCCTGGAGCTCGAGGCCGAATTCGACATTTTGAAGCGTCGTCCGCCACGGAAAGAGACCAGCTTCCTGGAACACGGTCGCGACGCGCCGCGGATCGGGGCCGGTCACCGGGCGGCCGTCGACGAGCAGCCGCCCCTGATCCGGGGCGACGAGGCCACCGAGCATGCCGAGGAGCGTGGACTTGCCGCACCCGGAAGGCCCGATGAGCGTGCAGAAGGCGCCCTCCTCGACCGCGAGCGAGACATCGTGGAGCGCTTCCACCGGGCCCGAGCTGGTGAGGTAGCGCTTGGTCACGCCCTCGACGACGATCAGCTCGGGGCGAGCGCTCACGTGAGCTGGAGGATCCCCCGGGCGATGACGAGGCGCTGGATCTCGGAGGTGCCCTCGCCGATCTCGGTCAGCTTGGCGTCGCGGAAGATGCGCTCGACGGGGAATTCCGTGATGTAGCCGGCGCCGCCGTGGATCTGCACCGCTTTCGACGCCGCCTTCATCGCGGTCTCCGACGCGAACAGCTTGGCCATCGCCGCCGCGTGCATCGCGGGCCGACCCGTGTCTTTCAAGTGCGCCGCGCGCAGGGTGAGCAGGCGCGACACCTCGACCTCGGTCGCGACCTCCGCGATCATGCCCTGGAGGCCGTTGAACTCGGCGAGCGTGCGGCCGAACGCGCTGCGCTGCTTCATGTACTTGACCGCCTGATCGACCGCCGCCTGGGCGATGCCGACGCCCATGGCCGCCATTGCGATCCGTCCGCCCTCGAGCACCTGCATCGCCTGGACGAAGCCGTTGCCCCGATCGCCGATGAGGTTCTCGGCCGGGACGCGCGCGTCCTCGAAGATCATCTCGGCGGTGTCCGACGCGTGCAGGCCGAGCTTCCGGTACGGCTTGCCCCGGATGAAGCCCGGCGTGCTCTTGTCGAGGATGAAGGCGGAGATGCCCCGCGTCTTGCGCTCCGGATCGGTGCGGGCCATGACGACGGCGGTCGAGCCGACCGAGCCGTTGGTGATGAACGCCTTGCTGCCGTTCAGGACCCAGTGCCCGTCGCGCAGCTCGGCGCGCGTCACGAGCGCGGCCGCGTCGGAGCCCGAGCCCGGCTCGGTGAGACCCCAGGCCCCGAGCACACGGCCGCTGACGAGATCGGGCAGATATTTCTGCTTCAGCGCCGGCGACGCGAAGCTCGCGATGTGGTTGGTGCAGAGCGAGTTGTGCGCCCACATCGTGATGCCGACCGAGGCGTCGCCGCGGCACAGCTCCTCGACGATCAGGGCGTAGGACACGTAGTCGAGGCCGGCGCCGCCGAACTCCTCGGGCACCACCACGCCGAGGAAGCCGAGCGGCCCGAGCTTGGCCACGATCGCGTGGGGGAACTCGTGGCGCTCATCGAACGGCGCGATCTTGTCGCCGAGCTCGGCCACCGCCGCGCGAATGTGCTCGCGGACGAAGCGGACGATGTCCTGCGTGGAGGTGCCCGGCGTGAACAGCTCCTTGACGCCCATCGCCTTCAACGACGCGATGTCCTCGGGCGGGATGATCCCGCCGCCGAATACCGCGACGTCGCCCGCGCCCTGCTCGGCGAGCAGCTCGAGGACGCGCTGGAAGAGATAGTTGTGGGCGCCGGAGAGCACGGAGAGTCCGATGGCGTCCGCGTCTTCCTGGACCGCGGTGGCGACGATCTGCTCGGGCGTCTGATGGAGACCCGTGTAGATCACCTCGAAGCCGGCATCGCGCAGCGCCCGCGCCACGATCTTCGCGCCGCGGTCGTGCCCGTCGAGCCCCGGCTTGGCGACGACGACGCGGATCGCTCGCTCGGTCATCACGTGCCTCCCGTGAGCGCGGCGCGGATCTGCTCGCTCGCCTTCGCGATACGGTCCCGGTCGCCCGGGACGAGCTTCCAGTCGAACCCCTTGCCGTCATTGGTCCAGCGCGGAATCAGGTGCAGATGGAAGTGCGGCACCGACTGGAACGCCGCCGGCCCGTTGGCCTGGAGCACGTTCAAACCGTCCGGCTTGAGCGCGGCGCGCTGGGCGGTCGCGACACGCTTGGCCGTGGTGATGGCCGCCTGCAGGTCGGCCGGCTCGGCGTCGAAGATCGTGGCGACGTGCGTCTTGGTCAGCACGAGGCAATGCCCGGCGTTGAGCGGGTTGATGTCCATGATGCAGAGGGTCCGCTCGTCCTCGTAGACCTTCGTCGAGGGAATCTGCCCGTCGCGAATCTTGCAGAAGACGCAGTCGCTCATCGTGATCGCCTAGACCGGCACCGTCCAGCCGTGCGTGTCGGGCGCCGTGCCGTACTGGATGCCGACGATCGTGTCGTAGAGCTTCTGGGTCAGCGGGCCGATGCGCCCGCCGTTGATCACGATCCGCTCGCCCTTGTAGGAGAGCTCGCCCACGGGCGAGATGACCGCGGCGGTACCGGTCCCCCAGACTTCCTCGAGCTGGCCCTTGCGGGCAGCCGCGGCGACCTCGTCGATCGACACCAGGCGCTCGGAGACGCGCAGCCCCCACTCGCGCATCAGGGTGAGCACCGAGTCACGCGTGACGCCGGCCAGGATCGTGCCGCTGAGCGGCGGCGTGATGATCTCGTCGGCGATCTTCAGCATGATGTTCATCGTGCCGACTTCGTCGATGTACTTGCGCTCCCGGCCGTCGAGCCACAGCACCTGCGTGAAGCCCTCGTGCTTGGCCTCCTCGGCCGCGTAGAGGCTGGCCGCGTAGTTGACGCCGGTCTTCGCGCCGCCCACGCCGCCCTCGACCGCGCGCACGTACTTATCGACCACGAGGATCTTCACCGGGTTCATGCCCTCGGGGTAGTACGCGCCCACCGGCGACAGGATCACGTAGTAGATGTAGGACTTCGCCGGCCGCACGCCGAGGAACGCCTCGTTGGCGATGATCGTCGGCCGCACGTAGAGTGACGTGCCCACCGTCGACGGCACCCAGTTCTTTTCCATCCCGACCAGGGTCACCAGCGACTTCAGCGCCAGCTCCGGATCGAGCGGCGGAATGCAGAGACGCCGCGCCGACTCGTTCAACCGCTCGACGTGCTTCTGCGGCCGAAAAAGCCGGACCTTGCCGTCGCGCGAGCGAAACGCCTTGAGCCCGTCGAAGACCGCCTGCGCATAGTGCAGGACCGCCGCCGCCGGATCCATCGGGAACGGCCCGTACGGCTCGATGCGCGGGTCGTACCAGCCCTTCTCTTCCTGGAAGTTCATCACGAACATGTGGTCCGTGAACACGTTCCCGAACGCCAGCTCACTGTCCTTCGGCTTCTGCTTCTTCGTCGTCGCCTGGGTGATTCTGATCGGCTCACTCATCTCTTCCCTCGTTTCGCGGCCGCGGTTGCGTCATTCGCCCGTGTCGGGCACGTCATCGGCACCTAGAAGATGATCGGCTCACGATAGAGCCCAAAGACCCGCCGGTAGACATCCGAGATCTCGCCCAAACTGACGTAGTCCTTGACGGCGTCGATCAGCACCGGCATCACGTTGCGCTGCTCGCGGCACGCCTCGGCCAGCTGCTTGAGCCGCCGCTCGACCTTGCTGGCGTCGCGCGCGGCCTTGAAGCGCCCGACGCGCTCGACCTGCTCGTGCTCGACCGCCGCGTCGATCTTCAGGAAGTTGATCGGCCGCTCCTCGGTCATCACGTACTTGTTGACGCCGACCACGACCTTCTCGCGTCGGTCGTCCATCAGCTGATAGCGATACGCGGCGTCGGCGATCTCGCGCTGCGGATAGCCCGTGTCGATCGCCCGGACGATGCCGCCCATCGCGTCGATCTTCCGGATGTACTCGAGCGCGCCAGCTTCCATCTGGTCCGTCAACGTCTCGAGGAAGTACGAGCCGCCGAGCGGGTCGATCGTCAGCGCGACGCCGGACTCCTCGGCGATGATCTGCTGCGTCCGGAGCGCGACCGTCACGGCGTCCTCGGTCGGCAGCGCCCACGTCTCGTCGTACGAGTTGGTGTGCAGCGACTGCGCGCCGCCCAGCACCGCCGCCAGCGCCTGGATCGCGACGCGCGCGACGTTGTTGAGCGGCTGCTGCGCGGTTGCCGAGACGCCGGCCGTCTGCGTGTGCGTCCTGAGCCGCATCGACTCCGGCTTCTTGGCCCCGAACCGCTCCTTCATGAACCGCGCCCAGAGGCGCCGTGCCGCCCGGAGCTTGGCGATCTCCTCGAAGAAGTCGTTGTGGATGTCGAAGAAGAACGAGAGCCTCGGCGCGAAGCTGTCGATGTCCAGGCCGCGCGCGCAGGCCGCCTCGACGTAGCCGAGCCCGTCGGCCACGGTGAACGCGAGCTCCTGGACGTGCTTCGCCGTGAACTCGATCATGTCGACGACGATCCGGACGGCCGGATCGGGCGGACAGATCCATTCCTTCTGGGCGATGAACTCCTTCAGCATGTCGTTCTGCATCGTGCCGCCGACCCGGCCCCACGACACGCCCTGCTTCTCGGCGATGGCCAGGTACATGGCGAGCGCGACCGACGCCGTGCAGTTGATCGTCATCGACGTCGTGACGTCGCCGAGCGGGATCCCGGCGAACAGCCGCTCGAAGTCGTCCAGGGTCGAGATCGACACGCCTTCCTTGCCGACCTCGCCGCGGGCCCGCGGGTGATCGGCGTCGTAGCCCATCAGCGCGGGCATGTCGAACGCGGTCGAGAGACCGGTCTGTCCCTGCTCGAGCAGGTACTTGAAGCGGGCGTTCGTGTCCTCCGGCCGCCCGAAACCGGCGAACATCCGCATCGTCCAGAGCCGGCCCCGGTACATCGTCGGATAGACGCCGCGGGTGAATGGATACTCGCCGGGGCGCCCGAGCTTCTCTTCGGGCGACCACTCCTGCAGGCTCTCGGGCGTGTAGAGCGGTTCGATCGGGATCCCCGACAACGTCTCGAACCGCACCGGGCGCTCGGGCCCGCGCTCAGGCTCGGCCATGATCACCTCGCAGCAGGTGGCGTGCGACCACCAGCTTCTGGATCTGCGACGTCCCCTCGTACAGCTGCGTGATCTTCGCGTCGCGGAAGGCACGCTCGACCTCGTACTCCTTGATGAAGCCGTAGCCGCCGTGAACCTGGATCGCGTCGGTCGTGACCTTCATCGCCGTCTCGGCGGCGAACAGCTTGGCCATCGCGGCGGCGGTGCGATACGGCCGGCCGGCATCCTTGAGGGTGGCGGCCTTCCGCGTCAGGAGCCGCGCGCCGTCGATCGCCACGGCCATGTCGGCCAGCATCCACTGCACCATCTGGTGCTCGCCGATGATCACGCCGAAGGCTTTGCGCTCCCGCGCGTACGCCACCGCGCGCTCGTAGGCTCCGGTCGCGATCCCGACCGCCTGCGCGGCGATCCCGATCCGCCCGCCGTCGACCGCCGTCATGGCGATCTTGAATCCCTGTCCCTCGTCGCCGACGCGGTGCAGCACCGGCACGCGGCAGTCGTCGAAGAGCAGCTCGGCCGTGTCCGAGGCGCGGATGCCGAGCTTGTCCTCGGTCTTTCCCACCGTGAAGCCCGGCGTGCCCTTCTCGACCACGAAGGCGGTGATGCCGCGGTGGCCTTTCGCGCGATCGGTCTGACAGAACACGAGCGCGAACGATGCCTCGCGCCCATTCGTAATGAAGCGCTTGCGCCCGTTCAGCACGTAGTGATCGCCGTCCCGCACGGCCAAGGTCGCCTGGTTCGTCGCATCCGAGCCCGCCTGCGGCTCGGTGAGCGCGAAGCATCCGTGCGCGTGACCCGAGGCGACCGGCGTCAGGAACTGCTCGCGCTGAGCGTCGGTGCCGAACCGCGCGAGCGGGTCGCCGTAGAGCGAGTTGTTGACCGACATGACCACGGCGTGGCTCGCGCAGACCCGCGCGATCTCTTCGAGCGCGACCACGTACGCGACGGCGCCGGCGCCGCTACCGCCCCATTGCTCGGGAATCGCGATGCCCATCAGTCCGAGCTCGCCCATCCGCTTGACCGTCTCGTGCGGGAAGCGCGAGTCGCGGTCGATCTCGGCGGCGATGGGCCTGATCTGAGTCTCGGCAAACTCCCGCGCCGTGGCCTGGATCAGCTGCTGCTCGGACGTCAGATCGAACGTCACGCCTGTCTTCCTATTTCTCCAGGAGCTTCTTGAACTCTTTCGTCAGCTCGGGCACGACCTCGAACAGATCGGCCACGATCCCGAAATCGGCGATCTTGAAGATCGGCGCCTCCGGGTCCTTGTTCACGGCCACGATCACCTTCGACGTCCGCATGCCCGCCAGGTGCTGAATCGCGCCCGACACGCCGAAGCCGAGATAGAGCTTCGGCGAGATCGTCCGCCCGGTCTGGCCGATCTGGAAGCGATGCGGCCGCCAGCCCGCGTCCACGGCCGCGCGCGACGCGCCGACCGCCGCGCCGATGACCCGGCCCAGCTCTTCCAGGATCACGTAGTTCTCCGGGCCCTTCATGCCGCGCCCGCCGGAGATGACGGTCTCTGCCTCGGTCAGCTCGGGGAGCCCGGTCGAGACTTCCTCGCGGCGCTCGGCGAATTTCATCTGCGCGCCCGCCGCGGTGAGGCTCGGCCGCTCGATTGTGGCGGTCTTGCCTGGCTGGCTCTCGGCGGGACGGAACACGTTGGGTCTCAGGGTCGCGACCCACGGCGACTTCGCCCACGTCACCTTCGAGAGCAGCTTGCCCGCGTAGACCGGACGGGTCGCGACGAGCTTGTCGCCCTCCATCGCGAACCGGACCGAGTCGGCCGAGAGCCCGACCCCCAGCCGCGCGGCCAGGCGTGCCACGAACTCTCGCTGGCGGCTCGTGACCGGCGCGAAGATCGCCGCCGGCGACTCCTTCGTCGCGAGATCCGCGGCCGCCGCCGTCCAGACCTCACTGCGGTACGGCGCGAACGCGGCGTTCTCGAGCAGCAGCACCTTGCCGGCACCCCACTCGCCCAGCTGCTTCAAGCCGGCCTCGCTCGCCTTGTCGGTGATCCACACCGCCTCGACCCGGCCGGGCGCGAGCCGTGCGGCTTCGCCGATCACCTCGGCCATGACCTTCTTCGGGGCGCCGTTTCGATCGTCTTCGACGATGCACCAGAACGCGTTGGGCATGGTGTCCTCTCGCTAGATCGCTTTGGCGTCTTCGCGCAGGGCGCGGACGAGCTCTTTCACCGCGGTGGGCACGTCACCCTGGATGATGCGTCCCGGCGGACGCGCCGGCAGCGCCTCGAGTCCGACGATCGAGAGCTGCGACGGCTCGGCCGAGATCCCGAGGTCGGCCGCCTTCACGTCCTTGATCTCCTTCTTCTTGGCGCCCATGATCCCCTTCAAGGTCGGGTAGCGCGGCTCGTTGAGCCCCTTCTGCGCCGCGAGCACCGCGGGCAGCGGCAGGTCGAAGACCTCGAGGCCTCCCTCGACCTGGCGCGCGGCCCGGACAGACTTGCCGTCGGCGTCGATCGTTTCCTCCATGATCCAGTAGGCGCACGGCCAGCCCAGCAGCTCGGCGAGCTGCGCCGTCACGGCGCCCATGTCGTCGTCGATCGCCTGACGGCCGCACAGCACGAGCTGCGGCGCTTCCTGCTTGATCACGGCGGCCAGCGCCTTCGCGGTCGCCAGGGTGTCCGCCGCCGACCACGCGGCATCGTTCAGATGGATCGCGCGATCGCATCCCATCGCGAGGCTGGAGCGAAGCGCCTCCTTCACGCGATCCGGCCCGAGGGACACCGCCACCACCTCGCCCTGGCCGCGCTTTTCCTTGATCCGGAGTGCCTCCTCCACGGCGAACTCGTCGTAGGGCGAGACGATCCACGTGATGCCCGTCGTGTCGATCGACTTCCCGTCCGCCGCGATCTTCACCTGGGTGGCCGTGTCCGGCACCTGCTTGATGGTGACAACGATCTTCATGACGTCGCTCCTTCGTAGTGAAGTTCGCGGGTGATCCGGAAGCGGTCGCCCGGGATGAAGACTCGATCGAAGACGACCGGCGCGCCGCCGGCGTCGTACGAGACGCGCTCGGACTCGAACGCCGGCTCGCCGGCGCCGCAGCCGAGATCGCGAGCCTCGCGTCGGCCCAGGCGCACAGCGGAGACGGTTTCGCTGGCGCGCCTGATGATCACGCCCAGCTTGAACTCGAGGACCTGGTGTAGCGGCGTCAGCGCGAGATCGGCGCGGACGACCTCGTCACCGAGCGGCGCCGGCAGGAACGACCGCTGGAGGCTCATCGGATGCGCATCGACCAGGCGGAGCCGATCGAGCACGAGCACGCGCGGCCGGCCCGAGAGGCGCAGCGCCTCGGCGACACGCCGGTCAGGCGCCGCGAACCGCGTGCCCAGCAGCCGGGTCGCGACGTGCTCGCCCTTGGCCGAGAGATCGCCGGCGAAGCGGCGAAGCTGCAGGATGTCGTAGTCGATGGACGGCGCGGCGACGAACGTGCCGAGCCCGTGGCGACGCGTGATGAGGTGCTCGCGCTCGAGTAGCTCGAGCGCCTGACGGAGGGTCATCAAGGTCACGCCGAAGCTCTTCGCGAGCTGGCGCTGATTGTCGAGCCGTGCGCCGGTCGCCAGCTCGCCGCCGCGGATTCGTTCGCGCAAGGTTTCCGCGATGCGGTGATAGCGGGGCACTCGACCGTTCAGCTTCATCCTGCCGTTCATAGAACCTCAGTGTTCTAGAACTCCGAACGCCGACAGCAATCGCGACAGCGCTGAGACACGGAAGAGAAAACGCCAACTTCGAAAGGTACTTCGGCCCGAGAGCGCCCGCGACGTGCCTATCGTACCATCTTTCTCGGCGAGCCGTCGACTCGCCACGGGCGGGCAGGAATTGCGCCGATCCGACGGGGCGGCAGCAGTGGCCGCGAGGCCTACGAGCCGGCGGAGAGTTCTCGGGTCAGGCCGACGAGCCGCTCGAGCTTGCCGCGGGCGGCGCCGCTGTCGATCGAGCGCGCCGCCAGCTCGACGCCTTCCTTCAGATCGCGCGCCCGGGTTCCGACCACCAGCGCGGCGGCGGCGTTCATGAGGACGATGTCGCGCTTGGGGCCGGGCTCTCCGCGGAGGATCGTGCGGATTATCTCCGCGTTCTGCTCGCGGTCGCCGCCGAGCAGGTCACGGATCGAGGCGCGCGACAGGCCGAAATCCTCGGGTCGGACGGTGAACGTCCGCACGGCGCCCTCGCGAACCTCCGAGACGCGGCTCTCGCCGGTGTTCGAGATCTCGTCGAGGCCGTCGGCCCCGTGGACCACGAAGGCGCGAAACGTGCCGAGCTCGGCCAGGACTCGGGCGAGCGGCTCGGTCAGCGCCGCCGCGGCGACGCCGATGACCTGGGCATTCGCGCCCGCCGGGTTGGTCAGCGGGCCGAGCAGGTTGAAGACCGTCCGGATCCCGACCTCGCGCCGCGCTGTCATCACGTGCTTCATCGCCGTGTGGAGAAGCGGCGCGTAGAGAAACCCGATGCCGACCTCGGCCACGCACCGACCGACCTGCTCGGGCGTCAAAGTCAGACTGACGCCGAGCGTCTCGACGACGTCGGCCGAGCCGCACAGCGAGGCGCCGCTGAGTCCCGACATCGAGCGGTTGCCGTGCTTGGCGACCCTGAGCCCGGCGCCCGCCACCACGAACGCGGTCGCCGTCGAGACGTTGAAGGTTCCGGAGGCATCGCCGCCCGTACCGCACGTGTCGACCAGCATCTCGCGATCGGTGCCGGTGAGCGCGGCCGTCTCCTCGGCGCGCGTGTGGACGCGCGCGACCTTCGAGCGCATCACCTGCGCGAAACCGATCAGCTCCTCGACCGTCTCACCCTTCATCCGGAGCGCGGTCAGAAACGCGGCGATCTGCGCGTCGGTAGCGGTGCCCGACATGATGGCTTCCATCGCGCCGGCGGCCTCGATGCGCGTGAGATCGCGCCGGTCGACGAGGACGCGCGTGGCTTCGGTGATGATCGGGCTCGTCATGCCGGACCCCTCCTCCCCTTTCGAGCCCACAGAGTATCGCACCTCGGTCTCGGAGGGGTTTGCGGCGACGACGGCCTTGCGGCGCGCTTCGCGCTATACGCCGGTGCCGGCGCGGTCGTCGAAATCGGCGGGACGCAACCGGTCCAGCCATCGGCGTACCGTGTGGGCTCGCAGCTCCTGGTCGGCCGGACACGAGTGGGCGAGCGCCGCATCTGAAGCCAGGATCGGCACGTTCGCCCTCAGCGCCAGGGCCAGCCCATCCGCGGGATGGCACACCAGCGCGAGGTCGTGGCCGGCGCGACGGACCACGAGTGACGCGTTCACGCCCTGCTGGTCGCCGTCGATCTCGGCGCGCACGAGCTCGAGGCCACCGGCTTCGGCGATCTCGCCGAGCAAGTCGAAGATCGGCACGGCCCCGCAGCACGCCTTGCCAAGCACACGGGCCAGACGGTTCAACTCGTTCATCGGCAGGTAGAAGGAGAGCCAGCGACTCCGGTCGACGTCCTCGAGGAGCACCATGGGCCGAGAGGTCTGCCGGCAGGTACACAGGTCGACGACTCGCATCTCCGTCATTTCGTGGCTCCGCCGGAACCGGATGTGCCGCTCCGGCCCGGAAACTCCCGCTGGAACCATTCCAGGAGGAGATACTTCTCGTAGCGCAACGGATCGGTGGACAGGAGCCCGGCTCGCGGCAGGTACAGCGGATCGCGCAGGTCGCGCGCGCCAGAGCTCACGACCTTTCCGTCACGATCGATCAGGCGAAACTCGAGCCGGATGCGCGGGGCGTAGATGTCGAGCATCACGCGGACGCTGCAAGCCTGGGGGCCACGCCACGTCTCGAACTCGCCGGCCATGTCGATGTCGATGAGGGTGATCTCGAGCGCTCCGCCGTCCGGCACGTAGCGTGCGCCGGTGGCACGAATGAACTGGGGCAGGTCGTCGAGGAGGCCGCGCGTGCGCGCGGCCATGCCGACGCACGTGGCTTTGAAGTCGGTGAACGCTTCCGGTCGCGACATCTGAACCATCACGCGCTCC
>WNFK01231697.1_pt1 | contig 11530 bp, 9 predicted proteins | sample 5400281 | NCBI WGS metagenome assembly WNFK01 (sample SAMN13153350, study PRJNA577476) | soil metagenome | isolation source: 20 cm soil on Douglas fir-dominated hillslope | place: USA:California | collected 2013-09-17
AGATTCAGCAAGACCTGCTGCAGCTGCACGCGGTCTCCCGCGACGACAGGAAGGTCCGCAGCGACGTCCGAGCGAATGGTGACTCGACGTGCCGCTGACTCGCTCGCTGCCAGAGCGGCGACGTCTTCGACGACGTCTCTGAGCTGCAGGGGCGCTTTCTCCGACGGCGATCTCGTCGCCAGAGCGCGGACGCGCTGGATGATGTCGCTCGCTCGCTCGCCATCACCGACGATGTCCGTCAAGGCTTCCCGCACCTCGTCCAAGTCACTTCGACCGCCCGGCAACAGACCGAGACAAGCGTTGGCGTTGTTGACGATGGCTGCGAGCGGTTGGTTCACCTCATGGGCGAACGACGCAGTCACCTCCCCGAGCGTGGTCACGCGGGTCACGTGGGCCAGCTCTGCCTGGGCCAGGAGGAGCGCCTTCTCCGTCTGTTCCGCGCGCACGGCCACCGTGACGTCGCTGCTGACACCGCGGTAGCCGAGGAAGCCACCGTCCGCGTCAAACACGGGCTTCCCACTGGTGGCAATGTAGACCACCGATCCGTCGGCGCCCGTGGTCCGGTAGACGAAGCCGCGAAACGGCTGGTGGGCTTCGAGGGTCGCGATATGGCGGCGCCACTTGTCGGGCTCCTCCTCGACGTCGGTGGCGACGTCCCACCGAGTCACGCCGATCCGCCGGGCGGGAGGGATGCCGAGCGTGGTGGTCGCCACGATGGCCACGGGGAGGTCCTCCGCGACCCGCGTGAAGGCATGGTCCGGGCCCGTCTCCCAGAACCAATCCGAGGCTGTCTCGGCGTAATCGCGAAACCGCTGTTCACTCGCCCGGAGCTGTCTCGTCCGGTCGGCCACCCGTCGCTCGAGCTCCTCGTTGAGCGCCGAGTTGCGCAGGGCGATCTCGGCCTGGGTGATGATGCTGTGGAGGAGAAATCGCTCGAAAGGCGTGGGGAAGCTCGAGCGCCGAGACGCGACCACCACCAGGTCCGGGTGTCCGGCGAGCGCGAGCGGGATCCGGATCGCGCGCAGAGGCTCGCCGGTGACGGGGTCCGGGAGAACGAAGGCCTGGTTCGCGTCGGGGTCCGTCGTCTCCTCTGTCCGGTCGCTTCCGGCGGGGTCCGCCGGCCGGATGCAGGCCAGATCGAGCCGCAGCATGCTCGACAACGCCTCGAGCACAGCCTCCCGGATATCTGCCGCGTCCCGGCCGCTCCACACCGCGGGCAGCGCCAGAATCGCGATGAGGTCACGGAGCTGGCGGCGAAGCGTCGCGGTATCCCCCGGGAGGGCCACGACAAGATTCGCCGGCTCGTGCGACGAGACGCTCGGTTCAGGAGTCGTTTCCATTGCCGGCCCGCGCGCGCAACTCGCGCAAGAATTCATCGGGAGGAATGAAGAAGGGGTTCTCCTGCAGGACGCCGGCGATCACGGCCATGGGGTGAGTGCGGAGGATATCCATGACGACGCCGGCGCCAAACTTGGCGAGATCGTAAGTTCAGAGGACGGGATCCCGGTATTTCGGGAGGATGTAGTTGAGGCGCGTCTCGTACTCCACCAGGTCATCCACGCCCGGTCTGTCCTCCAGCGCCCATTCCATGTGCGCGACCAATCGAGTCAAGGGAAACCCGCACCGCTGGCCGTCGATGAGCACCTCCTCGATCAAGGCCAGCATGGCGGCCTGGTCGAAGTGACCGCCGCGCAGATAGGCGTCCTGCCAGGTGCGCAGCTCCAGCTGACCGCTCTGCTCGACGGCGGCGACGTCGACGCCCGCGGCGGCCAGCCGCTCGACGTGATCGCGGCGCAGGGTCGGATCCACGATGTGGAAGGCCTTCTCCCCGTGCGAGAGGCCCTCCTTGATGAAGGGCAGGAACACGCGGTACTCCTCGTCCCTGGTGTGGAAGAACGCGCACACATGGCGGTATTGCCCGAGCCGTGTTCCCGCGAGGGTGATGGGCCGATCGGTCTCCCCATTCCTCATGCCGGCCTCCCCATCGATCCGAGTGTCCTCGCTCACGCCGATGCCATGGTGAGATGCGGCGATGCCCTTGTCAAGAATACCGACTCAGGTAGGAGTCGATCCCTACCAAAGTAGGGTGCCAAAGTAGGGTATTGGTTGGTCCCGACCAATGTCGGGTAGACGCGGCCCTCCCGCGCAATTATTCTGACCTGCAGGGGGAACGCTTTGCGGAGGATAAATCATGATCGACAGCATCGAGCGGAGACGGGTCGACGAAGTGCTGCGCCAGAGCGAAGAGCGCTTTCGCGAGCTGGTGGAATTGATGCCGGTCGCCGTCTATGTGTGCGACACATCGGGGAGACTTCAAAGCTACAACAAGCGCGCGGTGGAACTATGGGGACGCAAGCCAGCCTCGGGCTCCACCGCGCAGCACTATTGCGGATCGCTGCGCCTCTACTCTCCCGACGGGCGGCGGGTGCTCCACCAGGATTCGAAGATGGCGGAGGTGCTCCAGACCGGGATCGGGGCTCGCGACCTGGAAGTCGTGATCGAGCGGTCCGACGGATCGCGCATCGCGGTACTCGTAAATATCGTGCCCTTGAGAAATGGCGACGGAGACTTGATCGGCGCGATGAATTGCTTTCAGGACATTACCGAGCGAAAGCGGGCTCAAGTGGAGCTGCAGCATTCGGTCGGCCAGTTGCGGGCGCTCGCGGGACGGCTGCAGATTGTGCGCGAAGAGGAAAGGAAGAGGGTGGCCCGCGAGATTCACGATCAGCTGGGTCAGGCGCTGACCGCCATCAAGCTCGAGTTGTGGCCTTTGGTCCATGGGCGGAAAGAACGATCCGAGACGCTGTTCCGGCTGATCGACGAGACGATGGAGTCCGTACGCAGAATATCAGCCGAGCTCCGGCCGGGAATCCTGGACGAATTGGGCCTGCGGGCGGCGGTTCAATGGGCCACCGAGGAATTCCAGGGTCGAACGGGGATGAAGTGCCAGCTGGACTTACCACCGGATGACATCGTCATCGATCGGGAGGTGGCCACGGCGCTCTTTCGCATCCTTCAGGAAACGCTCACCAATGTGGTCCGCCACGCCAACGCGACGCAGGTGAGCGTACGACTGGCCAGGGAGGAGGACGGACTGGTCCTGGAAGTCCAGGATAACGGTAAAGGGATCAGCGAAGAGCAAGCGTCAGCCGACCGGTCGCTTGGAATCCTGGGTATGCGGGAGCGCGCGGCTCTGCTGGGAGGCGAGCTCGCCATCAGCGGCGCTCCGGGCGAGGGTACGACCATGAGAGTCCGGATCCCCGAAACCTACGACAAAGAAACGCATGAGAATCGTGATTGCGGATGATCATCCTGTCGTGCGGCGCGGGCTGAGGGCCATCGTCGAGGACGCGCTTCTCCCCGCGGACGTCCACGAGGCGGGCAACGCCGCCGAATTGCTCACCCTCGTGCGCAAGCGAGAGCCCGACGTCGTACTCCTGGACATCGCGATGCCGGGCCGGAGCGGACTCGAGGCGCTGAAGGAGCTCCGGCGCGAGCACCCGAAGATTCCCATGCTGGTGCTGAGCATCCACTCCGCGGATGAGTTCGCGGTGCGATCCATCAAGGCCGGTGCGTCCGGTTACCTCACGAAGGACAGCGCTCCCGAGGAGCTCGTCGACGCGATTCGCACGGTGGTGGCGGGGAGGAGATACCTCACACCATCCGTGGCCGAGCGTCTGGCGTCGGCCGTCGAAAGCGACGCGAAGGGAGCGCCGCACGAGATGCTGTCCGATCGCGAGTTTCACGTGCTCCGCATGCTCGCGGTGGGCAAGACGAACGGCGAGGTCGCCGGCGAGCTGGCCCTGAGCGCCAAGACCATCAGCACGTACCGGACCCGGACACTGCGGAAGATGGGCATGAGGACCAACGCGGAGCTGGCACAGTACGCGGTCCGCCACGGACTGGTCTGACCCGACAGCCGGGTTGACGTCGTCCTACGCGCCGGCGAGGCGGCCGCCTACACGAAATCGCGGAGGTCGCCGATTGTCCGCCCTCGGGCGCGACGGTTACACTCGCTCGAGCGACATGAAGGCGAGCAGCGGGGGGGGACCGACGGGGCGCCGGGCGAGGCCCAGGTGGCTGGGTACGTTGCCCGCGGGGGAGGCCAAGGCACTCCGCGAGGCGTCGCGGGTGCGCAGCTATCAGGCCGGCGAGTCGGTGTTCGGTCCTTCGCGGGAACCGAACGAGATTTACGTGCTCGAGGGTGGACTGATCCGGATTCTGCGCGTGACGCCGACCGGCGCCGAATTCACCCTTCGCTATGTCCAACCCGGCGAGGTCTTCGGTGATATCGCGGTGATGAGCGGCCATCCTCGAGAGACGTTCGCTCAGGCCAAGACGGCATCGAAGGTGCTGCACCTCCCCCGCGCCGCATTCCTGGGGGTGCTGCGGGCGCACAGCTCGGTGCTCTATTCGGTCACGAGGCGGATCGCCCGGCGCTTCGTCGAGCTCCAGAGCCGCGCGGAGGAGCTCATCTTTCTGGATGCCCGCACTCGTCTGGCGCGGGTGCTCCTCCGCCTCGCCGGGGAGCACGGCTACCGATCGGGGCAAGGCCTGACGATCGGACTGCCGTTGACGCACGAGGAGGTCGCGACCCTGATCGGGACGTCGCGTCAGACGGCAAGTCTCTACCTCGGCGAGTTGACCAAGGCCGGCCTGGTCGCGCGCCGCGGCCGGCAAGTGATCCTCCCCAATCCGGGCGCTCTGGAGACCATCGCCTCGGTGAGCAGGGACCAAAACAGTTGATCAAGAAGGATGCAGGTGTCGTGTAGCTGACAGACACGCTCCCGGCCAGCGGGTAGGGTAGGCGTGGGGTAGAGCGATCAAGGCCTTGGCTGGTGCCGGTGTCGTTGCGCTCGGGAGCATCGTCCTCGCTGGTTGGCTCTTTCCCCAGGGCCGGTTCATGAGCGCGCTGGCCCTGCTCCTGGTCATGGGTGTCATCGGCATCGGCCTCGTCCGGCTCCGCGTGAGACCGCTGGCCACCCGGCTGGAGAGGCGCGTAGAGGAACGGACGGCGGCGCTCCTCCAGACGACGAGGGCGCTCGAGCTCGAGATCGCCGAGCGCAGGCGCGCCGAAGAAGCGCTGCGCGAGAGCGAGGCGGCCCTCGCGAGGTCCGCCCAGCGCCTCAACGTCCTGCATGAGATTGACCGGGCTATCATCGCCGCGGAGGAGCCGGTGGCGATCGCGGAGACGGTGGCGCGACGCCTGCGGGACCTGCTCGGGGCGCCCCGCGCCATCGTCAATCTGTTCGATTTCGGCGCGGGCGAGGTGGAGTGGCTGGTGGGGGTGGGGCGTCGCCGCGTCCACCGCGCACCCGGCATTCGCTACTCGTTGCGATTCGCCGGCGACATCGAGGCCCTACGGCGGGGCGAGCCGCAGACAATTGACGTTCGCTCGCTGCCCCCGAGCCCTGAAACCGAGACCCTCCTCGCCTCGGGCATCGCCAAGTACGTGGTGGTGCCGATGATCGCCGGCGGTGAGCTGATCGGCTCGGTCAGCTTCGGTGGAGATCAGGCCCAGTTTTCAGGGGAGCAGGTCAGCATCGCCCAGGAGGCGGCCGCCCAGCTGGCCATCGCGATCGCGCACCGGCGTCTCGTTGATGCCCTGCGCGAAAGCGAGGAGCGTACCCGGCTGATCGTGGAGACCGCGCTCGATGCCATCGTGACGATCGACGCGGCGGGCCGGGTGACCGGCTGGAGCCCGCAGGCGGAGGCGACCTTCGGCTGGTCTCAAGCGGAGATCATCGGAGGCCGGCTCTCCGACTCGATCATTCCCGAGCGCTACCGCGCCGCCCACGAACAAGGGCTGAGGCGGTTTCTGGAGACCGGTGAGGGCCCGGTCCTCAACCAACGGATCGAGCTGACGGCGTTGCGCCGTGACGGCACCGAGTTTCCCGTAGAGCTGGCGATCACGCCCGTACGATTGAGAGGGGCCACGGTGTTCACCGCCTTTCTCCGGGACATCACCGATCGAACCCACGCGTCGGCCGCCTTGCGGCAGAGTGAGGCTCAATTCCGCGTCCTCTTCGAGAGCAATCCGCTCCCCATGTGGCTCTACGACCTGGAGACGCTGCAGTTCTTGGAGGTCAACCCGGCCGCCGTATCCGGGTACGGGTACTCGCGGGAGGAGTTCCTCCGCATGCGGCTCAGTGACATTCGGCCGATGGAGGAGGTGCCGAGGCTCAAGGAAGTGGTGGCCGGGTTCACCGTCGGCGCCGTGCGGCGGGCGGGGATCTGGAAGCACAAGCTGAAGGACGGACGGCTCCGCGATGTCGATGTCATCGCCCACTCCTTCGACTTCGCGGGACGGCAAGCGGCGCTCGTCGTGGCCATCGACGTCACCGAGCTCAAGCAGACGGAAGCAGCGGTCACGAAGTATACCGAGCGGCTTCGCGTTCTTCACGAGATCGACCGGGGACTCCTGGCCGCCGAGGACCTCGGGGCCATTGCCGAAGCGGCGGTCCGGAGTCTCCGGGGACTGCTGGGCCTGCCGCGCGTCATCGTGAATCTGTTCGACCTCGCGGCGGGCGAGGCGGAATGGCTCGCCGCGGCGGGCCGCCGCCGGATCCGCGTCCGCCCCGGTGTCCGATACCCCCTGGAGCCCATTCTCGGCAGTGTGGCCGCCTTGCAGCGGGGAGAGAATCAGGTGGTCGACCTCAGCCGCCTTCCCGGGAGCCCCGAGGCGGCGGCCCTGCGGGCGTCGGGGGTGGAGGTCTACATGGTGGTGCCGATGATCGCCGGCGGCGAGCTGATCGGCGCGCTCAGCTTTGGGGGTGAGTCGAGGGAGTTTTCGCCGGAGCAGGTCAGCATCGCGCAGGAGGTGGCCGCCCAGCTGGCCATCGCGCTGACGCAGGCCCGGCTGCGCGAGCTCGCGAAGCAGCACGCGGCCGAGCAGGCGGCGGCGCTGGTCGCGACCGAGGCCTCGGAGCAGCGATTCCGCGTCCTCGTCGAAGGATCCATCCAGGGGGTCTACCTGGTCGGCGCCGACTTGCGCATCCGCTACGCGAACGCGGCCCTGGCCCGCATCTTCGGCTATAGCGGGCCGGAGGTCCTGATCGGACGCTCGATCCTCGATCTCTATGCGCAAGACGAGCGAGCTCGCATCGAGAGCCTGGCCAGTGCCCGGCTTCGCGGCGAATCCCCGCCGGACCGTTACGAGACGCTGGGCCTACGCGAGGACGGCTCCCCGGTCTGGCTCGAGCTGCTGATCTCCTCCGTGACCCTCGAGAGCGAGCCGCTCTCCCAGGTCACGCTCGTCGATATCTCGGAGCGCCGCGCGGCGGAGGAGGCCCTGCACCAGAGCGAGGAGCAGCTGCGCCAGGCCCAGAAGATGGAGGCCATCGGGCGGCTCGCCGGCGGGGTGGCCCACGACTTCAATAACCTGCTCACGGTGATCGGCGGGCGCGCCCAGCTGCTGAGAACGCGCCTCGCCCCCATGGACCGCGGCTTCCGCGACGTCGAGATCATCCAGCAGACCGCGGAGCGGGCGGCGGCTCTCACCAACCAGCTGCTGGCCTTCAGCCGGCGCCAGGTCATACAACCGCGCGTGCTCGACCCGAATGCCGTCATCGAAGGCGCGGCCGGTATCCTGCGGCGTCTGCTGGGCGAGGACGTCGATCTGCGGACGGTCCTGGCGTCAGGGGTGGGCCGGGTGCGGGCCGACGTCACTCAGCTCGAGCAAGTGCTGTTCAATCTCGCCGTGAACGCGCGGGACGCGATGCCCGGTGGGGGCCAGCTCACGATGGAGACCGCCGACGTCGAGCTCCTCGAAGGGCATACGAGTGGCGGCGCGATGCCGGGCTCCTACGTGATGCTGGCGGTGAGCGACGGGGGGCATGGGATGGACGCCGCCACGCAAGCTCGGATCTTCGAGCCCTTCTTCACGACCAAGGACCCGGGCCGGGGGACGGGCCTCGGGCTGTCCACCGTCTACGGGATCGTCAACCAGAGCGGTGGGCACATCGAGGTCTCCAGCCAAATCGGGATCGGCACGACATTCACGATCTATCTGCCACGGGTGGACGCCGCCACGTCCGGGGCCGACGTCGCCGAAGCGCCCGCCGACCCTCCGCCGCATGGCACCGAGACCGTCCTCATCGTGGAGGACGATGAAGGGGTGGGCCAACTGGCGCAGGAGATCCTCGAGGCAGGTGGCTACACCGTGCTCGTCGCCGCCACCCCCGCGCAGGCGCTCGAGCTCGTCGACCGGAGCACCGAGGCGATCCATCTCCTATTGACCGACGTGGTGATGCCCGGCATGAACGGCCGCGCGCTGACCGAGGAGTTGACGCGGCGCCGCCCGGGGCTCAAGGTCATCTTCATGTCAGGCTATACTGCGGACGTGATCGGCCGGCAGGGCAGCCTCGATCCTGGGATGATCCTGATCCAGAAGCCGTTCACGCCGGGCGTGGTGCTTCGGACGATTCGCAAGGTACTTGACGCCTCTACTTCCGGCTCGGATCGTCCTCCAGGTTGACGTACTTCACGCCCCAGGGTCCCACACCGTGCACCTGGATCACGGTCTCCTCCCTCGCTTCCACGAAGTGGGGGTTTCCCACCGGCATCACGACGAAGCTCCCCGCCCGCATCGGCGCCAGCTTGCCGGCGTCGAAGGTATCTCCCATCCCGAAGTGAAGCGTGCCGGACAGCACGGTCAGGTGCTCGATGGCGGGATGCGAGTGCGGAGCGACCTTGAATCCGGCGGGAAACTTCAAGCGCATGGTGAAGGGGCCGGGGTCGCTGGGCTTGCCCTCGATCACCGCCAGCATTGCCCCTCGCGGCAGTGAGGGCGGCGCGGCGCTCCACCTGATGTCGTCGGGACCCAGCATCACGTGCTCGCCCTGGGCCAGGGCCAGGGAAGGGCCGAGCGAGAGCGTTACGAGGACCATCAGCGATCGTAGGATTCGCATCGCATGCCTCCTTCGGTCAGGGTTTACCTTCCAGCAATCCATCGCCGGTCGGGCGTGCGCTGCCCGGAGTCGGCTCCTCGGTCACGGAGATCGCGCGGACGTCGTGCAGGGAGGGGGGAATGGTGATCTTCGCCCAGGCCACCCCGCGCGCGTCGACCGCAAAGGTGCCGCCGGTCACCGTGGGTGAGCCCATCCGGACGAACCACACCTGATACGTGCGTCCCCGCGGTAGCACGCTCAGTCCGCTGATCGCCAGGTGCCCCTGCCCTCCGTCCACGGGGACGAAAAGCCGTGCGCTGGCTCCGGGCCGGCCGGTACCCGCGAAGGTGACGACGCGGCCCGGCCGGCGGGACAGCGCCTCCACCTCCGGCCCAGGCGCCGGCCCGGGCGATCGGTACATGAGCTCCCGCTGGAGGAACACGTTCCAGATCAGGAGCGACGCCACGAGCGCCGTCAGAGTCGGCCACACCGCGTGGCGCCAGAGCGGTCGCGGTCCGGTCCTCGCCCCTCGGGGGCGCGGGAGCCGACGCCGTCCGACATCGGCTCGAACCGCCGCCCAGGCTTCCGGCGGCGGCGCGACCGGCTCGAGCCCGAGGGGAAGGGCCTCGGCGACGGCCCGATGCTGCGCGAGGACGCTGCGGCATGTCGCGCATGTCGCGACGTGCGACTCGACGCGCCGCGCCTCGGGCTCTCCGAGGGCACCGAGGGCGTACGCGCCGAGATCGTCGTCGGGGTGTTCTCGAAGGTCAGCCACGGTCTTTCTGCGCCTCCCCTCCGGGTCCGATGAGTGGCCACAGCACCGCCCGCAGACGCTCCATTGCCTCGCGGGTTCGGCTCTTGATGGTTCCGAGCGGTTGCCCCAGCACGCTCGCGATCTCCGCCTGGGTCTGTCCCCCGAAGTACGCCATCTCGATGGCCTGGCGCTGCGCTACCGGCAGGGCCTGAAGCGCGCCCGCGATCGCGCGGCGCAGCGCCACCGTATGCGTGACGTCGGATGGACCGGCTTCCGGCCTGAGCTCCGTGAGCGCTTCGCGCTCGCGCAGGCGTGCCTGGTGCGGCCGGCTCCGCAGGAGATCGATGGCGCGATGCCGCGCGATGCTCACGAGCCACGAGACCAAACGGCCTCGCGCCGCGTCGTATGCTTCGCACCGGTCCCAGCAGCGGAGGAAGGTGTCTTGCAGCACTTCACGCGCGAGCTCGGGATCAGCGACGATGCGGAGCGCGAGGGCATAGATGAGGCCTCCGTGCCGGGCGTAGAGCGATTCGAGGGCCGTCTCGTCGCCGAGCCGCATGCGGTCCACCAGCCCCAGCTCTTCGCGTGCCGTCGGTTCCCCGGGGGCGGGGGTCCGCCCGGCCCCGGGACGGAGATCAGGCATGATGGGCAGGCACGATCGACTCACCGTGGGGTACGGCCCTCATGGATCTCCTTCACTTATGAACTACGGAGTGGGGGGCGCGGATGGATCATCCCCGGGCGAGCGGGGCCGCTTCGGGGGTATGGTACCCGGACCATGATCGTGCCCCTCACGTTGGCGGACTTCCTCGAGCGTGCGGAGCGGGTGTACGGCGACCGCCTGGCGGTGGTCGACGAGCCCGATCCTCCGGGAGGCGGCCTCGGCCGCATCACCTACGCGCAGTGCGCGGCCATGAGCCGGAGCCTGGCCGCCGCGCTCGATGATCTCGGGATAGGCGCGGGCGAGCGGGTGGCCATCGTGTCGCCGAATGCCGGCCGCTTCCTGGTGAGCCTCTTCGGGGTGAGCGTGTTCGGGCGCGTGCTCGTGCCGATCAACTTCCGCCTCAATGCCGACGAGATCCGCTACATCATCGAGCACTCGGGCTCCACGGTGGCCCTGGTGGATCCCGAGATGGAAGACATCGTCCGGCCCATCCCGGTGAAGCACCGCTTCATTCTCGGCGCGGCCACCGACGGCGTGCTGTTCGGCCGCGCCGGGGCGCGCCCGCGCTTCTCCGTCGATGACGAGAACGCGACCGTCTCCGTGAACTACACCTCCGGCACCACCGCGCGACCCAAGGGTGTTCAGCTCACGCACCGCGGCTGCTGGCTCAACGCGGTCACCTTCGGCTGGCACGTGGGCGTCTCCGATCGCGATGTGTACCTCCATGCGCTCCCCACCTTCCACTGCAATGGCTGGGGAATGCCCTATGCGGTCACCGCCATGGGCGCGCGGCAGGTCATCATCCGGAAGATCGACGGCGAGGACATCCTCCGGCGCGTGGAGGCCGAGGGGGTGACGCTGCTCAACGGCGCGCCCGCGGTGGTCGCCGCCATCCTGGGCGCGGCGCAGGCGCGGACGCAGCGGGGCGAGGCGATTCCCGGCGCCGGGCGCGTGCGGATGGTGGTGGCGGGCGCGCCACCCCCGTCCAAGACCATCGAGCGCGTGGAGACCGAGCTGGGCTGGGAGTTCATCCAGATCTACGGGCTGACCGAGACCTCACCGCTCCTCACCATCAACCGGTCGCCGGCGGAGTGGGACACCCTCGAGCCGGCGGAGCGCGCGCGCCGGCTGTCGCGGGCGGGCGTGCCCGCGGTGGGGGTGCGCATGGCGGTGGACGTGGAAGGTGAGATCCTCGCGCGCTCGAATCACGTCTACGAGGGCTAC
>WNFK01175514.1_pt1 | contig 11528 bp, 10 predicted proteins | sample 5400281 | NCBI WGS metagenome assembly WNFK01 (sample SAMN13153350, study PRJNA577476) | soil metagenome | isolation source: 20 cm soil on Douglas fir-dominated hillslope | place: USA:California | collected 2013-09-17
CGGATGCCGGCAAGAGTGCCTGGGGTAGTGGATTTTTGCCGAGTGTATATCAAGGCGTGCAATGCAGAAGTGAAGGTGACCCTGTTTTATTTATCAATGATCCGAAAGGGATGGATCGTGACCTGCGTCGTGCTTCTATTGATGCTATTAATAAAATTAATCAGCATCAGCATGAACAATACAAAGATCCTGAAACATTATCACGCATCTCGCAGTATGAGATGGCATATAAAATGCAGATCGCTGCGCCGGAAGTGATGAACATAAATGATGAGCCTCAATATATACATGATATGTATGGTACAAAACCCGGTGAGGTTTCTTTTGCCAATAATGCATTGCTTGCACGTCGGTTGGTTGAAAAAGGCGTTCGCTTTGTGCAATTATTTGATTGGGGCTGGGACAGTCATGGTACTGATGCGCAAACTGCAGTTGATATTGGTTTAATAAATAAATGCCGGAAGGTAGATAAGGCAATGACCGCATTGATCCTTGATCTGAAACAAAGAGGTTTGCTGGATGAAACATTGGTAGTATGGGGTGGTGAATTTGGCAGAACGCCGATGCAGGAAAACCGCGAAGGAAAAACTGCACCGTTCAAAGGAAGAGATCATCATACCGATGCATTTTGCATGTGGATGGCAGGGGGCGGTATAAAAGGCGGCACTACTTATGGTGAAACGGATGAGATCGGTTATACAGTTATAGATGGAAAATTGGAAGCCTTCGATATACAGGCCACGATCTTAAACCAGTTAGGGTTTGATCATGAGAAATTCACTTACGAATTCCAGGGAAGACCGTTTAGATTGACAGATGTGAAAGGGAAAGTAATTCAGGAGATATTGGCATAGGTATAATCTACCCCATAGGTACAATAGAAACATAGTGACATATAGGATGAGAATTACACAGAAATACCTTGACGAACTAACTTATCAGATTATTGGATGCGCTATAGAAGTTCATAAACAATTAGGACCAGGGTTAATTGAAAGCGTATATGCGAAATGTTATAACAGGGAACTTTCCATAAGAAACATTAATTTTCAAACCCAAATATGGGTACCAATTGAATATAAAGGTGTGAATCTTGACGCAGATCTGCGACTTGATGTCTTGGTTGATGATTTAATATTGGTAGAGCTCAAATCAGTTGAAGGGGTTTTGCCTGTACATGAAGCGCAGGTACTTACTTATATGAAATTATTAAAGAAACTCAAAGGAGTGCTGATCAATTTTAATTGCACAAATATTTTTAAGGAAGGACAAAAGACTTTTGTAAACGAATATTATGCTGCTTTGCCGAAAGAGTAGCTGTCTATGTGTATCTATGCACCTATGATCCTATGTGGTAAAAAAAACTTTACCACATAGACACAATAGAATCATAGGAGCACATAGGATGAAAAATAATAAATAATCAAATTGGAAAGAAGAAATTTTTTATCACTCACTAGTTCCGCCGTCACAGCAGCAATGCTATCATCACTTGATGCTTTATCTTTAAACAAACCTTCATTTGAAATGAATAAAAATTATGAGCTTAAGATCATGGCTACCAACTGGGGCTTTGATGGCAGCACTGATGCTTTTTGTGCAAAAACTAAAAAAGAAGGATATGATGGCATAGAAATTTGGTGGCCGGCTGATAATAAAAAGGATGAATTATTTTCTGCTTTAAAAACTCACGGCTTGGAAGTTGGCTTTCTTTGTGGCGGTTGGCAAAATGATCCGAAAGAACATTTGGAGTACTATAAAAAAATGGTGGATGCAGCGGCGAAACAGAATATTCAAAGACCGCTTTATATCAATAATCATTCAGGCAGGGATCATTTTAGTTTTGATGATAATAAAAAGTTTATTGAACACACACTTGCTCTTGCAAAAGAAACGGGAATTACTATTTGTCATGAAACGCATCGTTCAAGAATCTTATATGCCGCTCCTGTTGCAAGACAATTCATAGAAAAATATTCCGATCTGAAAATCACGTTTGATGTGTCACATTGGTGCAATGTGCATGAAAGTTTATTGGCTGATCAGCAGGAAACGGTAAACATGACATTGGAAAGAGTGGAACATATACATGCAAGGATCGGGCACCAGGAAGGTCCGCAGGTAAATGATCCAAGGGCACCTGAATGGGAGAATGCAGTGAAAGCTCATTTTGCATGGTGGGATAAAGTTGTAGAAAGAAAAAAGAAAAATGGAGAGAGAATGACTTTCTTAACTGAATTTGGTCCGCCTGATTATATGCCAACTATGGCTTATACAAGGCAACCGCTAAGTGATCAGTGGGCCATTAATGTATATATGATGCAAATGCTTCGCAAACGGTATGCTTAAATTATTAGTTATTAATTATTGATTATTATTCTGCTGATGAATATTTCTGAATTGATTGGCCATTTACATCCTGCATTGGTGCATTTGCCAATTGGTATTTTATTATTAGCAGGTTTGTTTCAATTGCTTGCACTGAAACCCAAATACGCATCATTGCATGCTGCTACCAAGATTGCTTTATTTTGGGGAATGATCAGCGCCATTCTTTCCTGCATCAGCGGGTACTTACTTTCACTAAGCGGCGACTATGATGAAGAATTGGTAGATACACATAAATGGTTTGCGATCTCAACTGCATCTATTTCAGTCATTGCATATTTATTCAATCGCTGGGAAAATGAATTTGCAAAATGGGTGATATTGTTAATGATCCCATTAATATTTATCACTGGTCATCTTGGAGGATCGCTTACTCATGGAACAGATTATCTCACTAAAGGATTTTCAAAAGATAGTATATCTGAAAAAGCATTTTTGCCAATTGCAGATGTTCAGGAAGCGAATGTGTATGCAGATATAATTCAGCCAATATTTGAAAACAGATGCTATGGCTGTCATAACAAAAGCAAAAAGAAAGGCAAGTTAAGATTAGATGAACCTTCATTTATTTTAAAAGGCGGAAAAGATGGTGAGGTAATTAAGCCGGGAAATGCTGATGAAAGTGATATGATGAGGAGATTGTTATTGCCACGCAATGATGAAGATCACATGCCACCAAAAGAAAAGCCGCAATTAAAAGATAATGAGATAGCATTGCTTCATTGGTGGATAGCAACCGGCGCAACATTTGATAAAAAAACAAAAGAGCTTGAACAGCCTGAAAAAATAAAGCCTGTTTTACTTGCCTTACAAAAAGAAGTAAAAAAAATTTTACCTGATCTGCCACACACACCAGTTGAGCAAGCTGATGAAAAAGCAATTCAAAAATTAAAAGACAGGGGTATAATTGTTTTTCCTGTAGCCCGGAACAGTAATTATCTGAAAGCAAATTTTGTTACGGTTGATTCGGTAACTTATAATGATATCGCTTTATTGCTGGCCGTAAAAAAGCAGTTAGTATGGTTAGACCTTAGTGGAAAGAAGATCCGGGATAGCTTATTGACGCTGATAGGTCAATTAACAAACCTCACCCGTTTGCAATTGAATATTACTCCAATAACAGACAAAGGACTTGTCTCATTAAGATCATTGGTCAATCTGCAGTATCTGAATCTTGTTGGAACAAATGTGACCGCACAGGGAGTAATTCAATTAAAAGACCTTCGACAGTTACAGGCCATCTATCTTTATAAAACTTTTATCAGTTCTTCAGATTGGCCAATGTTAAAAAATAGTTTTCCCAAAGTAACTTTAGACACGGGCGGATACCAGGTTCCTTTTTTAGAAACAGATACGATGATTGTGAAACCACCTGTAAAAAAAACCTGATTTGCTTTCAATTTCAGTTGTTATAAATTTGATACCACTAAAAACCACTCGCTGCGTATGAAAGTTGTCGAAATGAAAATTATTGCAGCTTCAGCTGTTTAAATTTTCGTTTTGCTTTTGTTCGGATATAGCTTGCCTCCAAAGCAACGTAAGATCCGGTTACACCGTAATCAAATTTGATTGAAGGGTTACCAGGTACTTCAAATGAATAATAACCCCTGAAAAACTTAGTAAAAGATAGCTCACCTACGAGGTTAATCCGGAAAACATCTTTATTCTTCAGAATTAAATTGAGACCTCCCCCTACATGATAATTCAACCATGGCTTTTGATTATTATTGGGTGTGAATATAGAGTACAGGTAACGAATGGACCTGTTATAATAATCTCCTATCCTTGATTCGTATATTTCCTCATTCATAAAAGAATATAAAAGGCTTATCCCCGCTTGAGCATTCCAATATACCCCAGGTTTTGTAAAAAATCTTCTTTCGATAAAAAATGGGATCCGAAAAAAAACAACGCCGAACTTATCAAAGATCTTATAGGAGCGTACATCATAGGATAATGGTGGATTGAAATCTGCTCCCGGTATGTAATATCTAATATCTCTCATAATTCCTCCTCCCCGGATACCGGTCTGGATTGAATATTTCTTATTGATCGAATAATGATAGCCGATACCACCTTCCAGGCATTCATAGGATTTAGTACCGATATTGTAAATACGGGGATCTGGATTAATAACTGCTTTTGCGGAGCGGCCGTAAATGAATTGAAGACTAAAATGATTTTCAGAAAAGATCAGCTCCTCCCAATCAAACACCGACTCAGACTGCTGGGCTTGAATGGGATTGAATAAGGATCCATAAAGGATAAATACTTTTATTTTAATCAGAATCCGATTCATTATGCTGTTTCCTTTATTGTTACCTCAGCGAATGAATAAGAAATTACCACCAATGTAAGGCGATTTTTCTTTTACTACCTTGCAGAACCTGGTCTTTTTAAAATAGATCTTAGTGAAAATAAAAGTAAATCTTTTTCAGAAATGTTCCATTTTTGTTATTACTGACTAAAAAAATTTTTAATGAGATGTTCAGTTTTAGTGTATTTTATATTAGTTCCTTTATTGGCATTTTCACAGCCTAAGCCAAAACATAACCTTGTTTTTGATACGCTGGCGAAAAGATGGGATGAAGGAATTCCTTTAGGAAACGGCTGGTTGGGTGCATTGATCTGGCAAAAAGATAATAAACTAAGAGTCTCACTGGACAGAGTTGATCTCTGGGATGACCGGCCAATGCCTGAAATTGATAAATTAAAATTTAAGTGGGTAGTAAAAATGAATCGGTATGACTCAGTGCAAAAGATAGGAGATGAGCCTTATGAAAAATACCCGGCGCCAACAAAGATCAACGGCGCTGCAATTGAATTTGATCTCAATAAAATTGGTAAAGTAAAAAAAGTATCACTTGATATTTCAAATGGATTAAGTGTTGTGGAGTTCGGAAATGGAATTAAGTTCAATAATTATATTCATGCGACAAGACAGGTTGGCTATTTTGGTTTTGAAAATATCAGCGAAGAGATCATCCCGGAATTGATCATACCCAATTATAATGCAGGTAATGTTGGCAAAACAGGTAACAGTGTTGCAGGACAAAGTCCCGAACGACTCGGTTATGAAAAAGGGACAGTGAAAAAAGGGTATGATTATATTCTTTATCATCAGCCAACATGGAAGAATAATTATTATGAAGTGCTGGTGAAGTGGTTCATGTTTCCGGGAAAAAGAATTATCGGTGAATGGACGATCACCACTAATCAACCTGCGTCGCTTCCCGCATTGAATGTTTTAATTAAAGAACCAACCGGTTGGCCATCGCATATTGCATGGTGGAATGATTACTGGAAACGATCATCGGTCTCAATTCCTGATTCTATATTAGAACGACAATATTATTTGGATATGTATAAGTTCGGATGTGTGGCAAGAAGCAATACGCCACCGATCTCTTTGCAGGCGGTATGGACAGCTGATGATGGAAAACTGCCGCCGTGGAAAGGAGATTTCCATCATGACCTGAATACTGAATTAAGTTATTGGCCCGGTTATTCCGGTAATCATCTTGATCTGACAGAAGGATTTACAAACTGGCTTTGGAAAATCAAAGAAGAGAATATTAAATGGACAAGGCAATATTTTGAAATCGATGGTTTGAATGTACCGGGAGTTACGACAATTAGCGGTAAACCAATGGGTGGATGGATCCAATATTCAATGAGCCCAACAACCAGTGCATGGCTGGCGCAGCATTTTTACTGGCAGTGGAAATATAGTATGAATAAAAGTTTTTTAAAAGATAGAGCAGAGCCGTACATAAATGATGTTACAAATTTTATCGAGCAGTGGTCAAATAAAAAGATGATTAATCCAGATGATATAATAAGTTCATCACCGGAATATAATGACAACAGTATTAAAGCGTGGTTCAAGGATTTTACCAGTTATGATCTTGCTTTGATACGACATCAATAAATTATCCAATTGAATATGATAGATTATGAAAAGGAACAAAGGAGGGGAATGAAACTTATATGGCTATTAGATTCATTGCAATTTAAGACCAATGAAACAGGATTGACCATTGCTCCGGGACAAAACCTCGAGCATTCGCATCGTCACCAAAACCATCTCCACGCTATTCATCCTTTAGGATTATTAAATATTGAAGACTCTTTGCAAAAAATAATCATTGAAAACTCATTGAAGCAGATAGAGAAACTCGGAACAAGACAATGGGTTGGTTATTCATTTGCATGGATCGCTTCTATTTATGCAAGAGCACAAAATGGAGATTCTGCTGCAATTAATTTAAAGAGGTTTGCAACCAATTTCGTTTCATCCAATAGTTTTCATTTAAATGGTGATCAGAAAGGCGGACAATATTCAGATGCTACATATCGTCCATTTACACTCGAAGGAAATTTTGCTTTTGCACAAGGCATTCACGAAATGCTTATGCAAAGCCATAAAGATTTTATTGAAGTATTTCCTGCTATCCCAAAAGAATGGAAAAATGTTTCTTTTAAAACGCTAAGAGCTGAAGGTGCTTTTCTTATTTCAGCGAAAAAAGAAAATGGAGTAACAATGGAAGTAAAAATAAGATCGGAAATTGGCGGAATACTTAGAATAAAACTTCCTTTTAAAACATGGATCAATACTGGTATCAATCGTTCGGAAATAAAAATAGTAAACGGTATTGCAGAAATGAAAACAACAAAAGGCCGAACGATCACCTTTAAAAATGCATTTGAATAAAACTACTTCCCTTTAAAGCTTGCTTTTCTTTTTTCTAAAAAAGCCGATACCCCTTCTTTCATATCTTCTGTCGCAAAACAATTTCCAAATTCTTTGATCTCTAAATCAAAGCCATTTGTTGTTTCATCAAACACTGCATTGGCTGCTTTAATACAAGCAGCAACAGCTAATGGAGCTTTCGAATTAATAACTGACAGAATTGATCTTGCTTGTTCAAGTAAAGTATCTGCAGTAGTAACATGATTAACTAATCCTAATTCTTTCGCTTTATGAGCATCGATCATATTTCCACTCATTAAAAGTTCCAGGGCATTTCCTTTACCAACCAACTGGACCAGTCTTTGGGTGCCTCCATAACCAGGTATCAATCCTAAATTAACTTCAGGCTGACCAAATTTTGCGTTCTCACTCGCAACCCGAAAATGACAGGCCATTGACAATTCACAGCCTCCGCCGAGAGCAAAACCATTTACCGCTGCGATTATTGGTTTGTTGCAACGTTCAATTCTGAAAAAGATATCTTGCCCTTTTTTGGCCATTGCCATGGCTTCATCCTTATTTAGTCCACCAAATTCTGTGATATCAGCACCGGCAACAAAAGCTTTTGGCCCTGCGCCGGTAATTATAACCGATCTTATTTCAATTTTATTTTCAATTTCATCTAAGATATTATTAAGATCATCAAATACTTCCGTATTCAAAGCATTCAATTTATCAGGTCGGTTAATTGTAATAGTTAGAACATTATTTTCAATTGAAGTAAGCAGTGTTTGGTACATGGTTTTTTTTCAAAAGTAGTGATAAAAGAAAAAGCCATCCCGCTAAAGCGGGACGGCTCCTAAACCGTCCTCTATTTTAATAAATTTTATTAATTTAAAAAAATAAGAACAAATACCGGGCCTGATTTTATGATGATTAGGGAATATTATACCCACTCTATCCAGACCCATTCTTCTTGATAATATTTTTTTACTTCTAATCATTTCCTGGTAAGAATTTGCATGTATGTTTTTTTAATAATTTTCTTTTAGATGAATTCATACGTATCCGAAAATAGATTGAGGAGTGGACAGAGAATAAAAAGGTGATTTGATAAATGAAATGTTTGAACTACTAACCGTATGAAATAGTATACAACATTTTTTTTAATTAATCCTATAAGAATTCTGCCATTACTATATATCTTGTCTTGCGTTACCTGAAAAACTATGCTTACAAAAAGAGAAACCGCCTTAATAAAAAAAAGTTGGACCTCCGTTAAAAAAATTGACCCGTTAGTATTAGGAGATATATTTTACAGCAAACTTTTTTTTGACAATCCTGAATTAAGAAAAATGTTTCCGCAAAATATGGAAGAGCAATATCAGAAACTCCTTGATATGTTAAATACAATTGTTGAAAGACTTGAAAAATTAGATGAGTTAAAAGGAGATATTGTTGCTATGGCCAAACGACATAAAGACTATGGTGTAAAACCTCAGCAGTATAGCATGGTCGGCATAGCTCTTATATGGACCTTGCAAAAAACTCTTGGTCAGGAATGGAACGAGGATATAAGATCCGCATGGGTCAATTGTTATGCTATTTTATCAGGCACGATGATTACTGTTGCCGATAAATAAAAAACTTCGCAACTTAAAGCTTATGACTTCCTCTCACTGCTGCTGTTGTTGTTGCATTTCCAAAAATCTCCGGTAAGAATTTGCTTGCTGGGCAGGGTTTTTTGTTTTATAACTAAATACTGCTGCGGGTTTCTTAGCTTCTTTTTCTTTCTTCATCTCCCCATTTTCAATGGATACCGAAACTTCAAGTGTATGTTCCGATGAGCCTTTATAAGTTCCTTTCACCGGGGTGCAATCAGAAAAATGTCTTCCAATTGCTAAACGCACATGCCGGTCGCTGGCAATACAGTTATTAGTTGGATCCAATCCGATCCATCCATAAAAAGGAACATACACTTCCGCCCAGGCATGTGTGGCGCCTTCGCCACGCAGTTCCTCGTCTTTTGGACAGATATATCCACTTACATATCGTGCAGGTATGCCAACCATGCGAAGCATCACTAAAAGAATATGAGCAAAGTCCTGGCAAACGCCTGCCTTTAGTTTCCATATTTCCTCCGCCTCTGTTTCCACAGTAGTAATTCCTTTACGATATTCAAAATTATCATATACATATTTAGAAAGGATCTTAGCAGTCTCAAATGGCGATAAGGAGAAGTCAACCAATTTTTCTATAATAGCAGCTGCTTCATTTTCCCGGTCAAAATTTTCCAGCATCATAAAATCCATGTAAGGAAATTGTTCCCGCGATTCACTTAATTTTTCCCATTGCTCTTTCACCGAATGATTTATTTCAGGCAATACAGCAGGCAATATTTCGATTTCAATATCAGATTCAATTGTGAGTTCCATAATTGGATTAATTACGGAAAAAATTCCCACCCGGTTACCAAAGTAATCAACAAACTCTTCAAGGTCCGGTTTATGAGAAATATGCAGCTCATGTTTTTTTAAAACCTGTTGCGCATCCTGTATGGGGTAAAGCATGATCTGGTTGGCACAATCGATAACCGCTGATGCGTAGCGATAGCGGGTAATGTGTTTAATATGGTACGAGGTCATTGTTTGCAAAATTGCATTAGTTTATGAATTTCCAAAATAATATTGACTAAAGGCTTTTGATATCTCAAGCAATTCACGCCGCGTTTGTAATAAAAATTGTTGCAAATATTTTCCTTCAGTCACTTCCAGCCTGCTATATTTAACATTAGTGGTCAGCCGGCCGATCAAAAAATCAAGTTGATCATAATTTTCCGGAAGGCTCTCCGATTTCAACCTTGCAAAATACCGGCTGATCTGCTGAAGACAATATATAATTGAATGGGGGAACAAATTACTATACAACACCTGTTGCAGTACATGATCCGGTTGCATATTTCCCCGATAAGTTCTCATATAAAATTCATAACCTGATAATGAATACAACAAATACCTCCATTGCGGAGCTTCATTCGGTAAATGGAGATTATAATTCACTTCTGCCAGTTTTATATTGATCATATCAGCAGAAACAATGGTGCGTTCCAGGTACTTCCCTATATTTAAAAAATTAAAACCTTCTTCACGACTCATCGTTATATCCACCGTTCCATGATATAGCATGCCATGCCGGATCAACATATCAAGTGCTGTCAATGGATCACCAAACGCAACCTGCTCCTGGATATTCCTGTCGCGGATCAAATGATAATATTCGTTTAAGCATTGCCACACTTCTTTAGTGATATGGTCTTGCACCGCCCTTGCATTCTCTCTTGACTGCGTAATATTATTTATAACCGAACTGTTATTTTCTTTGTCATGCAGTAAATGTTCCAGTACTTTTTGAGATGAAAACTCAAGTTCATCAATTTGTTTCGGTTGCATTTCACCATAAGTAAGTAATACCGATCGCCAGCTAAAACCACGTTCTTCACTTTGCGAGGCAACATAATTGGTACGCAACAGGCGCAGCATTCCATTGGTACGTTCCATATAACGTGCCATCCAGAAAATTGAATCAGCTACACGACTCAGCATAAGACTTGCGAGGACTGCGAGCCTGCGGCAAAGCAGGACGAAGCAATCTCCTCAATTGTTTTTAATTTATATTATCAGCTTTTAGCAATTCTTATCATCGTCCCTTCCGCCACAGGCGGACTCTTGTACTGCAACAATTCTATTCAACAATTGTTGTAGTAGCCTGCCCTGAGCGAAGCGAAGGGTTCTGTAATTCTGTTCATCTTTGCCCACCCCCATTTGAAAATTCTTTTTATCCGAAAATCCGGCCCCCGTCCCGATAGCTATCGGGATAGCGTAACACTTCTATTCACCTATAATTTATTTACAAATTTCTTTTATCGCTCAATATTGAACCCCTACGGGGTTCTTTTAAAAAAAACTTTCATTGTTCCCGGGTTAAACCCGGGGCTACCGATATTTATCCCTACGGGATAAAGCAATTATCAATAAACTAAAGAATCTTCTACCTAAGTTCCCCCTTTGGGGGACAGGGGGCCCGCCAACACCCACGTATCCTTACTTCCACCACCTTGCGATGAGTTTACTACCAATGAACCTTCACGCAATGCAACTCTTGTCAAACCTCCCGGTACTATATCAATTCCTTCAGGGCCATACAATGCATAAGGTCTTAAGTCAACTCTTCTTGGTTGTAACAAGCCATTTATATAACATGGCGATGATGATAAATTAATGATCGGCTGCGCAATAAAATTTCTTGGATCATCTTCGATCGCAGTTTTAAATTCATCCATCTGCTCTTCAGTAGCGCTATTGCCGATCAGCATCCCATATCCACCGGATTGATTCGTCCTTTTAATAACCATTTTGTCCATGTTTGTAAAAACCTTTTTGCGATGCGC
>WNFK01048089.1_pt1 | contig 11526 bp, 16 predicted proteins | sample 5400281 | NCBI WGS metagenome assembly WNFK01 (sample SAMN13153350, study PRJNA577476) | soil metagenome | isolation source: 20 cm soil on Douglas fir-dominated hillslope | place: USA:California | collected 2013-09-17
GACGCCGGCGGCTCCGAGAACCCTTTTCCGGCCTGCGTCCCCGAAGACCACCTTGTGTCCCGCCTTTTTCGCCCTGCGAAAGCGAATCAGGTCGGACTCGACTGCAATGTAAGGAACCTTTGCGGCCTCGAGCACGAGCGACACCGGCCGGCCCACGCGTCCACAACCGCACAGGATTACGTGATCCCTGAGATCATCGCTTTCCTCGCGGATGGCGGCTTCCTCGGCATCTGCTTTGGTGCGATGTGACGCACCGCTAACGAGCTCTGCAAACCGCGCACTCTGCTGAAACAGCACTGGGCCGAGCGCCATGGTTGCGGCCAAGGCCAAAAGAGCGGGCTGCCCAACGTTCGGTTCTATGGCACCCACTCTCATCGCCTGGGTAAGCAGAAGTAAACCATCTTCTCCGCCGTGTGCCAGAATCAGGGCGGCTCGCGCACCAACCGGAGCCGGCCAACGCATAATCGCGCCAACGAGCAACACAACGAGGGCCTTTCCCGGCAGGCACGCGATCATCCAGGCGAGGACAGCCATGGGTGCTGCAGTGACGGCGGATGGATCCACCTCCATGCCGGTGGTAACGAAGAACAGGCCCAATAGGACATCGCGAAAGGGCCGAATATCATCCTCTACGTGATGACGGAAATCGCTTTCGCCAACTACCATCCCGGCGAGGAACGCTCCAATCGGCACGGAAAGGCCGGCCAAGTGTCCGACGAATGCCGTGCCGAGCGCAAGCAACAGAACGGCAAGCAGAAAGAGATCAGCCGAGTTCGTGCGGGCAACCCAGGTTAGCCAGGTGCGAAAAACCGGGCGGCAAACGAGAGCTGCGACGCCGAGTGCCATCGCCGCTATTCCGAGCTGGCGCAGCGCTCCCGACGGTTCCGGCCCGCCGCCTAGTTGCCATGCACCTAGCACAACGAGAAACGGAAGGACCGCGAGATCCTGGAAGAGCAGGATTCCCAGCACGAGACGGCCCTGTTGGCTGCTGACGTCGCCCTGGTCGACCAATTGCTTAAGCGTGATGGCGGTCGATGACATTGCAACTGCGCCGCCGAGCAGTATCGCGGAGGGTAAGCCGAGGCCAAATAGCATGGCAACTCCTGCCACGACCAAAACGGTGAATCCGACTTGCAGGCTGCCAGCGCCGAAAACATCGCGCCGTGCGGCAATCATTGCCGAAATCGAGAACTCAAGACCCACCATAAACATGAGAAAAATGATGCCGAGCTCGGCCAGAAATCTCGTTTCATCGCTCGTGGCGATGAGGTGCAAACCATGCGGCCCGATAACCAGGCCGGCCAATAAGTAACCTGCGGCCGCCGGAAGCCTTATGTGTGCGACCAGGCTGATGGCGCAGACGGAGGCAAGGATCACGACTAGCGTCTTGATCAACAGGGCGTCGGCCATGCGCAGCTCCGATGCGCGTCGCGCTCACTGTATCGCACCAATTTGTCGGCGCCCTGACGGACGTCAAATTCCGCCAATCCTTGAAAAATGCCAGTGTTCAGCAGTCGCCATGGCTGACAATCGTCAATGTGACGACGGCGGACGAAGCGTAACCTCCATCTTGCAAGCCTCTCGTTCCGAAGGCTATGGCAGCGGCGGCGCGCAGCGGAATCCGCGTGACGCTCTGGCGCAACTCCGGGCACTGGATAGCCATGATCAAAGCGACCTATACGATCACGGTGATTGAAGGCTATGACGCGATGCGCGTCTTCCTCGAGACCGTTTGGCGCCGCCATGACAAGCCCGTCGAGGAGATCGCGTTTTTGCTCGGTAGCTTGAAATGGGCGGATGGGTCGCCGGTCGATCCGACGATGTGGCATGACTGGCTGGCAGCCGTTCAAATGGCGGCGTCAGTCGGAAGCTGTAAGATCGCCGCGGGCCGATGATCGCGCTGCCACCCGTCAGCGCTAGTCTAGATGCGTGCGCACTAACAGGCCGGCTACAGCATCGCCAACGGTATCGCCTCGGTGGGCGGGGGAAACGCGTGGTCGAGCGCGGCGAGATCCTCCCTCGTGAGGTGGAGTTCAAGCGCAGCGTGGTTTTCCCGCACATGCGCAACGTTGGCCGCCTTCGGAATCGCCACCACGCCGTGCTGTCGGAGTAGCCAGGCGAGGGCAACTTGCGCGGGCGTTACGCTGTGTCGAGCAGCTACCTTTTTTAGTTGTCTGTGACCGAGTAGCCGCCCTTGCTCGATCGGCGAGTAGGCCATGATCGGGAGGTTCCGGTTAAGGCACCAGGGCATCAGATCGTATTCGATGCCGCGCCGGGTAAGATTGTAGAGAACCTGGTCGGTCGCAACGTTTGCACCGCCGTCGAGCCCCCAAAGCTCGATCATGTCTACGACGTCGAAATTACTGACGCCCCAATAGCGAATCTTGCCTGCATCGACCAGTTCGGCAAAAGCATCGAGCGTTTCCTCGAGCGGTACGTTGCCGCGCCAGTGCAGCAGATAAAGATCGAGGCGATCGGTCCCAAGGCGCCGCAGGCTATGTTCGCACGCAGCGACGGTCCCGGGCCTTGTCGCATTTTCGGGAAGCACCTTGCTGACAAGGAACAACTCGTCGCGGCGTCCGGCGATCGCTTCGCCAACGAGCGCCTCGGCTCCGCCATCGGCGTACATCTCTGCGGTGTCGAGCAGGATCATGCCGAGATCGAAGCCTGCGCGGAGCGCCGCAACTTCGTCCTTTCGACGCCGTGCGTCTTCGGCCATGCCCCATGTCCCCTGGCCAAGCGAAGGTATCGCCTCGCCCGAGGGCAGTCTCACAGTACGGACGCCGTGCTCCAAATCATCAGGTCTGATCGTCATGGCAGCCGCGCAGCTCCCTGAGTGAACTTGCTTCGTCGCACGAAGAAATTCTAGCTGTGCGAAGCAACCTACCGGCCGACTCGCACACGAGCAATTTCCTGTCCCCGGTCATCGGTCACGAGAATGAAAGATCCATGCCAGCTCTCGTCTTGGCAAAGTTCCTGGGCAATCACGAAAGCATGCGCCCTGGCGTCGTCGCGGGTGGAAAAAACAGACCCTGTTTCGTCCGGATAGCGGCTGTTATTTTCAACGTGGAAATAAAACCGGCTTCCTTCAGCCGTAACGCCTGCGAGGGGTTCGTCGAATATGCCGGTTCTCAACGAAGCGAAACGCTCGATATAGCGCCGGGCTGCGTCCTTCAAGGGGACGGCCACGAGGTCCAAGGTCGAATCGACGCTGTCGGAGAACTTGCGACCGATCTGCTGGTGAATGCCGAGGATGACGCAATGGGTCGACGTATCGACAAGCCGCGCCGCCAGGATATCGCGAACGCCGCAAGCCAATACAAAATCATTGTACCACTCGCTCTTGCGTAACAGTCGGTCCGGAAGACACTCGGAGAGTTTTTTCCAGCTCCCATCGAGCAACGGCGAATAGGGATCGACTGCGGCATAGTGCCGGATGTAGTCGGGTTCGAATTCGGCGCTAAGGCCGGAAAAGCAGGCCTCATCCACGTTCCCGATGCTCTTGTTGAAAATGATCAATGCCGCGCCCGCGACTTCAGCCGCGTCCGTCAACGCCTCGAGCGCGTCAGGCCACGCCTCGGGCGAGTCCATGACATCGTGAAACATTGAAACAACAGAGGACATGAACCGCATCCCAAAGGCTGATCCGCGGAGCCGAGCGAACTTAGAGCCTTCTAGGAACAGTGGCGTTGACGCCCGTCAGATTTTTCCGAATGGGCGTCCTTGCCTGCGGAAGAAATCCGGCGGGTTCCGTTGATATTCGTCAAGGTGTGACCGGCGGTCGGGGTGAGAATGACGAAGAGTTTCAAAGGGGTTCCCGTCATGCTGATCACCGTCTGCCGCCTCTACGATTCATACAGCGACGCCAATCGGGTCGTTCTCATGCTCGAAGCGGCCGGCCTGCCGGCGTCGCAAACCAGCGTTATTTCAAACAATTCCGACACCTGGTACAGCGCCCCGAAGAACGCGGGCGTTGTCCCCGTGCGGAAGGATGGCACGGGCAGCGATGCCCATGGCAAGGGCGAGGGAGCGATCCTTGGTGCTGCGATCGGCGCAACAGCGGCGACGGCAGCCAGCCTCATCACCATGCTGGCGATACCGGGTGTCGGCGCCGTCGTCGGCGCCGGATGGTTTGCTGCGCTGTTGGGCAGCGTGGCGATCGGCGGCGTGGCCGGCGGCTTGCTTGGTGCGCTGACCAATGCCGGCATCAGCGAGGAAGACGCCCAGGTCATGGTCGAGGGCGTGCGCCGTGGAGGAACGCTGGTCGCTGCGCGGGTGCCGCAGAACGAAGTGCCGCGGACCGAGGCGATGATGAACCAGTCCGCCGTCGATCTCGGCGAACGCAGGGAGCTTTACCGCAAATCTGGCTGGCAGTGCTTCGATCCGAACGCCGGGCCCTATACCGCAGATCAGGTGCGCAGCGAACGCGCGCTGCATGCGCACTAGCAGACTCGTCGGAATTTGACGGTCGTCAAGGCCGGCTTGATCCGGCCGCCTCATTCTCACTCGATAGATTCGGGTGGCGGAAGTGAGTTTGCTGTTGTTTGCGCCGCAACCCTGGCGATGGCCGCGGCTTTCGGAGGTTGCAGTGATCCTTGAGCAATTGATACTTGGAATCATCGTGCTGGCGGTGGTGTTGCTGCTGCTGCCGTTCCTGCTCGTGATGGCCGGCGACGGGGCGGTGATGCTGCTCTGGTTCGTTGCTTCCGCCGCTGTGCTGGGCGCTCTGGCTTTCTGGCTGATGTTTCCCGGTACTTACGGGCTGGCAGTGCTCCTGCTTGCATTGATCATCGGGCTGCTCCTTGTCGATAGACGATCTCGGCACGGCGCTTCCTGAAGAAATGCGAACCTGCCGAGCTGCCGCTTGCGGACACGTCGGGACGAGACATAGCTGCAACCCACGATCGCGCGCTCGCAAAGCCAGCGCCAACCGCACAGGAGCAACCATGACCTATTTCGATCACGATTCTAACACTCGGAGAGATCCCGGCGGGATGGGCGCGCCGCCCTACGTTAGCGCCCAGATCGATGCAGGTCTGCGCGCCTATATGCAGCGCGTCTATACTTATATGGCCGGCGGCCTTGCATTGACCGGTATCGTCGCTTACGCCGCCGCTGCGTCCGGTTTTTATCAATCCATCGCCGGCACGCCGCTGATCTGGATCGTCATGCTGGCGCCGCTCGGCTTCGTCCTCGTCTTGAGCTTCGGCATCCAGCGGATGAGCGCCGGAACGGCAATGCTGCTGTTCTGGTTTTATGCAGCCGTGATGGGGCTGTCGCTTGGGGGCATCTTCCTGGTCTACACCGGGACCTCGATTGCGCGTGTGTTCTTTATCACCGCCGCGACCTATGGCGCGATGAGCCTCTACGGCTATACCACCAATCGCGTCGCTGGTTAACCTCTTTATCGGGTCAAACACCCTTCAGTTCGTCATCTCCATCATCGGCGTCATCGTATTCGTCGGCCTGACCGCATACGACACGCAACGCATCAAGGAGATGTACCTCGAATCGGACACGGTTGAAATCGCAGATAAGAAGGCAGTGCTTGGTGCGCTGGCGCTCTATCTCGACTTCATAAATCTGTTCATGTTGCTGCTTCAATTGTTCGGTCAGCGCCGGGAGAATTGACGCAAGAACCCCGTGAGGGACTGATAGCGATGGCGCGCTTTCTGATCGTGCTCGGCCTGGTAATTGTAGTGGTTGGCCTGCTTTGGCCCTATCTGAGCCAGCTCGGGTTGGGACGGCTGCCCGGCGACATCGTGATTGAGCGGGAAAATATGACGTTCTATTTCCCGCTGATGACATGTTTGCTTTTGAGCGTGCTGTTCAGCCTGGTCTTTTGGGTCGTGAACCGCTGAAACGACGATCGGTCACCGCGCCGAATGCCGGGCCGTGCGCGCTGTTCGGCCGGCGGAAGCTGCGCGTGAGCGCTTCGAAGCCGACCCTGCCTTCCGCTCATCCATCAATCCATGCAAATGATGGGCCGCGCTCTCGATGTCAAAATGCTTGTATTGGCCGGCGCGGCTTTCTGCCGAGAGCAAGCCGCAGCGATGGACCTTCTTGAAATCCCCATAGGGGAATTCATAGTGTCCCTTGGTGTCCTCGGGCTTTTCGTCGTTGATTCCCAAATACCACTTGCCGTATTCGGCAAAGCCGTGGAGGCGAATGAATTCATTTTCCTCCTGCGCCGACGGGCGGTGCTCGCTCCATGCATCTCGCTCGTCGAATACAAATTTTCCTTCGTCGATGAGCTCTTTGGCGTATTTATATGCGCGCGGGTTAAGGGTTACGGCCATGGACGTTCTCCTGTTCGGGTCGTTGGGGTTTTGCCGAGGGCGGCAGCCTCGTAACAGACAAGGCGAGAGGCGCGAGACGCCATGACGGCGATCAACATCCGGGTCTTTTTTGTCGATCGCTGCCGCAACCAACGGTCGCTCGCGAGTTGATGACTTGATCGCGACAGACCGGAAGCAAAACCACAGCTGCTAACCTATTCGATAAGGGCGAACCAATCGTTGACGAACGCCAATGCCGGGTGGGTACCAGACGTTAGATTCGAGGCCGCGTCCGGAACTACGCAAAATGTCGGACGTTCGATTCTTAAGTGAAACGAAGAAGTGGAGACCGTGCAATGAAGAAGACCTTAGCTACACTCGCGGTTGGCGCGACAGTCGCAATCGGTGCGGTTGCGAGCCCGACGGCGGCGGACGCTCGATGGCATCATCGTGGCTTTCCCGTCGCCCCCATTGTCGGAGGCTTGGCGGCAGGGGCCATTCTTGGCGCCGTCCGGCGCGAACGGATCTGGGATGGGTGGCGGTGGCGCATTCGCCGCGTGGAGGAATGCTACTGACGAAAGCGGCGTTCAGCCGCAATGCCGGCAAAGAAGACCTGGCGTTCCGGCGATGCTCGGCTTTCGCGGCCAAGCGACAGACGACGGTATCGGGTGAGCCGCGTGCATCGATCAATCAGCGGCCCGGTATGTTGATCGGCATCAATGCCCAGGTCGCACCGACCTCGACAATGCTCCCCTGACGGCTTCACGTCGGCTACGGAGCATTTCGATGATCAAGGACATTATCGTCCACCTGGAGCACCGGATCGGGCGCGATCCGGCCCGCGATTTTGCCATCACTGTTGCGGAGACCTTCGACGCGCATGTCGCCGGAGTTGCTTTCGCATACACACCGGATTTTCCGGGCTACGTGATGCTGGAAACTCCACCCGAGATACTGGCCCAGCTGATGGCGGAGGGCGAGAAGGCCGCTTTGGCCGCGATAGAACGTTTCGACGCTGCCGCCAGGCGCAGCATGATTTCCGCGGAGCATCGCCTGCTCAAGGCGATAGGAGCGTCCGCGCCCGTGGTGCTGTCGAGACTTGCCCGGCGTTTTGATGTGAGCGTGTTCATGCAGTCCGAGCCGAACGGCGTGGACAATGATGACATGATCGAAGCTTCGTTATTCGACTCCGGGCGTCCTCTCATTGTGGTGCCGTACATCCAGAAAGAAGGACTGAAGCTCGACCATGTGGTGTGTTGCTGGGATGGCAGCCGTGCCGCGGCCCGCGCTGTCAACGATGGGCTGCCGCTATTGGTCAAGGCGACAACAGTCGACCTGCTGATCGTGGTGAACGAAAAGACCAACACCGCCCCAAACGAAATTCGCGGCGCCGACATGGCGAAACATCTCGCCCGCCATGACGTCAAGGTCCAGATCGTAACAATCTCGGCGGCCGACTTCGATGTTACCAAGGCGATCCTGTCCTATGTCGCCGACATCCTGGGGGGCGTGACCCGCGATATGCTGAAGTCGATGACCGTTCCGGTGTTCATGGCGCATTGACTAGGCGCTCGCGTCAGGAGCCAGCACCATGCGGCCCGATTTGTACGCCTTTGCTACCGCCGCCGGCTTCCTTGGTGCGACGATTTACGCCGCTCTTGTCGAGCAGCCTGCCCGGCTTAAGCTCTCTAGCCCTGCGATGATCCAGGAATGGAGGCTGAGCAACCGGCGCGGCACGCTGCTCTTGTCGGTTCTTGCCGTCGTCTCGGCAATTCTCGCCTACATCCAATTCAGGACCAATGGCGACGTACGCTGGATCATTGGCGGCCTCACGATCCTGGCGAGTTGGCCGTACGCCTATTTTGTGTTGGTGCCGGTGAACATCTGGCTGGCCAACGTTCCGCCGGCAAGGACTCTCTCGCCGGTTCGCAAACTGGTCCGGGAGTGGATGCGGGATTGGGGGTTATTGGAATGGGGTCACGTCTTGCTCGGGCTTGGCGCTACCGCCACATTTGCGTGGGCGCTGGTGCAGCCGCCATGATTGATGGCCATCAATGCTGGGGTGGGGCGCGACGGCCAATATCGCAATCGGAACCGAATGAATGTCTCCGCGCCGGCGTGGAGCGAGGGAACGATGCTTCACATCGATATTCCGACTTTGGCCGAGTTCAAGGCCCTCGCGCAGGTCAAAGGCGAAACTTGCATTTCCCTGTACCTCCCGACCTCTCCCTTGGGCGAGAGCGCTCAGCTCAATCGCACCGCGTTCAAGGATATAGCCAAGGAAGCGCTGTCACAGCTAAGGGAAGCCGGTACCGATAAGAAAAAAATCGCCGATTTCGAAGAGCGGTTCGAGCATCTCGCAGGTCCCGAACATGACGTTCAGGATGAAGACAAGATCAGAAAGCTCCAGCGTGCAAAGCCGGACCCGATCGACGAGTTCTGGCACTATCAGGCGAACGGCTTAGCAGTGCTCGCCACATCAGGCATGATGCGAACGTTCCGCCTGCCTGACCGGCCAAAGCCGCTGGCCGAAGTGGCGGACCGGCTTCATCTGACGCCGCTGATACGGGCCATGACCTCCCCGCACGACATCTTCGTGCTTGCGCTGGCTGAAGAGAGCGTCCGGCTGGTTCACGCTTTCGTCAACTTTCCGCCGGAGCGGCTGCAGGTGCCAGACTTGCCGAGCAATGCGGAGGAGGCGACACGGCGCCCATCCTTCCACGTGCGGGCTCCGCGCCGCAGGCTGCAGAACCTGGAAGGCGAGAAGGTGTTGTTGCAGCAGTATGTGGAGGAGCCGCTGGCGTCGATGTTCCGTTCGGTCAACACCTACCCAAGGTTGGCCGATGAGATGATCGAAGGAAATCCGGGTCTGAGAACCGATGGCGAGCTGGAAGACGCCGCGATCCCGATTCTCGACCGTCTCTATTCCCGCGAACTGAAGGCCGTGATCGCGCGCTACGACGAACTGAAGCCACGACGTGCGACAACAGACGTTTCCTACGCCGCGCATGCTGCAACCGCAGGCGCCGTTGAACAGCTTCTTGTCGATCTCGATGCGGTTGTTCCCGGCCTGGTCAGCGACATCGATGGCAGCGTGACATATTCTGCCTCCGATGATGCCGAGACCTATAGCGTTGTCGATGAAGTCGCGCGGCGGGCACTGTACACCGGAGCCAGGGTAATGGGTGCACGGAAGGAAGAATTGCCGGACCGGGCTCCGCTGACCGCCATCCTCCGCTATCAGTTCCACTGAGGCGGCGATGCCGCGGCGTCTTATAACCTCGCTGCAGCAGCAGTTCGTCAGCCTGCGGCGCGGCACGCCCGGATCCTTGCCGCCGCCGGTCGACAATATGGATGACCACTGGTCGCCCATCGAGCGGGCAGGAGTTGAGCAGGCGCTGGCTTATTCGGTGGTTGGCGCGCCAGACACCGTTGAGCGGGGGTTGGAGGCGCTCATTGCCGAGACCCGTGCGGACGAACTGATGCTAACGGCGCAGATCTACGACCACACGGCCAGGCTTCGCTCGTTTGAAATCGCGGCTGAGGTACGCCACCGCATCGCCGCCCGTCAGCCGGAATCTTTGGTTCGATCGGGCGCTTCCATCGCGTGAATATCCCTCACCAGGCAACGCAGCCCGTACAATTGATCCAGCAGATGCAAAATGATCGTAATGCCCTCGTCGTTCACGCCGAAATCCGCCTTGAGATCCTGGATCAGCCGGGCCCGCGCGAGATCGGCCTCTGAAAAGAAAAGCCTCTTTCGGCTGGTGACAGGTACCAGCCACTCCGCTTCGACCCAGGCATTCAATGTCGGGGCATCAAGGTGCGATCGACCGATGAATTCCTGGCTCTCCATTGTCACACTCCCATGGATTGCCGCGGACTGTACTCCACAGGCTGCCACTCCGCGACGAATGCTTCGAGTTTCGGATCCGGCTTTTCCGGCAGCATCAGCATCAGCTTGACATATTGATCGCCTTTGCTGCGATCGGAACGCGGCACGCCACGTCCTTTCAGCCGGAGAACGCGACCGGTGTTAGACCATTTTGGCACCGTCACCGTGACCGCTCCCCCGGGGGTAGGCACCTTGATCTTTGCGCCCAGCACCGCCTCCTTCAGGGAAATCGGCAAGTCGAGGTAGATGTCGTCGCCTTTGCGGGTGAAGTAGGGATGCGGCAGGACGCTGATCTCGATCAGCGCATCGCCAGGAGGACCGTCGCCCAGCGCCGGGCGGCCTTTGCCTTTCAAACGCAGGATCTGGCCATCTCGCGTGCCCGGCGGGATGTTGACGTCCAGCGGGGTGCCGTCAGGAAGAATAATGGATTGCTTGCCGCCGTTGACGGCATCAAGAAAGGAAAGGTCGAGGTGATAGCGGACATCTTGGCCCCGCCGGCGGCGAGCCGCGCGGCCTTGGCGGCCGAAGATCTCCGAGAGAATGTCTTCGCTCCCGGAGAAATCGCCGAAATCTGCAAAGCCTGAGTTGTTGGTGTAGGCGGTCCAGCCATCCTGATTGGCGAAATCCCTGTAGTATTGCTGACGTGGCCGCTCGGTGCCCGAGGCGTCGATTTCCCCGCGGTCAAAGCGCGCGCGCTTATCAGGATCGCTCAAGAGATCGTAGGCGGCCGAAACCTCCTTGAATTTATCTTCAGCAATCTTGTTGCCGGGATTGAGGTCTGGGTGCAGCTTCTTCGCCAGGCGGCGATAGGCCTTTTGAATATCGTCCTGCGTAGCGTCCTTTTTCACGCCCAGCGTTGTGTAGGGGTCCAGAGCCAATGCGCACTCCTGTTTGCACCTCGGCAATGCCGAACGAATGTGGCGTCATTGTTTTTCCGCTGGCGGGGGTGGCTGCTGGGGTTTGGCCACCACCACACGCGCCGGCCGCAACAGACGGTCGTGAAGCATGTAGCCGTTTTCCAGAACCTGGACCACGTTGCCGGGTGGCTGTTCTGTTTCACCGGTCTCCATCACCGCTTCGTGCTTACTGGGATCGAACGGCTCGTTGAGAGCATTGAGTTCCTTGACGCCGAAGCGATTCAGGATCTGCGTCAAGATGCGGTCGGTGGCCGCAACGCCCTCTATCAATCCATCGTCCTTTCCTGCCTTCGCATCGGTCGCAGCGACGCCGAGGGCACGACGCAAATTGTCGACAACCTGCAACAACTCGCGGGCAAAGTTCGTGATCGCGTATTGCTGGGCGTCTTGCGCGCGCCGTTCACCCTGACGCCTTGTATTCTCGATCTCGGCCAGC
>WNFK01231808.1_pt1 | contig 11524 bp, 7 predicted proteins | sample 5400281 | NCBI WGS metagenome assembly WNFK01 (sample SAMN13153350, study PRJNA577476) | soil metagenome | isolation source: 20 cm soil on Douglas fir-dominated hillslope | place: USA:California | collected 2013-09-17
TACTTGATGAAGATAAAAAAAGTTATACTATACAAGGAACTACGATCGGCTTCCAAAGAATTTTGACATTTCCCCGGGTAAAAACATCTTTTATAGCTATAAGATTTCTTGATTCGTTCGAAAATCCAATGATCAATGGTGTTGATGTTTTCCTTATTGATGAAAAGCTGGTAGAAAAATAACCCGTGGAACCTTAAACTCGTTTCAGCATTTTATTTTCCTTCTAATAGCTCCCTTAATGGAAAAGTTTTTACATCAACTCCTTTTTCATTTTTCAGCGACCGGTTAAATGATAATATTTTCGTACCGTCAGTCTCACCATAAACCCCTTTCAAATCTTTAAGGAAAATTACTTTGCCCGACTGAAATTCGATATTCGTAATGTCAATATGAGTCCAGAATGATTTATACTTCATCGGAATCATTATGTACATTTCAGGCATCCAACCTTTTGATGACTGATCGGATATTTTGAAAATGTAGATCTCTTCCCAAACAAATACCTGGCCGCTGAATTGAAACTGGTTAAAAGGAAGCTTTTCTTCCGGACCTGATATCAATGTTGGCATTCCTTTATCAAAATATCCGCCGCACTCAATATCATTTGATTTCAATGACGTAAAATCAATAGTTGAAGTATCATGGCTGAACCAGCTTCCCCGTTCTGTCATCTTTTTTGGCTTGCATATATTCATTTCTATTTTATAGCGTTTGCCTTCAGCTTTGACTGAATCCATTTTTAATAACATAGATAAATGCGGTGACTGTCCAGTCGCCGTAAGGTGGATGAGGATGGTGGTTGGTATTAAAAAATATTTCATGTAGTTACTCTAAAATTGAATTTATTGAAATCTGCAGGTTCATGCAGGATCGGTAATTTAATTTACCTGATAGAATATTTTTGTTATTGGTTGTCAAATTGGATTTAATGAAGCAAATTATTTTATTGGACATCTCCAATCAATACTCCCGGTAGAATGTTTTTAAAATCATTTGACCTCTATCGTAACTGTGGTTAGGTATCCGCCTGATTTAAACAGCCCGGGATTTATATAAAGAGAAATGCTATGGCCATTATTTTTTTTCTCTTTTACGTACAAGCTTTTCGTATAGATGTCGCCTGTATTAGATAAGTCCCATCTATTTTCATTGGTTTCAAAATCATTGGTAAATTCTTTTTTTATCAAGGTTGACAGATTGTTATATATATTTTCTGCCTCTGACATAGAAAGATTATCACCATATAAGGCACTAAATTCTGTCTTTGATATGTTTTTATGAGCTTGATCAGAGAAGGTTTCTTTTATGCTAATTTCCCTTGCGTCTTCCATTGAATACTTCGGTTTATAATAATTAATAATAGAAGTATTCCCGGAATATTCATTTTCTTCTTTTGCTGTTTTTATTTTTTCACCCCTGATTGTTTTAAACCCGTCTTTACTATAGGCCAATAACTCCAGGAGTTGTTTTGCAAATTGAGTTTGATTGTTTGATTGATTATTTTTTACAGCTTCACTTGTTTTTACCCATTTATCATTCTCCTTAACATAAGTATTGCCTTCAAATAGCAGGAAAATATAATTCTTGTCATCATAATTCCCTTGTTCAAATTGCAGAAATATTTTCAGCTCTTTCTTTTCAGGATCTTTGCTTCGGAACTCAAATTTTGTCAGCATGTGCATTTCAGGATCAAGGCCGCCATCATCAGTAAGTTTTACAAGCTCATAATTCGTGAGGCAATTTGATACCTGATTTTTGATCACTTCCAACTTTTTTGCTCCTTCCGCTTCTGTTTTATATCGGCCCCAGCAAGCAATATACCTGTAGCAAAGCTGATCCTTTCTTTCTATATTATCGACAAAGCTAGCCGCAGCACCCGGGAATTTTAATTTGGAATCATAACCAATAATATCCCAGGTATGCTCAATACCCGGAATTGCGTAACCATGTATATCGTCAGGTATAGTATGTTTAAAATCCCAGGTATAAATATCCTTGAAATCGTTTTTTCGGTTATCGAGGATCTTTTCAACTATACTGCAAACAGGAGGTGAGGATTTTTGATTAGTTGTTTTCGTTACGACAGGCTTGAGCTGCGCCCATAAGCATAAAGATGAGAAGATGAAACTGCAGAAGATGGATCGCTTTTTCATGATGCAATTATTTAAGGCATACTTTCCATTTATTTTAAAATACCTTCCCTGACAAGTATAATATAATATGAAACTCGACAAGATAAGCTGATTCCCCTTCCATTTTACTGATACCAACTAATACATTTCCTTCAACTTTTTCAGCATGATCATCACGAAAGCCGGTACGCCAGTTTTCGAATTGAACAAAGTGTGTTTTAAAATAATCATCCTTTGCTAACAATGCAGAGTTATTGGCCAATTCGAGGCAACTGTCTTTGGTAAGTTTAATACCGCTCAACATTTCATTATAATAAGCAAATGCCTCGTCCCTGGTTTTAACCTTTCTTGATGAAACAAGCTCAATAGTTTTTTTATTTATGAACAGGTAAGTAAAAAGGCCAAGCCCGGGAACTTTTGTTTTGCAATACCAGGTGCTATCCCTGGAATCACCCTTTTGCCGACCCACATCATCTTTAAAGAGGTGATTAGCGCTGCATTGCAGTTGGCGGTATGCATACATAAATAAAGGCAGCGAAAAATCTGTTTTAATTATTTCCTTTTCTTTTTCAGCAACCATTAAATTTGTCAGGGCATAACGGGCAGGCTGAAAGACAACCACACCAATCTTATTTCCATCCATTGGCCTTGCAGAAGTATTTGCAATCTCATTACCGTTCCGGCTATAAAATTTCCAGCGGTTATTCTCAATACGCATATCAAGATATTCGGGATCGCCACTATATATTTCTATTTCCTCATAATCCATTTGTGCTGAAATTGCATGCTGTCCTCTTCCAGAAATAAGCAATATTTTTTCACTCATTCCAATAGTGAACCCGCTGTTTTCATCTTTTGCACCAATAACGAATTTGCAGAAACCGTTTAATTTGACAAAATTCTTATCATCCCAGCGAAGACTTTTAATTGCCATTACAATATGTGTATCCGCCATCGAATCAAGCGGGACAGCAACTAATGATGTATAATTATCTTTCGACTGGTTGTTTATATCATAATACTTTTCTGCAGAAATAGAGGTCTTCAATCCTTTTTTATCAATAAGCGGCCAGTTGTTATGATTGTCAGTAAATGATTCTGAAAAAATTTGTTTCTCCTGTGCCTGGATTAACTGCCAGAAAAGAAGAAAGCATGGGAATAAAATATTTTTTTTCATGGTGGTAATTTTTTGACTTCCGAAACTACTTTCTCCGTAAAGAAAAACCAATACTCCCGGGAGAGTATTTTGAGAAGATCCTATAAAGTAGAGTTGAGTTATTTTATCATGACCATAGGGCAAATATCTCCAGGGCTTCTGCTCTCAGCTTTTCATTGGGATGGCTCATATATTTTAAAAATATTTTTTTGTATTTTTTATCCCATGTCATAGATAAAAGATCTAATACATTACGTATAAAAATGGGATCCTTTGAATCAAGTCCGTGTAGCAATGGCCCATAGTTTAAGTTACTTAGATCCATTCTTTGTAAATAGGCAGTATAAATTTTCTGAAAAAATAATATTCTTACTTCAGGATCTTTTTCCTTTGTTAATAAGAATATTAATTGCTGAACTACTTTCCGGAAATCATCCTGGTTTGAATCCGGTATTTCGAGATAATACCCAATATCTATAAGGCAGTTTATCTTTTCCTCCTGTTGACCTGTTTCAATTAATTTTAGTAAAAACTGTAGTCTTCCGGTCATTGTTTTAAATTGTTTGTAAACATCCGCCATTCTCTTTAATTAAAGATCAACTGCACTTCATAAAGGATCCATTATACCTGCGGGTAGACCCGAGGTCAATACAATTTTGAAATGCTTATATGGCTCACCTTTTGCCCCCTTCAGAAAGAAATGAGTTAAATAACTTGTTTTTTTAGAAAAGACATTATTTTTTTCTTCAATTTCTTCTGACTTCGTTTCCCAAATAATGCCAATAAGCAGAAGATGGAAAGCCTTTTCATGAGATTTCTTTAGTTGGTGAAACTATAGTCTCTGTAAAAGTGGGGCAATACTCCCGGGAGAGTATTTTATTAAATAGAGAGGTTAACTATTGTGCCTTCGGATAGTGAAGATTCAATTCTCAAATCAAGATTACTTTCTTTTGCTCTTTCTTTCATGTTTTGTAAGCCATAATGTCCTTCAATCCCATTTTCATTTACTATAAACCCTTTTCCATTATCGCTGACAGAGATAGAAAAATGATCCTTTGCAGAATTTGATTTAATGGTAAGCACTGTTGCTTGTGCATGTTTGCATGCATTATTGATCGCTTCCTGGCAAATACGGAATATTTGTAAAGCTTGTCCTGAGCTTAATTCGATATTGTTTTTAATATTTTCTTCTGTAAGAAGTTGCAAAGGCGGACAGACATCAATATGCCGGGCCGCAAGACTCACCACTTTATCAAACAGGTCGACACAACTGATCTTATCTTTATTCAAGATCCAGATAGTTTCTCTCAATGTTTGCATCAATTCTCCTGTTCCTTCTTTTATTTGATTGATCCTTTTGTCAGCAACTTCTTGTTGTTCTGCTTTTTCAAGTTGACTTATGTTATTGGATAACCAGGTGATCTGCGAACCCAAATTATCATGCAGATCGCGACTGAGTCTTTGTTTTTCTTTTTGAATTTCCTGCGCCATTTGTAGTTGCCTTAATCTTTTTCGATAACGATTGCGGGAGATAATGTAAAATACACTTGCAACAAATCCAAGAATAAGTATAGCGAATATGGTAATCGCCCAATTGGTCAAATACCATGGCGGCAGTATATTGATCTTTAAGATCAATGGCTCTTTACTCCAAACGCCTTCATAGTTAGCACCGAGTACATGTAGTTCATAATCTCCCGGTGGTAAAATATATTGTACCGTATTATTTATTTGCGGCAGCGACCAGTCATCCTGAAATCCTTTTAACCAGAATTTGTACTGGTTTTTTTCCGGCACGGTAAAATCCATACAGGAAAATGAAAGACGAATATTATTCTGATCATTCGGTAAATTGATGATACTGATAAATTCCGGTTGAAGATCCGGCAGATAGGGATTATTATTAACTGCGATCTCTGTCAGCATGGTGGGTGATGGCGCCGATTTGCTTACTAAGTTTTGCGGTTTGAAAAAATTAATTCCATTTACACCCGCAAAATATAAAGTGCCGTCAGCAGCCTTATAATAACCCTTCGTATTAAATTCATCTCCCTGCAACCCTTCCTTGGCTGAATAGGAAGTAACTATAAATGTTGTATCGTCACCAGAATTTGAAGGACTGATCTTTGCAATTCCACGATTCGTACTTATCCATGCATTTCCGCTATCATCAAATAAAACACTATATACAAATGAATTTTGTAAACCATCTTTTGTATTAAGATGTTTAATGACACGGTTGTTCTCAACGATCAGGATGCCATTCATTGTGGTCGCCCATATACGACCATCCGGATTTTGATTGATATGTTTTATATAAGTTACAGGAAGAGGGATTTTAGTCAACTTGTTTTTTTCATATACCCAAAGGCCATTAACTGTACCAAGCCACGTTTGATCAGCGCTATTATGAAAAAAACAAATTATATGTTCATTTGCCGGTAAAGTGTAAATATTTGTACAGGTGAAACGCTCTTTATTTTTCTTTAACGATAAAATACTATTTGAATAACTAAACCATATCTCGTTCTTTCCGAGCGCTTGCATTCCTGATTCAAAATCTTTGGTAGCTGAATCCGGGCGGGGCGGCAATAAATAAGATAATAGTTTAAGGCTTCCTGAACGGGTATCAATAGAATAAAGCTCATTTAAATTTGATCGTACGATCAATGTTACCGGATCGATCATCGTCATTGCCCGTGGACTGCCCTTTTTTTTATGCGCCTCCGGTAACTTTATTTTTTGAAGAAAATGACCTTCCTTATCATATACTTCAATATCACCCAAAAAGATCCCAGCGTAAATTTTCCCCTGCTGATCACCTGTCAATGTATAAGTCAATGCGTCTTTATCGGGCCTGTTAAATAAATTAAATTTTTGTAAGGACATTACTTTGATCCCTCCAAGACCATTGAAACCGATCCAACTGTTTTGATGCTGGTCTACAAATGATGCATGCAGGTAACGCATCAGGCTTTGTGTAAAATATTGATTGGTTGGGAAAGGAATAATAGCTTCTTTATTTGCATCATAGATAAAAGTTTTCTCAACTCCGGGAAGAATATATCGATCATTGGAGATTTTTCTTGACAAGTTTGGATGTTGATCTTCAAAGACCAGAGTATCAAGACTGGATTTTATTATCCGCAAAGGTGTAAAGGGATCATTTTCCAATGCTTTATATATTAATTTATCTGAGATAATAACAATGCTATCTTTTTGTCCGGGAATCAGGTAATGGATATTTACTTTTTTGCTATTTACAAAATGTCTGAACCCTTCATTCGAAACAAAGTATATGTCTGCATCCAGGTCACTGCCTTTTTTAAACCATACCTTATCTCCCTTTACCCGAAATCTTGTAAAATGATAGATAAAGTCCTTGTCTGAAAAATCACTTAGCGAAGAGATCTTTTTTACCTGCAATGAAGTTTTATTGATTGCATATACACCTGAAGGGAAACTAATGACCCAAATAGCGTCATCAGTTTCATTAACACAGCTTAATGGAAATCGTGTGGTGAATGCTGGCAAAGTTGATGTGATATCAATAAATTCGTTTTTGCCTTTTGGTTTAAAGCAAAGACCTGTGCGATGAGTGATCCATAAATTATTGTTATCATCTTCATATACCTGTGATACAGAATTTTCCGGGATACTTTTTTTATTCTGTGGATCATGTTTAAAAGTCTGGAAACGATAACCGTCAAATCGTTGCAACCCATCGGCTGTGGTGACCCATAAAAAACCTTGTTTATCAAAAAGCAGGTCATTAACGGAATTTAGACTCAACCCGTTTTCAGTGCTGTATTCAATTAAGGGATGCTGAGCCTGGCCAAATAAATAAGTTACTGGTAATAGTAAAGCAATGAAGCAAAAGCTTATGCTGCAAAAAATGATATATTTTAAACGGGGCAAGAGGATGGAAAATTAGCAGTAATTTAAGCTGAAAAAAATAATCGCTAAAGAGTATAGGAATTTGAAACCAGGAACTTGAATTTTGCTGTATGCCTACAAGGATCGCAATAGCAGACGATAAACAGATCAACCGCACAACGGTAAAAGAAAAACTAATATCATATAAAGAAATTGAACTGGTATTAGAAGCAAAAAATGGGCATGATTTTCTTGAGCAATTAAAACAATTGCCGGTTGAAAAACAGCCACATGTTGTATTGATGGATCTTGAGATGCCGATCATGGATGGCATACAGACAATATCACAAGCTACCGTTGCTTATCCTGATATAAAATTTATTGTCTTAACTGTGTTTGAAGATGATGAAAAGATATTTGAAGCCATTAAAGCGGGGGCAGGTGGATATTTATTAAAAGATGATTCTGCGGTAAATATAATTGATGCCATTACTAATGTAGTGGAGTATAACGGCATTCCGATGAGCCCTGCTATTGCCCGTAAAACAATGGAGTTGTTAAAACATGCTCCGGCGCCAGTTGCCCCGGAAAAAACTGAGGCCGAGTCAATTTTGACCGATCGTGAAATGGAAATATTGAAAGAAATGGTGACTGGGAAAAATTATAAGGCGATCGGAGAAAAATTATTTATAAGTCCTCTGACAGTTCGTAAGCACACGGCGAATATTTATGAAAAATTGCATGTAAACTCCCGTGCACAGATCATCAATCTTGCACATAAGAATAAATGGATCTGAATTGTTGCTCCCTAATTGCTCCGCCCTTCAGGGCGGAGAACAAAAAATCTTCTTTATTTGACACTACCCTGAAGGGCAGTGCAAGTCAAACTTCTTAACTTTAAGCAATACAAATACTGCGGTAAACGATGCTTCATATAAAAAGATTTCTTGTTCTATTAATGCTGGTTGTTGTTGGTGCGCTGATCTGGTATTTTTCCAGCGATTCAGCAAAGATCGATTACAATACACAGGTAAAGCCCATCTTTAATAAAAAATGTATAACCTGCCATGGCGGGGTAAGAGCAAAATCAAATTTCAGTTTACTGTTCAGGGAAGATGCAATGAAGCCTGCCAAATCCGGTAAATATCCAATCGTTCCGGGTTATCCGGGAAAAAGCGAAATGATAAGGAGGATAACAGAAAGAAATGAAGATGAAAGAATGCCTTACAAACATGATCCGCTGACCAAAGAAGAAATTTCAATTTTAAAAAAATGGATAAAACAGGGTGCAGAATGGGGAGAGCATTGGGCCTATATCCCTGTAAAAAAACCGGAACTGCCGGAGATAAAAAATAAATGGATAAGAAATGAGATCGATCAATATGTTTATCAAAAATTAGAAGAAGAAAAATTAAAACCCTCACCTGAAGCAGATAAACAAACTTTGTTAAGAAGAGTAAGTCTTGATCTTATCGGGATGCCTGCAGAAAAAAATATTGCAAAGAAATATTTGAACGACAACAGCGATAAAGCCTACGAAAATTTTGTTGATGATCTAATGGCATCACAGCGATATGGTGAAAAGTGGACTTCGATGTGGCTCGACATTGCCCGCTATGCAGATACAAAAGGTTTTGAAAAAGATCCGGGAAGAAATATTTGGGAATACCGTGACTGGCTTATCCGCGCATTTAATGATGATAAACCTTACAATCAGTTTTTAATTGAACAATTAGCAGGTGATCTTTTACCTGATCCAACCGATGCACAATATATTGCTACAAGCTTTCATCGCAATACAGTTACAAACGATGAAGGGGGAACAGATAACGAAGAATACAGAACCGCAGCCGTGCTGGATAGAGTAAATACAACATGGACAGGACTAATGAGTACAACATTTGGTTGTGTACAATGCCATAGTCATCCTTATGATCCCATTCATCATGATGAGTATTATAAGTTCATGGCCTTTTTTAATAATAGCCGTGATGTTGACTCCGAAGAAGATTATCCATTGCTTCGTCACTATGAAAAAGATGATAGTATTGAAGTATTGCGAATAAAAGAATGGTTAAAGCAAAACGCAACAAATGCAGAAGCCAAAAAATATTATGCTTTGCTAAAGACATGGGAGCCAGCCATCACTTCTTTTGAAAGCACTGATAAATATGATAATTGTGAATTAAGAGATACAAAATGGCTGGTAATAAGAAAACGGTCAACTTTCAGAATGAAAGAAATTGATCTTTCAGATAAAACTTATCTTTTATTCAGGTATAAAGGGTATCCAAAAGACGGTGTATGGACAATTCATCTTGATAGCGTGAATGGACCAGTATGGAAAACGATCAATGTACCGGAAACAAAAGGAGAAAGTAAGATTTTCGGTGTAGATGTTGAACCAATAGCTGGCAAGCATGACCTGTATTTTTCTTATTTCAGTAAAAAATTAGAGAAAGAAGATTTCACTTCATTGATACTTGACTGGTTTCATTTTGGGCAGCCATTTCCCGGAAAAGACAAACCAGATTATGATAGCACCTATCACAGCTTCATGCGGTTGTTGAATAAACCAGTAAAGACAACGCCGGTCATGTTTGAGAACTCAACTGATCTTACAAGAGAGTCAAATGTTTTTGAAAGAGGTAATTGGTTAGTGAAAGGAGATAAAGTTGAGCCAGACGTTCCGAAATTATTTCAATCAATTCAAAAAAATGGAAGAAAGAACAGAATGGATCTTGCATTGTGGTTAACTGATAAAAAGCATCCTTTGACAGCAAGGACAATGGTGAATCGATTATGGGAACAAATTTTTGGAAATGGAATTGTAGAAACATTAGAAGATTTCGGTTCGCAGGGAATGACCCCGACACATAAAGAACTGCTCGATTGGATGGCATGGCAGTTTATGAATGATTATAATTGGAGTTTAAAAAGAATGATAAAGGAAATGGTAATGTCGGCCACTTACAGGCAGCAATCAAGTGTAAATGATGAATTGCTCCAAAAAGATCCATACAATAAATATTATGCAAGAGGGCCAAGAGTAAGATTATCTGCCGAGCAGGTTCGTGACCAGGCTTTATGCATCAGCGGGTTACTAAGTAATAAAATGTATGGCCCCGGGGTGATGCCTTTTCAGCCAGAAGGAATATGGAACTCACCTTATAGCCCGGCGCAATGGAGACAAAGTAAAGGTGAAGATCAATACCGCCGGGGTGTATATATTTACTGGAAGCGAACCGCTGCCTACCCATCAATGACAACTTTTGATGGCACCTCAAGAGAAGTATGCACAGCAAGAAGAATAAGAACGAATACACCACTGCAGGCATTGGTTACTTTGAATGATTCTGCTTATATTGAAATGGCAAGAAATTTTGCTTATCGTTTACAAAAAGAAGTGAGTGGAAATGTTGATGCGCAGATAAAGATGGGATATGAATTAGCAACTGGCCATACAGCAGATAATAAAGATCTGGCAATATTATCAGGCTTGTATAAAAATGCATTGGAAAAATTTAATGCGGACAAAGAAAAAACATGTGAAATGATCGGGGTGAATGATGAACATAATAACCCGGGAACGGCAGCACTGGTGGTGGTGTGCAATGCTATTTTGAATTTGGATGAAGTGGTGACGAAATTGTAGACCCAACCCCCTGTCCCCCTTGCCGAAGGCATCCCTTCGGGAAAAGGGGAGACTTAGGCAGAAGATTCGTTAGTGTATTGATCGCTGCTTTATCCCGTAGGGATAAAATATCGGTAGATGAAAAGAAAATTTTTTAGAAAGAACCCCTTAGGGGTTCAACAAAAGATGAATAGAATTACAGAACCCTTCGCTTCGCTCAGGGCAGGCTACTACAACAATTGTTGAATAGAATTGTTGCAGTACAAGAGTCCGCCTGTGGCGGAAGGCACGATGATAAGAATTATTAAAGCTGGTTACATAAATAAAAATAAATTGAGGAGATTGCTTCGTCCTGCTTCGCCGCAGGCTCGCAGTCCTCGCAAGTAAAATGACTCAACAAGAATTACATAACAAAAGATTATTTGAGGAAGCAAGAAAAGAAGTGCTTCGTCAACATACCCGTCGTCATTTTTTAAAAGAAAGTGCGATGGGATTGGGCGCATTGGCACTGGGTTCAATATTGAATAGTTGCGGAAGAAGCTCTTCGCAGCATGCATCAAACATTTTATTTGACCCGGTGAATCCGTTGGCACCGCGACCGCCTATGTTTCCGGGAAGAGCAAAGTCAGTTATTTATTTGCATATGGCGGGTGCGCCATCGCAATTAGAATTATTCGATTACAAACCCGAGCTGATGAAATTGGATGGACAGGATTGTCCGCAGAG
>WNFK01165907.1_pt1 | contig 11513 bp, 9 predicted proteins | sample 5400281 | NCBI WGS metagenome assembly WNFK01 (sample SAMN13153350, study PRJNA577476) | soil metagenome | isolation source: 20 cm soil on Douglas fir-dominated hillslope | place: USA:California | collected 2013-09-17
CGCGTGGTTGGCGAGCCGGCAGGCACCCGGGAAATCGGCGCCCGCGGCGAGCGCGAGCGCCACGACACCCACCACCGTGTCGCCGGCGCCGGTGACGTCGTAGACGTCGCGCGCGGCGGTGGGGAGATGCGTGTAGCGTCCGCCGCGCTCGAACAGGCTCATCCCCTGCGCGCCGCGCGTCACCAGCACAGCGGCGGCGTCGACCCGCTCGCGCAGTCCCCAGCCGACCGCCATCAGGCTGTCGTCGTCGCGAATGCGCTGGCCCATGATGCCGCCCGCCTCGTGCTGGTTGGGCGTGAGGATGCTGACGCCGCGGTAGGCGTCGATGTGGCTCTCCTTGGGATCGACGCTGACGTGGATGCCACGCCCGCGTGCGCCCTCGAGGATCGGCTCGAGCAGCGCAGGCACGATCACACCCTTGCCGTAGTCGCTGACCACCATCCCTTCGCACCAGCGCAGCTCACGCTCGATCGACTCGCGCAGCGCGCGCAACGGCTCGCCCCCGATATCGGTACGGACCTCGCGGTCGTAGCGCACCACCTGCTGCGCGTGCGCGATCACGCGCGTCTTGACGGTGGTCGGGCGGTCGGGATCGCGCACGACCAGACGGGTGTCGACGCCGCGCTCCTCGAGCGCGCGCAGCAGCGCGAGACCATCGGCATCGTTGCCGACCACTCCGGCCAGCATCGCCTCGGCGCCGAGCGCACACAGGTTGGCGGCCACGTTGCCCGCGCCGCCCAGCGACCAGCTCTCGCGCTCGATGTCCACCACCGGCACCGGCGCCTCGGGGGAAATGCGGTCGACGCGTCCCCACAGGTAGCGGTCGAGCATGAGATCGCCGAGCACCATCAGTCGCCGTCCGGCGAAGCGGCCGATCAGCGCGCGGAACCGGTCGCGGTCGGGAGCGGATTCGGGAGCCGGGGGAGTCGGATCCGGGGGTGGGGTGGGCTGGGCTCTCATCGGCGCGGCACGCTAGCACCCGGATTTCACGAGGGCAACGCGGCGGCCTGCGCGGTACCGCACCAGCAAACACGAAGCAACCCGTTGTCATCGCGAGGCTCGGGAACGAGCTTCGAACGCTGTGCGGATGCGCCCGCGAATCGTCTTGACCCGGCGGGAGCGTGGTGGGAGAACTGCGCGGTCCGCCCGGTCTGCCGATGCGCGCGAAACCTCCACCCAGCGGTTCGCGCGCGGCCGTTCCGCCGCACTCCCCGCGGACCCTGCAGAGGCTCATCCGTGCGCTCGCGAACCCCGGTTCCCGATGCGCGGCCTCCCCCCGACCGCCGCCGGATTCTGCCTACGCCACGGACGGGCTCATCGCAGACGGATCTGCTCCCCGGTTCCTCCCGAACCCACGTGGAGGCATGCGATGCGAACTGCGACCCGATGGATGTTCATCACGCTCGCGCTGGCTGCCGGACTCGCGCTCGCTCATCCGGACGCGCACGCGCAGGCGGGTACGCAAATTGACCCGACCCACTACTGGACGTACACGATCCTGACTCCCAGCACCGGCCCGTTCGCGATCCAGGCGGGCGATCAGTTCATCCCGATGGCTCCGCTGCAGGCGATGCGGAGCGTGAAGCTGCTCAACTGGGTGTCGAAGGACAACTCGGCCGTGACCGACACGCTCCGCCACTTCGTGTGGTGGGACCTGCAGCCGAAGCTTCCGGTCTCGCGGTTCGTGGAGATCGAGAACCAGTTCGGCAAGGTCAACGTCGGCGTCGAGGCCCTCGACTTCATGCTGGCACCGGCATGGAAGAACGAACAGCAGCCCGTCATGCCGAACTGGAACCACTACCTCTGCTACCGGGCACAGGCTCCGGCATCGTTCAACGGTGTGCGGACGTTCCGCGACGAATGGCGGTTCGACCAGCAGCCGGTGTACGACCTGCGATACATCTGCAATCCGTGCCTGAAGGAGCACAACGGAGACCAGTTCCCGATCATCGATCCGAACACGCATTTCGCGGTCTATGCGATCAATCCAAGCTCGGAGTACTTCTACCCGCCCGTGTTCGACCAGTTCGCTTCCGCGCTGTACTACGTCTACCAGTACCCGCAGGAGTGGCTGTTCGTGCCGTCGATCAAGCGGGAGATTCCGACCCCGACCAAGAACAACAGCTGGGGACGGCTCAAGACGCTCTACCGCTGACGGTGTCCCGCGTGCGCGAACCCCGGGGGCGGTGCTCCCGGGGTTCGTCGTGTCAGCGACCGAAGTCGACGCGCTGACGGCACCACACCGCGACCGGACGTCCGCCCTGGAGCGCCGGGAACCAGCGCATCGCGAACGCGTACGCGGTTGCCGCTTCGACGTGCGCGGAATCGGACGCGCCGCCCGCCCACTCGACGTCGGACACCGCGCCGTTCTCGTCGACACGCACGTCGAGCTCGACCCAGCCGGATCCCGATCCGCGCGGCACGCCGAGCCGCGCCGATCCGCGCGGGATCGGCGGCTTCAATCCCTGGTCGACCTCGAGCGCCGGCGGCGCGGGCCACGATCCGTCGCGCGGCTCGACCGGCTCCGACGGATCCAGCGTCGGCTCGCGCGGGGAATCGTGTCCGAACCGATCGTGCGCGCCTGCGGACCCAGGATCGAATCCGCGGATCGGAGCCGCATGACGAGCGCCGTGTCGGAGAACACGTCGACCGGAAGCCGGACGCGCTGGTCGGAATGTTTCCCGCGTCCGCACCCCACGATCGTCCCCACCAGCACCAACGAGAGCAGCAGGCGGCACGCGTCCCGGAACCCGGGCGGTCGCGTCTTGTGGGCCCCCGGGGGCTGGACTAGAGTCCGGGTCGGAGGAACGATCATGGATCTGCACCCGTGCTTCCCTGTCGGAGCCTGCCGATGAACCATCGGGAAAGGGTGCATGCGGCGATCCGCGGCAACGCGGTCGATCGTCCGCCGATCTCGTTCTGGGGTCACTTCTACCACCGCGAGTCGAGCGCCCGGGATCTCGCCGACGCGACGCTCGAGTTCCAGCGCACCTATGACTGGGACTGGGTGAAGCTCAATCCGCGCAAACAGTATCACTGCGAGGACTGGGGAGTCCGGTATCGCTACTCGGGCCGACCGGCCGAGAAGCCGACGCTCGAGAGCTGGCCGATCCACGGACCCCAGGACTGGGCGAAGATCACCCCGCGACCGGCGCACCAGGGCGCGCTGGGCGAGCAACTCGAAGCCGTGCGGCTCGTGCGACAGGGACTGCCGGACGACGTGCCACTCATCCAGACCGTGTTCACGCCACTCGCGGTGCTGGGCGAGATGACGGAGGAGCCGGGCGATCTGCGCGCGCACATGCGCACCCATCCCGATCTCGTGCGTGCGGCGCTCGAGGCGGTGACCGCCACCTTCGAGGATCATGTCCGCCGGCTGATGAGCGAGAACATCGACGGCATCTATCTCGCGACCGTCGACTGGGCGTCGCGCGACCTGATGACGCTCGACGACTATCGCGGGTGGGCGCGGCCGTACGACCTGCGCATTCTCGCCGCCGCCGGCCGCGCGCCGTTTCACGTGCTGCACGTGTGCAAGCGCCGGAACCTGCTGCTCGAGTTCGCCGACTATCCGGTCTCGGCGTTCTCGTACGACGCGCTCGATGCGACCAATCCTCCGCTCGCCGAGGCGCTCGCGCGCCTGCCGGGCGCGTTCATGGGCGGCATCTCGCACGAGGACGCGCTCCAGCAGCCGAGTCCCGATGCCGCGCTCGCCGAGTGGCGTCGCGCGTACGACCTGACCGGGGGCCGCCGCTGGCTGGCGGGTCCCGGCTGCTCGATTCCCCCCGTCACCCCCGCCGATAATCTCCGGGCGCTGCGCGCCGCGGTCGACGCCACGCGCCTGACACCGGGTTGATCGACCGCACGTCCAAGTGTGGGACCTCCATACAGGGGAGGTGGGCATGAGAAGGTTCGTCGTCAGCATGATCGCGGTCACATGGCTCGCATCGATGGCAGGTGCGACGACGGAACCCAAGTCCCCGCCGCCCGGCCGGCCCAGTTCGGGAGTGGGGACCAGCGGGCCCGGCGCGCAGATGCGGGTGGCAGGACAGCTCTACGTCGGCGATCCGGCGCCGGACTTCGAGCTCCCGACCTCCCGCGACCGCAAGGTGACGCTCTCCCACCAGCGCGGAGACTGGCTGCTGGTGGTATTCGCTTCCGACCGGGACGACTTCGGGGAGCTGTCGTCGATCTACGAGGACTGCAGCGCGATCGGGGTGCGGATGTTCGGCATGTGCCGCGACAATCCGCAGTCGCTGAGGTCCACGGCGCAGAAGCTCGGCATTCCGTTCGAGATGCTGGCGGACCCGACCGGGGAGATCTCCTCGATCTACGGCCTGTACGACGCGCTCCACCGGACGTGCGTGCCGGGGTTCGTGGTCCTGGACCGCAAGGGCGTGGTGAAGCTGGTGGTGTCGGGCCAGCAGGTTCCCGCCAAACAGATCCTCGAGCTGACCCGCCTCACCGTCCAATCGTCCTGATCGCGTCGCCGATCGGCACGAAGCCCCGGCCGGGATCCGGCCGGGGCTTTCGCGTGATCGGGGTGAAGGGCGTCAGCGGCTCGAGGGCAGCGTCGCCCCCGCCGCGGTCGAGCGCCCGCACCAGCCCCGACCGGTCGACCACGAACCACGCCGGAACCGCCGCGTGGGTGCGGCTCTCGATCGCGTTGAACTGCTCGGCGATCACGCGCCGCGGATCGGCGATCACGCTGTAGTGGAGGCCCAGCTTCCGGATGGTGGAGGCGGTGCCGCGCGGCGTGGCATCGAGGATCGCGACCGGCAGGATCCCGCGTTCGATCAGCGTCGCGCGCTCACGCTCGAGCGCGGACAGCTGATCGCGGTCGGGCGCGATCACGAGCAGCACCGAGCCCTGCACGCGGAGGTCGCGCAGGTTGCGCCACTTTCCATCGAATGCTTCGAACGAGAAATCGGGCGCGAGGTCGCCGACGCGCACTTCGGACGTCGGCGGCTCGGGAGCACCGTTCTGCACGGGTGAAACGACGGGGTGGCCATCTTCGCTGGATGGAAAAGGAGTCGAACCCGGGTCGACCGCGGCGGACAACAGGGCGGCGGCCAGGGCAATCATGGTGGCGAACGGCATGCAGCTACCTCCGAGTCATGGGGAGTTCGTTCCAACGGCTCGTCGGGGATGCCGCGGTTATCGACCGCGGATGCGCGCAGATTGAGGTGCGCGCAGACGAACGCACGAGAACCGAACGCCGGACGCGTCGTGCAGGATCGCGAAACGCAACAAACCGGTCGTGGCGTCGAGCTGCGGCGGGCGAAATGCCCGGCGATCCGGCCCGTCAGGCGGCGCGGCGGTTCTCGACGCGCGACGACACGCGTGCGAGCGCGTGCTCGACGTCCTCGAGCGTGAACGGCTTGGTGAGGATCAGATCGACGCCACGCGACAGCGCGAGATCCTCCTCGAGCTGGAATCCCCAGCCGGTGACGAGCACGATCCCGGCCTCGGGCGAGCGTTTCCGGATGTGCTCGGCGAGATCCCAGCCGTTGATGTCCGGCATGCCGAGGTCGGTGAACACGATCTGCACCGGCTGCTGATCGAACGCCGCGCGGCCCGCTTCGCCGCCGACCGCGACCGCGACGTTCTGGCCGAGCGTGCGCAGCATGTCGGCGAGCACGTCGAGCACCGCCGGCTCGTCATCGACCACCAGCACGCTGCGCGCGGGCAGCGGCCCGGCCGGCAGCACCACTTCGTCGCGCGGGCCGCCCGCGCAGGTCGCCGGCAGCGTCACCGTGAACTCGGTGCCGGTACCGCGTTCGCTCTCGACCGCGATGCTGCCGCGGTGGCGGGTGACGATTCCGTACGCGACCGACAGGCCGAGCCCGGTGCCCTGGACCGCCTTGGTGGTGAAGAACGGATCGAACACGCGCAGCCGCGTGTCCTCGTCCATGCCGACCCCGGTGTCGCGGAACCGGACCACCACGCGATCGCCGGCGTCCTCGGTGATCACGAACAGGCTGCCACCCCACGGCAGCGCGTCGACCGCGTTGAGCACCAGGTTGGTGAACACCTCGCGCAGCTCGGAAGCATTGCCCTCCACCCGCTGGCGGGCGCTGAGCCGGTTGTGCACGTGGACCGTGATCCCGCGCTTCTTGGCATTCGTCATCCACGCCGGCCGCGTCAGCTCGAGCACGCTCTCGATCACGCCGTTCAGGTCGAGTGGCTCGAACCGTTCGTCGATCCGCACGCGCGTGAACTCCTGCACGCGGCGCACGGTGTGCGCACCGTCGAGCGCGGCCTGCTCGATCACCTGGAGCTGGCGGCGCATGGACGGGTCCTCGAGCGTGCGCAGCAGCAGCTGGGTGCGGCCGAGGATCGCGGCCAGGATGTTGTTGAAGTCGTGCGCAACCCCGCCCGCCATCTCCCCCAGCGCATTGAGCTTTGCCGACTGCACCAGCTGCGTCTGTGTGAGACGCAGCTCGTCGCACTGGCCCGCGAACAGCGTCGCGATCTCGAGGTCCTCCTGGACGAACCGACGACGCTGGGCCCCGATCCGCGCGAGCGTGATCACCCCCATCACGCGCCGGCGCGCGATCAGCGGGACGCACAGCAGCGACGAGTCCTCGGACGGCGTGCCCGGCACTGTCATCGCGCGCGGATCGTTCTCGCTGTCCTCGACGATTTCGCCGACGCCGCTGACGAACACGTTGCCGGTGATGCCCTGCCCCGGCATCAGGCGGACCGCCATCACTTCGTCGTGATAGTCCAGCACGTCGCACGCGACCGGCCGGAGCATCAGGTCCTTGTCGTTCTGCAGGAACACCGTGCACTCGTCGACCTGGACCACGCGGCGCACCTCGCGCGCGATCGTGTTGAGCACGACCTCGTGCTCGATCGAGCCGGTCACCGCCCGGCTGACGGTGAGGAGTGCCTCGAGCTTCTGCCTCTGCAGGCTCTCCGGGTCGGCGGGGCCGGACGAAGGTGCGGCGCGCCGGGATTCGGGGAGCGGATCAGGATGCACCGGTCACCTCCGTGAGGACATGGGCACGAACCGGGTTATCGGCTTGGCGGAGGCCGCGCTTGACCAAACGTTGTGCTGCTGCCGCTTCCGGCGAAGGCATGGTTGCTGCGTGAGTTGCACGCCAGCCCGCCCCCGAGGGGTCGTCAGTGCTCGCCCGTGTACGGACTGCTGCCCGGTGGGGACTCGACGCGTTCGCGGTCGAATGCGAAGTCGATGTCGGTCCCGGCCTGCCCGGATTCGCGCTGATCGGATCGCCCGACACGGCCGCGCGCGAGGTGCGCGAACGCGTGTGGCCTGCGCTGCGCAACACCGGCTTCAAGCCACCCGACCGCAAGGTCACCGTCAACCTCGCGCCCGCCGGTCATCGCAAGGAAGGCGCGTCGGTCGACCTCGCGGTCGCGATCGGCGTGCTCGCCGCCACCGAGCAGGTGCCGCAGGACCGGCTGCAGCGTGTCGCCGCGGTGGGCGAAGTGGCACTCGACGGAACACTGCGTCCGACCCGCGGCACGCTCGCGCTCGCCGAAGCGGTGTGGCGCGCGGGCGCGTCGGTGCTCCTGTGCGCCGCCGGATCGGCGCCCGAGGCGGCGCTGGTGGCGGACCTCACCGTGTACGCGGTCCGTGATCTGGCGGGAGCCGTCGAGTGGCTGCGGGGCGGCGACGTCGCGCGCGAGACGCCCGCGCCTCCCGACCCGCTGGCCGAGGAGCGCGAGGATCTGTCCGAGGTGCGCGGCCAGTCGATGGCGCGGCGCGCGCTCGAGATCGCGGCCGCGGGCGCTCATCACCTGCTGCTGGTCGGACCTCCCGGCGCGGGCAAATCGATGCTCGCGCGCCGCCTTCCGGGAATCCTTCCGCCGCTCGCCGACGACGAGGCACTGATCGTCACACGGCTGCACTCGTCGGCCGGCGTGCGCGCCCCCGGTCTCGGTCTGCTTCGCCAGCGTCCGTTCCGGGCGCCGCATCATTCGCTGTCGCGTGCCGGCCTGGTGGGCGGCGGCAGTCCGCCGCGTCCCGGCGAGCTGTCCCTCGCCCATCACGGCGTGCTGTTCCTCGACGAGTTCGCGCAGTATCCGCGTCACGTGACCGACGCGCTGCGCGAGCCGCTCGAGAGCGGCAGCGTGTGGATCGCGCGGGCGGCCGGGACCGCCCGCTATCCGGCGCGCGCGCTGCTGGTGGCGGCGATGAATCCGTGCCCGTGCGGGTGGCTCGGACATCCGAAGCGCGGATGCCACTGCACGCCGGTCCAGCTCGCGCAGCATGCCGCGCGCGTCAGCGGCCCGGTGCTCGATCGGCTCGATCTCCAGGTCGAGGTGGTCGCCCTCACGTCCGAGGAGCTGCTGCGCGCCGAGCCCGGCGAGGCCACCGCCCTGGTGCGGGAGCGCGTCCTCGCCGCCCGTGATCGGCAGCGGGCGCGCGGCGCGCTCAACGCGATGCTCTCGAACGCAGCCCTGCGCAAGCACTGCGGGCTCGATGCCGGGGGCACACGCCTGGTCGCCGACGCGATGGATCGCGGCGGCATGTCGGCACGCGCCGTCCATCGCGCGCTGCGGGTCGCGCGCACCATCGCGGATCTGGCCGGCGAGGAACGGGTCACCGCGTTGCGGCTGGCCGAGGCGCTGCAGTACCGGGTCTATGAGATGAGTCGACTCGCGGCAGGCTGAGGTCGCTACGGGACGTCGAAGAAGTCGACCGTCCCGGTCTCGATCGCGTACTCGGCGCCGACCACCACCAGCCCGCGCTTCTGGATCAGCTCCTCGAGGATCTCGGATCCGTGGCGCAGGTGATCGGCCGCCATGCGGATGTTGGCGCGCACCGCGCGCCGGCTGAGCGTCGGGAGGTCGCCGCCGTCGGCGAGCAGCGGCTCGACCGCCGGGCGGATGCGGTCGACGATCGAGCGCAGGTTGCGCGAGCGGTCCTGCGAGGGCCGGCGCAGCTCGTCGATCGTCGCCTGGATCGCGCCGCACTGGGTGTGGCCGAGCACCACCACCAGGCGGGTGCCGAAGCCTTCGGCGCAGAACTCGACGCTGCCGACCTGCGAGGGGGCGACGATGTTGCCGGCGACCCGGATCACGAACAGGTCGCCGATTCCCTGGTCGAACACGATCTCGGCCGGGACCCGCGAATCCGAGCATCCGAGGATGATCGCGAACGGCTTCTGGTTCTCGATCCATTCGTGCCGGCGGGGTTGCCTTCGCGCAGTCGTTCGAGTGCCTCGTGTGCGGCGATCATGGCGGCCCAGGCGTGAGCGTCAGTTGGACGGGGAACAGCGCTCGCGGCATCCTACCCCACCCTGCCGGAACGCCCGATCACGCCGGCGCTCCGGCCGTTTCAGGGCACTTCGTACCGGATGTGACGCAGGTGATCCGGGCACGGTGACGGCGCCGGCAGGCGGCGCGGGCCCGCCGGAGTCTCGAGCGCGCGGCCGGTGTCGACGCCGTGGAGGAAGAACGCCCACCTCCCGGCGGCCTCGTCGATCGGCCGTTCGTCGTAGGCGACCTGCCAGTCGGATTCCGGCACACCCTCCTGCGACTGGGCGAACTCGGCCCAGTCGAACTCGGCGTCGCCGGGGTCGAGCTGGAGCTCGATCACGTACAGGTCCGCGAAATGAGCGCGGGCATCACGCCGCGCATCCTCGAGCGGGTCGCCCTCGAGGCCGGGTCCCGATTGGATCTCGATCGCCTCGTCCAGCATCTCGGGCGTCATCTCGACCGGATGCAATCCGACAACCCTGACCTCACGCAGCGGATGCGCCATGCGGCCTCCAGCCTCACGCATTCCCGGACCGACGGCATGAATGCTGCCACCCGTTCGGGCGCGCGACAAGTGGAACGCAGGCTGCGGTATTCTGCGCGTCCTATGACCCTCCGCGCACCCGGTCGGCACACGCTGGTGTTCGTCGCGATCACCGTCCTGATCGACACGATCGGTTTCGGGCTGGTGATCCCGGTGCTCCCGACGCTGCTCATGCACCTCGGCGCGCCGAGCCTGAGCGTTGCGGCGATCACCGGCGGCTGGCTGACGTTCACCTACGCAATCACCCAGTTCCTGTGCGCGCCGATTCTCGGCAATCTGTCCGATCGATTCGGCCGCCGGCCGGTGCTGCTGTTCGCGGTCGGCGCGCTCGGCATCGACTACCTGGTGATGGGGTTTGCACCGACCGTCGGGTGGCTGTTCGTGGGCCGTGCGATCGCCGGCATCGCCGGCGCTTCGTTCACGCCCGCCTACGCGTGCGTGGCGGACATCAGTCCTCCCGAACGGCGCGCACAGAACTTCGGGCTGGTGAGCGCGGCATTCGGAATCGGCTTCATCCTCGGACCGGCGCTCGGCGGACTGCTGGGGAGCCTCGGTCCGCGCGCGCCGTTCTTCGCCGCCGCCGCGCTCAGTCTGCTGAACTTCGCCTACGGGACGTTCGTGCTGCCCGAGACCCTGCCGGCCGAACGCCGCCGCCCGTTCGCCTGGCGCCGCGCCAATCCGGTCGGGACGCTGCTCCAGGTGCGCAGGCGTCCGGCGGTCGCCCGCATTCTCGGCGCGCTGTTCCTGTGGATGGTGGCGCACCAGGTGATGCCTTCGACCTGGACGTTCTTCACCCAGTACCGGTTCGACTGGTCGGCGCCGGTGATCGGCGCATCGTTCGCGCTGGCGGGGACCGTGATGGCGTTCAGCCAGGCGACTGTCGTGCGCCTGCTGGTGCCGCGGATCGGTGAGCGGCGCACCGCGCTGCTCGGGATCGCGGCCGCCTGCATGGGCTATCTCGGATACGCGACCGCGACCCGTGGCTGGATGATGTTCGCGTGGCTGGGGACTTGGTTCTTCGGCGCGGCGGTGATGCCGAGCACCAATTCGCTCATGTCCCAGCGGGTGCCGCCGGACGCGCAGGGCGAACTGCAGGGCGCGGTCGCGAGCCTGTTTTCGCTGAGCTCGATCGTCGGCCCGCCGCTCCATACCCAGCTGTTCGGCCGGTTCACGGCGCCGGGCGCGCCGGTCCAGGTTCCGGGGGCGGCGTTCTTCGCGTCGGCGACGCTGGCCTCGATCTGCTTCGTGATCTACTGGTCGGCGACCCGCGACCGCACCGCGCCCGCGTGGGACGCGGGGCGGTCGAGCGTTGGCGCCTGATTGTAGGCGTCCGAGCCACCGCGCGGGATGCTGAGCGACTTCCACGCGTCGCCACGAAACGTCTTCGCGATGAACACGATCTGACCGACGTGGTAGGCGAAGTGCGAAAGCGAACGGTGGAGTGCGGCGTGCACTGTGAGATCCTGGCCGCGGATCGTGATCGTGCGGACCAGGTCGTGGTCGTCGAGCGCCGCCAGCGTCTCCGCCAGCGGACTCCAGCCCGCCTGCCATTTCGCCATCAACTCGGCGCGGCCCGCCTGGCGGTCTTCGAATTCCTCCTCGCGCCGCCGCCACGGCTTCTCGCCGTCGGTGGTGAGGAAATCCGTGAACCGCGACGCGAAATTGCCGCCCACGTGCCACACGATCACCGCCACCGAATTGCCGCCCCCGGGCGGCGCGGCGCACAGCTCCTCGTCCC
>WNFK01257731.1_pt1 | contig 11513 bp, 12 predicted proteins | sample 5400281 | NCBI WGS metagenome assembly WNFK01 (sample SAMN13153350, study PRJNA577476) | soil metagenome | isolation source: 20 cm soil on Douglas fir-dominated hillslope | place: USA:California | collected 2013-09-17
GATCCTGTCTGATGGAACTACCTATCCACAAAAAGGGAGGTTCTTTGTCGCGGATCGACAAGTAGATCCGACGACTGGCGCGATTCGGCTGGCCGGGGTCTTCCCGAACCCAGGGAATACCCTGCGGCCCGGCCAGTATGGCCGCGTCCGCGCGGTTACCAGCACGAGAGAAGCAGCATTGATTGTTCCGCAACGCGCGGTCACCGAGCTGCAAGGCTCTTATCAGGTCGCTGTAGTGGACAGCGAGAACAAGGTCCGCATTCAACCGGTCAAAGTCGGCGACCGCATCGGCACGACCTGGCTGATTACTGAGGGCTTGCAGCCCGGCGAGCGCGTCGTCGCCGAAGGAACGCAGAAGGTGGGGCCGGGCGTTACCGTCAATCCAAAGCAGTTTGCCGCCGCCGCCGAAGAAAGGCCGAATCAATAATGGCCAAGTTTTTCATCAATTACCCAATCGTGGCCATGGTGATTTCCATTCTCATGGTGATCGTCGGAGCCATCTCGTTGATATTTTTGCCGGTGGCGCAATACCCCGACATCACTCCGCCGGAGATTCGCGTGGAGGCGACCTACACCGGTGCGGACGCGCAGACCATCGAGCAGTCCGTCGCCACGCCCATCGAGCAGCGGATGAGCGGCGTCGACAACATGAACTACATGTATTCCGTCAACTCCAACGATGGCCAGATGGTGCTGACGGTTAACTTCGATGTCACGACCGACCCGAACACCGATCAGATTCTGACGCAGCTGCGCCAGTCCCAGGCTGCGTCTCAGCTTCCGGCCGAAGTCAACGCGCTCGGCGTGACGGTGGTAAAGTCCCTCGCGGCGCCGCTAATGATCCTTGCGTTGAACTCTCCCGACGGCAGCCGCGATGCGGCCTTTCTGTCAAACTACGCTCGCATCAACATCCAAGACCAGCTCTCACGCGTTCCCGGCATCGCCAGAGTGCAGTCCTTCGGCGCGGGAGAATATGCGATGCGGCTCTGGGTGAAGCCGGATCGGTTGGCCAAGCTCAGGATCACTGTCCCGGAGATCATCAGCGCTGTCACGGCGCAGAACACCGTCAACCCAGCGGGCAAGATCGGCGGCGAACCTGTGCCTCAGGGGCAGCAATATACATATACCGCCCTCGCGCAAAGCCGTCTCGTATCGGAAAAAGAGTTCGCCGAGATAGTGATCCGTGAAACCCCGGACGGCGGGACGGTGCGGATCAAAGACGTGGCCCGCATCGAGATGGGCGCGCAGGACTACAGCTACAAAAGCCGTTTCGACGGCAACGAGAGCGGCGTCATCATGCTGTATCAATTACCCGGCTCCAACGCGCTCGACGCGGCTGCGGGCGTCAAGAAGGCGATGACCGAGATGAAGGGGCGTTTCCCCACCGGGGTTGACTACGCTGTCGCGCTGGACACGACGCTCGCGGTGAGCGAGGGCATTAGCGAGATCGTCACCACCCTGCTCATAGCGCTCGTGCTCGTTATTATCGTGGTCTACATCTTCCTCCAGGGGTGGCGCCCCACGCTCATTCCGCTGCTGGCCGTGCCCGTGTCGCTGGTCGGCACGTTCATATTTTTCCCGCTGTTCGGCTTCTCGATCAACACGCTCTCGCTGTTCGGTCTCGTGCTGGCCATCGGCCTGGTGGTGGATGACGCGATAGTTGTGGTTGAAGCCGTCGAGCGACATATAGAGGAAGGACTCTCCCCGAGACAAGCGACCATCAAGGCGATGGAGGAGATCTCCGGGCCAGTCATCGGCATCGCGCTGGTGCTCTCGGCGGTCTTCGTGCCGACGGCCTTCATTCCGGGAATCACCGGACGGCTATACCAGCAGTTTGCGATGACGATTGCCATCTCGGTGATCCTCTCGGCCTTCAACGCGCTCACGCTCAGCCCGGCGCTTTCGGCATTATTGCTGCGACCCAGCAAGGAGACCCACGGGCCGCTCAGAAAGTTCTTTGACTGGTTCAACCGCGTCTTCGGACGAGCCACGGATGGTTACGTCGGTCTTTCGGGCGTGCTGATTCGCAAGAGCGCAGTGAGCCTGGCGCTACTGGCGGTCTTCACCGTCGCCGCCGGTCTTTTCGGCTCAAGACTGCCGTCGAGCTTCCTGCCCGAAGAGGATCAGGGGTACTTTTTCGTGAGCTTGCAACTTCCCAACGCGGCGTCGCTGCAACGCAGCGAAGAGGCCGTCAAAAAGATCGAAGAGATTCTGGCGAACACACCCGGCGTCGACCACACTACCGACGTCGTCGGATTTAGCGTGCTCGCCGGCGTCGCGAACACCTACAGTGGCACGTTCTTCGTGTCCTTGAAGGAGTGGGGGGAACGCAGCGAGCCCGAAGAGCAAATTAAGGCGATCCAGGCGCACGTGAACCAGGAGATGAGCAAGCTGCCGGAAGGTGTGGCCTTCAGCTTCTCGCCCCCGGCCATTCCGGGGATCGGCGCCGCCGGGGGCTTCACCTTCGTGCTCGAAGACCGATCGGGAGGAGACATAGCTTTCCTGGACGGCAATCTGAAAACTTTCCTCACGGCCGCGCGCAAACGGCCCGAACTCGCCGGCTTGAGCACCACCTTCCTGCCGAGCGTGCCGCAGGTCTTCGTCGACGTAGATCGGGACAAGGTGCTCAAACTGGGCGTGCCGCTGGGCGATGTCTATCGCACGATCCAGACATTCATGGGCGGCTCATTCATCAACTTTTTTAACCGCTTTGGCCGCCAGTGGCGGGTTTACCTGCAAGCGGAGGGCGAGTACCGCACCAAGGCCGAAAATGTCGGCCAGTTCTACGTCCGGAACTCGACCGGCCAGCCGGTGCAACTCGCGGCGCTGACGAAGATTGAGGCGCGTTCCGGGCCCGAATTCACCATGCGCTACAACCTGTATCGCGGCGCTCAGATCAACGGTAGCGCCGCGCCCGGCTACAGTTCGGCACAGGCGATGGCCGCGCTCGAACAGGTCTTCGCCGAAACGATGCCGCGCGAGATGAGCTACAACTACATGGGCATGTCGTTCCAGGAGAAGCAGGCGCAGGAGGGTGTGTCCTCGACCGTGATCTTCGGCGCCTCGCTGCTATTTGTCTTTCTGATTCTGGCGGCGTTGTATGAGAGCTGGTCCTTGCCCTTCAGCGTGCTTCTCGGCGTACCGGTAGGCATCGCCGGCGCCTTCGCGGCGTTGTTAATCCGCGACATGGAAAACAACGTCTATGCACAGATCGGGTTGGTGATGCTCATTGGTCTCTCGGCCAAGAATGCGATCCTGATCGTCGAGTTCGCTAAGGCTGAGTACGAGAAAGGAAAACCGCTGATTGAGGCGGCGTTGACGGGGGCGCGGCTCCGGTTTCGCCCGATCCTGATGACTTCATTCGCGTTCATCCTCGGTTGCGTGCCGCTGTGGATTGCATCCGGCTCCGGCGCGGTGGGGCGGCGCGTGATGGGCACCACGGTCATCGGCGGCATGCTGGCCGCCAGCTCACTCGCTATTTGCCTAATTCCAGTAACTTTCTATCTGGTGGAAAGGGTTACGATGAGATTTAGCAAAGCCCACCCACCGGAGATCACTCCTTCAGCACCTGAGCCGGCAGCAGCAGATTGAGATAGTTCGCACGACGAAAGCGTTCTGTTACCCCTAACGTTTTTGGAGCAAGGAGCGAGTAGTGCTTCAACCTTTAATTGGCAGGACCATAGAATCGCACAAGACATGCGAATCGATAAGCGGCATAGACCTGGCCACCATCACTATCAATAACTTAGCGATAGATACCACGCGTGAATGCGCCGATTCGACTCGCCGGAACGCAGCTGTAAAAAGATCCCTGTTACTCGTTATAACTTCGCGAGCATTAAACTGGCTGAGGGCGTCGTATTTCTAACTTCCGCATTCGGGCGTTAAGCGTGCTTCGATTCAATCCGAGGCGCGCAGCTGCGCCGGCTACCACCCACCCGGTATCGCGCAAGGCGTGCAGAATATGTTCTCGCTCAAAGGCTTCCAGTGTCGACGCTCCGTTATTGTCATTGAAAACCGGAATGGAAGACCGCTCCAGTTCCGTCAACGGAATCTCCAGGACAAGGCCTCGTGACAGGATTACCCCCCGCTCAATCATGTTTTGCAACTCACGCACGTTTCCCGGCCAAGGCCAATCGACCAGTTTCTTCATCGTCGCCGCCGGAACATTTTCGATCCGCTTTCCCATCCGACGTGCGTATTTCTCCATGAAGTACTTAACCAGCAAGGGAATATCTTCACGACGTTCGCGCAATGGTGGAATCCGAATGGGAAAGACGTTCAGCCGGTAGTAGAGATCGCTGCGAAATTCGCCCTGCTTCGTCATCTCTGTCAAATCACGGTTCGTCGCAGCAACCAGCCTAACGTCCACCTGTCGCGTACGAGTACTGCCAAGTCGCTCGAACTCCTGTTCCTGCAGGACTCGCAACAGTTTGGGCTGAAGTGCTGGCGGAATATCCCCAACTTCGTCAAGAAAGAGCGTGCCTTTGTCGGCCATTTCGAAACGACCGATTCTTTGTGCGATAGCTCCCGTAAAAGCGCCTTTTTCATGACCAAAGAGTTCGCTCTCCAGCAAGTCGAGGGGAATTGCCGCGCAATTCAACTTTATGAAGGAGCGCCCGTACCGCGCGCTAACATTGTGAATAGCACGCGCAATTAGTTCTTTACCAGTGCCTGTTTCTCCTTGAATGAGGACAGTGGAATCCGTGGGTGCAACGCATTCGACTTGCTCGAATACCGCTTCGAGGGCAGCGCTCTTACCAATAACCTGCTCAAACCTACGCTGATCACGATCTGGATCACTGGATTTTAGAGTTTCGACAACTTGCACACAAGACCTCCCAAGGGGAATCCGTTTCCCTTCCGTTGCCTGCTTAATTTTGCAGAGCTGCTCGAACGGTTTCGAGCAGGGCTTCATCGTTGAATGGCTTTGCGAGGAACTCGACCGCTCCTGCTCTTAACGCCTGCATCCGCATCTGTGCATCACCATGTGCGGTTATGAAGACAATTGGAATCCTGCAATGTTCAGCATTCAATTTCGACTGCAACTCGAGGCCGGACATCCCGGGCATGCGGATATCGGCGATAAGGCAGGCCACCAGAAACCGTTGGCCGGATCCCATGAATTCTTCCGCCGACTGAAATGCTCGCGCGGTCAATCCTGCAGATCTGAGCAAGCCCTCCAATGCGACACGCACCGCCTCATCATCATCGACAATCGCGATTACCTTATTATTTCCATTGATGTCCATAGCAGAGAGGCTAACGCGGCCGGAGCAAGGGCGCAATCATACGTTGGTATAGGTTCGCTAAGTATTATTTGTCAGACTTATCCTCGTTGGTAGGGCGATGTGAAAGGTCGCGCCGGCCGGAGACTTGCTGTCCGCCCACAAGCGGCCTCCATGCGATTCAACGATGGACCGACTGATGGATAGTCCCATACCGGTGCCATGGAGCTTTGTGGTAAAGAACGCTTCGAAGATCTGGTCTGCGTGCTGCGTGGGCAGCCCGATGCCGGTATCGCGGACAGACACCAGAACCTGCTCGTTTTCCCATCGCTCGGATTTGATGAACAGCTCACGCTTATCGTCCACATCCTTCATCGAATCGATTCCATTGAGCACAAGGTTCATGATGACCTGCTGCAACTGCACGTGGTCACCTATAAGCCTGGGCAGCTCTGTGTCCAGCTCCGTTCGCACTGAGATTGAATATCGCGCTGCCTCGCTCCGCAGAAGGATGACTATCTCTCGAATCACTTCGTTTATGTCAACCGGCTCCCGAACCGGCGTACCCTTCTTAAAGAGCAGTCGGATGCGACTAATGATGTCCGCCGCACGCGTTCCATCTTTCGCGCTCCTGATAGCAGCATCGCGCGCCTGCTGGATGTTAGGGGTGTCGCCCGCGAGCCAACGCGCACAAGTATTAGCGTTTGTTACGGCTGCCGTAATTGGTTGATTCAATTCGTGCGCCAGGGACGCGGTCAATTCACCCATCATCGTCACGCGGCTGACGTGCGCCAGATCCGCCTGTGCCTGATGCAGCGCCTCTTGGGCTTGGTGACGCTCGATGTTCTCCGTGTGCAGCGCCTCGTTAGTTCTTCTTAACTCCTGAACTGTTCTACTCAAATCGTCACGCGCGTCTTTCAGCGATTCTGTTGCGCTTCTTTGCGCCGCGCTCAGCAATCCGACAAAAAGCGCCGACAGCGCAAAAATGATAAACCGCGGTACCTCCTTGATCTCCATAGCCAACGAATAGAGCGGAGTCACGAAGTAGTAATCGAAAGCCAGAAGGGAGAGCACCACCGAGAAAAAAAGAAAAAGCGCCACAGGAGCGCTTACAAGATGCTTGTCGAGCAGGCTGGCAATGATGAGCGCGACAGCAACCGACAGAACAGCCACCCCGTAACTCAAAACCGCAGGCGGCTCGGACCACCACCGAAGACCAGGCTTCGATAGATTCCTTGCGACATTGCCAGCTGGCTCGGTGAGTATGGTGTCTGTTGCAGGAAAGCGATCTTCGCCCATTGTCGATCGATAGGCATTACTGTTGTTGGTTGTCCCCATATGACCCCCGCGACAATGGCCTTGTGGCTTGATTGTACGACGGCGGTCGACCGAGTCAAAACGTTTGTGTCCGCGCTACGTTGCACAACAACGTGGCTTGGGCCGAGTCCGCTGCATGGACTGATCCGCGTTACTTTGTTATACGACTGTACGCGATGTACTGGTAAGAACTTGAAGAGCAGGAGACGATAGATCTATTTAACCTTTACGACGATTAACGTGATGTCATCAAAGGATTAGGTCGAATGCTTGTGGAGAAGCAGAAAAGTAGAAAGGAAAGGAGTAACAACACCGACGTGAAGCTAGCGGTCACATTTAAACACTTGGCAACTTATGGTCGCGCACCAAGTGGCATCTCTTTCGAATAAACCATTTTCCCTCGAAAATCCTTCATTAACCATCGATTTTGATGTCCCGGAAATTGTGGAACGGCGGATGCTCTTACCTCCTGCAGAGGACAAGAAAGATGCAAACACGACAATTGGGAAAGACGGACCTATTCATCACGCCGCTGGGGTTTGGAAGCTGGGCGGTCGGCGGTGGCGGCTGGCAATTCGGCTGGGGTTCTCAGGACGATCGCGAATCGATTGGGGCTATTAATCGCGCACTTGATCTGGGCATCAACTGGATTGATACCGCGGCAGTCTACGGCCTGGGCCACTCTGAAGAGATCGTCGGCCGAGCTGTTAAAGGACGCGCTGAGCGACCGTACATTTTTACAAAGTGTCACAGCCTGAAGCCAGAGTCTATACGACGTGAAGTCGAGAACAGCCTGCGCCGGCTGCAGGTTGAGGTAATTGATCTTTACCAGATTCACTGGCCCAATCCTGTAGCTGATATCGAAGAAGGCTGGAATACGCTTTCTGAGCTGAAGCGCGAGGGCAAGGTTCGTTACATCGGAGTATCAAACTTCAATGTGGAGCAATTGCAGCGCGCGATGGCGATCGAGCGCATTGACACACTTCAACCGCCCTACTCTCTCATCCATCCGAACGTAGAGGATGAGATCCTTCCTTTCTGCGAAAAGCAAGGCATAGGCGTGATCGTCTACTCCCCGATGATGTCAGGGCTACTCAGCGGAGAAATGACGCGCGACCGGGTCAACAATTTTCCTGAAGACGATTGGCGCAAGCACAATCCCGAGTTTCAGGAACCACGTCTTTACCGAAACCTCTGGCTCGCCGAGTTGTTGAAGAACATTGGCAGGCATCACAGCCTCTCAGCCGGAGAGATAGCAATTGCCTGGACTCTACGGTTATCAGCGGTGACCGGGGCAATAGTGGGCGGAAGAGACCCTGAACAGGTTGACGGGATTGCAGACGCAGCAGCCTTTCGGTTGAGTGAAGACGAGATTGACGGAATCGACAGGTTCGCGCGCGCGAACGTTTGGGTGAACGCGGAGGCGGCAGCTTAACCGAAGGCCTCGTGGTCTCAGTACCACTTATTCTGGCTCACGGCACAGTGTGTGCACTTGGGACTCTTATAATTGAAATCTTGCGATTCAAGTCAAAGACACGGGAGGAATGGAAATGAAGGTGACTTTTCGAAATAAACGAGCACTCGCTTCGTTACTAACCATCGTTCTCTTAATTGGAACCTTTGGAACTTTCAATGTGAACGCCCAACGTCGCTCACGAGGCTACTACGGTCGTCCGCACCACAGCAGAGCCAAGGGAGCGCTCATTGGCGGTGCTGTCGGGTTAATTGGAGGCGCACTGATCGGCGGGAAGCGCGGTGCTTTGATTGGTGCCGGCGCGGGTGCCGGCACCGGCTACTTGATCCAGAGACACAGGAACAACCGTGATCGTCGTTACTACAGACCCTACTAGGAACCGTAGCGCAAACTGTTAGTTTGCGATGTCGCAACGAGAGGGTTTGAAAGGAGATTAGAAGTGAATAAGACGACCACAACTGCGTTGGGAAGTGCGGTGCGTGCAACCGTCGATCGCAGCACGAAGAGTCCGGTGATCGGAAAGGAAAAGCACACTACCAACAACTCTCTGAGAGATGTGATCCTGGGTGGACAGGACGGGCTGGTCAACATGCTTGGCATCGCGCTTGGAGTCGTAGCAGCAGGAGGGTCTACCCACGTTCTCGTCGTGACCGGGATTGCCGCAGCAATCACGGAATCGATTTCAATGGGAGCGGTGGCATACACCTCTTTTGGTTCAGACCGCGACTTCTATCTCGCCGAGATGGCTCGCGAGCAAAACGAGATCGCAGCGAAACCTGATGACGAGCGTGAGGAAATCAGAGAGATCTATGCGGTCAAGGGCTTCAAGGGACAATTGCTCGAAGATGTTGTTTCCACAATCACGTCGAATCGTGAAACCTGGGTGAGCACGATGATGAATGAAGAATTGCATCTTCAACCGGTTGCCCAACAGAGCTTGGTGCAGAGCGCAGTGGTTGTAACAGTGGCAACTCTTATCGGTCACCTGATACCAATCGTCCCCTTCATGGTCGTCGCACGCACGCCGGCTATTGTTATGGCGATAGCCCTCAGTGCAATGACGCTGTTCGCCGTCGGAGTTTATTCTGCGAAGACCCTGGTCGGCGATTGGCGTAAGAGCGGCTTACAGATGGTAGCAATCGGTCTTGGCGCCGCAGCGCTCGGATTTTTGATTGGGCGCTTATTCCATACAGTCGGCAGCTAAAAGCCAGAGCCAGAAGCCAGAAGGCCGAAATCAAAGGCCGCCGAGAGGTGAGATGAGTGCTCGCTGTGCCGTGATCAAGAAGGGCCGTAAGCTTTCAAAACAAACGCAATTAATCTTTTCATTTCATCATACTCATAAACAGTAAATCCTTCTTTATTCTGCTTTGATGCCTCAACCATAGCTGCCGCAACGTTTCTTGCTTCAATTGCTTTGTACTTTTTCCATTTGCCTGCGAGTAGTGGCCCAATTAGCTTCATTCCGGATTGCCCTATCCGTTCCCCTAACCGGAATTCTTTTCTTTTTCCCATCAACATGGAAGGCCTAAAGATGGAAATGGACTTAATAGGAAACTTCTGCACCGCTTCTTCAACCTCTCCCTTCAATCGCAAATAAAAATTTCTGCTTTTGCTATCAGCTCCTACAGACGAAACTAACAGGAAATTGGTGCCTTCTGTATCTGAACATGCCCTTGCTGCATTTACCGGAATATTGTAGTCAACTTTGCGATACTGGAGCTGGTCGCCCTTAACTTTGTCTTGTGTCGTACCTACTGCGCAAAAAACAACCCTGTGTCCAGCTATCGCTAATTTCAGTGATTCATAGTCTTCAAAGTTTACGAGCCTTACTTCAATTTTAGGATGTGAAAACTCTACAGGCCTTCTTACCAGTAGCCTTATTTTCTGGCAGGCATCTTCTTCTTTCAATAAATCTACTATCTGCGAGCCAACAAGACCGGTGGAGCCAATTACTGCAACAGTGTTTTGCAACATAAGTTGTATTCTTCCTGCGCGCAATTTACCTGTCGTCGTCGTCATCATCCAGAAGATCTAATTGTCGTTGCTTTGAAGTATGACAACAAGGACGGTGAGATGACATAGTGTGCGGAGGCTGTACGAAGTCAGTCTCATAATCTTTAACACGCACCTGAACCTCAAACCAGCGCACAACCCAGCACGGCCATGCGAAGTCCGAGCAACGCGCTGGGACAAAAGTTGCCGTGAGTCAGTTCATGATGTTCCAGGAAGTCGTCGATTGATTTCACGATGTTCTTCGCCGTTTTTCATCTCGAGTCCGTTGTAAAGATCAGCTTGTTGGTTTTTCGGATATTTTGTTCGTCAATGCGACGTCTTTCCTGGAATTCTCTGACCCACAGCTTGATCATGGTGGTGATTTCCCGCGTAGTATTGGGGCTGGAGTGTTCCCGCCGATCTAGTTCCGGTTCCTTACGATCGCTGTGTTTGATGATTCTGATCTTGTGATTCATGACTCGTCACCCAATTACGGAACAACCATTATTCCGCGCTTCCTATAGCAAAGGCTTTGCCACGAATTCCCGTTGGTAGTTCGGGCTTAATAGTTGAATCTGTGTGGTGGTTACGACTATCTACGTCGTGTCAGGTGAGCGCTTTCTGGGAATCATCCGACCAAATAACGACAGGTGTTGAGGTATGGTCACCTTTAGTTGGTCCATTCTCAAGGCTGCGATAGCTCTGGCAGAGCCTACAACAATGAAAGAAGGAATTTGGCACGGTTCGAGGTATTGGCCTGCGCTTTGCACGTGGTTGGTTTTGGTATGTTAACCACAAACTCTAAAAGGAGAACTGAAATGAAAGTGTTTCGCGTTACAGTCGCCGGTGCGCTGGTCCTATTTGCAGTCACCGCCGGCTTTGCTATGTCTGTGAACTCAGACTACGAAAAGAATTTTGACTTCAGCCGGTTACGAACTTTCGCATTCAAGACCGACCGGGCCAGTACTGATCCACTCAGTACGAAATACGCTTGAGGCGGGGAGGATCCAGAATGCACTAGCGGCGCAACTGGAGGCGAATGGTTTCACGCAAGCGACGGGAAATCCGGACTTTATTGTCGCTTTTTACTCGCGTTCAAAACAAGAGACGCAAGTCCAAAGCCCGGGTGGCTTTGGTCCTGGCTTTGGACCAGGCTTTGGTCCCCGCTTTGGGTTCGGACGGGGGTTCGGTTGGGGCTACGGCATCCCGGGCCGCGGGCGTTGGCGCTACGGCAATGGTCCAGATATCTGGACCACTAATTACACTCAAGGCTGCATCATGGCTGACATCATCGATGCACGAACGAATGCTCTGGTGTGGCGCGGTAAGGTTATGGATACCATCAACGGGGTCGGTCAGTCTGAGAAGCAGACCGATCAGGCCGCCAAAGATCTGGTCAGCAAATTCGTAAAGGACGCCAAGAAAGTGGACAAGAAAACAGCGAAGAAGAGTGCATAGCAGTTGACTCAGGTTTGCGGAAGAGTCCCACCACTCTTCGCCAG
>WNFK01173311.1_pt1 | contig 11511 bp, 10 predicted proteins | sample 5400281 | NCBI WGS metagenome assembly WNFK01 (sample SAMN13153350, study PRJNA577476) | soil metagenome | isolation source: 20 cm soil on Douglas fir-dominated hillslope | place: USA:California | collected 2013-09-17
GCCGCTCGTGACCACCGCCGAGTCGTATCCCGCCGCGGGGGCGCTGGTCGCCGAGACCCTGCGCCGCCATGACATCTCCGTGGTGGCCCTGCGCCCGCCTTGGTGGAGCGCGCTGCCCACGCGCATCCTCACGCGCCTCGGGGGCGGCGCGCTCTCCGGCCTCCTCACCGCCGACTCCGCCTATTTCCGGGCCGGCGAGCTCGAGCTGGCGCTGTATCCGAACGCGCTGCTTCTGCGGGGCCCCGTGGAGGACTCCGCGCGCGTCCATGTGCTGGTGGTGGAGGCGCTCAGCGGGCGGCCCGATATGTTCCAGACCGTCACCGCGGAGGCGCAGGACCTCGAGCGCCAGATCCAGCGGCTATGGGCGGCGTTCCGGCGGGAGCCGGAGGCGCACCGCAATGCCTGGGCCCTCCGTTCGCGGCTCGAGGCGATCACGGCCGAGATGTCGGAGCGGCCGCTCCCGTTCGATGAGTGGCAGGTCGTCTACCGGCAGGTGCTGCAGCTCGACCGGGCGCTGGCCGGGAGGCCACAGCCGCTGGAGGCGCGTCGGCTCGGAAAGGACACTGTCATGGCGACTTCGATGGCCCCCACGCCCGCGACCACGGCGCCGGCGGACAGTCCCCGGGCGCTCTCCACGGTGGCGCTCATGCGCCGCATCCTCGGGCTCGGCTCCCTCCTCATCCACAAAGAGGTGGAGCTGGCGCGCGCCGAGCTCGACGAGGATCTCCACGCCGCGCTCGGCATGGTCAAGCTCCTCGGCGCGGCCGCGCTCCTAGCCGTGCTCGGGCTCGATCTGATCTTGATGGCCGCGGTGCTCGCACTCGCCGCCTGGCTGCCGGCCTGGGCGGTCGCTCTGGCGCTGGGCGGGCTGTTGCTGGCCGTGGCCGCCGTCCTCGGCGCGGTGGCCTGGAGCCGCCGCGTGCAGGCGCCCCTGGATCTCACCCGCAAGACCGTCAAGGAGGACTTGCAATGGGCGAAGGAACGACTCGCGTAGTGGAGGCCGATGGCGGAGGTGCCCGCGTGAGCGCGCTCGGAGAGGAGATCTCGGGGGTCCGGGAGCGGCTCGACGACCTGGTGGCCGAGCTGGATCGGCGCCGGCACGCCCTGCGGAGCTGGACGCGGCCTCCCGTTCGTCAGGCGGTCGCGCTGGTGGTGATCGCGGCGGCGGCGTGGACCTTCGCGCCGCGGCTCACCGCCAGGTACTGGCCACGCAGATCCCAGCGGGGCTGAAGTACTCGACCACGGGCGGCCGAGGGGGCGACGGCGACGGCGGCGACTCGGGGGGCCCAGGGGGTGGCGGCGGCTGCGGAGGCGGCGGTGGTCTACGCTCTCTGGCGCCCATGACTCTCTTGTCTGCAAGAGACGCGCCCACTGGATGGCGCGCGCAAGTTCGCGTCGTGCTGGCGAAACTGACACTCGGCACGCACGAGCCGGGAGAAGCCTGGTAAGGGCTACCCGGAATCTCTTACTCCCTTTCGCGCTCTCAGTCACCGGTCCGGACCCGGGGCTCGACTTTTCCCACACTTGGCGTTGAGCCTTCCCGGCACCGGTCTTGCCTTGGAATAGCCCGTGCGAATGCGAATTGGACACCTTACCCTGCTTTGCCTTGCGGTCGTGGCCGGCGCCGCCGTCCTCGCGCTGGCCTGGGGCTGGTGGGCCTATCCCCTGCCGGATGGAAGCGACGCGAGCCGGCCCGTCGTGTACCTGGACTCGGACGGCCGCGAGATCGCGACCTTTCACGGGGTGAACGGACGCTATCAGGTCTGGCTCCCTCTGGATCGGATCCCGCCGACCGTGGTGGCCGCGGTGGTCGCGGCCGAGGATCGCCGCTTCAGGCTTCACCTGGGCGTCGACCTCCTCGCCGTCGCGCGGGCCGCCCTCACGAACGCGCGCGAGGGGGACGTGGTCCGCGGCGCCAGCACCATCACCCAGCAGCTCGCCCGCGGTCTCTTCCTCACCCGGGAGCGCACCTGGGCTCGAAAGGTGAGGGAAATCGCCATCGCCCTGCTGCTGGAGCGCCGATACAGCAAGGAGCGCATCCTCGAAGCGTATCTGAATACCGTCTACCTGGGGCAAGAGCGCGACGCCGCCGTGCTGGGAGTGGCCGCCGGGGCCCGTCATCTGCTCGGCAAGGACGTCTCCGCGCTTCGTCTCGACGAGGCCGCGCTGCTCGCCGCCGCCATTCGCGCCCCCAATCGCGTCTACTCCGACCCGCCCGCGCTGGTGCGCGCCCGCCGCGACCGTGTGCTCGACGCCATGGTGGCGCAGGGCATCACCACGGAGCGTGAGGCGAGGTTCGCGACCGCGCGCCCGCTGCGCCCGCCCACCGCGCCGCCGTCGCGGGCGCCCTGGTTCATCGAGCTGGCGCGCGAGGAGGCGGCCCGCCGCGTGATCGGCGGCCTCCCGGGCGTGCGCCTCACCACCAGCCTCGATCGTCCGCTCCAGGAGGTCGCGGAGGCGGCGGTCCGCGATCAGCTGGCGAGGGTCGAGCGCTCCCGGAAGGGACTCCCTCCGGGGACACTCCAGGCGGCCGTGATCGCCATGGAGCCGGGCACCGGCCGTGTCCGCACCCTGGTGGGCGGGCGGCACTACTCGACGAGCGAGTACGACCACGCGGTGAAGGCGCGGCGCCAGGCGGGCTCGCTCTTCAAGCCCCTCGTGTATCTGGCCGCCTTCGAGTCACGCGGCGACCGACTCACCGCCGCGAGCGTGGTCTCCGACGAGCCCGTGGTCATTCCCGCCGCCGGAGGTGATTGGGCGCCCCACAATATCGACGGACAGTTCCACGGCCCGGTGACGGTACGCCGCGCCCTCGAGGACTCGCTCAACGTGCCGGCGGCGCTGATCGGGCAAGCGGTCGGCATGCGGCAGGTCGTGCAGGTGGCGCACGCCATGGGGATCGAGAGCCGGCTTGCCGCCGTGCCGTCGCTGGCGCTGGGGACGTCCGAGGTCACTCTCCTGGAGATGACCACCGCCTTCGCGACCCTGGCCAATGGAGGCCTGCGCGTGCACCCGACCACGCTCGACGACGCGGCTCCGCAGGCGACGTTACGGGAACAACCGCCGTCCTATCGCGCGGTGTCCGCGGAGTCGGCGTTCATCGTCACCCATCTCCTGCGAGGGGTGATGCGGCGCGGGACGGGCGGGTCGAGCGCCCGCTGGGGGCTTCAGGAGATCACGGCGGGCAAGACCGGCACCACGGACGGGCTGCGCGACGCCTGGTTCATCGGCTACACGCCGAACCTGGTGGTGGGCGTGTGGGTGGGCGCCGACGACGGCCGCTCCATCGGGATGACGGGTTCGGAGGTCGCGCTCCCCATCTGGGCGACCGTGATGCAGGCGGCCGTGCGCCGGACCCTGCCCAGCGGGTTCACCCCGCCGCCCGGCATCGTCATGGCGTCGGTGGAGTCGGGCACCGGCCGGCGCGCCTGCGGGAGCGACGGGGCCATCAGCGAGGCCTTCCGTCTCGGCAGCGAGCCGCCGCCCTGCGAGCTATTCGCGGACACCCCGGTGGTGAAGGACATCGTCGGGTGGTTCCGCGGGATATTCCGGTAGCGGCGGAGGGCCCGGTCGCCTCAGCCCCTGGACTCGCGATACCGGCGTAGCTTGTTGTGGAGGGTCTTGAGGCTGATGCCCAGGCTCTCCGCCGTTCGCGTCTTGTTGCTCCCCAGCGCCGCGAGCGTGCGCAGGATGTGGAGACGCTCCGCCTCGTCGAGGCTCAGCGGGGGAGTCGAAGGTACCGACGCCGACGCCCCCGCGGCCTCGGGGAGCGGCGGGAGGTCCAGGGGCAGCAGGGCGCCGGTCAGCTCGGAGCCGGTGCTGCCCACCACCGCGCGCTCGAGACAGTTCCGTAGCTCGCGCACGTTGCCGGGCCAGCTGTGCCGAGCCAGCGTCTCCAGCGCCTCCGCGCTGAGCCCCTTGGCCGCGCGGTCGTACTTGCCCGCGAACTCCGTCACGAAGGCCTCGGCGAGGAGCGGGATGTCCCCCTTGCGCACGCGCAGCGGCGGCATGGTGAAGCTGAACACGTTCAGCCGGTAGTAGAGATCCTCCCGGAACGCGCCCTGCTTGATCGCCTCCCGGGGATCTCGGTTGGTGGCGGCGATGATGCGCACGTCCACTTTCAGCTCCGCGCGCCCGCCCAGCCGTCGCACCACGCCGTCCTGGAGCACGCGCAGGTACTTGGCCTGGAGCGCCGCGCTCATCTCGGCGATCTCGTCGAGGAACAGCGTGCCGCCGTCCGCGAGCTCGAAGTAGCCCGCGCGCCGCTCGACCGCGCCGGTGAAGGCGCCCCGCTCGTGGCCGAAGAGCTCGCTCTCGAGCAGGGTCTCCGGGATGGCCCCGCAGTTGATCGCCACGAACGGACCCTTGCCCCGGACGGACAGGGAGTGAATGGTGCGCGCGGCCAGCTCCTTGCCGGTGCCGCTCTCGCCCGAGATCAGGACCGGCGCGGAGGTCGTGGCCGCCTGCTCGATGGTCTTGTAGATCTCCTGCATGGGCGCGCTCGCCCCGATCAGGGTCCCCATGGCCTGGGTGCCGTCGAGCTGGCGGCGCAGGAGCGTCACCTCGCGGAGCACCTCGGACTGCTCGAGGGCCTTGTCCACGAGGGCGCGGAGCCGGCGAAGGTCCACCGGCTTGGTGAGGTAGTCATAGGCGCCGTCCCGCATGGCCGCCACCGCGGTCTCGACGGTGGCATGGCCGGTGAGGACAATCACGGTGGAGGCGGGCAGCTCGACGCGGAGGGCCTTGAGCAAGGCGAGCCCATCCATCCCCGGCATCACGAGATCGGTGACGATCAGCGACGGGCGGAATGCGACCGCCCGGCCCAGCGCCTCGCTCCCATCCGCCGCCTCCGCCACCTCGTAGCCCCAGCCGGTCAGGAGCGCCGAGAGCGCGTGGCAGGAGTCCTGGTCGTCGTCCGCGACAAGCACGCGTGTCATGGCGCAAGTTTGCCGAAACCGGGAGGGGAGCGCAAGGCGGCCGGGGAAGTTTTTACACACCCCAAATAGGGGGCCTCGGTCATTTTTTCCCCGGCGGATTCGCGTAACCGCTTGACTCTTCGTACTAATCAGTGCGGTCGAGCCGGGCACGTCAGTTGCACTTCCCGCCCACGCAATGGGACGCCCTCAGGTGAATCCTCCGGAAGCGGAACCTGCTCGCATCGTTCGAGGGCACGGTCCCGTGCCGCGGTGAGGCGGAGCCGATCGTCCGCCGCCTCCGTGCGCTCCAGGCCGATCTCGACGTCCTGAAGCGCGCCACGGAAGACGATCGCGAGCTCCTGGCTCACGCGCTCCGCAACCCGCTCAATGCCATCGCCGGCTGGATCGGCGTGCTGCGCGAGCATGCCGAGAACCCCGCCACGATCCACCAGGCCGCCGACGTGCTCGATCGGAGCGTCTCCGCCCTCACCCGGATCGTGGATGCCTCCACCCGTTGACGTGGTCCCCGGGACCGGAGAGGCCCTTCGCCCTTGAGAGACGAGCTCCCCCTGCGGGGTCAGCGCAATACCGGGCTCGTCGACGTCCTCGACCGCGTCCTGGACAAGGGGCTCCTCATCGCCGGCGACATCCGGGTCTCGCTGGCGGAAGTCGAGCTGCTCACCATCCGGATCCGGCTCATCGTATGCTCTCTCGACAAGGCCCAGGAAGTCGGGCTCGACTGGTGGAAGCACGATACCTATCTGGCTCCCGGCGCGCGGCCCCTCGCCTCGGAGAACGAGGCGTTGCGGAAGCAGGTCGCCGCGCTGGAGCGCCGAGTCTCCGCGCTGTCGGGATTCCGGGCTCCGCGCCGGCGCCCCGTGATCCCACGACCACCGCGCGACACGCGGAGGAGGAGCATCGATGCCCGTTGAACGGAGCACTGGCGGCACCAGCATCATCGACGTGCTGGACCGGGTACTGGACAAGGGCATCGTCATCGACGCCTGGGTGCGGGTGTCCCTGGTCGGCATCGACCTCATCACCGTCGAGGCGCGCGTGGTGGTGGCGTCGATCGACACGTATCTGAAGTACTCCGAGGCGGTCGGTCAAGTGTTCCCGGTGGCTAGGCCGTCGTCGTCGGATGCCCGGAGCCACGAGGCCGTCCTGGCCGAGAACGCGGCCCTGCGCGCCCAGCTCGCGGCCGCCGCGATCCGGCCGGCGCGCGCACGCCGGCGCCGGAGGGCCATCGCAGGATAGTGAGTCGTGACCCGCGTGCTTCCCGCCGATCCCGCCCGAAACGGGCGCGGCCTCACCGGTCCCCCCGTGGAGGCGAAGCTCGGCCTTCTCGAGTTCCTGCTCGGGTCCGAGGATCCGCAGGCGTGCGCCCAGCGGGCGCTGGAGTGGCTCGGCGCGTATGCCGGCGTCAAGCAGGCAATCTGCGCGCATGTCGATCCCGCCACGGAGCGCCTGGTGGCCGCCACCGGCTTCGGGGTGCCGGCCGCGCGCATCGAGCAGTTCTCCGTCGATCTCGAGGCGCGGGACCACCCCCTGGTGATGGCGCTCAGTGCGGCCCATCCCCTTGCCATCACCATTTCGGATGAGTCCACGCTGCAGTCCCTCCAGCTCCGGGGGCCGGCAGCGGCGGCCGCCTTTCAGGGACTCGTCGGCAACGAGCGAGGGCCGGGTGGCCTGCTGCTGGCGAGCCCCGCGTCTCCGGAGACGGCGCGCGTGCTCGAGTGGCTGGCCGAGCTGCTCGGGCACCGGCTGGTCCGTCTCCGCTGGTATCAACAGCTTGCGCGCGACCGGACCCGGCTCTACGGCATCGTCAACGCGGTGCCCGATCCGGTGATGCTGACCGACAGCGCGGGCCGGCTCGTCGTCGCCAACAGCCGGGCCGAGAACCTCTTCGCGAGCCGCGCCGAGCAGAGCGAGGGGCGACGGCGCGCGGTGGCGCTGAACAATATGCTGTTCTCGGCCGCCCTCGGGGAGAGCGCGCTGAAGGACGCCGCGCCCGACCGGCGGGAGCTTCTCCTCGTCGACCCGGTCGAGGGCTCGGACCTCCTCTTCGAGCTGCTCAGCACGCTGGCGAGCGATTCCCGCGAGGGCATGGGCATTGTCTCCGTGCTCCGGAACGTCTCCGACCTCCGGAGCGCCACCGAGGAGATCGAGGCGAATTACGCGCGGCAGCGCGTCGCGGAAGCCGAGGCCCGCGCGGAGCGAGACCGTCTGGACCTCATCATCGACTCGGTGGCCGACCCCATCGTGGTCACCGATCCCTCCGGCAATATCCAGATGATGAACACGCCCGCCCACCGCCTGTTCGCCGAGGCGCCCGGCGCGAGCGCGGACGAGCTCCAGCGGGTGCGGACCAACGACGCCAACTTCACCTCGTTCGTCTCCAACGTGTTCTTCGGGCTGTCCGAGCTGCGCTATCGCGGCAGCATCAACCTCGTGGACGTGAAGACGGGCGACCCGGTTCCGGTGGAGGCGGTGTCCGGCCAGATCCTCAGCGAGCAGCACGGGGAGCTCACCACCGTCGTCACCATCCTCCACGACCGCACCGAGGCCCTCGAGCGCGAGCGCCTGTACGAGCAGCTCAAGCGCGCGGCCGGGGAGCTGGAGCGGAAGGTCGGCGAGGCCACCGCCGAGCTGGTGCGTCAGAACGAGCTGCTGCGCCGCCAGGCGATCCAGCTCGAGCAGGCGTCCTCGCTGAAATCGCAGTTCCTGGCCAACATGTCCCACGAGTTCCGGACCCCGCTCAACGCCATCCTCGGCTACACCAGCATGCTCCTCAAGGGCGTGCTGGGGCCCCTCGACGGCGAGCAGGCGGAGGGCCTGGCGCGAGTGGACTCGAACGCGCGCCACCTGCTCGGCATCATCAACGACATCCTCGATATCTCCCGCATCGAGGCGGGCCGCATGCCGCTGCGGCTCAGCGAGTTCCGGCTGCCCGAGCTCGTGGGGGAGGTCCTGGCCGAGGTGGAGCCCATCGTCGCCCAGTCGAGCGTGCACATCGAGGCGTCGGTGGACCGGCGCCTGCCGCCGGTGCAGAGCGACCGGCAGAAGGCGAAGCAGATCATCCTCAACCTGCTCATCAACGCGGTGAAGTTCACCCAGCGCGGGACGGTCACCCTCTCCGTGCGCTACGACCCGCGCGCGCGCGAGGTGGCGGTGGCGGTGGCCGATACCGGGATCGGCATCGCCCCCGAGGACCAGGCGAGGATCTTCGAGGACTTCCAGCAGGCGGACAGCTCGCTCACGCGCCCCCACGGGGGCGCCGGCCTCGGGCTGTCCATTTGCCGGCGGCTGGCCACCATGCTGGGCGGGGAGATCCAGATGGAGAGCACGCTGGGGGTCGGCTCGACGTTCACGCTCGTCCTCCCCCGGCGGCGAGGCCGCCAATGAAGTCCCCGGCCCCGATCATTCTTCTGGTGGACGACTACGCCGACAACCGGGCCATGTACGCGCGGTACCTCGTCTACGCGGGGTATCGCGTCGATGAGGCCACCAACGGGCAGGAGGCCCTCGACAAGGCGGGTGAGATCCATCCCGACCTCATCGTCATGGACCTCTCCCTCCCGGTGATGGACGGGTGGGAGGCGACGCGCCGGCTCAAGGCCAATCCCCAGACCAAGCGCATCCCCGTGCTGGCCCTCACCGGCCATGCGCTGGGAGACCACGAGCGGGCGGCGAACGCCGCCGGCTGCGATGGATACGTCACCAAGCCCTGCCTCCCCGAGGATCTGGCCGCCCGGATCCAGCACATGCTCGCGGGAGCATCGCCAAAATCCAAGCCGAGAGGCCAGAGAGGGAGTCGTGGCTAAGACGCAGAAGACCAAGCCAGTGGCGCGAGTGCGACCGGCCCGGCCGGTGAAGGTGGAGCCCCGGCCGACGCGGCCGGCGACGGCGGGCGCCCCGCCGCCGGAGAGCCGGGGGAAGTACGTCTACTGCATCATCCGGGCGACCCGACCGCTGCAATTCGGCCCCATCGGCATCGGCGCCGAGCCGGCCGCGGTGCAGACCGTCAATCACGAGGGCATCGCCGCCGTCTTCTCGGACACCCCGGTGGAGAGCTTCGACGCCACCCGGGAGAACGTGCTCGCCCACGAGCGCGTCAACGAGGCGGTCATGCGCCAGCACACCGTCATCCCCATGTCCTTCGGCACCGTGTTCAAGACGCGGGACGACATCGTGGAGCTCCTGCGGGGCGCGCACGCCGCCTTCAGCGACGTGCTGTTCAAGATGGAGGACAAGCTCGAGTTCGGCCTCAAGGTGCTGTGGGACCGCGAGGTCATCATCCAGGAGATCGAGCGCGAGGACGAGGACATCCAGCGCCTCAAGAAGGAGATCTCGTCCCAGAAGGGCTCCACGTACTTCGCCCGGATGCAGTACGGCCGGCTCGTGGATGCCGCCCTGCAGGCGCGCTCCGAGCGCCGCGTGGCCGACATCTTCGAGCAGCTCCGCAGCGTATCGGTGGCCTCCCGCGCCAACAAGCCCATCGGCGACAAGATGATCATGAATGCCGCGTTTCTCGTGGCCCGGAGCCAGGAAGGGGCGTTCGACGCCAAGGTCAAGAAGGTCGGCTCGCAGTACGAGAACATGACCTTCAAGTACACGGGGCCGTGGCCGCCCTATAACTTCGTGAACATCCGCCTCAAGCTGGAGCGGGCGAAGTGATCATCCTCGACACCCTCCTCGTGGGCGGGCTGCGCTTCGTCCTGGAGAAGCTCGCCGCCGCGGTGGAGGCGGAGCTGGACGACGACGACGCCCTGCGGGAGCAGCTGCTGGCGGCCCAGATGCGGCTCGAGCTGGGGGAGATCGAGATTCGAGCGCGCCGGCGGGGCGAGGCGCCCCCGCCGGGCTCCCTCCGCGTCACCGGCGCGGAGGTGACCTTCGAGGGCGACGGGCCGGAAGGTCGAGCCGGTGACGGAAAGACGCGCGCGCGACGCCGGCGCTGAGCCTCGCCCCCACGCGGGGCGGGCCCCGATCTTCCGCTTCTTCGGCGGCAAGGGCGGCGCGGGCAAGACCACGCTCGCGGCGGCCACCGCGCTGGCCGCGGCGGAAGGCGGGCGCGAGGTCCTCGTCGTCTCCACCGATCCTGCCCACTCGCTGGGGGATGCGCTCCAGCTCCGGCTGGGTCCGAGCCCGCGACGCGTGCCCACCCGGCGGGGCATGCTCTGCGCGGCGGAGGTGGACGCGAACCTCGCCGTCGGTCGGTGGATGGCCGCCCGGCGCCCGGCCCTCCGCGCCATCGCGCTCCGCGGTACCTTCCTCGACGGCACGGACGTGGACCGGCTCCTGCGGCTGTCCCTGCCCGGCGTGGACGAGCTCATGGGCCTGATCGAAGTGATGCGACTCGCGGGGGCCCGCCCCTACGACGAGGTGGTGGTGGATACCGCGCCCACCGGCCACACCCTCCGGCTCCTCGCCATGCCCCCGATGCTGGAGCGGCTCGCGGCCGTCCTCGATCGCCTCTACGCCAAGCACCGGTTCCTCCGGCTCCAGCTCGGGGGGGACGACCGTCCGGACGCGAGCGACGCGCTGATCGCGACGCTGGAGGCCGAGGCCCTCGCGCTGAAGGCCCTCCTGCGCGACCGGAGGCGCGCGCGCCTCACCTGGGTGACCCTGCCCGAGATGCTCTCGATCCGGGAGGCCGAGGACGCGATTCGCGCGCTCGACGCCCTGGGGATCGCCGTCGAGCGCATCGCCATCAATCGGCTCACGCGCGCCGCCCGCGCCGGATGCCCGTCCTGCGCCGCGCGGCGCGGGGTCGAGCGCTCGGTGATCGCCGCGCGCCCCGCCGCGCTGCGGGACCGCGTCACGAGCGTCGTCGGCGCCCGACGCCGCGAGCCGCACGGCCGGGCCGCGCTGCGCGCGCTGGCGCGCGAGCTGGCCGGGCGCGACACCGCGCTGGCCCGCTGGCGGCGCCGGCCGGCGGCGCGCCCCACGGCGCGGGCCGGCCCGGCGCGGGAAGCGCCGGGCTGGCTCGGCACCCTCACTCCCCCGGGGACCCGGCTCCTTCTCGTCCTCGGCAAGGGGGGCGTGGGGAAGACCACCTGCGCCACGACCGTGGCGCTGGCGGCGGCGCAACGACGCCCGCCGGCGAGGGGCCGGCGCCCGGGCGTCTTGCTCCTGTCCATCGATCCCGCCCATTCGCTGGGCGACGTCCTCGCCGCGCCCATCGACCATGAGGCGCGAACCGTACCGGGCGCTCCGCGCTCGCTGCACGTGCGAGAGCTGGACGCCGAGCGCGCATTCCGGCATGAGCGCGCGCGCTACCTCGCCGCGGTGGATGCATTGCTCGGGGCTGGCGGCGAGCGCGGCGGCTCAACGGGGAGGGCATCGGTGGACGCGGTCCATGACCGGGCCGCGCTCCGGAGCCTCCTCGAGCTGGCCCCGCCGGGACTCGATGAGCTGTTCGGCATGCTCGGCATCGTCGACGCCCTCCTGACGCGGCCCGGCCGTCCGGCCCGCTACGGGCTCGTGGTGGTGGACTCCGCGCCCACCGGCCACGCCCTCCGCATGCTGGCGCTGCCGGAGACGGCCCTGGCCTGGGTGCACGCGCTGCTCGCGATCCTCCTCCGCTACCGGCGGG
>WNFK01151998.1_pt2 | contig 11510 bp, 15 predicted proteins | sample 5400281 | NCBI WGS metagenome assembly WNFK01 (sample SAMN13153350, study PRJNA577476) | soil metagenome | isolation source: 20 cm soil on Douglas fir-dominated hillslope | place: USA:California | collected 2013-09-17
TAAACTCTGCAATTCTTAATTCGGTTAAAGCTCTTTGAATTTGATAGAGAAGTAAGCGAAGGAAAAATATCACATGATTATGCTTTAAAAACTGAAAATGCGGATAAGAATAGTTGAAACCCGAAGAATAATACGCTGCTAAACTGATATTTTCATCTTGGACATTCTATAATGTTACCCATAGATTTGGTTTATCATTTGGCCAAATGCTGCGGGTATGCCGAAAACCGGATAATAAACAGAGTAGGTGTAAAAATAAAAGTATAGCCATGAAAAAGTTTAGTTTTTTTGTTTCGGTATTAGTTTTTCTAAGTATAAGCTCCCAAGAAATTAATGCACAGGGAGAAAGAATTGATCCTTGCCCTCCCGGATTTTGTGCAACTGGTGTAAGTTTTGTCATAGATCAATTTAATTTTCATAAACCGAGAACTGGTTGTCAATCGGGGTTTGGAATTTGCCTGAAAGGCCATTTGGAAGCAAGTTGTACTCCGTGTTGGGCGAATGGCAAAACCGACTATCAAAATGGAAAAGTGACTGGGTGGTTTAAAATATCTAAGAACAAACTTGAATTGCATCTTCCCCTGGCACTAGGTCAATCCAAAGAATTTATAAAAGAAGATATGAGTGTTTTCTGTGTTGATGACGATACAATAACAATATTAAATACAGATGGTAGTACAAACTGTAAACTTAAAGGAGGAGAATATACGGTTACCATATCCGGCAGTGACTATTTAATACTGATTGATATTATTTGATCTTCCAGGTTGGGACCTATTTCTGAATTAGGTCCCAACCCTTTAAAAAAACTCGCATGAATTCAAAATTCGGAAAGCTATTTATTCTTTTGCTATTTCTAACGTCATGTAACTCTTTATTAAAAAGTAAGTATGGATTTAATAAACAGTTTGATTTCACAGCAAAAGAATCATACATGGTTTTTTTACAGAATAAAAAAAATTTTGACATTACAAATGTAATTTTCCCGGACAGTAATTCCCGTTCGGCTTTTCTCGAATCAATCATGAGAGACAGCCTCTCGGTTTATTATGGGTGCTTAATAAATGATTCAGTTGAATTAGTAAAAACAAATGAGGTAAGAGACAATTTATCTTGTATGGGTAAAATTTTGCAAGATATTAATTTGGGGGAAGCTGAATTAAGCAAGGATGATTCATCTCTTTTTACTAAAAGTAAGTTTAAGGCGTATCAGTTCAATTTTTTATACAATGATGAGCAGTTAAATATTAATCATTTCAATAAAAAATTAAAAATAATTATGCTTTATAGTTATGCACTAGGAACATATTTTGATGGGGTATTTAATGAGGTTAGAAAGTTTCATGAGAATCATAAAGAATCTACGAATTTATATATTATCACGTTGGACGATATCTCCCGACTTCGGTAGTTTATACTCTTTACTAGTTATCAATTAAATGAAAATATGTTTGGAACAACAAAAAAAGTTATAGTATAATATCATTTTATTTATTGATAACTGCTTCAAGCGAAAAATTGGCTATTCAAACAATAGCCTTTTTTTTTGAAAATGACTTGAGAAATTAATTTAGAAAAGTTCTTTAGAAAATATAAATAACTAAAAAGAAGAAGGGAAAACATCACATTCCTTCGCTTATAAAACTGTCAAAGCTGATAAAATCCACAAGATCTCTCAGAAAAATATCTTATCGATCCGGGATTTTCATCTTGGAAACGGAGAGGGGCTATACATAATTTTAGCTTATCATTTAGTCAAATGTTACGGATAAGCCGAAAACCGGATTATAAACAGAGTAGGCAAACTAAACTTAAATATCATGAAAAAGATTATCGGGTTAATTACTTTTCTGACCTTATTCACAGTATCCAATGTTTCTTTCTCTCAAACTGATTTATCTGCTTGTACTGATTACCCAACGACTGATCAAACACTCAATGGTCTTGTAAAAAATTTAGTGGGAAATATATCCCAATTGGATTCAAAGTTTTCTTCTATTTATTTTAGGCTGACTCCGGAAGAACAGCATCTTGCTATTATATATATGAAAAATAATGATAGAAATCTATTTCAGCGATTCCCGCAATTTGAAGACATAGAGCTGAAAAACGGGGTAGCTGCAATAAGAGCTGCCTACACGGCAGTTTTAGCGAGATTTAGAGAACTTTATCCCAATTCAAGTTATGATGAGCAAGTTCAGAAGACAAATAGCATTATCAAATGTTGTGCTGTAAAAATTGCCAGCGAGCAGTTTGAGTCGGGCACTAACCGAATAGATCCATGCAGTTCCGCAAGAAAAAATTGCCTGGTATCGGTTGTGGCCCAGACAACTTTAATGCATATTGGATGTGCTGCAGCGGATTTGACTATTATTGTTGGTATTTTGTGTCATAGTGCGGTTTTTGCCTATCAAGTTTCCGAAAGCAATATTTGTGAGTCTGATTATAAGAACTGTAAAGGTTAATATAAAATAAAATTATGGAAAAGACTAATGTTGGAAAGACGATTCCATTATTTGCAATACTTTTTATTGTTGTTATTAATAAATTAATCGCATCGTATAATACAAGGATTTTTATATCATTGGCTATTATCGCCTTCCTTTTAATTGTCGTTTTATTTAAAGTACGATCCAAATCTGGCAATCAAAAAAAGATGCCATTAGCCTTTGCCGTTATTTCATTGATCATTAGTCTACTAATATTTTTTTATTTCCTATTGACAAAATAAACATGTTAGATATATCAATCCGATTACTATATCTATTGTGAAGTTCTAAGAATCACGTCTGGTATAATTCTAAACTAATGAAAGATACTTTTCATTGATGGAGAGGTATTTTTTCTAAATTTTCATGAAATTCTTCTTGTCTATATTGTTTTGGCTATGGCCTGCTGTTGTCTTTTCGCAGACAAAAGATTCAATAATTGTTTCAAAAACCAGTGATACGGTATCCAAAAAACAGGTTGAGATTCTATCTGCTAATTCAAAAACTACGTACAAACCCGAGATTCTAACTTCCGGTTTTATTGATATTGTAAACAATGGACAGGTAAATGCATCAGCAAGATTTATTCGCTTATATATAGGGGAACCAGGCAAATTTGCAATTCCACTTTCTATTTATAGTGGTGTCTCGTCAAATAATTTTCAGAATGGGCAGAATTCCATAGTAAGCAGAAGCAATGAACAATTAGTAACCAATTTCATCAACCCTCTTAGCGGACTTGCAAACTTATCAGTTGATGGTGTGATCTTTTTCAAAAGAAAATCTCAAAAGTATACAAGAGCCGGTATTCTTTATCATTTTGGCGAAAGGATCTTGACGGGTCAGAAAGTGGGACCATTAACTGATCCCTCAACAGGCAAATCAATTAATTTTCTCAATAGTTTTGGCTCAACAGGATTTTATTTTCAAACAGGCGCATGGGAGCGTAATAATTCCAAAAATGTGGGAATATTTTGGCTGGCTCTGCGATATATCGGGTGTTATACAAACCCTTCGCAATTAAAAGAATTTTTACCATCAATTGAAACCAATGGAAAATATTACGGCTATTCCATCGGATGGGGAGTAGAGATAAACAGCCTTGTAAATATCAAAGTGCTTTATTATAAATACAGTAAAGAACCTGAAATTGATTATTCACTCCCCATTTATCAATTCTCATTTAATTATTCTATGAAATAACTGGCAAATAATTTCTAAAAGTTGAATTTGTTCTGGCTACCAGATTTCTCTCCAGACTCGTCTGGGAAGAATAGGGGGTCCGATCTAATTAGCGAATTTTACTTAATGATAATCGCTATTCGTTTTCTTTACATGATCACCAAAAAACTCAGCCAACTGATCGATTCCTGATTTTCTTTGATTTGCATCAAAGACCCATTGATTAGTAAAACGAAGCCTGCCAAGATAATAATTATCGTTATCATGCAGATGCCAGGTTGCTGGCTCACCGGTTCTGGCAATTTTTGTAAAGTAACAATCACTATACTTTATACCGTTGTGTTTAAAACTTATTGGTATTGGATCCATGGTCGAAAATAAAAAGTCTCCCGGTGTAAACAAAGGGAGTTTTTCGTAAGTAATTTATCATGTCTCGTTTTGAAATAGGTTTAACTCGTCCGGGAAGAAATTGAAAAGCTGCTGCTTGCATCCGCCCAGTGTCTCCGCAAGAAACTATTTGATCTTTAGCAAATATTGATGCGGGACACCGGGATACGAATTATATCCCTGGCCACGTGATGAGTACACTTGTTTGTTATATCAATAAAAAAATAAAGATTATGGGATTGTCGCGATATAGAACGACTGACGAAAATATTTTTTAAAATGAATTTGTTTTGGCTACCAGGATTTTAAAAACGGGAGTTTTCAACAAGAGTATATAAAAAGAAAGTTGATTGTGGGAGACAGTGCGTTGGTTTTTACAAAGGATTTGGAAATTTCTTTTTTGGACGGTTTGGACATTGGACGGTTTCGGATTGGGAAGAATGCAGCGTGTCCGTATCAATCAACTTTCTGACGCAAAACTATTGTTGCACACTATACAATGCAAGAGTAAAACTTCCTCATTATTCGAATATGGTTTTTACTGATGCTATCGTAAACTTCACATTTATCATCGAGTAGATATGCCCGATCTCGGTTTATTACTTGTATATTCCACATGCTTAAAATCAGGTACTTGTACTATGGTATATGTTGCAGGATTTTTACAATTTGCACAACGAAAAGATTTAGAAAAATAAGTTTAACAAAAAAACGTTTATCTACTAACCAATATCCGATGGGATCATACGATTTCATCAAAATTTTTAAAACCAAACATTTCTAATGAAAAACCCTGAAACAACAAGCCATGTAATTAAAGTGGCTATCGCCGATGATCACACCCTATTCCGTTCAGGTGTGAAAGCATCTTTGACTGCGCATAAAGACATACACATGGTGGCTGAGGCAGAGAATGGTATGCAGATGCTTAATTTATTAAAGCATATCCAGCCGGATGTTGTACTTCTTGATATTTCGATGCCCATCATGGATGGACTCGCAACATTACCTGAGATCAAAAAGTTATATCCCGGCGTAAAAGTGATCATGCTCAGCATGCACAATGATCATTCAATGATCAGCCGCATGATGGAGATTGGCGCCAATAGCTACCTGACAAAGGAAAGCGGTGCTGAAAAGATCTACGAAGCCATCAAGCAGGTATATGAAAATGAATTTTTCTTTAATGAACTTACTAATAAAGCATTATTGAGTGGTTTGCGGAATAAAACTTTCGCAGATGCACACAAACCTGCAGAAGTTCATTTGAATGAAAAAGAAATAACTATCCTGCGCCTGATGTGTGAAGAAAAAAGCACAAAGGAAATTGCAGATATAGTTGACCTGAGCCCCCGCACCGTTGAAGCTATCCGTGATAAATTAAAAACCAAGACAGGTACCAAGAGCATGGCCGGCCTGGTAATGTATGCAGTAAAGGCTGGAATAGTAGAACAATAAGAAATAAATAAAATATTCTGTAAATGGCATCAGGTAACGATGCCATTTTTTATTGCATACATTATAAGACCTGCACTATTCCTGACACCGATCTTTCCGATCAATTGCTGCTGGACAGATGCGATGGCATCTGTATTGCTATTTAATTCTTTTGCGATCTCATCCAACTCTTTTTCTTCGCATATCAATTTTAAAAGAATGAGTTCCTGTTCCGACAGTTCAACCTTGTTATTGAAAGAAGGTTGAACATAGTCTTTTATCAAAATTTTTTTTAGAAGTGCCTTATTGACAAAATCATTGAAATAATAACCATTCTCATGCACCGCATAAATAGATCTTCTTATTTCTTCGGGCTCTGAGTTCTTAAGCAAATAGCCATTGGCACCTATATCCATCAAATGAATGATAAATTTTTCTTCACCATACATGGTGATCACGAGCACTTTTACATTAGGAAATTTTTTGCGGATGATCTGTGTGGCTTCCATGCCGCCCATGATTGGCATTTTAAGGTCCATAATAACAACATCTGGGATTCTTTTTTCAAAGCCCGAGATCAGCTCATCACCATTTTCAGCTTCAAGAATTACTTCAAGATTTCTGTCGCTTGAAATACATTTTTTTATTCCTTCACGAAAAATCTTGTAATCCTCGGCAATGGCGATAAGTATTTGTTTTTCTTTATCCATGTATGACAGGTATTATGAGCTCAATAGCATATTTGTCTGTATCCTGCCTGGTGAAGTAAATATTTCCTTTCAAAAGAATTATACGGTTTTGAATATTTTTGAGACCAAGACCTTCTGGCTTATAACGTAACTCTTCAAATTGTTCCTGTGTTAACCCATTTCCATTATGAATAATACAAAATTTCAGTTCGCTTTCCTTTAGTTTTGATGTGATCTCTATTAGGTTAGGATGAGCATGTTTTAATAAATTATTGGTTAATTCCTGTAATATCCGGTAAGCGGCAAGGTCAGTTTCCTTATTTGACATCTGGTAATCTTCATCAAGCTCAATGGAGCTTTTCAATCCCGGGCCTTCAGCTACTTTATACATGAAATTCCGGATCGCCTCATTAAGGCCAAATTCTTTTAATACAGTTGAATGGAGGTTATGTGAAATGCCGCGAACTTTCTGTATCGACTCGTCTATAATTGATTTTACTTTTGAGTGATCATCTTTATCAGTTTGTGAAAAATTGTTTGTATTCATTTCTACGAGGAAAATACGGGATGAAGAAAGCAGGGCGCCAACTTCATCATGCAGTAATTCGGCTATGCGATGTCTTTCGCCTTCTTCACTCCTTACTGCAGCCTCGATCAACTGGTTTTGCTGCTTTTCCCGTAATTGTTGCATGTCAAGCTGGAATTTTAATTTTTTTCTCTGATTGATTGTAAATAACAACAAAAGACTAACAACGAGGAAAAGCATGGTAGCGATACCTATTATGACAAGCGTATTTATTTCAGTATTTGCCTGATTCATAAAAACCTTTTGCAATGAAACAGCACAATAGTACATAAGAGGCATTATGTACATCCCAAATAACTATCGAAAAATCTTTTGAAATTTTTATTAATGTTGAATAAAATAGAAAGATAAAGAAATTAATACCAACATAAATGGTAAGACCCGCGACAATCCATCCAACCGACCTGCTATTTGGATAAGAAATTTGTTCAGCTTGGGCCAGGTAAACATAATGCTGTAAACAATAAAATAGCAATATAGCTGCTTCAGCTGCGTGAAGGTCACTATTATAATCAAATAAGAAACTAGACATAGGTTTTACGATAATGAATATAATTATAACGAAAAGCAAAAAAATATAGGGGAGAAGCTTTTTTATTTTAATAAGAAATGGTTCTTTTAAAAAGCAGTCTTATAATAGAATGAGTATGGTACACCGGACTGTTATTCCGCATCCATTGAGGCAAGCCTAATCTTCTTTCACTTTGAAATCTCCAACTGAAGTCTGACAGGAAATTCAAAATAATGGCGATCACTACATAATAAACCACTGGTTTTAAAATTGAGGGTATATGTTTGCGCTTCAAAAGCAAAACGGCCAGAGGTATAAGCAATGCCCATACCTCTGACCATGCCCAGAGTTCACTCCAGGTGAAAAAAGTCGACCAGTCCATTTTTAATAGGAAACCCTTCATAAGTTCGGCTTATTCTTAACCTGCGGGTGGGATGGCTGGTGGACAAGGATTAAGACCATCGTAAGTAACTCCATCCGGATTTACCTGGATCTTCCTGGGTTTAAGAATAATATCTTTTTTCCCATGATCACTTAATTTAATAACGTCATTTTTTGTCAACTCATGCTGAAGAAACATTACATCCGCGTCGGTTGTATATGTGTCAGATGAATTTTCATCCTCCTCAATAAAAAAAACCGGTGTATTATCCATCTTTTTTCTGCGTTCGTCAAGAAGCTGTGCAACCAAAGTGAATTTATCTCCCTGGCGGCGATAAAATTGAAAGGCAAGACGATTGAAGCCCTTCATGGGTCCGTCATTCAGTAATTTTTCGATATCCTCTTTTTTTATTTTAAGAGTGGGAAATGTTGAGGTGGCCATAAAAAGTATTTTAAAGTTTAAAAATTAATTGTTGAAAGTTGTTTGAATCCAGATTGAATTATCCCGCACGGGAAAGGTATATTAATGACTGCTTCATAATATTAAATTTAGTGGTTATAAAAATATGTTTAAATAGTTGTGAATGAATTTTCCAGGGCCGTAGAATAATGGGGCCATTAAGATAAGAACAAATGCAAAAAAATTTATACCTCCTTAGGGGTATTTTTAAGAAGTTATTGCTAGAGAATAGTTTTTTTTGGAAAGCCTGGCCAGGATTGCGAATTCTGAAAAATTAAATTAAAAAAGTACCTGGTAAGACTATAAGGTACTTTTTGATTCAAATGACATACAACATTTATACAATTTGGTCTGAAAGTTTTAGTTGCGGTTAGCCTTATTTCCGTATTACTTTGCAGCTACATGAATATTTAGAAGTGAAATGAAAAAATATTTTAATTATAATGGAAGGTTTTTTGCGCATGATGAGGCTGTTCTCTTCAAAGAAGACAGAAGCTACCGGTATGGCGATGGGCTTTTTGAAACGATGAAATTGATGAATGGAAATATCTTCCTGGAAGAATATCATTTTGAAAGATTGTTTCTGGGGTTAAAAATTTTAAAATTTGAGATCCCTGTTCTTTTTACAAAACAAAAAATAGGCGAACAGGTAAGAGAACTTTGCAGTAAAAATGATTGCGGGAAGATGGCAAGGGTCCGCCTTTCTGTATCAAGAGGAAATGGCGGTCTTTATGATTGCGATAATAAATTTTCATACCTGATCGAATGCTGGCCATTGGAACAAAAAGCCCTTAATGAAAACGGGTTGATAATTGATATTTTTCCTGATGCAAAAAAAAGCATTGATATTTTTTCAAATCTTAAATCGGTGAATTACCTGCCGTATGTAATGGCGGCTATTTGGGCAAAAGAAAATAAACTGGATGATGCTTTGATACTAAATCAGCATGAACGGATCTGCGATTCAACAATCGCCAATGTTTTTTGGGTAAAAAATGATAAAGTTTTTACACCCCCTTTAAATGAAGGTTGTGTTGCGGGAGTGATGCGTCAATGGATCTTAGATTTCGGATTTCAGGTTCCGGATTTTTCTGTAAATGAAGCAGTACTTACTAAAAATATTTTACTAAATGCTGATGAGGTTTTTCTTACAAATGTTATAACGGGAATACGCTGGGTAAAACAATGCGGGGATAAGATTTATGACAACAGGATCGCTAATAAAATTTTTGCTAAACTCATTCAAACAAATCTTTCTTAGGTTTGTTCATAGAGCATGAGTTCTCCTGTAAATACTTTTTGGTTTTGGCCTTACTTGCATTTTTTAATCAAAATAATAATTGCCACCGCCACCTTCAAACCTCGGGTTTACAAAGTTGCTCAACTTCGAGCCGAAACGGTAGCTCAAACCCAAACTGGTATAATAGTTATATCCTGACGCAAGTTGCCTTCTTCTGGTTAAAATTTCTTGTTCACTCGCTTTCCCTTTGACCAGGTAAAGTTGATCTCTTGTTAATCCACCAAAAGCGCCAATATTAAACGAAAGTCCTCCGGAGATCCGCACACTTAAGAACATATTAAGTCCGGCATTGAAGTATTTCCAGTTGTTAAAATAGTTGTGATAGCTTGCTCCGATATTGGCACTTCCCCATTTTTGATTGAGCGTGAGGTTTATTTCAACTCCATGACCCGCTAGTGTCTCTTTGGTTTTTTCATAGAGCGTTGAGTCGTAATATTTATTATTGCTTACATCGACAGTATAACTGACGGTAAGATGTTTGTTATTTACATCTTTATAAGGGAAAATATCATACTCCACTCCTGTTCTCAGAAACAATCTCCTTTTTATATTTGAGAAAGTGCTGCTGCTCATATTGGCTTCGTATCCATAGCTCCAATGACTGTTGATACTTTTAATAAGTGAATGATTGAAGCCATATTGATTATTTTCTGATATATATTTATAAATCCCCGACGTATCTTCATCTTCATAGATCGTTTTATTTTTATTTCCATAGATGCTGAAATTGATTTTGCACGAAGAAAATAAGCTGGTATTGGCTTCCACCACTGCCTGTAGATTGTTCCGTTATTAAAATATGCAGATCCGCTGCCTGGTTATCCAATAAAAAATCAACAATATTGATTTCCGTTTTTATAAAAGTTTGATCGCACCAGGTATTGCTGCAATCAATAAACACTGTGAGCCTATGAACAGATTGGGAATTATTCTGTGCTTTTATAAGAAAAGTGAATAAAAGCAGCATAATTGATAGAAAAGGCCTTCTCATGTTGGTGTGGTTTAGGTTTCTCCAAAGGAGTCCTTTGGACGAATTACAAATAACGCATCAATAAATAATCTCTTGTGTTAAGGAAACGACAAAAACGATGATTCAATAGCAAAGAAAATCCATATTTAATCGGCAAATAAACATACTTTATGAAAGGAACAAGTCACTTGATGATTGGATAAAACGCACGGGTAATTGTGTTTTAGCCACTTTATATAATGTTTCTATTGCCTGTTTTCCATCATTACCAAGATCAATTGAAAAATTATTTACATATAGCCCGATATGTTGCCGCATTACATCCTCACTCATTTCCTGCGAATGTTGTTTTACATAGCCGGTTATCAATGGGTAATTGCGAAATGCGAATTCAATACTTTTCCTTATTAATTTATCAACTTTTATACTTATCCCTTTATCAATTGAACGACTGGCAACAATCCCGCCTAAAGGGATCGGCACATGCATGTTGCTTTCCCAATACTCACCGAGGTCAGTTACTTTATATAAACCTTTTTGCTGGTAGGTAAAACGATTTTCATGGATGATGACCCCTAAAGCCCCGGCCCCCTCTAAATCTCCCCCAAAGGGGGAGACTTTCGAAGATTCATTTAAAACGAAATCCTCTATTTTATCAAACCGCATGAAGATTTTATTTTTCGCATCAGGATAGGCAAAAGAAAAAAGAAGATTCGCCGTTGTATTCTCTCCAGGGAGGGCGATAGTTTTTTCTTCAACATTCATTATTCCTTGTTCCTTGTTCGAAATTAATATCGGCCCAACTCCTTTGCCTAACGCTGCACCGGAGTTTAATAAAACGTACTTATCCAGGTTTTGAAAAAATGCCGGGTAGCTAAGTTTTGTTATATCAAGTTTTTTTTCAAATGACCATTTATTTAATGTCTCTACATCTTCAAGCACAGCCTCAAACTCTAATCCTTCTCCATCGATCTTTTTATTAACCAATGCATCAAAGATGAACGTGTCATTTGGGCAGGGGCTAAATCCGAGAGTTAGTTTCATAAGCAATTCAAGAATAAATGTTCAATTCTCAATACTCAATGTTCAGTAACCATATATATGCTAAGTTGAAAATT
>WNFK01200782.1_pt1 | contig 11510 bp, 8 predicted proteins | sample 5400281 | NCBI WGS metagenome assembly WNFK01 (sample SAMN13153350, study PRJNA577476) | soil metagenome | isolation source: 20 cm soil on Douglas fir-dominated hillslope | place: USA:California | collected 2013-09-17
AGTCCCTTGGCCCGCGAGAGGTCGCGGCACTTCGCCAGCGCCGTTCGGTACGCCGCGCTCGTGAGGCTGCCCTTCTTCGCCGCCAGCTCCAAGATCTCCTGCCCGAAGTAGGGCAGCTCCTCGGCCGCGTGCGCGCGGTTGAAGGCGATGAGATCCTGAAGCGTTCGCACCCGCGCACCCGGCGGCAGTCCGCGCAGGTACGCCTCGAGGTCGGACTTGAACTCGTACAGCAGCACTTCGTATTCGGCGTCGTCGAACTGCCCGGCTGTCGCGAGATCGGCCGGATCGACGATCACGGCGCCGAGATCGGACATCGCGCGCAGCGCCTGCTCCAGCGCGGCGTCGGCGTGCGTGTTGTAGCCGGTGTAGCGCTTGCGCGCGACGCCGATCCGGGCGCCCCTGAGCCCACCCGCGTCGAGGAAGCGGGTATAGTCGACGGGCGTCGCGGCACGGCGCGGTACGGTGGCGGCATCGCGCTCGTCGGCGCCGGCCAGCGCGCCGAGAAGGATCGCTGCGTCGGTCACCGTGCGCGTCATCGGACCCGCCGTGTCCTGCGAGTGCGCGATGGGAATGATGCCGCTCCGGCTCACGAGACCGAGCGTCGGCTTCATGCCGACGAGCGAGCACGCCGCCGCCGGCGAGGTCACCGAGCCGTCGGTCTCCGTGCCCACCGCGACGGCACAGTAGCTCGCGGCCGTGCCGCCGCCCGAGCCGGAGCTCGAGCCCGACGGCGTGCGGTCGAGCGCGTAGGGATTGCGCCCCTGCCCGCCGCGGGCCGACCAACCGCTCGACGAGTGCGTCGAGCGAAAGTTCGCCCACTCGCTCAGGTTGGTCTTGCCGAGGATGATCGCCCCCGCCGCGCGCAGCCGCGCGACGACGAACGCGTCGCGCGATGGGCGCGAGCCCTCGAGCGCCAGCGAGCCCGCCGTCGTCGTCATCCGATCGGCGGTATCGATGTTGTCCTTCACGAGCACGGGGATCCCGTGCAGCGCGCCGCGAACCCGTCCGCTCCTCCGCTCCGCGTCCAACTCCTCCGCGATCGCGAGCGCGTCCGGGTTCGTCTCGATCACGTGGCGCAGCGCAGGGCCCTGCCGGTCCAGCGCCTCGATGCGGCCGAGGTACTGCTCCACGAGCGAGCTCGCGGTGTATCGTCCACTCCCGATCCCAGCCTGCAGCTCGGCGATGGTCTTCTCTTCGAGCTCGAACGGCGCCACGGTGGGGAGGCGTTCCGGGACGTCTGATGGCGGTGTCGCCCGCGCCGGCTGGAAGGGCAGGAGAGTGGCGCCGGCCGCGGCCGCCGCGGCGCCGAGGAATCCCCGGCGTGGCATGGAATACGACTCGGTCATGGGGCGGGTAGGAGAAAAGTCGGTTGGTCGGCCGCGCAGTATGCGGCGCCTCCCGGAGCTCGGCAACCAGGCGGTAGTTTCCGGAATGCAACTTGCCGCGGCGTACTCGAATGATTTCTGGCAAGCGAGCTGAGCACGCAGCGATGGTGACAAGAGGGAGAGGTTCAGTGGGACTGTTGACCTTCAAGGATGTAGCCGGCACACCGTGGCGCGTGTGGCGGGTGGACACGCCGGCCGCTCGCGCGCACCTGATGGATCCGAGCTATCGCAACGGCTGGCTGGTGTTCGAGAGGGAAGATGGGACTGAGCGCCGTCGGCTCAACCAGGTGCCTGAGGACTGGGATCATCTCGCGCCCGAGCACCTCGCCCGTCTGTGCGGGTTGGCCGTGCTCGCCCCACCGGCCAGATCGAGCTCCGGCCTGACGACGATGAAGATTCCGATCGTGCCCCGGCCCGCGGACTTCCAGCACGACCACTGAGCGCGCCGGCGGGGACGACGCGCGCCCCGGAGCCACCTGCCTGCCCCTTGACGGAGCGCGGCCAGTAAGCAACCTTTCATCCGGATATACGGATGATACAGGCCCGCCCCTTCTTCGATCGCCTCTCGGCGCTCGCCGACCCCACCCGGAGCCGGCTGCTGCTGCTGCTCGACCGTCACGAGCTGACGGTCGGTGAGCTGTGCAGTGCCCTCCAGCTCCCGCAGAGTACCGTGAGCCGGCACCTCAAGACGCTGGCCGACGAGGGCTGGGTGACCGCTCGCGCCGAAGGCACCAGCCGTCGCTACGCGATGCCGGGCGCGGCGCTCGATCCAGGTGCTCGGCGGCTCTGGCATCTCGTCCGCGACCAGGTCGGGACCATGCCGTCGGCGCGTCACGACCTCTCGCGCGCCGAACAGGTCCTGCTCGAGCGCCGCTCGACGTCGCAGGCCTTCTTCTCGTCGCGCGCCGGCCAGTGGGACAAGGTGCGCGCGGAGCTGTACGGCAGTCGCGCCGACGTGGCGCCGTTCGGCGCCCTGCTCGATCCTTCCTGGGTCGTCGCCGATCTCGGCTGCGGCACCGGGCAGACGACCGCCGCGCTCGCGCCCTTCGTCGGCCGTGTGATCGCCGTGGACGAGTCGAGCGCGATGCTCGCCGCGGCGCGACGCCGGCTGGTCGATCGGGACAACGTGGAGCTGCGCAGCGGGCGGCTCGAGGATCTGCCGATCGAGGATCGGGAGCTCGATGCGGCGATCATGTCGCTGGTGCTCCACTTCGTCGTCGATCCGGCCGCCGTGCTCACGGAAGTGGCGCGCACGCTGCGCCCGGGCGGTCGCCTGCTCATCGTCGACATGGTCCCCCATGAGCGCGAGGAGTACCGCACGACGATGGGCCACCTCTGGCTCGGCTTCGACGCGGCGCAGCTCACCGGCTGGCTCGCGAGCGCCGGCTTTGCCGACGTGCGCGTCGTTCCCATTCCTCCCGATCCGCAGGCGAAGGGACCGGGCCTGTTCACCGGCAGAGCGGTCCGACGTCGGTCGGACAGTCAGACAGAAGCGCCGTCATCCAACCGAGTACCACCATCGCAGTCCCGTCCGACCGTCTGACTGTCAGACTGTCCGATCAAGCCTCAACCGGAACTCTCCATGGCTACAGCCACTCGCCCTACGACCCAGACCCCCCTCGATCGCCCCGCATTCAGGGTGGCTGATCTCTCTCTCGCCGAGTTCGGGCGCAAGGAGCTCCGTCTCGCCGAGCAGGAGATGCCCGGCCTGATGGCGCTGCGCAACGAGTACAAGGGCAAGAGGCCACTCGCCGGCGCGAAGATCATGGGCTCGCTGCACATGACGGTGCAGACGGCCGTGCTCATCGAGACGCTCACGGAGCTCGGCGCCGACGTGCGCTGGGTGAGCTGCAACATCTTCAGCACACAGGACCACGCGGCGGCGGCGGTCGCCGTGGGGAAGAACGGGACGATCGACACCCCGAAGGGGATCGCCGTGTTCGCGTGGAAGGGTGAGACCCTCGAGGAGTACTGGTGGTGCACGGAGCAGGCGCTCATGTGGCCCGACGGCAGCGGCCCCAACCTCATCCTCGATGACGGCGGCGACGCGACAATGCTCGTGCACAAGGGCGCCGAGTACGAGAAGTCTGGCGTCATCCCGACGTTCAATCCGGAGACCGACAGCGAGGAGTGGGGAGTCATCCTCGACCTGATTCGCGCCGAGCAGAAGAAGAACCCGGGGCGATGGACGAAAGTCGCCGCCGACGTGCGCGGCGTCTCCGAGGAGACGACGACGGGCGTGCACCGCCTGTACGAGATGATGAACGCCGGCACGCTCCGCTTCCCGGCGATCAACGTCAACGACGCGGTGACGAAGAGCAAGTTCGACAACCTGTACGGGTGTCGGCACTCGCTCACGGACGGCATCCTGCGCGCGAGCGACGTGATGCTGGCCGGCAAGGTCGCGGTCATCTTCGGGTACGGAGATGTCGGGAAGGGATGTGCCCAGTCGCTCCGCGGCCAGGGTGCGCGCGTCATCATCACCGAGATCGACCCCATCTGCGCCCTCCAGGCGGCGATGGAAGGCTACCAGGTCACGACGCTCGACGAGGTCGTGAAGACGGCCGACATCTTCATCACCGCCACCGGCAACAAGAACATCATCACGGTGGACGACATGGCGAAGATGAAGGACAAGGCCATCGTCGGGAACATCGGCCACTTCGACAACGAGATCGACATGGCCGGCCTGAAGAAGAAGGGAATCACGCGCATCAACATCAAGCCGCAGTACGACGAGTTCGTCTTTCCGGACGGCCACAGCGTGATGATCCTGGCTGAGGGAAGACTGCTCAATCTCGGTTGTGCCACCGGCCACCCGAGCTTCGTGATGTCGGCGTCGTTCACGAACCAGGTGATGGCGCAGCTCGAGCTGCACCAGAACGCGGACAAGCTCGAGAAGAAGGTGTACACGCTGCCGAAGCACCTCGACGAGAAGGTGGCGCGCCTCCACCTCGACAAGCTCGGCGTGAAGTTGACGAAGCTCTCCAAGGATCAGGCCGACTACATCGGCGTCCCGGTGGACGGACCGTACAAGCCGGATCACTATCGGTACTAGCACGGCGGGATGACGGTCGGACGGTCGGACGGTCTGACAGCAGAAGGGCACACCGGCATGAGTCCGGTGTGCCCTTCGTCGTTTCTGTCCGACTGTCCGACTGTCCGACTGTCCGACTGTCCGACTGTCCGACTGTCCGACCGTCCGACCAGCGTTCAGGCCCGCTTTTCGCATTTACGGCCCAGTCCGCCCCCGTGGGGCCCAATCATTCTTCGTGCCCGCTCCTACCTCTCCGCTCCGCGCCCTGCTCGCGGCGTCGCTGCTCATGGTGACGCCGTTGTTCGCCCATGCTCAAACGCGTCCCGCAACGCCCGATCCGCGCGACTCCATCGACGTCGCGTCGCTCACATTCGACGGCGCCAAGACGGTCTCCCCGAGTGACCTGAAGCTCGTCATCTTCACGCGCACGTCGAGCTGCCGGCTCGTGTTCTTCGCGCCGATCTGCAGGCTCACTCCGAACCTGCTCTTCACCGATCGCCGCCGCACGACGCGTGAGGCCCTCGGCGACGACATCACCAACCTCCGCGTCTACTACTGGCGCCGCGGCTACCGCGAGGCGCAGGTGGATACCGTGCTGACACCGGCGAAGCGTGGCGTCGCCGTCACGTTCCGCATCGTCGAGGGCGAGGCCACGCGCGTTGGCACGCTCACGGTCACCCAGCGTGCCCCGGTGCTGTCCGCCACCGAGTTGGAAGACGCCGTGGCCCTGCACGAGGGGGAACCACTCAGCCTCGTCGCGCTCGACAGCACGCTCGCGCGGCTGAAGGTCGCCGTGTGGAACCACGGATTCGGCGACGTACGGATCGACACGATCGTGCCGCCCCCCGACGCGTCGCACGTCGCGCCGGTGACGATCGTGATCGATCCGCGCTGGCTCACGCGCGTGGGCGACGTGCGGTTCGAAGGCAACAGCGTGCTGGGGGATGCCACGCTGCGCCGCGCGCTGCTGCTGCGCCCCGGTGCCCTCTACACGCGCGACGCGGTGCTCGAGAGCGAGCGCTGGCTCTTCCAGTCCCCCGCCATCGCGCGGGCACTCGTCATCACGCCGGCGGGGGGGGACAGCGTGAAGCAGGTCACGGTCGCCATCACGGAGACGCCGCCACGCCACGCGAGCGCCACCCTCGGCTTCAACACGATCGACTTCGGGCAGACCGCCGTGGAGTTGCGCCACCACGTGCTCGGCGCCGGCCGCTGGCTCACGCTGCGCGCCGCCATCGGCAACCTGCTGGGCGAGCAGCTCAACGCCTGCGTCCCACCTATCAGGGGTCGCTCACGCTCACGCAACCATGGATCGCCGGCGCGCGCACCTCGGCTTCGGTCACGCTGTTCGGCGGACGCCGCTCGCTTCCCGGCGTCGTGGTCGACGAGGACGCCGGCGTCACGCTCGGTGTCGTGCGCGAGCTCGCGCCCAAGCTCCCAGTGGGGGTGACCTATCGACTGGAGTCGATGCGGATCCGCGGTGGCGCGGTCTACTTCTGCGCGGCCTACGGCATCTGTGACGGCGCCACCATCGAGGCGTTGTCGCAGCGTCAGCGGCTCGCGCCCATCGGCGCGAGCGCGTGGATCAACCGCGCCGACGATCTCGAGGCGCCGACGCGCGGGTACACCGCGGCCGTCGATGCCGAGTACGCGTCGAGCGCAACGGGGTCCACCTTCTCGCACGAGCGCATCGTCACCGATGGCGCGTACTACCGCGCTCTCGGAAGCCGCATCGTTGAGGACGACAGGTTTCCCAAAGTGCTCGCCCTGCACGGGCGCGTCGGCTGGGTATGCAGTCGGTGCGCGGGTTCGCCGAGAACGAGCTCGGACCGCAGGTGCTCGAGGTGCGGCGCACGTCGCTGCTCGCCGCGGGGTGCACCGACGTCACCATCGCCGCCGGCAGCTGCGATCCGACGCCCATCCCGTCGAGCGAGTTCTTCACCCGTCCCACCGGCGGCAGCAGCCTGATCGAGGGGGGCGCGGAGCTGCGCCTTTCCCTCGGCGGCAAGCTTGGCGGCGTGATCTTCCTGGATGGCGCGTATGTCGGCACGAGCGGTCTCGATCTGCCCGCGCCGGGCCGCGGCGCGATCACGCCCGGCGGCGGTCTGCGCTATCGTTCCCCGCTCGGCGTCTTGCGACTCGACGTGGGCGTCCGCCCCGTGGGAGAGCGGTCCCTGCCCGTCGTTGCCGCCATCACCGACGCGAGTGGCATCGAGCGCATCGTGGTACTGTCGCGTGAGAAGTCGTACTCACCGGTCGACCCGAATCCCGGCGTGCTGCGGTCGCTGGCGCGGCGCCTCGTCGTCCACTTCGCCATGGGGCAGGCGTTTTGACCGCGACCGCCCCCACCGGCACGCCGCGGCCGCGGCTGGTACTCTCCTCGCGCGACCGCGTCCATCGCGTCACGCGGGTCGTCCTTGCCTTCGTCGTCGCGCCGATCGTGTTGGCCGCGCTCGTCGTGCTCGTGCTCGCGACCACGCCGTGGGGGAACGAGCGCGTTCGGCGCATCGCGGTGTCCCAGGCAAATCATCGGCTCACGGGGCGGCTGCACGTCGGTGAGCTGCGCGGCAACCTGCTTTGGGGAGCGACCCTCACCGACGTGCAGCTGCGCGACAGCCTCGGCAAGCCGGTGTTCACGGCACAGCGTGTCCGGGTGCACTATGGCCTGTGGTCGGCGCTGCGCGGGCGCGTCGTCATCAGGTCGCTGGAGCTCGACACCGCGCTCGTCGTGATCGACAAGCAGCCCGGGGCGCGATGGAACTTCCAGGCCCTCGTGCGGCCGAGCGCCACGCCGACGGACACGTCGATGCACCGCATGCCGCCGGAGATCGCCGACGTCACGATCCGCCACGGCCGCCTCGTGTACCGGCGGTCCTGGCATCCGGACAGCACACTGCGCCCCGACCAGCGCGACGCCGCGATCGCGGCCGCACTGGGCGCGACGGCGCGCCGTCGCACCGAGCGGATGCCGGGCGGCTTCCAGCGCGTGGTGGAATATCACGACATCGATGCACGGCTACCCTCGGTCGTGGTTGCGAGCGGACAACGTCCCACGTCGGTGCAGATCGCCGCGCTGTCGATGATCGGCGAGCCGTATCGTCCACCCGTCATCGACGTACGGTCGCTCACGGGAACGCTCTACGTGTCGAAGGACTCGCTCTGGTGGCACGGTGCTCGGATGCTGTTGCCGGGGTCCCAGGTGAGCGGTGACGGGAGAATCGGCTTCAACCGGTCGGGTTTCACGTTGTCGCTCAGCGGCGCGCCGGTGGCCCTCGCGGACCTGCGCTGGCTCAACCCGAAGCTGCCGTCCGAAGGCGGTGGGCGTTTGCGGTTCACCATGCGCGCGCACGGCGACTCGTCGCAGTATTCGGTCGCCGACGCCGACGTGCGTTATCGCGACGCCTCGGTCGTCGGCAACGTCTCGCTGGTCCGCGTCGCGCCCGCGGGGCGGAAGCGCACGATGCTGGTGCGCGGCGCCGACCTCACCGTCGCCCGCCTCTCCACCGCGGTGTTGAGGGAGCTGCTTCCCTCGCTCACGCTCCCACGCAGCGGCGTGATCGACGGCCACCTCGCGCTCAGCGGTGCGCCGAGCGCCCTGCAGGTGAATGCGGACGTGCGGTTCGACGATGCACACGCCGGCATCAGCCACCTGCTGGCGCGCGGCGGGCTCGGGATCGAGGGGGGCATTCGCGCCCGCGACCTCGACGTCCAGCTCAGACCCCTTCGCCTGGCGACGCTCGGACGCAGGGTGCCGCTTGGCGGCACGCTCACCGGTGCGGCCGTCGTGAATGGCGCGCAGCGCGAGGGGTGGAGTGTACGCGGCGACCTCACGCATCTCGAGGGAGCGGAGCGGTCGCGCGTCATCGGCAGCGGGCGATATCAGAGCGTCGGCCAGCGCATCGTCGCCGAAGCGACGCTTCAGCCGCTCTCGTTGACCACCGTCGGCCGCTTCGCACCCTCGGCCCAGCTGCGCGGCCGCGTGGCGGGGCGCGTGCATGCGCAGGGAACGACGCGGGATCTTCGCGTGTCCGGCGTGCTGCACTCCACGAGTGGCGGAGGCGGCGTCGAGGGACGTGGCATAGTGGCACTGGCCGGCTCGCGCACCCGCTACGACGTGAGTGTCGCGCTCGATGCGCTGGACGCCAGCGCCTTCTCGCGGCGCGCGCCTCGCACGCGACTCACCGGGACGGTGGCGGCGCGGGGGCAGGATACGTCGCCGGCGACGGCGAACGCCGTGGTGAGCGCCGATCTCGTGCGGTCGAGGTACGACGCCTTCGGCGTCGACCGTCTCCTCGCGCGCCTCGTGACGTCGAACGGACTGCTGCGCGCCGACACCCTCGTCGTTCTCGCCGACGGCGCAGAGGCCCGCGCTTCCGGCACGCTCGGCCTCGTGGCCGGCCGGGAGGGGACGATGCGGGCGGCGGTGACCGTGGACTCGCTCGGGACGCTTCGGCGATGGCTCGGCACCAGCGACACGTCGCAGATCGCCGCCTCGTCGGCACGGCAGGGAGCACTGCTGGCGGCGGCGCGGGCCGATTCGGTGCGGCGCGCCGACGCACGGCGCATCGAGCGTCTCGCACTGGGGCTTCCGGCCGACGAGCCGCTGATCGTCGACACTCTGCCAGCGATCCGACGCGATTCGCTGGCGGGATCCCTCTCTGCCGTCGGTACGCTGCGAGGCAACGTGAAGCGGCTGGGCGTCGAGGCGAGCCTGCAAGGCAACGACCTCGTCGTCCGTGGCAATGCCGCACGGACCCTCTCGGCCGAACTCTCGACGGCGAACGTGCGCGATCGCTCGCAGCCCCTGGCGTTCAGGGTGGACGCGGAGGCGGTGCAGGCCGCCGGGTACGGCTTCGAGCGCGTCCAGGCTCAGGGGAAATGGCAAGACCGGCGACTCGCCGGGAGCGCCGAGATCCGGCAGGACGCGCGCGTGTCATACGCGGCGCTCGGAAGCTGGGAGCGTCCAGTGTCCGGCGTCCAACGCGTGCGCCTCGATTCGTTGTCGGCGCGCTTCGATACGCTCGTGTGGCGACTGGCACATCCGGCGGGAGTAGCCCTCGACCACGGCGCCATCGCCGTGGATTCGGTGGACCTGCGCAGCTCGGCGGGCGGGCGGCTGTTCGCGAACGGCGTGGTGCCGAAGGAAGGCAGCGTGCGGCTCGACGTCGCGGCGGAGAACGTGCGCATGTCTACCGTGCTCCGGGCGTTGCGTCGCCGGTCGCGCCACGCTGCGCGACGCGACCTATCACGGCACGCGCGCACCGGATGCCGACGTCGACCTGCGCTACGCGATCCGCCGGCTCGCGATCGACGGCATAGCCCGCGACAGCAGCGGCCGCCGCGTGCTCGCCGCCACGGCGTCGCTGCCGCTCGACCTCGCGCTGGAGGAGGTGAGCGGCTCGCGTCGGGTCGACGGCGCGCTGGTCGCCGACGTCGCGCTCGACAGTTTGAACCTCGCCGCGCTCCCTCTCTCGACCCGCAGCCTGGCCGACGTGCGCGGTCTGGCGGCCGGCAAGGCTCGCGTTCGTGGCACGTGGAAAACGCCGGCGTACTCCGGGCACGCAGCGCTGCGCGAAGCGGGACTCACCGTGACATCGACCGGGATGAAGCTGACCGACGCGGTGGCCGACCTGCGCCTCGTCGGCGACACGCTTCGCCTCGACTCGCTCGTCGCGCGGGCGAAGGGGACCCTGCGTGCATCGGGAACAGTGGATCTCTCCGACCGCTCCCGCCCCTTCGTGCGGATGGTGGCCGCGGGGCAGAACCTGCGCGTCATGGACGCGACGCGGGCGCTGGTGGACGCGGACGGCGAGATCGAGGCGGCCGGACCGCTCGACGCGATCCGGGTCACCGGACGCGCCGAGATGCTGCACGGCTTTCTCGCCCTCAAGCAGTTCCGGAAGGATCTGCTGCGGGTGAAGGCGCCTGGTGACCTGACCTTTTTCACCGTGTACGACACGACGCGACCGGCAACCGACAGTATCCGGCGCGTCGCGGCGCTCGCGAAGGAGAAGCGCGTCGGGGTGATCGCCGATCTGGCGCTGGTGGTGGATCGAGGCAACTACTATCGCAACCGTCCCGACGCGAACACCGAGTTCTTCACGGGTGCGGGAGAGGAGGTGCGGGCGCACATCGACACGCGCACCAGCGACCAGTGGGCAGTGGGGTTCGTGCGTCTCGGCGGTGGCGTCGCGATCTTCCGCGCCAGCCCCTTCGTTCCGGCGCGCGGCACGCTGACTTTCTCGGCGTACACCAATGGTCCCGGTTTCATCGAGCAGGTGGGGGAGCGGCCCGTGTGGGAGCCGGGCCGCGGCATCTTCCCCGTGCAGTTGCTCACCGGTGGCACCTCCAAGGCGCCGGCGCTGGGGCTGGAGAGCGGCACGGTCTTTCCGATTCGCGGCCGGGAGCTGAACGGCTATCTCACCATCGGCCGCGCGCACTCGTCGCTGCTTCAGGAGTCGGGTTCGTCGCTCTCGGGAAGCGAGGCATGGAGCGGGCAGCTCACCGGAGAGACCGGTGCGCTCGCGCGGCGCCAGCAGGCGGTGACGGCGCTCGGCGTGGTGCTGCACGACATCGGCACCGGCGCGACGAAGGAGTTCGGGCTCGACGCGTTCAGCGTGACGCCGACCGACGTGCCGACGGAGCTCGTGTACGGCAAGACGGGGGGCGTGCGGGGCGCGACGATCGAAGGCGGGCGCTACGTCACAGTGGATCGCTACATCGCCGGGCAGATGCGGCTCACCACCAGCATTCCCGGCGCGCGCGTCTCACAGCGCTTCGGCGAGCGCTATCGGCTCGACGTCGCGCTCGAGCCGCGCTTTCTCTTCCGCAAGCCGGAGGATCTGGGCATCACGCATCCCACCGTGCGCACCGGTGTGTTCGGGGCGTTTCTGACCCGGATGTGGGACTGGTGAGACCGGCGCTGAACCGTAACGGCTCGTGAACCGTGAACCGTGAACCGTGAACCGTGAACCGTGAAACACGAAGGGCACACCGACCGAGGTCGATGTGCCCTTCGCTGTCAGACTGTCAGACCGTCAGACGGTCAGACCGTTACTTACAGGCCGGCTCGCCGTCGCCCGCCGTCG
>WNFK01070174.1_pt2 | contig 11508 bp, 9 predicted proteins | sample 5400281 | NCBI WGS metagenome assembly WNFK01 (sample SAMN13153350, study PRJNA577476) | soil metagenome | isolation source: 20 cm soil on Douglas fir-dominated hillslope | place: USA:California | collected 2013-09-17
CGCGCCGCCGTCTCCTCGGCGATGACGTCGATGCCCACGCCGCCGATCCGCGAGGCGGTCCAGGTGAAGTAGCGGTCCACGAAGGCGTTGTCCAGCCCGATGGCTTCGAAGATCTGTGCGCCGCGGTAGGACTGGATGGTGGAGATCCCCATCTTGGAGATCACCTTGAGCACGCCCTTGTTGAGCGCCTTGATGTAGTGCGTCACCGCGGTGGCCTGGTCCAGCCCCGGAAGCAGACCCTGGCCGATCATGTCATCCAGCGTCTCGAAGGCCAGGTACGGGTTGATGGCGCCCGCGCCATAGCCGAGCAGCAGCGCCGCGTGATGCACCTCTCGCGCGTCGCCGGATTCGATGACGAGGCCGACCTTCACGCGGCTGCCCTCGCGGATGAGGTGATGGTGCACGCCCGCGGTGGCGAGCAGCGAGGGAATGGGCGCCAGCTTCTCGTTCATCCCGCGGTCGGACAGGATCAGATAGGTATAGCCGTCCCGCACCGCCTGGCTCGCCTGCGCGCACACCGCCTCCAGCGCCCGCGCGAGGCCGGCGCCACCCTCGACCACGGGGTAGACCATCTGGATGGTGGTCGACCGATAGCCGGGGAGATCGGCGTGACGGATGCGCGCGACCTCCTCGTTGTTGAGGATGGGCGTCTTCAGCTTGAGCTGCCGCGCGGCCTCGGGGGTGGGCTCGAGCAGGTTGCCCTCGGGCCCGATGGTGGTCGCGATCTGCGTCACCAGCTCCTCGCGGATTCCGTCCAGCGGCGGATTCGTCACCTGGGCGAAGAGCTGCTTGAAGTAGTCGTAGAGGAGCCGCGGCCGGTTGGAGAGCACGGCCAGTGAGGTGTCGGTCCCCATGGAGCCCACCGGCTCCTCGCCGGCGGTGGCCATGGGGCCCAGAAGCAGACGGAGGTCCTCGTGGGTATAGCCGAAGGCCTGCTGGCGCTGGAGCACCGTCTCGTGATTGGGCTCGAGCACATAGGGCGGCACGGGCAGGGTCTCGATGGGGCGGATGTGAGTCTTGAGCCACTCGCCGTACGGATGCTGGGAGGCGTAGGCCTTCTTGAGCTCGGCGTCGTCGATGATCCGGCCCTGCGCGGTGTCGACCAGGAAGATGCGCCCGGGATGCAGCCGCTCCTTGAGGAGCACGCGCTCGGGGGGAATGTCGAGGACGCCGACCTCGGAGGCCATGATGACCATGTCGTCCTTGGTGACGTAGTAGCGCGAGGGGCGTAGCCCGTTGCGGTCGAGCACCGCGCCGATCACGGTGCCGTCGGTGAAGGCGATGGAGGCGGGGCCGTCCCAGGGCTCCATCAGGCACCCGTGGTACTCGTAGAAGGCCTTGCGCTCGTCGCTCATGCCCTCGTGGCCGGCCCAGGCCTCGGGGATCATCATGAGCACGGCCAGCGGCAGCGGCCGCCCGGCCATCACGAGGAACTCGAGCACGTTGTCGAAGACGGCGGAGTCACTGCCGCCCTCCACGACCACGGGCATGATCTTCTTGAGGTCCTCCCCCAGCACGGAGGAGCGGCAGATCGCCTCCCGCGCGTGCATCCAGTTGATGTTCCCGCGCAGGGTGTTGATCTCACCGTTGTGGGCGATCATCCGGTAGGGGTGGGCGAGGGGCCACGACGGGAACGTATTGGTGGAGAAGCGCTGGTGCACGAGCGCCAGCGCGGAATCCACCAGGGGGTCCGTCACGTCCGGGAACATCCCCTCGATCTGGTCCGCCGAGAGCATGCCCTTGTAGATGAGGGTGTTGGCCGAGAGGCTCGGGACATAGAAGAACTTCCGCTCCGCCAGCCCGGTGCCTGCCACCGCATGCTCCGCGCGCTTGCGGATGACGAAGAGCTTGCGCTCGAACGCGGCGCGGTCGGGCACTCCCTCCGCCCGGCCCACGAAGATCTGGCGGAACCGGGGCTCCACCGCCCGCGCGCTCGGCCCCACCGCGGAGGAGTCCGTGGGGACGTCGCGCCATCCCAGCACGGTTTGCCCCTCGTCCCGGACCATGCCCTCGAGGATGCGCTCGCATTCCGCGGCCTGGGCGGGATCCCGCGGGAGGAAGACCAGCCCCGCGCCGTAGTGACCGGGGCCAGGGCATCTGGATGAGGATGCCGGCACCGTCCCCGGTATTGACCTCGCAGCCGCAGGCGCCCCGGTGGAGGAGGTTCTTGAGCACCTCCAGGGCCTGGCTCACGATGGTGTGCGAGCGCCGGCCCTTGATGTCGACCACGAAACCGACACCGCAGGCATCGTGCTCGTGGGCGGGGTCGTACAGGCCCTGGGCGGGCGGCAGGCCCGCGGGGGTGGGGTCGGGTCCCGTCGTCATCGAGCTAGCGTCTCCTTCGCGTCGGCGCGCGTCTCACGATTGAGGGAGTAAGTTACTCCACTCCGGAGCATTAGCCAAGCCCACAATCCAAAATTCATTGTATTAGTAACGCTAATGGGATAGCCTCGGAGCGTGAACCTCGACACCCTGCGCCTCTACTGCGACGTGGTGCGCCTCCGCAGCTTCTCGCGGGCCGCGGCCGCCAGCGGGGTGTCCCAGTCGGCCGCGAGCCAGGCCGTCCAGCAGCTCGAGGCGGAGCTGGACGCGACCCTCCTCGATCGCTCGCGCCGGCCGCTGGAGCCCACCGCCGAGGGCCGTGGGTTCTACGACGCCTGCCGCGGGCTGCTGGCCGGATTCGAGAAGGCCCGCGCCGACCTCGCCGCCTCGCGGCAGCGGGTGGAGGGGACCGTCCGCGTCGCCGCCATCTACTCGGTGGGTCTGCACGACATGAGCCGCCACATGCAGCCCTTCATGGCGGCCTACCCGAACGCCCGCGTGCGGCTCGAGTGCCTGCACCCCCACAAGGTGGTGGAGGCGGTGCTGAACGACGAGGCCGATCTCGGCATCCTGTCGTATCCCGCGGCGAGCCGCGCCCTCGAGGTGCTGCCCGCGGCGGCGCGTGAGCCCCGCCGACCTCGACGGCGCGCGGTTCGTGGCCTTCGACCACGACCTGCCGATCCGGCGCGCCATCGACCGGGCGCTGAAGCAGCACGGGGTGAAGGTGGACGTGGCGATGGAGTTCGACAATGTCGAGACCATCAAGCAGGCCATCGGCATCGCCGCCGGGATCAGCATCCTGCCCGCGCCCACGGTCCAGAAAGAGAGCGAGATGAAGACCCTCGCCGCGGTGGAGCTGGCGCTCCCCGGCCTCGTGCGTCCGGTGGCCATCATCCACCGGAGAGGCCGCCACCTCACCGCCGCCGTCTCGCGCTTCATCACCCAGCTCCGGGACGACGACGCGCGGCCCGCCGCCGCCCGCGTGCTACGCTAGGAGCATTCACCGGCGAGTCGGACGCGGCGGTGTACGTGCACGAGCTGGACGCCCGCGTGCTCTCTCGCATCACCCCGCATCAGTCGCCGGCGGCGATCACCCAGTTCTGCGGAAAGCGGCTCTTCGGCCCCCGGGCGGGCTACACGCGCCTCCTGGCCCTCGAGGAGGCCGGCGCCCACGTCGAATATCTCTTCCAGCGCGGGGAGCTGCGTATCGCGAACCTGGAGGACGTGACGCGGGAGAACAATCCCGTGATCCGCTACGAGGCGCGTCGGGGCGCCTGAGTCCGGCTCGAGGGCGCCGCGGAGCCCCGGCCCGACGGTCAGACCGCGGATAACCTTGCCAAACTGCTGCGCTTTGGTTAGCATGGGAAAGGGCTCTGACATCGTCCGAAGGGTTCCCCTGGGCAGGCGATGGCCGGGGGTCCACTCCGTCCTGAGTCAGGGAAATCCAGACGCGGGGAACAGGAAACGTGTGCGTCCGTCCCATGATAGGGACGGGTGCGTGATGCCTGGAAAAGGGAGAGGACCGAGGACATGAGCGACACGATAGCGTCCGCACCGGCCGCGGCGAAGCCCCGACGGACGCTCACGCGCGCGGTGATTCGCTTCGCGGGCGATTCAGGCGACGGCATGCAGGTCACCGGCGAGCAGTTCACCACCGAGGCCGCCTGGGCCGGCAACGACATCTCCACCCTGCCGAACTTCCCCGCCGAGATCCGTGCGCCCGCCGGCACGCTCTTCGGGGTGTCGAGCTTCCAGCTCCAGTTCGGCAGCCAGCGCGTGTACACGCCGGGCGACCAGCTGGACGCGCTGGTGGCCATGAATCCGGCCGCGCTCAAGGTGCACCTGGGCGATCTCAAGCCCGGCGGCATCCTCATCGTCAATACCGCCGCCTTCGAGGAGCGGAACCTGACCAAGGCGGGCTACGCAAAGAACCCGCTCGAGGATCCAGGCCTGGGTGAGAAGTTCCGGCTCCACCAGGTCGACATCACCGGGATGACCAAGACTTCGCTGGAGGACCTGCCCCTCAACGCGAAGGAGAAGGATCGCTGCAAGAACTTCTTCGCGCTGGGACTGGTGTCCTGGATCTACACGCGGCCGCTGGATCCCACGCTGGACGCCATCAAGAAACGCTTCGCCAAGAACCCGACCTTCGTCGAGGCCAATATCCGCGTGCTCAAGGCGGGCCATGCCTTCGGCGAGACGGCGGAGATCTTCGCGGAGAACTACGGCATCGATCCCGCCGAGATGGCCCCGGGCGTGTACCGGAGCATGATCGGCAACCGGGCGCTGGCCTGGGGGTTGCTCGCCGCCGCGGAGCGCACCCAGATCCCCATCGTCTTCGGCGCGTATCCCATCACGCCGGCCTCCAGCATTCTCGAGGAGCTGGCGATGCACAAGCGCTTCAAGGTGCGGACCTTCCAGGCCGAGGATGAGATCGCAGCGGTCACCTCCGCCATCGGGGCCTCCTTCGGCGGCGCCATCGGGGTGACGGCTTCCAGCGGCCCGGGTATCGCGCTCAAGGCCGAGGGCATCGGGCTGGCGGTCATGGCCGAGCTGCCGCTGGTGATCTTCGACATCCAGCGGGGCGGCCCGAGCACGGGGCTGCCCACCAAGACCGAGCAGGCGGATCTCATGCAGGCGCTCTACGGCCGGAACAGCGAGTCGCCCATCGTGGTGATCGCGCCCTGCAGTCCCGGCGACTGCTTCTTCATCGCCTACGAGGCGGTGCGGATCGCCATCAAGTACATGGTGCCGGTGATGGTGCTGTCCGACGGCTATCTCGCCAACGGCTCGGAGCCTTGGCTCCTGCCCGACGTGAAGTCGCTGCCCGACATCCCGGTGAACTTCCGCTCCGAGAAGGAAGGCTTCTTCCCGTACCTGCGCGATCCGGCCACGCTGTCGCGGCCGTGGGTGCGTCCGGGCACGCCCGGGCTCGAGCACCGCATCGGCGGCATCGAGAAGCAGGACGTCACCGGCAACATCTCCTACGAGCCGGACAACCACGACCACATGGTCCGGCTTCGCGCGGAGAAGGTCCGGCGGGTGGCGCAGGAGATCCCGCCCACCAGCATCAACGGGCCGCACACCGGCGACGTGCTGGTGGTGGGCTGGGGCGGTACCTACGGCGCCATCACCGCCGCGGTGGAGGAGGCGCACCTCGAGGGCAAGGCGGTGGCCTCCGTGCACCTGCGGCATCTCAACCCGCTGCCGCCCGATCTCGGGCAGATCCTCCGCCAGTACCGCAAGGTCCTGGTGCCGGAGATCAACAGCGGCCAGCTCGTGCGCGTGCTGCGGGCGGAGTACCTCGTGGACGCGGTGGGCTTCAACCGCGTGCGCGGTGTGCCGCTGCCGACCCACGAGATCCTCGAGGCGATCAATCAACTGCTGGAGGCTACGCGGTGAGCACGGTCAAGGGATCTCCGGAGGCAGCGGCGAGCGGGCCGAAGTACACCAAGAAGGACTTCGAGTCCGACCAGGACGTCCGCTGGTGTCCGGGATGCGGTGACTACGCCATCCTGAGCGCGGTGCAGAAGGCGATGCCGGAGCTCGGCATCCCCAGGGAAGACATCGTGTTCATCTCGGGCATCGGCTGCTCCAGCCGCTTCCCGTACTACATGAACACCTACGGGTTCCACACCATCCACGGGCGCGCGCCCGCACTCGCCACCGGGCTCAAGCTGGCGCGGCCGGACCTCAAGGTCTTCATCGTCACCGGGGACGGCGATGGGCTCAGCATCGGCGGCAACCACCTCCTCCATGTGCTGCGGCGGAACGTGGAGGTGACCATCCTGCTCTTCAACAACCGCATCTACGGGCTCACCAAGGGCCAGTACTCGCCCACCAGCGAGATCGGCAAGGTCACCAAGTCCACCCCGCTCGGCTCCGCCGACCGGCCGCTGAGCCCATGCTCGTTCGCGCTGGCGGCGGGCGCCACCTTCGTCGCGCGCACGGTGGATCGCAACATCGCCCACATGGAGGAGACGCTCAAGCGGGCGGCCGCTCACAAGGGCGCCGCCTTCGTCGAGATCCTCCAGAACTGCAACGTCTACAACGATCTCGCCTGGAACGTGCTGTACGACCGGGAGTCGAAGATCCAGCACGAGCTCCGGCTCGAGCACGGCAAGCCCTTGCTCTTCGGGCCGGCCGACGATCGGCGCGGCCTCGTGCTCGAAGGGGTGAAGCCCAAGGTGGTCCGGGTGAAGGACGTGCCGGAGAGCGCGCTCTGGGTGCATGACGAGACCGACCGCGGCATCGCCCTCATCCTGGCTCAGCTCTGGGCGCCGGACTATCCCATCCCGCTCGGGGTGATGGCGAACGACCCCCACGCGCCGATCTACGAGGACATCCTGCTCAAGCAGGAGCAGAAGGTCATCGCCGACCGCGGCCCCGGCGATATCGCCGCCCTGCTGCGCGCGGGCGAGACCTGGACGATCAAGTAGCGCGGCGCCGCTCGGCGCGCCGCCCGACGGCGGCGCCGATGCCGTGACCGTGCTCACCGCGACTGCCGGCCTCCTCCCCGGGGGCCGGCGGTCGTTTTTCGACGGGGCGACATGACCGCAGAGCCGAGGACGCCCGACGCCTCCTTCCTTCGCGAGCTCGAGGGAATCGTGGGCCGGGGTGGCGTGGTGTCGAGCCCCGAGGGGCGCCTGACCTACGAGTGCGACATGCACACGTTCTACAAGGGCGCTCCCGACGTGGTGGTGCTGCCCGAGTCGGCGGCGCAGGTGGCCGCCATCGTCCGCCTCTGTCGCCTCCACTCGGTGGCCGTCGTGCCGCGCGGATCGGGGACCGGCCTCATCGGGGGCGCCATGGCGCCGGTGGGCGGGGTCATGGTGTCCATGACGCGGATGAACGGGCTCCTCGAGGTGGACCTGCCCAACCGCTGCGCGGTCGTCGAGCCGGGGCTCATCAATCTGTGGCTGTCCAACGCGACCCGGGAGCGCGGCTGGTTCTTCGCGCCCGACCCCTCCAGCCAGATGGTCTCCACCATCGGCGGCAACGCCTCCACCAATGCCGGGGGTCCCCACTGCCTCAAGTACGGGATCACCGTGAACCACGTCCTCGGCCTCCAGGTGGTGACGGGGGCGGGGGAGCTGATCTGGCTGGGCGGCAAGGTGCACGAGCGGCCCGGGTACGATCTCACCGGGGTGATGGTGGGCTCCGAGGGCACGCTCGGCCTCCTCACCGCGGTCGCAGTGCGCCTCACCCATCTGCCCGAGGGGGTGAAGACCCTGCTCGCCTCCTTCGCCGCGATGGAGGACGCTTCGGAGGCGGTGTCGGCCATCATCGCCGCCGGCATCATTCCGGCGGCCCTCGAGATGATCGACGAGGTGATGGTGCGCGCGATCGAGGAGGGCGTGGGCGCGGGCTATCCCAAGGACGCGGGCGCCGTGCTCCTCATCGAGCTGGACGGGCCTCTGGCCGAGATCGAGTCGCAGTCGGCCCGCATCGAGGAGATCTGCTGGTCGCACGCGGCGCTCGAGGTGCGGGTGGCCGCCGACGAGACGGAGCGGGCGCTGCTCTGGAAGGGCCGCAAGGAGGCGGCGGGGGCGGTGGGCCGTCTCACGCCCAACTGGCTGCTGCAGGACGCGGTAGTGCCACGCTCGCGCCTGCCCCAGATCATGCGCGAGATGAGCGCCATCAGCCGGCGGCACGGGCTGGTCCTGGCCAACGTCTTCCACGCCGGCGACGGCAACCTGCACCCCATCATCTGCTACGACGAGCAGAAACCCGGCGAGCTGGAGCGCGCCAAGCAGGTGAACGAGGAGCTGCTCCACGCCTGCCTCGCGCTGGGGGGGACGGTGACCGGCGAGCACGGCGTGGGCCTCGACAAGGCCAAGAACCTGCCCTACCAGTTCGGCGAGGCCGACCTCAACTTCATGGCCCGGCTGCGCCGCGTCTTCGATCCCGACGGCATCATGAATCCCGGAAAGCTCTTGCCGTCCCATCCCGCCTGCGGCGAAGGCTTCCGTCCGGCGCGCCCGGCGCTGCCGCAGGGAGCCTGGATCTGAGCACGACCGCGATGTCGTCCGCCGCGGCGGTGGCGCATGCCCTCGAGGAGATCGCCGGGCGCGGCCACGTGCAGGCCGATCCCGCCGCGCTGGCCGCGGTCGCGGTGGATGGCGTGGTCCCGCGCTGGCTGGTGCGTCCGGGCACGGTCGAGCAGGTCGCCCAGGTGCTGGTGCTGGCCTCCGCCGAGGGGCTCGCGGTGACGCCCCGCGGGAGCGGCTCGAGCCTCGCGCTCGGCAATCCCCCACGCCGGCTCGACCTGGTGCTGGACCTGGGCCGGCTCACTGCCGTGCTCGACTACGTCCCCGACGACATGGTGGCCAGCGTGCAGTGCGGAATCACGCTCGACGCCATGGCGGCGCGCCTCGGCCAGCACGGCCAGCGTTTCCCCCTCGATCCCGCCCCGGGAGGCGGCCGCTCCGTGGGCGGGGTCCTCGCCACCGCGGCGGCGGGGCCGCTCCGCTTCCGCTACGGCACCGGGCGCGACCTGCTCCTCGGCGTCCGCTTCGTCCAGGCCGACGGCGTGGTGACCTGGGGCGGCGCGCGCGTGGTGAAGTCGGTGACGGGCTACGACGTGCCCAAGCTCATGGTGGGCTCGCTGGGAACGCTCGGCGTGCTCGCCGAGGCGACGTTGCGGCTGCATCCAATTCCCCCGGCCTGGGGAGCGCGGCTCTGGACCTTCGACACGGTGGCGGGCGCGGCGGCCTATGTCGCGGCCATCATCGACTCCACGCTGCAGCCGGAGCGATTGGTGCTACTCGGCGCGGGCGCGCTCAATGCGATGCGCGACGCGCTTCCGGATAGTCCGGCCGACTTGCCGCCGGACGGGGCCGCGGTGGCGGTGTCGGTGGCCAGCACCGCCGAGGCGGTGCGCGCCCAGGCGGCGCTCCTCGAGCGCCTGGCCGCCCCGCCCGGCGGCCGGGGTACCGAAATGACCGGCGGCTTCTGGAGCCGGCTCGGCGGCGCGCTCGAAGGCCCGGTGGCGTTGAAGCTCGCCGGCGAGCCCGCGCGCCTCGGCCACTGGCTCAGGCAGCTCGAGCACGTGGCGCGCGATGGCGGCGTCGGGCTCATCGCCGTCGGTGAGGCCGGCAGCGGCGTGCTCCGCGCGGCGCTGCGCGCGCCCGGGGGAGACGGCTTGCCGTCCGGCACCTGGCTTGCGGGGGCGGTGGCCGGGTTGCGCGCGGCGCTGGCGCCCGAAGGCGGCAGTCTCGTCGTGGAGCGCGCGCCGCGGGCGATCAAGGAGACACTGGACGTCTGGGGGCCCGTGGCCCCGGAGGTCCTGGACGTCATGCGCCGCCTCAAGCACGAGTTCGATCCCGCCGGGATCCTCAATTCCGGCCGTTTCGCGGGCGGCCTGTGAAGAGCGCGTTCGACGCCACCGATCCGCCGTCGATGGACGGGCTGCGGGCCTGCGTGCACTGCGGGATCTGCCTTCCGCAGTGCCCCACCTATCGTGTTCTGGGCGAGGAGATGGACTCGCCGCGCGGCCGCCTCTACCTGATGCGCGCCGCCGCCGAGGGCCGCACCGCGCTCACGCCGCAATTCGCGCATCATCTGGACCTCTGCCTGGGCTGCCGCGCCTGCGAGACCGCCTGCCCCTCCGGGGTGCCCTTTGGCCAGCTGCTCGAGGCCACCCGCGGGCAGCTCGAGCGCGCGGGCGTGCGCGCGCCCGGCGCCGATCGCGGCGCCGGGCGACTCCTGCTCGCGCTCTTCCCGCGGCCCGATCGGCTGCGCGTCCTGCTGCGGGCGCTCCGGGTCTACCAGAGGACGGGGCTCCAGGCCGCGGTGCGCGGGCTCGACCTCCTGGCCCCATTCAAGCGTCTCCGGGCGCTGGAGGCGCTGCTGCCGGCGCTTCCCGCCGACAACGAGGCCCCGCTCCCCGCGGTCACGCCCGCGCGGGGAGAGCGGCGAGGGCGCGTCGGCCTCCTCACCGGCTGCGTGCAGAGCGTCTTCTTCCCCCACGTCAACGCGGAGACGGCGCGCCTCCTGTCCGCCGCGGGCTGGGAGGTGGTGGCGCCGCGGGAGCAGGGGTGCTGCGGCGCCCTGCACCTGCATGCCGGACGGCTGACCGACTTCCGCGCGCTCGCGCGGTCCCTGGTGGCGGCGTTTCCGCCCGACGTCGACTTCGTGGTCACCAATGCCGCCGGCTGCGGCTCGGCGCTGAAGGAATACGGCCACTGGCTTCCCGGCGCGGAGGCCGAGATATTCGCGGGCAAGGTGCGCGACGTCAGCGAGGTGCTGGCGGAGGCGGAGCTGGATCTCGCTCCCCTGGCGGTGACGGTGACCTATCATGACCCCTGCCACCTCGTCCACGGCCAGCGGGTCAAATCCGCGCCGCGCGCGCTCTTGCGGCGGATCCCCGGGCTACGCCTGGTCGAGCTCGCGGAGAGCGAACTCTGCTGCGGGAGCGCGGGGATCTACAATGTGCAGCAGCCGGAGATGGCCGCTGAGCTAGCGCGGCGAAAGGTCGAGCGGATCCGCGAGAGCGGCGCGCCGACGGTGGTGAGCGGCAACCCCGGCTGTCTCCTGCAGATCGCGCAAGAGAGCCGGCGGCAGGGATTCGTGCTCGAGGTGCTCCATCCGGTGGAGCTGCTCGGCCGCGCCCTGCGTGACGGGAAGGGAGCGCAGGGATGAAGATCCGGGTCCGGGAGCATGTCACGCAGGATCGCGAGCGCATGGCCAAGGTGGCGCTGGCCACGACATCCCGCGCCCAGCTCGACCTCTACTGCGTGGCCCCCGGACAGGCCCAGAAGCCCCACGTCCACGGCGATCAGGACAAGATCTACTACGTGCTGGAGGGCGCCGGACGCTTCACCCTCGGCGCCGAGAGCGAGCGGCTCGAGGCGGGGGAGGCGCTGGTGGCCCCCGCGGGCGTGGAGCACGGGCTCCTGAACGACGGCGAGGAACCGCTGCTTCTACTGGTGGTCGTCACGCCCCCGCCGCCCCACGCCAAGGCTCCGGGTCACTGAGCGCGCGCGAAAGCTCGATGGGGACCGGCATGAAAGCGTCCATCATGATCACCTGCCTCGGCGATCTCTTCTTTCCCGAGGTCGGGGTGGCCATGGTGACCGTGCTGCGCCGCCTCGGGGTGACGGTGGACTTTCCCGGAGGACAGACGTGTTGTGGCATGCCGCTGTTCAACTCCGGCTATCACGACGAGGCGGTGGGGGTGGCCGC
>WNFK01165419.1_pt1 | contig 11507 bp, 10 predicted proteins | sample 5400281 | NCBI WGS metagenome assembly WNFK01 (sample SAMN13153350, study PRJNA577476) | soil metagenome | isolation source: 20 cm soil on Douglas fir-dominated hillslope | place: USA:California | collected 2013-09-17
AACTGGCGGCGACCGACTCTCCAAACGCGGCCCGGCATTCCTGGGGGCCGTATGCCAGTCCAAGTACCTGGTACTGGTATACCCGCGTACTGCAGTGGCTGTCGCCCGTCCCGGCAATCCTTCTGGCACAGTCTCGCGCAGCGCCTGCCCTGAGCGAAGCCGAAGGGAAGGACCTTCACCCTACTGAGCGATCTTCTTCAGATCCCGCCACGTCACGAGCACGACGTTGTGGTCCTCGAGCGCCTTCCGGAACTCGGGGCTCGTCAGGACGTCGAGATCGCGCTGGCGCCACGCCGATCCGTACGGCTCGTGGTTCACCATCACCGCCTGGAGCTCGGCGTCGTCGTGCCCGAGGTGGACGATGATCTCGGTGAGGCCAGGCTTGAGACCGGCGACGGCGTTCAGATAGAAGTCCTTCCACTTCTCCCGCGGAACCTCCGAGCCGGCGATGATCACCGCGTCGACCACGATGTCCCTCTCCGAGAGCGGCACTCCCAGCGCGACGGTCGGTTCCCTGAGCGCGAGAAAGGGTAGACCATAGGCGCGCGCCACCTTCACATACGTCGCCATCAGCTCGGGGGTGCTGAACAACGCGCCCATGTGGCTGTCGACGTGCGTGGGCCGAATCCCGAGCGCGAGGGCCCGCTCCACCTGCGCGCGCAGCTCCCGCTCGACCTCCGCCGGCCTGGCTGTCTTCGCGACCGGATCGACGTCGCTCGGGAAGGTCCCGTCGGGACCGAGGAGGCTCGGCACCTTGTCCTTCGACTCGACGCTGCCCCAGCGATACGTCTCCCACTCGCTCGTGAGCGTGAGATGGAGCCCGAGGTCCGCATCGGGATGCGCCCTGGCGTAGGCGGCGACCTCGGTGACCCAGGGGGTGGGGATCATGATGCTCGCCGACGTGATGATGCCCTTGTCGAGCGCGTCGAGGCTGGCCGCATCGATGGAGTGGGCGGCGCCGAGATCGTCGGCGTGCAGGATCAGCAGCTTCGCGTCGCGGGGATGGCCGAGCCGCTCAGCGATCGTTCTCGTCTGAGCCGGCAGCGCCGATGCAAGGATGAGCGATGCCGCCAACGGCCAGCGTAGCAGGTGCATGGAGAGCTCCGTGATCGTGGAATGAGCGAGGGGGACGATCTGCCTCATCAGGAAGTCCACTGGCTGAAGAGCGTGCCGCGCCTCAACCTAGAGTCTGTTTCGGCACGCCGCATCCCCAGCGTGACGTCAGGACCGTGACGTCCGCCGGCCGGCCCGCCTGACGATCGCTGGCGAGTCCGCCTTTCGCGGTGCATGATTGCGAGTCGCCGCCGACGGCCACGGATGGACTCCGGCTCGTTCTACCGAGGACCCCCATGCCACTGCCTGCGTTGCGCCGCATCCTCACCGGCGCGATGAGCATCGCGTTGTGCGCGCCCACGGTCGGCGCCCAGAGTGTGATCGGCGCGTTCGACGCGCAGACGGACGTCGGACGAACCGCTCGTCCAGGGACGGCCGCATACGATCCGACGCGCCAGGACTACCTGATCGCCGGCTCCGGTCGCAACATGTGGGGCGACCGCGACGACTTTCACTTCGTCTGGAAGCGGATGACGGGCAACTTCATCCTCTCCACGCGAGCGCGCTTCCTCGGCGCGGGAGCGGAACCACACCGGAAGCTCGGCTGGACGATCCGCCCGTCGCTCCAGCCCAACGGCGCGCACGTGACCGCGGTGGTGCATGGCGACGGCATGATGTCGCTCCAGTTCCGTCGCACGACCGGAGCACCGACGGAAGAAGCGAAGTCGCTCGACAGCCTCACCGGGCCCGACGCGCTCATCCAGCTCGAGCGGCGAGACGGGGTCTACGTCATGTCGGTCGCGCAGTTCGGCGACACGCTCGTCAGCCAGGAGCTCGCCGGCGTGTCGCTCCCGGACACGGTGTACGTCGGCCTGTACGTGTGCGCGCACAACGACACGCTCGTGGAGCGCGCCGCATTCAGCAACGTGCGCATCACGACGCCGGCGCCGCGGGATCTCGTCGCCTATCGCCAGTATCTCGGCAGCAACCTCGAGATAATGGACGTCGCCACCGGGAACGCCACGATCGTGCATCGGTCTCGCGGCTCGTTCCAGGCACCGAACTGGACGCACGATGGCAAGGCGCTGATCTACGCGCAGGAGGGCCTGCTCCACCGCTTCGATCTGTCCTCTCGGTCGGCCGAGGCGATCAACACGGGCTTCGCGAGGCGTAACAACAACGATCATGTCCTGTCGTTCGACGGCCGGATGATGGGCATCAGTCATCATGCGGTCGAGGACAGCGGGGCTTCGATCATCTACACGGTGCCGGCGACCGGCGGTACGCCGCGGCGCGTGACGGCCAAGGGTCCGTCGTACATGCACGGCTGGTCCCCCGACGGACGGTGGCTCGTGTACACCGGCCAGCGCGGGGGTGTGTTCGACGTCTACAAGGTCCCTGTCGACGGTGGCGACGAGGTCCGTCTGACGTCCGCACCCGGGCTGGACGACGGACCGGAGTACACGCCGGACGGGGCGTACATCTATTTCAACTCGTCACGCAGCGGGCGGATGCAGATCTGGCGCATGCGGCCCGATGGCAGCGCGCAGGAGCAGGTCACGACCGACGGCTTCAACAACTGGTTCCCGCACATCTCGCCGGACGGCCGGTGGATCGTCTACCTCGCCTTTCCCCCGGACGTCGCGGCCGACGATCATCCGTTCTACAAGCGCGTGACGCTTCGATTGATGCCGGTGGGTGGCGGACCGGTGCGCGTCCTCGCCTACGTGTACGGTGGCCAGGGCACGATCAACGTCCCGTCGTGGTCGCCGGATGGAGGGCGACTGGCGTTCGTGAGCAACTCCGTCATGCCGTGAGCGAGGCGCCGCGCCTTCCACGCCGTTTCGGCCTCGTGTCGGCGACGGCGCTGAACATGACGAACATGGTAGGCGTGGGGCCGTTCATCACGATCCCGCTGCTCATGTCGGCCCTCGGCGGCCCGCAGGCCATGCTGGGCTGGCTCGTGGCGCTGGTGATCGTGATCTGCGACGGCATGGTGTGGAGTGAGCTGGGCGCCGCCATGCCGGGGTCGGGAGGCTCGTTCCAGTACCTGCGCGAGGCATTCGGGCGCGCGCGGTTCGGCCGGCTGATGGCGTTCCTGTTCGTCTGGCAGTTCGTGCTGAGCGGACCACTGGAGATCGCCTCCGGGTACATCGGGTTCGCCGAGTACTCGCGGTACATCATCCAGGGCCTGGGGCGCGGCGGAGCCATCGCGCTCATCGTGCTGGTCGGACTGCTCAACATCGCCCTGCTGTACCGCCGCATCCACTCCATTGCGCGGATCACGGTGGCGCTGTGGGCCGGCACGCTCGTGACCGTGCTGGCGGTGATCGTGCCCGGCGCCCTCAACTTCGACCCGCGCCTCGCGTTCGACTTCCCTCCGGGCGCGTTCAACTTCTCCCTCGGTTTCTTTCTCGGCCTGGGCGCGGCGGCGCGCATCGGGATCTACGACTATCTGGGCTACTACAACGTCTGCTACATCGGCGACGAGGTGCGCGATCCGGGGCGTGTCATCCCGCGGTCGATCCTCATCAGCACCACGGCCGTCGCCCTGATCTATCTGGGCATCAACCTGTCGGTCATCGGGGTGGTCCCGTGGCGGGAGCTCGTGCCGGCGGCGGCACACCCGAATTCCGGGTTCGTCGTCTCGATCTTCATGGAGAAGCTCTACGGGGAGCGCGTCGCGGCGCTGTTCACGTTGCTCATCCTGTGGACCACCTTCGGGTCGGTGTTCGCGTTGCTGCTGGGCTACTCGCGCATCCCGTTTGCCCGACGCAGGGCTTTCCCTACGTCTCGCTGCTGGTGCTGGGGGCGATCTCGATCGTGGCGGGATTCTTCTCGCTCGGCACGGTCATCGATGCGCTGATCGTCACGCGGATCCTCGTGCAGTTCATGGGGCAGATCGTCGGACTGATGCTGCTGCGCCGGCACGCGCCGGACATGCCGCGTCCGTACCGCATGTGGCTGTATCCGCTGCCGGCGCTGGTGGCGCTGGCGGGCTGGCTCTTCCTCTTCGCCACGACGCAGCTTCGGGTGATCCTGTTCGGTGTCGGGGTTCTGGCGCTCGGCTGCGTGGCGTTCCTGATCTGGTCATGGAGGAGGGAGCGCTGGCCGCTCGGCCTCGGAGAAGCGGTGTCGTGAGCTACTGACTCTTGCCGTTCCGGCCAATCGGGCCGATTCTTCAGGTACGGCGCCGGACAGCCTGCCCGACGCGTGGTCTCCTCTTGCCCGGCGGCTCAGCCGCCTCCTGCCATGGGCATTCCTTCGCTCCGCGTCGCGCTCTCCTTCACGATGCTCGTCGGACTCGCGGCTGCCTGCTCCTCCGGCAGCACCAACCGTGAGCCCCCCGTCAGCCCGACGGTGACGTCGGACGACATCGCTCGGAACCCCAGCCGGCCGATCGAGGAAGTGCTTCAGGCCAAGAACCCCGGGGTTTCGATCACCCGGACGGCCGGCGGCCTGGCCGTCCAGATCGGCGGCCCCAGTGCGTGGGATGGCAACAGGGCGCCGCTGTACGTGCTCGACGGCTCGCCGATGCAGCCCGGCCCCGGCGGGGTGTTGACGGGCGTGAACCCGTACGACATCGAGTCGATCAAAGTGCTGAAGAACCCCGCTGACATCGCCATCTACGGCATGCGCGGCGCCAATGGGGTCATCGTCATCACGACGAAGCGAACCGGGAAGAGCGACTGATCGATCCGATCGGTACCACGACGCCCGACACCTTCCCAGGCCGGTCCTCGTAGGGCATGGTCGGAGACCGATCGACTTCACCCCAGACAGATCCGACGTCATGAATTTCCTCATCGCGAACGTCATCGGCATCGTGGCCGTCTTCGCCATCGCGGGATCGATGCTGAAGACGTGGTTGAGCCATCAGGAGAAGATGAAAGCGCTCGGATCGAGCGCATCAGCGAGGGGCAGCGCTTCGTGACGAAGCTGCTGAACGAGCGCTCGAAGCCGTTGCCCGGCGGAGTGACGGCGCCGGCGCCTCGGGTGGACACGCCACACTGATTCGGTAACGAGCTGCATACGTGGCGTTGGGCGGACGAGCAAGCGAGGGGATATGCGCCGTATTGCCTATGGATTGATGGGCCTCGGAGTATTGGTCGCAGCTGCCGGTCTATTCCTCCTGACTTGGCACGACAATCTCCATCAGCCATTCAGCCATAATGAGGGCACCTCGCTCGCTCTATTCGTCGGCGGTGCCGCCATCAGCTATCTCGGAATGCTCGTTCGCCGGCGCCACATCGTGTTGAATGGGCCTCATCGCGCGGCCTCCTATGAGGCGTCATCCGTCGAGTCTCCGAGAAGGGACTGACCAGCGAGCAGGATCAAGCCGTCACGGTCGTGGTGACGGCACTCGGCGCGGCAGTGACACTGCGCCTTCTTCCCCTCTTCCAGCGAGCCCTCGCGTGCATCTCCGATTCTTCTGGCGTCCCGCCGTGGCAGGCTTCGCGCTCCTCATCGCTGGCGCGTGCTCCTCCGAAGAGCGCAGCATGAGCGCCCCCACCGCGGGCGCTGGTGCGGCCGCCACGCGCACGGAGCAGGCGTCGCCAGGGACGACCACGATCGCCTCCGGTATCGTTGCTCTCGATGCGCAGAAGCTGATTCGGTCCGGCGACCTGGAGCTGCAAGTCGACGATGTCCGAGTGGCGGCCCGACGGGCGGATAGCGTCGCGCTGGCAATGGGGGGCCTGGTGGCCGACAGCCGTATGACTCGGGGGGCGCAGGATCGACAGGAGGCCGAGCTGGTCGTCCGCGTCCCCTCGGAGCGCTTCGGTGCCGCGATGGCCGCGCTGTCGGCTCTGGGGAAGGTCAACGCGGCGACGACGAAGGCCGAGGACATCACCAAGGCGTATGCCGATCTCGCGACGCGGCTTGCGGTCAAGGAGCAGACGGTGCTGCGGTTGCGGACCCTGTTGGACAACCGAACCGCCAAGCTCTCCGACGTGCTCGAGGTGGAGCGCGAGCTGGCGAAGCAGGTGACGGAGCTCGAGCAGCTCAAGGGCGAGCAGCGCTACTACGATCATCGGATCGCCGTCTCGTCGATTACCGTGACGCTCACCGAGGGCACGGCGTCGCACATCTCGCAGCTGAGTGGTCCGGTCGCCACCGCGTTCCGTCGCGCACTCGAGGTCCTCGGCAGCTCGGTGGCGGGATTGGTCTACGTCGTCATCTTCATCCTGCCGTGGGTCGTGTTTGCCGCGGCCGGCGTGTGGCTGGCGCAGCGCGTGAAGGCGCGCCTACGCTCGGGAGGGATCACGGGCCCCGGTCGGTCTGCGCCGGGGCGTCCGGCCGCCTGACATGCGCTGCATGTGAAACGGCAGTCCCGCGTTTCGCCGTAGTACGTCGCAACTTGCCGCACTCTCCGCGCGTAGATGTCGACGTCGCGCGCGGCTCGATGCGCAGAGGTGATCTTCGACACGGTGACGTGGATGGCGCCGTGACATCTTCTCGTCCGTCCAGACAAGCCTCCGTCTGGAGATGTCACGCTGCTCTCACTGGTGCCACGCACATCCCGAGCACACCGCGACGGATAGCCGATGCCGGCTCGTGCACCGATAACACGAGAACTCCATGTACGCCAACTCGAATGCTCGCCGTTTCTTCAGGACGCTGACCCTGCTGACCGTCGCCAGTGCGCTGGGTGCCTGCGCAAGCGACATGCTGACGCCTCCGAATGCCCTGCCCGCCCCGGTGAACGTCTCGATCGCCACGAGTGCTGCGCCGCTGGCGTCGTTCTCGAGGAGCGGCGCCTCGTTCGATGTCGTTCCCGCCTCAGGCTCGCTCATCGTCGTCAGTGGCAACGACACCCTGCAGCTCGACAGCGTGAACGTGGTGTTCACGCGTATCGTGCTGTATCGGGCGGCGGATGCCGCATGCGGCAGCGACGGTCATGACGACGGAGCCGATCACGACTGCGCCGAGCTGAAGTCCGGGCCGATCCTCGTGTCGCTACCGCTCACGGCAGGCGCGCAGACGCTCTTCAGCGTGCCGGCGCCGAGTGGAACCTACACCGGGATGAAGCTGCGGACGCACAAGCCCAATCGTGCCGACTCGGGCCCCAACACGCAGGCGTTCCTGGTGCAGCACCCGGAGTACGAGAACCGGAGCATCCGCGTGGTCGGGAAGTTCCGCGGCACGCCCTTCGTGTGGACGGGCGATCCGGAAGCGCAGCTGGAGCAGGCGTTCGTGCCGTCGCTCACGGTGTCGGATGGATCGGGTCTCAACCTGACGCTCAAGATCGACGTGGCCAGCTGGTTCAAAGCCCCGGGCGGTGCGCTGCTCGACCCGCGCACCACGAGCTACCCCCAGATCGCCGACAACATCAAGCAGTCGCTCAAGGCGTTCGAGGACAACGATCACACTGGCCACGACGACCACGAGTCGACGCCGGATATCAAGCCGTAGGCTGGACGCATCGATGAGGGAGGGGCGCGGCGGACGTCGCCATGCTTCTCGAATGCCCGTGGACTGGCCGCCGTCGAGCGGCCAGTCCATGCGGCGCCACTCCCCTGCAGTCCACGCGCTCGCCGGTGTTACGGATGTTCGGCGACGTACTTCCTGATGTTCTCCATCTGCGCCGCCCAGCCCTTGGAATCCATCTCGAACGCCTTCGCCCGGCGCGACGCGGGGATGCCGTCGAAGCCTGACTCGACGACGGTGAGCACGGTCCCGCCGTCGACTTCCTCGAGCGTGAAGGCCACCAGCGTTCTCGGCTCCTTCGAGTAGTCGACGTTGGGATCGATCGCGTAGGGCCGCCAGCGGAAGGAGAAGTACCGCTCCGGTTCCATCTTCTCGACGATGCACTCGAACGTCACGTGCTCGTAGCCCTTCGGCGTCATCTTCCCCCGGGTCGGGGCGCCCGGCACGAAGGTGCCGTGAAGGTCGACGCCGAACCACTGGCCGAACTGCTTGGTGTCCGTGAGGGCGCGCCAGACGCGCGCGCGAGGACTGTCGAGGCGGACCTGCTTCTCGATGCGATCGCTGGTGGTGGTGCTGGTCATGGCCGGCATCTGTGTCACTCCTTTTCGGGATGGCGAAGCAGTGCTTCGAGGGCGACGAGGCGCTTGGTCCACAAGCGCTCGTAGGAGCGGAGCCACTCATCGGCCTCCGCGAGAGGTTGAGGGTTGAGCTGGCAATAGTGCGTCCGGCCTCGCACGGTGCGGCGAACCAGCCCGGCCTGCTCGAGCGTCTTCACGTGCTTCGAGGCGGCCGCGAGAGACATCCGGAACGGCTCGGCGAGCTCGCCGACGGTGTGCTCTTGCCGGGACAGTCGCCCAAGCATGGCGCGCCGAGTCGGGTCGCCGAGGGCACGAAACACGCGGTCCAGGTTCCGGGAATGTATAACCATGTGGTTGAATATATCGGTCGGCCGATGTTAGTCAACCATTTGGTTGAATGATGAGCTCTACCGCGGCACTCCGCTCCCACTCCATTCCCTGAAGAGCCACATTGTCGAAATGGCGCCGGTTCGTTCGTCGTGTCGATACAGGGCTGACGCGCTGAGCTCCGTCGCGACGTCGGATCCTGATCTCAGAGAACAATCATTGGAGGGGCTGATGAGAAAGCTCATTGTTTCGGAGTTCGTGACACTCGACGGCGTGATCCAGGCGCCGGGCGGAAAGGACGAAGATCGTGATGGAGGGTTCGCGTATGGTGGCTGGACGGTGCCCTACTGGCACGACGACATCGGCAAGAGCTTCATGGCGATGATGAAGGACACCGATGCATTCCTGCTCGGTCGGCGGACATATGTAACCCACGCCGAGGCCTTCGAGCCCATGCCCGCGGGCGATCCGTTCGGTGATATCATGAATCCACCGAAGAAGTACGTGGTATCGAAGACGCTGCAGAAACCAATCTGGCGCAACACGACGATCATCCGCGACGACGTGATCGGGTCGGTGCGAGCGCTGAAGGCGCAGCCCGGCAAGAACATTCTGACCGACGGCAGCAGCCAGCTCGTTCACGCCCTGCTCGAGCACGATCTGGTCGACGAGCTACACCTGCTTCTGTATCCGCTGATGCTGGGGAGCGGCAAGCGCCTGTTCCCGGACGGGGTGCATGCGACATTCGATCTGACGTCCGCGGCGCCGTATCCGAGCGGCGTGGTCGGATTGCACTACACGCGTCAGCGCTGATCTGTCATCCCGCACGAGCGTAGCTCGTGCGGGATGACAGCGGGGGACCCCCTCACCGGGTCGGCACCTCGATCAACGCGATGTCCGAGTTCTCCCGCACCCGCTCGAACAGGATGCGCCGGCCGTCGGGCGCGACGTCGAAGCGATGCACCGACTCGCCAGGCCGAAGGCGGGTGAGCTGGCGCCGCTGGCCGGTGGTGACGTCGAACAGCCAGAAGTCCTGGTGGCGAAATCCGCCGAGCTTCACCACGAGCCCCCTCCCATCGGGAAGGAACCGATAGCTGTCGCCCAGGCGGTCGACCAGCGACGAGGGAAAGGGGAGAGGGAACGGCTTCCCCTCCGGCGTGACGGCCGTGAGCGGAACGCCACGCCCATGCGGCGTGCCGGAGTAGAGAATGAACCGGCCGTCGGGAGACCAGACGGGGTTGGAGGACATCGAGTCCACTAATCGTACGGGCTTGCCGCCCTCCACCGGAACCTTGAACACCCGGCTGCCCAGGCCGTCCCTCGCGGCGATGGCGATCCACCGGCCGTCCGGCGACCATGACGGCGCACCTCGCACGTCGAGCGACTCGGCCAGCGTCCGCACACCCTTGCCGTTGGCGCTCGTGCACTGCAGCGTCGACCGGCCCTGGCGTCGCACGGCCAGGCAGATGCTGCGCCCGTCGGGCGAGACTGCCGCTGCGCCGGCCACCGCTCCTTCGTCGGGCTTCCATACCTCGCTGGCGCCGGCAGCCGTGAGTCGCCACAGACCATCGGTCCCACCACGCGACGCCAGATACAGCAGCGACGAGTCGGGGGCGAAGCGCGGCGCCGCCGATCGCGCCGTCGGCAGATCGAGGCGAGCCGCGCTCGCCTCGCCGGAGACATCACGCGCGAGCGGCACTGTCCAGAGCTGCACGCTGGGGTTCGACACCGTCGCCACCAGCCGCCTCGGCTGATCCGGCACGTCGGCGCTCGCCGCGATCGACACGAAATGCTCGACGCCCGAGCTCAGGCGCGTCGCGACGCGGTCGTCGACGTCCATCAGGTACAACCATGGGCCGGTGCCGTCATCGGCCGTGGCCGTGTAGACGAGCGTGCGATCGTCGAGCAGCACCGGATATGCGACGCGCGAGTTCTGCGACGTGATCCGCTCCGGTTTTCCGCCGGTCGACGGGATCCGCCAGATGTCCATCTCGTCGGGTGGCAGCCCGTGCGAGAAATACAGATATCGCCCGTCCGGCGACCAGCTCAGGTAGTGCGAGTGCAGCCCGGGCGACGCGATATGGATGCGGCGCGGATTCCGGCCGTCGCTGTCGGCGACGAAGATGGGATCGCCCGGCGTGAGCTCGTGATAGGCGAGCCGCGACCCGTCGGGAGACCAGGCGGCCGTCACGGCCGTGCCGAGGAAGGACCGGGGAGCTCCTCCTGCTCGCGGCACGAGCGACACGCTGGCCCGCGAGGTGAGATCGGCGACGCGGATCCACGCGTGCGACGCGTCATGGGAAAATCCGACGTTGCGCACGTCTTCGTTGAACAACTGCCCAAAACGCCCGCCAGTCAGGTTCACGAATCGGCCGCTCCCCACCTCGCTCACGAACGCGTCGAAGCTGCTGTCGCGGTCGGCCAGGAACGCGACGAATCGGCCGTCGGCCGAGATGTCAGCGTCCACCTCCGAGCCGGGGAAGTCGGTGAACTGCTCGACGTGCATCCTCGACCAGCGGCTCTGCCAGCTCGTGTCCGACCGCGCGCCGCGCCACGCGATCGCGGCCACGGCGGCGAGAAGAACAGCGGCTCCAATGAGCGCGACGGTCCGTCTCGTCGGACCGCGCCGCGCGACGGAGAGCGACTCGAGCCGGCGCACCATCTCGTCGGCGCTCTGCCACCGGTCGGCCGGCCGCTTCGCCAGGCATCGCATCACGACATCGGCGAGGGCCGCGGGCACGTCCGGCCGGTGCGTCGCCAGCGGTGCCGGCGTCTTCGTCAGGTGTGCCGACAGCACCTCCGGACGCGCGCCACCGGCGAAGGGCGGCTGCCCCGTCAGCAGCTCGTAACCCAGCACGCCCACGGCGTAGATGTCGGCCCGATGGTCGGTGTGCGGATCGGCGCCGATCTGCTCCGGGGCCATGTACGCCGGCGTGCCGAGCACGGCGCCGCTCGCCGTCTCGGCCTCCCTGGCCGTCGCGATGCCGAAGTCGGTGATCATCGCATGGCGGCCGGAGACGAGCACGTTGTCCGGCTTGATGTCGCGATGAACGATCCCGCGCGCGTGGGCGAACGCGAGCGCGTCGCAGACGTCGCGGAGAATCAGCACTACGTCGTCCG
>WNFK01208789.1_pt1 | contig 11504 bp, 9 predicted proteins | sample 5400281 | NCBI WGS metagenome assembly WNFK01 (sample SAMN13153350, study PRJNA577476) | soil metagenome | isolation source: 20 cm soil on Douglas fir-dominated hillslope | place: USA:California | collected 2013-09-17
CACAAAGACACGGAAATGCCGTACTTCGGCCAGGAGACCTTCCTCCAGGCGCAGGAGAAGGGTCCTCTCACCGACGATGCCTACGTCGAGGCGCTCGCGCACTGCCGCCGGTTATCGCGCGCGGAAGGCGCGGACGTGGCGTTCGCGAAAGACAAGCTTGATGCCCTCGTGGCGCCCACCGGCGGACCGGCGTGGTTGATCGATCTGGTCAACGGCGACTGCTCGGGGGCGGGCGGCAACTCGAGCATCGCCGCGGTGGCCGGCTATCCCACCATCACCGTGCCCGTTGGCTATTCGTTCGGGCTACCGGTCGGCATGTCGTTCATCGGGAAGCCCTGGACCGAGGCAACGCTCATCAAGCTGGCATACGCCTACGAGCAGGCGGCCAAGCCGCGGCGAGCGCCGCGCTTTCTCCCGACCGCCGATCTGTCGCATCGTTGATCAGCGTAACGGAGCCCCGGCCGCGATCCAGCGGCCGAGGAGGGCACGCTCGTCCTCGGTGATGCCGGTCTTGTTCGCGAGCGGCATCGTCCTGGTCTCGACCGCTCGCACCCGAATGCGTTCCGCGAAGCGCGCGATGCTCTCCGGTGTGTCGAAGGTGACGCCCGCGGGCGCCGGCCCCATCGTCCGGTCGGTCTGATACTGCGAATGACACGGCTGGCAGCGCTGCGCGATGACCAGCCGCACCGTGGCGAACGACGGCACGGAATCAGTCGCCGCGCCGGGCGCCCGTGCGGCTGCGCCGTGGGGCGTCGAAAGGAACATCGCCCCACCCAGCGCCAGCGCGGCGGGCAGGAGCGCCCAGCGGGCCCGGGCCCCGCGCCCAATCATCACGTGTCGGACTGCTGCCCCGGCGACGAACAGGAGGAGCAGCACGAGCCAGTTGCGTGGGCCCGCGTAGGTCGCCGGAAAATGATTCGACAGCATGATAAAGAGCAGTGGGAACGTGATGTAGCTGTTATGCACCGACCGCTGTTTGGCACGCTCACCGAGTGTGAAATCGGCAGGCCGGCCGGCGCGCGTTGCGTCGAGCATCTGTTGCTGGGCGGGAAGAATTCGCTGCCACACATTCGCGACCATGATCGTGCCGAGCAGTGCCCCGATGTGGATGAAGGCGGCGCGGCCGGAGAGCAACCGGCACATCACCGCGGTGACGGCGGTGAGCAGAGCGAGCGAAATCACGGTTGCGATCGCGGGACGCCGGGACAGAGGCGAACGCCACAACCCATCGTAAATCGGCCAGCTGAGGACAATCGACCCTATTCCCAGGGCCAGCGCCGCGCCACGGCCGATCCCGGAGACGTTCGGGTCGAGCAGGTAGGCACTGCCGAGATAGAAGACAAGGATGAGCAGCGCGATTCCTGTGATCCATGTCAGCATCGCTTCCCATTTGAACCAGTGCAGCACGGGCGGCACTTCTCCCGGGCCCGGCCGGCGCTTCTCCACCTGGTAAAACCCACCGCTGTGGACCATCCACAGGTCGCCCTCGACCCCGGGCGTCTCGTGTGCGGGTTTGGTCAACGCGCGGTCCAGCCAGATGAAATAGAAGGAGCTGCCGATCCAGGCGATGCCCGCGATGAAATGCGCCCACCGCAGCAACAGGTTCGCCCAATCGCCGAGCCAACTGGTCATGGGGGCAGTAATTTCACCGTGAAACCGTGCCCGGCCAGGCCCCGTCAAGCTAGGCGGACCGCCAGCCTCTCCACCCCCGGAGCCGCCTCATGAAGCCTGCGCTCGTTCTCGCCGCCGTCGCTTCCTGCATTCCCCTGCTCGCCTGTAGCAAAGCCGACGCCAATGACGGCTCGAACCGGCCCTACAAGGTCGGCGTCGTCGATCGCGGCGAGATTCGCGTGATCGTCGAGGAGACGGGCGTCGTGTCTCCCGAGCGCAGCATCGTCGTCAAGTCGCCCATCTCCGGCGTGGTGCAGCAGCTCTACGTGCGCGAAGGCGATCGCGTGCAGACGGGGCAGGTGCTGGCGCGCATCATGCCCGACATCGCCCAGGCAAACAGTCTGGCGCAGCTGCGCAGCGAGATCGCGCGGGCGCGGATCGCGCGCGACAACGCGAAGCGCGACTTCGACCGCGGCCAATCCGTGTCGGCGATCGGCGGCATCACCCAGGCGGACCTCGACGTGCGGCGCGTGGCGTACGAACAGGCCGAGAACCAGTGGCGCACGGCGGAGGATCAGCTGCAGCTCGTGCAACGCTCCGGCGTGACCGCGGGAGATTCGACAGGTTCGACGGTGCAGTGGGCGCGCATCACCGCGCCCGCGGCGGGCGTGATCATCGGCCGGGGCGTCGAAGCAGGCGAGACTGTTGTGGGCGGGACCAGCGCGTTCGGGGGAAAGCGGCGATCAACGAGGTGGACATCGGCAAAGTGCAGAAAGGCGACCACGTCGCGCTGACCGTCGATGCCTTTCCGGGCGACACCGCGCAAGGCGTGGTGCGTCTCGTGCCCCCTGCGGCCCGCCTGCAGGACCGCGTGCGTGTGTTCGATGTGGAGATCGTGGTCACGGGCGGCGCGAACGTGCTCCGGCCCGGCATGACGGCAAACGTGCGGATCTCGGGCCCCGTGCGCACCGCGACACTGCGGGTGCCCGTGGAAGCGGTCCTATTAAAGGAAGGGAAACCGGTCGTCTACAAGCTTGGCGGCAGCGGACCCCAGCCCGTGCCGGTGACGCTCGGCCTCTCCGATCTCTTTTATGTCGAAGTCGTGAACGGTCTCGCCGCGGGCGACTCGATTGCATTGGAGGATCCCGCGGCCGCGCTCGAGCGGGCCCGGAACCCCGCGCGGCGGCGCTGATGAACTCGCTGATCGAGGCCCGCGACCTCGCCAAGACGTACCGGTTGGGGCAGGTGGATGTGCAGGCGCTGCGCGGCGTAGATGCCGACGTCGCCGCGGGCGAGTACATCGCTATCACCGGACCATCCGGCTCCGGCAAGAGCACGTTGATGCACATCCTCGGCTGCCTCGATTCGCCAACCGCGGGGAGCTATCGACTCGACGGTGAGGACGTCAGCGCACTGTCGGGCAAGCGGCTGGCCCAGGTCCGCAATCGCAAAGTCGGCTTCGTCTTTCAAACGTTCAACTTGATGCCGCGGCTCACGGTCGAGGAGAATGTCGCGCTGCCGCTCAAGTACCGTGGCGGAGTGACGCGTGGGGAGCGTCGTGCCCGTGCGCTCAAGCTGCTCGAGCGGCTCGGGCTGTCGCCCCGCGTCGGCCACCGTCCCGATGAGCTGTCGGGGGGCGAGCGCCAACGCGTCGCGATCGCCCGCGCGCTCGTCGGCGAACCCGCGATCCTCATGGCCGACGAGCCGACGGGCAATCTCGATTCCCAGGCCGGCAGCGAGGTGCTGAAGACGTTCGCCGAGCTGCATGCGGCGGGCCATACGATCGTGTTGGTGACGCACGACCCCGGCGTGGCGGCGCGCGCCCAGCGCGTGATTCACATGAGCGACGGACGCGTGGTGTGAATCTCATCGAGTCGCTGCTCACCGGACTCGACGAAGCGCGCCGCCACTGGGGTCAGACGCTGCTGTCGCTGCTCGGTTTAATCCTGGGTACGGCCAGCATCGTCACCGTCCTGGCGCTGTTCGGCGGCCAGACGGCGCTGACGGAGCAGTTTCTCAGCGAGGTCGGCGGGCGCGGCACGATCATCGTATCGGACCGTGAGCCCTCCGCGCATCCCGGGGCTCGCGAGCTCGCGTCCAAGCGCTTGACCTTCCGCGACGCGCAATACTTGCGCGATCGCGCGACCTCTCTGACTGCGGTGAGTCCGGGATGGGCGCAGCAGCTCTCCTATCGCGTTCGCAACACCAGCTTCACCGGTCAGGTCATCGGGACGGTTCCGGCGTACATGGCCATCAACGACATCAAGCCGCTCGTCGGGCGCTACCTCAGTGATCTCGACGTGCAGCGCCAGGCGCGAGTCGCGGTCCTGGGGTGGAAATACGCCGATTCGTTGTTCGGCCGCGCCACGGCGGCGCTCGGCCAGATCGTGAGCATCGGCGAGAAGAGCTATCGCGTCGTCGGTGTGCTGGAGCGGGAGGAGTTCTACTTCGCCGCGTGGGAAAACAATGCGCTCGAGTATCGCAACGAGCGGGCGTACATCCCGATCTCCACCGCGATCACGCAATACAGCGCGACGGACCATCTCGATTTCCTCACGCTCAAGGCACGGCCGGCCAGCGGCGGCGCGGGGGCACAGGCACAGGTGAGCAGCCTGCTGTTCGCGCGGCACGGAGTCGAGGATTTCGACATCCGCTCGTCCGGCCAGGGCGCCGGGCAGCAGGCGGGCCAGTTTCTGCTGCTCTTCAACTTCATTTTCCTGGTCGTCGGGGTCGTCTCGCTCGTGACCGGCGGCATCGTGATCGCGAACATCCTGCTCGCTTCGGTCGTCGAGCGCGTGCGCGAATTCGGCACCCGCATGGCGCTCGGCGCCACGGCGGGCGGCATCTTCGCTCACGTGCTTGCCGAGGTTCTGGTCGTCACGGTGATTGGCGGGGCCTTGGGCCTGGGGCTTGGGGCAGCGCTGACCGGGGCCGTCGCGCATTTCATGCAGATGCCGGCGGTGGTGAGTCCGTTCATCGCGACCGTGTCGCTGACGACCGCGGTGAGCGTGGGGCTGATCGCCGGCGTGTTCCCCGCCGTGCGCGCGTCGCGGCTCGCGCCCGTCGAGGCGCTGCGCTATGCGTGACTGGCTCGAGCTGATCGGCGACGCATTGCGCGAGATCCGCGGGCACAAGTTGCGCTCGCTGTTGACGTTGTCGGGCATCGTGTTCGGCGCGGCATCCGTCGTGTCGATGACGTCCCTCGCCGCGGCCATGAAGACGCTGGTGTACGACGACCTCATTTCCATGGGGATGTCGCGCAGCTTCTTCATTAACGACCAGGGGCCGCGCTCAGACGCCAAGGGGGCCGCCGCTTTGCGGCATACGGGGATGCGCATCACCGACCTCGAGGCGCTGCGCGCCCTTCCCGGCGTGGCGAATGTGCAAGGCCGCAACTGGGGGGACGAGCAAGTCGTGAACGCGCCCGCCGACCGCCGGCGCGTCCGCATCGACGGCGTCGATGCCGGCTATCTCGAGCTCCGCAACTGGCGCATCGTCGCGGGGCGCAGCATCCGGCCGCTCGACGTGGAGAATCGCGCGCGCGTGGCGGTGATCGGGGAGGAGATGTCCCACAATCTGTTCGGGAATGCAGACCCGGTCGGGAAGACGATCACCATCGACGGCGTGCGGTTCGCCGTGATCGGTCTTGTCGCGCCAATCGAGTTCGACATCATTCCCGCCGACTTCAGCTTCGTCGGCCGGCGCATCTACATCCCCTACACCTACATGACGCGCTACGCCAAGGGCGAGGGGCGGCTGGATCAGGCCCTCGTCACCGCGAGCGGCGCGGCCGACTTTGGCGACGTGCTGCGGCGGGGCACGGCGCTCGTCCGGCAGCGCCACGGGGGCACCGAGGACTTCAGCATCGACAACCAGGCCGCCGAGGTGCTTTCGAATCTGGCCATGGCGGACAACATCCTCGGCGGCTGGAACGCGGTGATGTTCACGATCGCCGGGGTGACCCTCATCGTCGGCGGCATCGGGTTATTCAGCGTGCTGCTCATTTCGGTGCGCGAGCGCGTCCATGAGATCGGCATCCGGAAGGCGCTCGGCGCCGATGACGGCGCGATCGTCAAGCTGTTTCTGGCTGAATCCCTGACGCTCGCCTTCCTGGGGGCGGTGCTGGGCATCGCCGGCGGCGCTGGGCTGACCGTGATCACCGAGCTGATCGGCAAGCAGTTCGGTAAGCCATTCGTCATTCCGGTCAGCGTGCCGGGCGTCGTTCTGGCCGTGATTTTCGCGCTGATTGTGGGGTTTCTGTTCGGGTGGTATCCCGCCCGCCGGGCGGCGCGGCTCGACCCGATCGAGGCTATCTCTGGCGCATAGTCTGCAATAAAATTTAGGCCATGTTCGCGCTCCTCTTGTCAGTCGTGATCCTGCCGGCGGATACTGTGACCGGCCGCGTCGTCGACAACGCGGGCCAAGCCGTGCCGCAGGCCATCGTGGAAATCACGCAACTCGGGAAGAGCGTCACGGCAGGCGCCGACGGCGGCTTTCGGCTCTCCCTCACGCCGGGGCGCTATACACTCGCGGTGCGGCGTCATGGCTTCGCGCCCGTCGTGCGCGAGATCTCCGTGGGCGCGGGACAGCGCGCGCTCGAGATCGTGCTGACGCCGAGCGCCTTCCAGCTCGAACCCGTGACGGTCACCGCGACGCGCCAGGCGCTGGCGGCTGAGAGCTCGCCCCTGCCCGCGACTGCGCTCGCCGGCGACCAGTTGCGCGCGGCACAGAGCGTTTCCCTCGCGCATGTGGTCGAAGCGCTGCCCGGCGTCCGCGCGATCACGACCGGGTCGCAGATTGGGAAACCGGTGATTCGTGGATTCTCGGGCCCACGGGTTCTAGTGCTGGAGAACGGCAGCCGGCTCGAAGACTACTCGTGGAGTGATGAGGACGGTCCGTCGGTCGAAACGGCGTTCGTCCGTCGCATCGAGTTGATTCGCGGACCGGCGAGCGTGCTGTACGGCTCTGATGCGCTGGGCGGGGTCATCAACGTGATCCCTGACGAGCTGCCTGATGCAGCTGGTGGGCCAGGGTTCATGCGCACCGGCTTCACGCTATCCGGTGCGAGCAACAACATCGAGATCAGCCCGGGCGTGCGTGTGGAGGGAGCGCGCGGCAACCTGGGGTGGCGTGTCAACGCGATCGGCCGGCATGGAAGCAACCTCCACACTCCCGCGGGCGAGCTCGACAATACCGGCTTCGGCGCGTTCAATGGGGAAGCAGCGGTTGGACGGCGCTGGCCGTCGGGCAGCGCGCTGGCTGTTCGAGTGGTCCACTACGGCGGCGAGTTCAAACTCCTCGAAGCGAATGCGCCTCCCGGGGAGATCGGTGGCCCCGAGCGCAAATCCGGTGACGAGCGGATCCAGATCACGGGCCAGCGCCCCTTCGGGACCTGGCGACTGGAAGCGAAGGCGCAGGTGCAGCGGCACTCGTTGATCGAAGTGGCGGACGACACGACCGGCACGGAGTCCGAGCAGTTCAATCTGCAGCTGCAGACCGGATCCCTCGATCTGCTGCTCCATCACGGCGGCACGACGTTCGGTCTGACGACGGTCGGCCAGCACAACGACGCGAGCGGCCGCGAGCCGATCGTGCCCAACGCGAGCATTCTGTCGGGCGCCGCATTTGCGTTCGAGCAGTGGAGTCCCCCCTCCGGCCGGTTCACGCTCCTCGCGGGGCTCCGCGCGGATGCACGCCGCCTCAGCGCCGATCGCAACGACTCCCTTGGCGTCGCGGCGCAGGACCGCAACTCGCAGGCGTGGTCCGGCAACGCGGGTGTGGTGTTTACGCCCAAGCCGGGTGGAGGACTGTCGCTCAGCTTGAACGTGGGCCGCGCCTGGCGTGCGCCGACGTTATTCGAGCTGTTCGCGAACGGCCCGCATATCGGCGAGGCGCGCTACGAGCTGGGCGACTCGACGCTGAAGCCGGAGGCGAGCCGCGGCGTGGACTTCGGCATACGCTGGAGTGGTCGCCGCACGCGGTTGGAATTGGCCGCCTACCACAACCGGATGTCCGACTACATCCATATCACGCCGACCGCCGTCTTCATCGATTCGCTGCGGGTCTACCAGTACGGCCAGGCGGAAGCCGAGATGCTGGGCGGCGAAGCGGTGCTCGAAGCCGAGATCGGTTCGGGACTGGTGGCGCGCACTCGCGTGGAAGCGGTGCGCGGCACCAATCTCACGTCACACGAGCCGCTGCCGCTGCTGCCGCCCGTGCGCGGGACGGTGGGTTTCGGGTGGCGGGATCGGTTCAGCGTGGACGTCGATGCATACGCCCGTCCCAAACGGCTCAACTCGCTCGACATTCCGACGGCCGGGTACGCACTGCTCCATCTCGGCGGCGGGACGGATGTGCGGCTGTTCGGCCGGGCGATGCGGCTCGACATCTCGCTGCGCAACGCGCTGAACCAGCGCTATAAGAGTTTCCTGAGCCGGTACAAGGAGTTCGCGTTCGATCCGGGACGGAATCTGATCGTCCGGCTCTCGAGCGGATTCGTCGACTAGCGCTTCACCCCGGCTGCAGTCGTGGCGTCGTCCAGAATCGACCAGATCCGGTCGACCCACGCGCGGTGCTCGGGCTTCATCAGGACCGAGCGTAGGCAGAGGATCGTATCGCGGTCACGTTGCATGTCCCGCACGTCGATCAGGTCGACCGGTAGCGTCGCGAGGGCGAGGTGGAGCTGGCGCCCCGCCGCCTCGTCGAACACGCCCTGTGAAAGCGTGGAGGCGTCACTCACGCGCTTGGCGCGTGGCGCCCACACGAGAATGTCGAGCTCCGGTGCCGTCCCGGTGACGAACCGCCCGTCGCTGCGCAGTCGATCGTAGAGCCCCAACGCGGCCGCGCGGCCGCTCTCCAATCCTTTCGCGAACTCTCCGCCTGGCTCGAGTGGAAACAGCCGCTGCGTCGCCCACAGCGCGACGGCCGCGGCACCGGGGCGCGAGCACTCGAGGCTGATCTCGCCGAGGTGCAAGTCGCTAGACGTGAAGTAGGTGTACGGCGAGTCGTGGCGATACAGGCGGCCCACCGAGGGATCGTGGAAGATCACGCAGCCGCAGCCGTACGGTTGCAGGCCGTGCTTGTGCGGATCGATCACGATCGACGCGGCTTCGCGCAGGCATGCGAAGGCGAGCTTGGTCTCCGCGGACAGATTGTCGGCGAGAATGAAGTAGCCGCCGTAGGCGGCGTCGGCGTGAATCCGGAAATCAAGGCGACGGCGGAGATCAACGATGGCCGCGAGCGGATCCACCGCGCCGGTGGCCGTGGTGCCCATCGTGGCGACCACGGTGCCGACGCCGCCGGCGGCGAGCCGGCGCTCGAGCGCCTGCAGGTCCATGCGCCCGTTCCTGTCACAGGGGATCGTCTCGAACGGCAGGCCGAGCACCCCGGCGATGCGCTGATGGGTGTAATGCGCCTGCGTTGAGGCGAGGATCGTCTTGCCGGGATGCAGCTGGCCGGCGATCCACAGCGCCTCGAGGTTCGCCATCGTGCCGCCGCTACAGAGGTGGCCGAGATGCGTGTTCTCCATCGCGGAGCTCGCGCGGCCGCCGTCGAGCGCGTGGTTGTTGGGATTGATCTTGAGGGCCATCTCGTACGCGCGGCGCGCCACGTCGTGCGGTGGCTTGAGCATCTGACCCGCGTACAGCGGATCGCCGTATGGGTAGTTGTCCTTGAGGCGTTCCGCGACTTCCTGCAGTATCGCGTCAACGTCCTTCAAATGCCCTCAGGTACATCCGGTCCCACGCTGCGGGGATACTTTCGCGTGGCGAGTACGGTCCGGGCGCGTACACGCGGGAGCTGATGCCGAGCTGGCTCTGCTCGCAGATGTGCCAGTCCTGCCGGTTGGTGCGATCCCAGAACTCCTCGGCATCCTGGATGTTGTAGCCTGCCGCGGCCGGCGCGTCAGGATGCACCATCCATTCGCACACGACCCGCGACTCCTTCGCCGCCACCGGCCAGACGGTATAAAAGACCGCGTAGTCGGGATGCAGGCTCAGCATCATCGTGGGGAAGAGCGCGTAGTAGAACGCGCGGTGCTGATCGTCCGCCGGCAGCGTGCCGAGCGGCAAGGCACACGCCCGGCCCGTCATCGTCGCGCTCTCGTTCGGCGCTTTGATCTCCATGTAGCCGCCGAGGAATGGGCCCTCGATCAGGTCGTTCGCGCCGCTCGTGTACGGGAGCTTTGTCGACAGCTCCGGGTGGATCGTGGGGCAGTGCAGACATTCATTGTAATTCTGCAGGATCAGCTTCCAGTTCGCCTTCACGTCGTATTCGATGCGCCGCACCGTCCGCAGCAGCGGCAGGTTGTAGCGTGAAAACCGTCCCTCGAGCGGCGCGAACCACTGCGTCGCCGGCGTCGCCTGGGGATCGAGGTTCACAAACAGGAATCCTTCCCATGCGGCGAGCGCGACGGCGTGCAGTGGATAGGCCTTTTTATCGAAGCCTTCCACCTCGTTCATGTGCGGCGCGCCGATCAGGCGCCCGTCGAGCGCGTACGTCCACGCGTGATACGGGCATTGGATCGTCTCGGAGAGCCGGCCTTTGGGCGCTTCGCAGAGCCGCGTGCCGCGATGGCGGCAGACGTTGTAGTACGCTCGGGCGTAGCCGGATTGATCGCGCAACACGATGATGCTCTCGCCGCCGACCTGGGCCACGAAGTAATCACCCGGCGCCGCCAGGCTCGCATCACGCCCGACGCAGATCCAGTTATCCGCGAAAACCCGGTCCTGCTCCCCCACGAATACTTCCGGATCGTTGTAGTAGCGGCCGGGCAGCGTGCGGGCGCCCTGCTGATAACTCTCGACGGTCTTGAGAAAGCTCATAGGATCTCGCGTGCCGCGTTGCGCCCCGCCGCACCGGGAATTCCGCCACCTGGATGCGTCCCCGAGCCACACAAGAACAGCCCCTCGATCGGAGTGCGGTAGCGGCTCCAGCCGGGGACGGGACGCATGAACAGAATCTGGTCGAGCGTAAGCTCTCCGTGGTAGAGGCTCTCCTCGACCGGCTGCAGCGCCACCTGGTTCGGGCGAACCTTGAGGATCTGCGCGACCCGGTCCGCGAGCCCGCCCTGCGTGCCGGGCGGCACGAACTGCACATGGACCTCCACGCGCCCATTCGTACGCTGGACCTCGACGTACGGAGCGGTCGAGTCCTTGCCGTACTTCACGTCGTCGTAGGCGCGCTCCAAATAGTCGAGCGAGGGGGCGATGCAGAGGGTCGAGTACGCGGGCGGCTGCTCGACTGTCAGCGTGCCGCGCGCGACCACGCCGCGTGCCTTGATGTTGCCTACTGCGCGCGCGAAGTCCGGATAGAGCTCGATCGCGAGCGGCTGCAGGGTGGCGCGCGGCGGGGCGCTCGATGCGACGAGCGGCGCCTCGATCGTCTCCCCACTCTTCTCGAGCACGACGCCGGTGGCCGTGCCGTTCTTCGCGAGCACTGTGGCGCGCGCGCCGCGCCGGATTTCCACGCCCGGCAGCGCGGACAGCGCCTGGGTGATGTTCGAACGGGCTGGCCGGAAGACGCCTGTGGGGCTGCCGGCATGATGATGCAAAAAGTTGAACGCCGTGCCACCTGAGCGCGGTCCCTGCTTCAGGTGCCAGACGCCGAGCGCGCCGAGCAATCCCTTGAGGACATCGCTCTCGAACCAGTCGTCGAGCAGCTCGGCGATCGACATCGGCAGAATGCGCGCGAGGTCGATGACCGTCTGCTTGCCCAGCCGGCGGACGTACAGACCGAGGCCGGCGATGCGCGCCAGCTCGCGGACGTCGTTCGTTTCGATATCGGGAGGCGGCACGAGATACAGCCGCTCGAGCACGCCCGCGAGCGACCGCATCCGCCGGCAGAACTCCGGCCACTGCGCCGCATCGGCGGGACTGATGCGACGGATCGCTTCG
>WNFK01205892.1_pt5 | contig 11503 bp, 8 predicted proteins | sample 5400281 | NCBI WGS metagenome assembly WNFK01 (sample SAMN13153350, study PRJNA577476) | soil metagenome | isolation source: 20 cm soil on Douglas fir-dominated hillslope | place: USA:California | collected 2013-09-17
CGAAGCGATTCCTGACAGCCTGGGGGTTGAAACTGATATTGGGGTCAATGCCACTGCCCAAGGTACCGTTTCTGTCAAAGCCGATGACCTGGTACGGAAAGGTCGCCGAGGTATTCAGGCCAAACTCATAAGGAAGCGGCAGCACGTCGAAAATGCCGAACCCTCCGCGCACCGCCGTTTTCCCATTCTTGAAAGGGTCCCAGGAGAAGCCAATCCGGGGCTCGAAGTTTTTACTCGTGGGATTGCTGGCTATAAAACTGTCGACATGAACTGGCCCACAAGCAGTTGGGCTAGCTGAACAGTTCGCGAGAGTCGTAATTTCCTGGATCCTGTTGTTGGCGTCCTTCGGCAGTGTCGCGAACTCGTAGCGCACACCCATATTGACGGTGAGGTTAGGGCGAAAGCGCCAATCGTCCTGAAGATACCCAGCGAAGAAGCTCTCTCGAATGGCGACCGCACTAGACCCTCCCGGGGCGAGGGCATTGAGCCTATTCGGTGTGTTGTTCAGTAAGGCCGCCAAGTTGGGATAATTGTTCATTCTGCCGTTTGGACTGAGCTTTTCCGTAATGTTGTAGAGCATGCGCTCGAAGGCAAATCCCAGTTTCAGGGAATGTGTACCGCGAGTGAGGAAGGCATCATCATAAAATTGGCCGGAGGTCCAGCGGTGCAGAAACCGGTTGAGACCGCCCAGCCCAATCGCTGTTGTGAGGACGCCCGGTACTCCGATTTGTGGCGGCCCGGCAGCGCCAGGTGCGATCGCGAGAGTCGTGTCTTTCGCGACTGCGTCGCCGGAGACAGGATCGTTGATATCGCCTCGTACGCGGCTCACACCTGCCCGAAACGTGTTGACCAATGCGGGACCAAAAATATGGGTTTCTTCGGCGCTGGCCATCTGGCGACGAGAAAAAACCTGATGCGTGGCGTTCAAGAGCGGGTCGGGCTGTGACTGCGGACCAGAATCCCAGAAGTAGCTGGCGGCTAGATTGTCTTTGGCGGAGATCTTCTGGTCGACCCTTGCTGTGAAGTAGTTCTCGTTCGAAATACTCGGCAAAGCCACGTTAAATGTCTGCGTAATTCCATTGCCGTCGACGGGTGTGCCGGCCGGGGCTTCCGGCCACAGCTTCATGTACGGCGCGACTGCGGGAACCGCCAGGGCACGCTCAGCGTCGGTGGGGACGTGGATGGTTTGAGAGCCTGGCCTGTTCTGGCGTACTCCCTCGTAGGTGCCGTAGACAAATGTCTTGTCCTTGACTAGCGCCCTACCACCAGAGGCTCCGAACTGAATGCGCCGGAAAGGGGGGATGGGTTTCGTTGAATCATCGAAAAAGTTCTTGGCATCGAAAATCTTATCGCGGTCGAAGAAGAAGGCGGTTCCGTGAAAATCGTTTGTGCCGCTCTTGGTAATGGCGTTGATCACCGCACCGGAAGTACGTCCGTACTCGGCGGTGTAGTTGCTCGTTAGAACGGAAAACTCCTGGATCCCATCCACTCCCAAATTACCGCCGCTCGCGCCTCCCGGCGCTCCGTTCGAATAGTCGTTTATGCTCATTCCGTTAACGCGATAGGTATTTTCATTCGCGCGGTGGCCAGAGTCGCTCAATTGATTTCCGAAGCCCCGGTTGCCTTTGTTGGCGCTGAATCCGGTTCCGACTTGATTGGGGATACTCGTGACTCCCGGCTCGAGGGCGGCCAGTGAAGTCCAATCGCGACCGTTAAGGGGCAACTCTCGCACTGTCGTGGAATCCACAGTTGCACTGATAGTGGAAGATGCCGTTTGAACGTCGGGAGGAGTGGCGCTTACTTCGACGGTTTGGTTGAGCTGGCCGACTTGGAGGCTCACATTCAGCGCCTGCTGCGCCCCAACCGTAAGGCGGACGTCCTTCTGAACTGAGGTCTGGAATCCCTGGGCCCCCACGCGGACTTCATACGTTCCCGGCAGCAGGTTTGGCGCGGAATAGAAGCCGTCTCCGTTCGAGCTGACCTCTCGTACAACGCCCGTGCCCAGATTCTTGATGCTCACCGTGGCACCCGGCACAGCTCCACCGCGTTCGTCGGTGATCAGACCTGACAGCGCGGCTCCCACCGCCTGGGCCCGGGCCGCACCAGCAAGCCCTTCGCTTGCGACCAGGAGCGCAAGCACGATCATGCCGATTCTCAATGCCAAGTCGCTCTGTCTTCCAGCGATGCTCATCTCATCCTCCAGATTTGCCATGCGGAGAGTCCGGACACGAGCACATCCCATCTCGTGGCACGCGCCACTTGCTCAAATCCTCGACAATTTGTTCGGCCCTCTGATTTGTCCGATTTACGCGGACCCCCCACCATTAGCCGCACTTTGCTGCCCTTCCTCAAGCATTGCAAGTCCTATTGCGTCACATCAAAAACACTTCAACAAAATGAACCACTTAGAGGCGTGGGTAACACGACCGCCTCTTTGACGACCGCGGCAGGCGGGGTTATACTCGCCTTCGCTCCCGCAGACAACACCATGAAACAGTCCGCCATACCGGCAAACTCGGTGCGCTTCGGCGTTTACGAGTTTGACCTCCGGTCCGGCGAACTCCGCAAGCACGGCATTCGCATCAAGCTCCAGGAGCAGCCCTGTCAGATCCTCGCCATCCTTCTGGAACACCGCGGGGAAATGGTCGCTCGCGAAGAACTGCAGCGCCGCCTCTGGCCCAGCGACACCTTCGTCGACTTTGATCACAGCCTCAACACGGCAGACATGCGGCTCCGTGAAGCGTTGAACGATTCCTCCGAAAACCCGCGCTTCATCGAGACGCTTCCGCGTCGTGGCTACCGCTTTGTTGCCCCGGTCGAGGAGAAATCCGCCTCCGTAACCGAAACGGCCCAGACGGAAACTGGGGAGGTCAGCGCATCTCAAAGCGCCATTGCGAAAAATGACCCAACGCTCTCCCCTCTTTCGCCAGGACTTCCGGCGACGGCCGGCAAGGCGGTTGGCCGCCTCCCGCGGCAGGAAGTTGTGTTGGCCGCGATATTCTTACTTGGGCTTGTCCTCGCTGGTGGCCTCGCTGTCCGCTATTTGCGCACGCCTTCCGTTGTTACTGCGCCCCCCGATCAGATCACCTCTCTTGTCGTTCTGCCATTCGAGAATCTTTCCGCCGACAAAGATCAGGCGTACTTCGCGGATGGCATGACCGACGAATTGATCGCGCATCTGGCTAAGATCCGCTCGCTGCGCGTCATATCCCGAACTTCGTCCATGGAATACAAAGGAACGCACAAAACGCTCTCGCAGATTGCGCGAGATTTGAATGTCGATGCCGTCGTGGAAGGCACGGTGTTGCGTTCGGGTGACCGCGTGCGAATCACCGCGGAGCTCGTGCAGGTGGCTACCGACGGCCACCTCTGGGCGGAATCTTACGAGAGCCAGTTGGGCGATATCCTCACGCTGCAAAGCCATGTCACCAGCGCCATCGTGAATGAAATCAGAGTCAAACTGACACCCGAAGACCAAGTGCGGCTCGCTGCCACCCGCCCCGTCAGCACGCTGAGTTACGAAAACTACCTAAAGGGGCGCTATTACTGGAACAAAAGGTCCCAGGAAGGCCTCACCAAAGCCATCAATTATTTCCAGATCGCCGTCGAAAAGGATCCTCGCTACGCGCTCGCCTACGCCGGCCTGGCGGACTGTTACAGCATCATCGGCTCGGCGATAGTTGGAACCGTCCCCACAGCGGAAGTGGCTCCCAAAGCCCGCGCCGCCGCCCTCAAGTCGCTGGAACTAGATAACACGCTAGCCGAAGCCCACACTTCGCTCGCCACCGTGCGCTTCAACTACGATTGGGATTGGAACGCCGCCGCCAGTGGGTTCCGGCGCGCCGTGGAACTGAACCCCAGCTACGCCACCGCTTACCAGCGAAATTCGCTTTACTTGATGAGCATGGGGCGCGCCAGCGAGAGCATCGCGGAGATGAATCGCGCGCATGACCTGGATCCCCTCTCCATCAGCATGAATTTCAGTTTGGGCTGGCGGCTCTATATGGCCCGCGAATATGACCAGGCCATCGAACAATTGCGAAACACCGTCGATATGGACCCGGGCTTTGTTCTTCCGCACCTCGTTCTTGGTCAGGCATACGAACAGAAAAAAGCGTATGACCAAGCGATTACGGAGCTTCGGCGTACCGCGGATATTTCGCAGAACAGTCCACCCGTTCTCGCTGCCCTCGCGCGAACCTATGCTGTATCGGGGAGAACCACCGAAGCAAGAAATCTACTGGACCAATTGATGCAACAAGCGAAGAAACAGTACGTTTCGCCTTTCTATGTGGCCATTGTTTACGCGGGCCTCGGCGAAAAGGACCAGGCTTTGGACTGGCTTGAAAAGGCTTATGGCGACCACTCCAACGCAATCATTTTCCTGAAAGTTGACCCGCAGTTGGACACGCTGCGCGCCAGTCCGCGATTTCATGAATTGCAGCGCAAGCTGCGACTGCCTGAATAGTTCGGCGCCTCAACATCATTGGTCGCTCAAAGCTTCTCGGCACTGGTCAATTGAGATAGATATGGCTGAGTGGCTAGTCCTTCTGGCTCACGCACCTCGTGATCGCTGCTCCCAATTCTTTGGTTGTGGCCTTGCCTCCGATATCGGGAGTACGGACTTTCGCCTGAGCCAGAACCTGCGTAATGGCGTTCTCGACGGCATCGGCCGCTTCCGAAGCGCCCAGATGCCTTAACATCATCGCCCCGGACCAAATCTGTCCTACGGGATTTGCGATCCCCGTGCCGGCGATGTCCGGCGCCGAGCCGTGGACGGGTTCGAACATGGACGGAAACTCTCTTTCCGGATTGAGATTTGCGGAGGGAGCAATGCCAATCGATCCGACTACCGCTGGACCCAGGTCGGAGAGAATGTCCCCGAAAAGATTGGAGCCCACGACGACATCAAACCAATCCGGGTGCCTCACAAAATGTGCGGTCAGGATATCGATGTGGTATTGGTCCGTGCGGATATCCGGAAATTCAGCCGCCATCTCATGAAAACGTTCGTCCCAGAACGGCATGGTATGAATGATCCCGTTTGATTTTGTGGCGGACGTTAGATGCTTGTTTCTCTTGCGCGCCAATTCGAAAGCAAATTTCATCACGCGGTCAACGCCACGCCGCGTGAAAACCGTCTGTTGCACCGCCATCTCTTCTTCCGTGCCTTCGTAAAGACGGCCGCCGATGTTCGAATATTCTCCTTCGTTGTTCTCACGGACGATGCAGAAATCAATCTGACCGGGTTCCCAATTCTTCAGCGGAGTTTCAATTCCTTCAAAAAGACGCACCGGCCGCAAATTTACGTACTGCCGGAAACTTCGGCGTATGGGATGTGATCCGGAACGCCGGGATGGCCAACGGCGCCGAGGAAGATAGCGTCGAAAGGCCGCAGTTGCTCCAGGCCGTCGGCGGGCATCATCTTTCCGGTCTTGACGTAAGTTTCGCAACTCCAATCGAAGGCGTGCCAGTGCATCTGGAATCCAAAGCGCCGTCCCGCCGCTTCCAGCGCGAGCATGCCTTCGGGCACCACTTCTTTCCCGATGCCGTCTCCGGCGATGACTGCGATATTGAAAGTTTTCATGTGCGCGGGACTTTATCCTTTTCCTTTTTCGGCTGCCAGCAACGGCGAAAGCGCGCTCACATCCGGGGCCGAATCTAAGGCGCGGACAAAAGCGATGATTTTCTCGGTCTTGCCGCTAGGCCAGTCCGCGTATTCGGCGCATCCTCTGAATTTGGCCGCCGCTTCTTCAAATGTCATCGGGTTCGCGGGGCTGCCCTTGCCAAACTCGGCCCGTCCCGCGATGACCCTTCCGTCCTTCAAATGAATTTTCAGCAAGGAGGTCATCTTGTCGAAACCGGCGCTCTCCGCCTCCGGGTCCACATAAAAGTTTACACGGCGAATCATCTCCTGAACGTCGGCGCGCTGAACTACTTTGTCCGAGAACTCGCCCAAGCCCGCTTTGCGCTCCAGAAGGAGTATGGCGATGCAAAATTCCATGCTGAATTTGGCTTCCAGTCCCGTCTTTGGCTGATGGTGGAGAAGCGTGGTGGTCATGTTGTGATTTGCGCCGACATCGACCTTTTCAACCTGAGAGGCTTGCAGATTGTTGACTTCGATCAGCCGCGCCAGTTCCGTCATGGCTGGATGAGTGAGCGAGCCGGACGGATAGGGCTTCAGCGAGATTCCGGGGGTGGAGAAGGTCCAAGGCTTTCCGAGATGATCTACAATTGCCGCTGGATCGTAGGAACCTCCGAAAGCGTGGAAGAAGCCGCGCTCCGCCTCCAAAATTTGCTCTGCCGCCGTCCAACCTAGCGCCACAAGATCAGTCGAAGTCACTCCGCTTTCGGCAGCGTGACCGGCTTGGTACGGCTTGGTCATGGTCCCGAAGTTTTCTCTAAGGCCGCCAGATTGACTGGCAACCAGACCAAAGGCATTCAGAATTTTCGGCACTTCGAAGTGGAGCAGTTTCGCACAAGCCGCCGCGGAGCCAAATGGCCCGCACGTCCCAGTGGAGTGAAATCCATCCTGGTAGTGGCGAGGCGAGATAGCTTCCGCGATCTTACACTCCACCTCGACGCCCACATGATAGGCCAGCGTCAATTGCTTTCCGGAAACGCCACCCCGTTCGGCGAGTGCGAGGACGGCAGGAAGCACGGGTACGGTAGGGTGCACGAGCAGGCCATAGACACGGTCCTTGGCGACGGCGAGCTGCGTATCGTCGAAATCATCCGCGTGAATCGAGACACCGTTCACAAATGCGGCGAAGCGCGGGGATGTCTTCCGCGCGGATCCTATGATCGTGGATTTTCCATCGCAGACGCCGATAGTCTCAAGATACTGGCGGCACAAAGCTCCTGACTGCGCCTTGGATCCTGCTAACGCCAATCCCAAGCCATCCAGGATCGACTTTTTCCCCAATTCGATTACTTCTCCAGGAATATCCTCGTATTTGGTCTGCCAGACAAATTCGCCGACATATTCCGTGAGGCCGGGAGCTTTGGGAAAATCAGCTCTTGACGGCAGTCCGGTGCCATTTACGGAACCAGTGATCACGCTTGAAGCAATTGCGCCGAGAGATGCTTTGCCGAAGTCACGCCTTCGCATTTTTCATCCGAATGCTCTGTGGATTCACTTCCGGCTGCATCCTTTGCCGCCCGGCAAACTCAGATCATTGCGCAAAACCTGACCACTCCAGCTTGCCGGGGATCGAGATGCAAATCGCGGCTAATAGGATTCCTGTGCCTGCCGCGAGGCGTTATGTGTGGTTTCCATCAGCCGATATACTTGACGTCGAGACAGCATCCCCGCGTTCCTTAGGGTTGCACCTCGTAGACGCGCACTTCAGCGTCTTTCGTTTCGTGATGCGGGACAGCGAGATAGTAGCGATTGAGTTCCGGAACCAGGATGCCCGTCTTGGCGCGAAAACTTCCGGGAATTTTGGCCAGCAAAGCGTAATGGTCGGGATCCTTTTGTTCGAAAACATCGACGAATTGATCGCCTGCGAGGTAGAGGCGCCTCTGCTTCGCGTCGTAACTCATATCGTCAACAAAACCTACGGCCGGCAAGTCCGCGATAACCTTGCCGCTGTCCGAATTGAGCACAATCAGCTTTCCCGGCTTGCGCGTGACCACAAAAAGGCGATGATTGGCTTCGTCCAGGGCCATGGCCACATTTTGCGTGTCGCCCGCAGGAAGCGGCCAAGTAGCCGTGAGGGCCGACTTGTTCCGGTCGAGCACACCTACCGCGTTTCGACCTGTGATGTTACAGAACATGCGCGGTCCGCCTTTTTCAAGCACGATCGCCTCGACATGGTTCGAGTTGATCTTGATATCGCGCAGCTTCTTCGAGCTGTTCGTATCCACGTGACGACGTACAAATAGTTCGTAGCCGGATCATAAGCGATGGAATCAGCGTCGACGGAAACTTTGATCTCGTCGAGCAGTTTATAGCTATCACTGTCGTAAACTTTGACTGCCGAAGCATCGCCTTCCACGATGAACAGTTTTTTCAAATCCTTGCGGTAAAAAATGGCGTGCGGCGCTTTCACATCTTCCATGGTGTGGATCAGCTTATTTGTGCTGCTATCCAAGACCAGCACTTTCCCATTCTCTTCCCCGGTCAGGAACAGCCGGTGTCCATCGACGTCCGGGGCAAAGTGGTCAAAATCGCCGTCTTGCAGTCCTGGCAACGGAATAGTCGCCACTAATTTCAGTGGCACGGGCTCTTGAGCGCGGCTGTTGGCGGTCACAGTGAAAAAGAGCAGCAGGATGAAAAACTTAGCGTGCTTCATATTCTTCCTTTCCATTGGTTTCGACGGGCGGATGCTACGCTGCCGCACAGTTGGAGTCAACGCCCCTTCTCAGCGCTTATCGGAGATGACGAGCTTCAAATGAGGTAAAGATGCTTGTTTACAAGCCAAATTCACCGGGCGTCATTCGTTATCTAAATAGAAATTAATGTTGGTTTAAGTTCGCATGGAGGTGGATGGGCTATGCTCTGGCGTACCGGCACGAGGCATAAGCCGAATTGCGGTGAAGAGCCGCTTCGTTCCGGGGATGCCCGGCCGAAGAGCCTGCTGCAATTCTTCCAAATGAGCAAGGCATCAATTATTCAGGGAGAGAAAATGAAGAAGCGTTTCTTGATTTCACTTACGATTCTCGCACTATTCGGTACAGGTCTGCCTTGTCAGGAAACTGTTCCGCTTAAGCTTGTCCAGACTTTCCAACTGTCTCCCCAAGTAAAAGGAAACTTCGACCATTTCGGAATTGACCTGAAGGGTGGGCGGCTGTTTGCGACTCCGGAAGGCTACCACGCTGTAGTTGTGTTTGATCTGAAGACCGGCAAACTGGTTCACAAAATAGATGGAATTGGCAAGCCACACGCCGTGCTCTATCGAGAGGATCTGAACCGCATTTACGTTACCGACGGCGACGCAGGAGATCTGAAGATCTTCGACGGGACAACGTACGGTTTAGTGTCTAGCGTAAAACTCCTGGAGGACGCGGATTCCATTGGGTACGATCCAGCGACAAAATACCTTTATATCGACAATGGAGGTGGAGACGTTCATCAGACATTCTCGATGCTGAGCGTCGTTGATACGACCGCAGGAGAGAAATTGGCCGACCTAAAGATTGACGGAGAGACTCTCGAGGCCATGACGCTTGAGAAGTCCACCTCGAAAATGTATGTGAATAACAGATCCAAGAACCAGGTTTCTGTGGTGGACCGGCAGAAGCGTGAACTCGTAGCGAGTTGGCCCGTAACCCTATGCAAGAACAACGTCGCCATGGCCCTCGATGAAACGAACCATCGCTTGTTCGTTGCCTGCCGCACTGGGCAGATCGCCGTGCTGGATACGCAAACCGGCAAGGAAGTTACGTCCTTCCCGATCACCAAAGGCGTTGACGACATTACCTACGATGCGGCCAACAAACGCGTCTACGCCGCTTGCGACGGCGCCGTTGATATCTATCAGCAGTCCGGCCCCGATAGCTACAAGTTGGTTGGGAACATCTCCACAGGCCCTATGGGAAGGACAGCGCGTCTCGTGCCCGAATTGAAGCGCTACTTTGTGGCCGTGCCGCAGCATGGCACCACAAGCGCTGAGGTGCTCGTGTTCGAAGTACTGTGAAAAGTCGCATGGTTCGGAACCGAATGTGAATTCCGTTCCGAGATGGCTTGACGCGGTCCACGGAGCGCCTCGTTATGAGAGAATAATGACCGGGGCTATGCGGATCCTATTAGTGGAAGATGAACGGAAGGTCGCCAGCTTTATTGCGCGCGCCCTCAGGGAAAATACCTACGCAGTGGATGTGGCGGAATCGGGTCAGAAGGCGCTTGAATTGGGAGGTGACGTTCCCTACGACGCCATTCTCCTCGATGTGCGTTTGCCTGACCTGAGCGGGATCGAAGTCTGCCGCGAGTTGCGTCAACGGGGTATAGAGTCTCCCGTGATGATGCTTACAGCGCGGGGTTTGGTCGAGCAGCGGGTCGAAGGCTTGGATGCCGGTGCCGACGACTATCTAACGAAACCTTTCGTCTTGGCGGAACTCCTTGCGCGTGTGCGGGCGCTGGTTCGGCGGGGCTTCCACAGCACCAACGCGAAGCTTCGCTACGCAGACCTTATACTCGACCGTCACCGCCGCCGCGCCACGCGCGATAAAGAGACAATCCCGCTGACCTCCAGAGAGTTTGCCCTCCTCGAGCTGCTTTTGCTTCGCGCACCTGAGCTTATTACCCGCAGTGAAATCGTGGAACATGTTTGGGACTGCCACTTCGACAGCGAAACAAATCTCGTTGAGGTCTATATCAATCGGCTTCGCCAGAAGATCGATCAAGATCGTTCCGTCAAGCTTATCCATACGGTTCGCGGCGTGGGATACCGCCTGGGGATGCCGGGGTCATGAAAGTCAGAACCCTCCGTCTTCGGATGATGTTGCTTTTCTGCACCGTCGTCGGAATACTTCTCGCCGGGTCATACTTGGCGTTTTGGGGCATGCTGGCCCATGCGGTCCATAACCAACTCAATCGTCAGTTGCTTGAGACTGCGCGCCCCATCGTTTCTGATATGGTCTCTGAACCCGACGCGAAGGACATAAACCGTCTCGACCTTCCCGGCGAGTTTTTTGAGCTCCTGGACCAAAATGGCCAAGTCCTTCAGCAGTCGAAGAATCTCTCGCGGCCTATAAAGCTAGACGGGCTGAGCCTTGCCGATTCACGGCCGACTTTCGGAATAGCTGCCCTGGAGAATGGCGAAACGGTGCGCGTGGCGCTCATTCCTTTTCAGCAAGGAAATCAGGGGCGTATTTTTGCCGTGGCCATCCCTACCTTTGGGACCAACCGGGTGCTCGACAGCTTTGGTCGAGTGGCCTTGTTGCTTTTTCCTCTAAGCCTCCTATTGACCGCCGGAATATCAGCACTATACGTCGGGAGAAGCCTTGCCCCCATCAACGAGCTGACCATGCATGCCGCGCTGATGGCCAAGCGTGTCACCAACCGGCAAGGATTTTGGACGCCCCTGCCGGTGTCTTCCCCTCATGATGAGCTTGGGCGATTGGCGGAAACCTTTAATCACCTATTGAAGAGCGTTGATTCGGCCGTTCTCCAGTTACGCCAATTTGTGACAGACGCTTCGCACGAGCTGCGCACTCCACTCGCAGTTCTTCACGGCGAGACAGAGTTGCTGCTCTCAAGACCGCGAAGCACTGAGGAATATTGCCAGACTCTTTGTGTATTCGACGATGAGTTCAAGAAACTGACGCGGATTGTGGAAGGTCTGTTCACTCTCTCGATGGCTGACGCCGGCCAACTACATTTGATCCGGGAACCGCTTTACATCAACGAGGTTCTCGAAGAAGCTTGCGCCTTGGCTGCCTCGCGAGCGCGCGCGAAGAATATCTCCATCGTGCGGGATTTGGACCCGGAATTGGCCTGTACTGGAGATGAGGCCTTCCTGCACCAATTGTTTTTGATTTTTCTCGACAACGCGATCAA